>Ga0209056_10001987_pt1 | contig 22283 bp, 20 predicted proteins | sample GraSoiAngelo_114_FD_185876 | JGI IMG/M metagenome (GOLD analysis project Ga0209056, IMG submission 185876) | Grasslands soil microbial communities from the Angelo Coastal Reserve, California, USA - 14_0903_13_40cm (SPAdes) (version 2) | ecosystem: Environmental > Terrestrial > Soil > Grasslands...
TCCTGACCTGCCGGGTGGCCGAACGGGTGTTTGATCAGATCACCGCCAGGATGGCGTCGGACTGCGAGATCTACCTGACTCTGCGTAGCTTTGTTGTCCTGGCGATCCCTGCGCTCGTGGAGCAAGCGGTCGGCGATGCCGCGGCGGCGGATTTAATCCTGCTTTCGGTGCACGGACAGGGAAATTGGCCGCCTTCAGTCGAAAGGTGGATGGAGCTGTTGGTGAGTGAACGCGCCGCGCAGCACGGCGGTTTGGCAGCCGTGCTGGTGAGGCCACAGGCGGCCGCCTCCGCGGCCAGGGAGCGTTGTGCAACGCTGGAACAACTGGCCCAACTCAGCGGCAGGGACTTTTTTTTCGCCAAGGATGTGGATTGGATGCCTTGAATATATTGATCCAAACTCCGAATGAACCGATAAAGCCCCATCTGCAAAACTACTTTCGCCATCCTCGGTCAACCGTCGGCGCGGAGCCTCGGCGGCCGGGCCTTGAAAGGCGGTTATGCGACTTCTGATTATCGACCAAAACGCCGAATCGGTCAGCGCGCTTTGCGAAGCGCTCGGAACCGGCCATGCGGCAGTGGTCACCGGCAATTGGCTGGAGGCGTTGAGCCACCTGAGGACCGGTTGTTTTGAAGCGGCATTGATGAATTTCGATTTGAGCGGTTTTCCAGGGCTGAAATTCGTCTTGTCGCGACTGCCAGAGCTTTACCCCCAAATCTGTTTCATCGCCTATGGCGAGGGTGTCGCCGTCCAGCAGGCTAGGCGTCACGGAACCGTCGAGGTTCTTCTCCTGCCATTCACCTCCGAAAAACTGCGTCAGGCGCTGGCCATCCGAAAGCCGCACCCGGTGCTTGGCCCCACGGCGCGCCGAATGCCCCGCCAGCCCTGACCTGACCATGACCTCTGCTAAGAACATCCTTCTCGTTGAGGCGGACCACATGATCGAAGGCTGGCTTTGCCAGATTCTCCGCGCGGAAGCGTTCAACGTTTCGGTCGCCCGCAGCCTGCCGGAAGCATCGATGCGTCTTGCAGCCAAGCCAGGCTTCACCGCGGTCATTTGCGACTATTTCCTGCCGGATGGCACCTGCCTGGAACTGTTGGCCGGGCTACGCTGCCGGCCGGGAACACCCGTCCCGGTGCTGCTGACTTCCGGGAGCTGCATCCCGCCATGGCCAGGGGATGTCGGGCTTGAACTGCTGGCCAGGCCGTTCAACGCAGCGAGATTGCTGGCGTCGCTCAACCGCCTGCTCGAAGTCCAACCAACCGACGGATCCGTCATCTTCGCTCATTCTCCTCCAGCCGCACGTCCGGATGCAGGCTGAGTTTTTTCTGGTGTTCCACCCGTACAAAATCCTTTAAGCTGCCTGGTTGTGCGTGTATGTTGCAGGGTAACGTCCAAAGACACGCTGTGATATTTGCCACAGGGCACCCATGCTTATGTCGAGAAAATCTCTTTCATCCGCCCGCTCATTCGGCAAACGCTCCGGACAATCCAGCTCGGCTTTGACGGCGGGCCAGAACGCCACCGTCATCAGGACATCGAACCCGGTTCGCAAAACTGCGGCTGCAGCTCCGGCTGACGACCTTGCTCCTGACCCGGCGCCCAACGAAGGGTTGCCCTTCCCAGTCGTGGGAGTGGGAGCTTCCGCCGGCGGCTTCGAAGCCGTGATGAATCTGCTGAAACATCTTCCGGTGGACACCGGCATGGCGTTTGTCGTGGTCCTTCATCTGGATCCACGCCACAAGAGCAAGCTGACCGAACTGGTGGCGCGCGCCACGGCCATGCCAGTGCACGAGATCAAAGACGACATGCCGGTCGAACCCAACCGCGTCTATATTCTGCCGGCCAACCTTGACGTGATTATCGCGCAGAAAACACTCAAACTGGTTCGCCGGCCTGAATCGGAGCGGCTGCACATGCCCATCGATCATTTCTTCCAATCGCTGGCCGAGGAGCAAGGAAGCCGGGCCATCGGCGTGGTGCTCTCGGGCACCGGTTCGGACGGCACCGTCGGCCTGCTGGCCATCAAGGCCGAAGCGGGCATCACCTTCGCCGAAGACGAGGCCTCGGCAAAATACTTCGACATGCCGCGCAGCGCCATCGACGCCGGTTGCGTGGACGCGGTGATGCCGCCGGGTGCGTTGGCCGAGGAGTTGGCTCGCATCGCCCGCCATCCCTTCGTGCGACCCTCCCGGGCCAGGGTCAAAACGCCCGAACAGGAGTTTCCCGAATCCATCGATGCCCTGGGCAAGATTTTTTTCCTGCTCAAGCAGAGTTCGGGCGTCGATTTCTCCCTTTACAAACACACCACTCTCAAGCGGCGCATCAGCCGGCGCATGGTGTTGCAGCGCATCGAGCGCGTCGACGACTACGTGACCATGCTGCGCTCGAACCCGGAGGAACTGAGGTCGCTGTTCCATGATCTACTGATCAATGTGACCGGATTTTTCCGCGATCACTCGGTGTATGCCACGCTGAAAAAAAAGGTTGTCCCCAAAATCATCAAAAGCAAAAGCGGCCAGGGCGAAATTCGCGTCTGGGTGCCCGGCTGCGCCACGGGCGAGGAAGTCTATTCCCTGGCCATCTGTCTCATGGAGGAAGTGACCAGGGCGAAGCGCAACGTCAAACTTCAGATTTTCGGCACTGATCTGAGCGAAGTCGCCATCACAAAGGCGCGGACCGGCATTTTCTCCAGCAGCATTGCCAAGGACGTTTCGCCGGAGCGACTGCGGCGGTTCTTCTCCCGCCTCAGTGGCGGCAGTTACCAGATCAGTCGCATGATTCGCGACATGTGCACGTTTGCCCGACAGAACATTTGCGAAGATCCGCCCTTCTCGCGCCTGGACCTGATCAGTTGCCGTAACGTGCTGATCTACCTCGGACCGGAATTGCAGAGAAAGTGCATGCCCATTTTCCATTACGCGCTCAACCCCGGTGGCTATCTCCTGCTCGGCACCTCCGAGACCGTCGGTACTGCGGCAGATCTTTTCACGCTGGTGGACAAGAAACACAAGATGTACTGCCGCAAAGCCACCACTCCGATCCCCAATCTCGAATTCACCTCCAAGGGCGCGGCGAGCATCAAGCCCGAACTCATCTGGCGGGAGACGCCCGCGCGCTCCGAGTCCGAGCCGGGCTTGAATATCCAGAAACAGGCCGACCGCATCCTGCTCGCCCAATACAGCCCCGCCGGGGTGATAGTGGACCGGCACCTCCGCGTCCACGAGTTTCGCGGCAACACCGGTCGCTACCTGGAGCACGCGTCAGGCTCGGCCAGCCTGAACCTGCTGCAGATGGTGCGGCCAAGCCTGATCGCCGACTTGCGCACTACCATTCACAAGGCCTGCAAGAACCGCGCCTCGGCCCGCAAGGACGGCGCGGTGTTTAGATTCAACGGCACGCCTCAGGAAGTGAACCTCCAGGTCATTCCGCTCACCGTGCCGCCTTCGAGCGAAATATGGCTCTTGATCCTTTTCGACGAATCGAACCCCTCAGCCGGAACGGAACCGAAAGAAACACGGCCTGCCGCGCGCAGAACCGGCCGAACCGGGGCTGTCCGCCACGATCCGGGAGTGGTCCGGTTGCGCGCCGAACTGGACGCCACCAAGGAATCGCTCCAGGCGATCATCGAGGAGCAGGAAGCGACCAACGAAGAGCTCAAATCCGCCAACGAGGAGATCGAGTCGAGCAACGAGGAACTCCAAAGCACGAACGAGGAGCTTGAGACCGCCAAAGAAGAGCTTCAATCCACCAACGAGGAACTCACGACGCTCAACGAGGAATTGAGCAATCGCAACCTGGAAATGGCTCAGATCAACAACGATCTCACCAACCTCCTCAGCAGCATCAGTATCCCGATCGCCATGGTGGACAACACGCTGGCCGTGCGTCGTGCCACCCCCATGGCCGAAAAGCTCTTCAATCTCCTCCCCTCGGACATTGGCCGACGCCTGAGCGATTTCAGAGCAAACCTCAGCATTGACAACCTTGACAACCTGATCCGCGAAGTCATCGACACTCTCACCACTCGCGAGTCCAAGGTGCAGGACAACCAGGGCCGCTGGTATTCCCTCCGCATCCGCCCCTACCGCACCGGCGAGAACAAGATCGACGGCGCGGTCATCACGCTGGTGGACATAGACGAGGAACAGCGCCGCATCGCGCGGCTCGAACTGGCCTCGCAGTACAACGAGGCCATCCTGGAGACGGTCCGCGAGCCGCTCCTGGTGCTCGACGCCGAGCTGCGGGTGCGCGAGGCCAGCCGCTCCTTTTACGAAACGTTCAAACTCAACCGCAAAAAGATCGAGAACATCCCGATTTACGAACTGGCCAACGGCCAATGGGACATCCCCGAGTTGCGCGAGCTGCTGGAGGAGGTTCTCCCTAAAAACAGGCGCTTCGAAAACTTCAGAATCGAACGTGCGTTTCCCAGGCTCGGCCGCCGCACCTGGCTGGTCAACGCCTGCCGCCTTGAAAGAAAGGGCGAGCGCCTGGTTCTTCTGGCCCTGGAAGACATCACCTTCGCGCCAAAGGCCCGCCCGGCACCGACGCCTGCAACAGGATGAACGGAAACGGAAAATGTCGAACGATCAGGCGGCGCCCTTCCCGCCTTCAGTCAAGGCAAGGATGGGATGCGCGCCAGCCTTTGGCCTCGCTTCGTCCTGTCGGAAATGCCAGTGTCACGAAAAAAGTGCCGCGCGCGCCTCGGACCCTGCGCGACCGTTTGGATACCTTGCACGCGGCGCAGTTCGAACTGGAAGTCTCGCGTGATCGCTACGCCCATCTCTACGACTTCGCCCCCGTCGGCTACGTGAGCCTCAGCCTGGTCGGGCAAATCATCCAGCTCAACCTTACCGCTGCCGCCATGCTGGGCCGCAGCCGCGCAGCGCTCCTGAAGTCTCCTTTCAGCGTTTGCGTGGCGAAGGCCGATGTAACCCGCTTTCTCGAACACCTTCGACGCTGCCGCGGAAGTGACACCAAAGTGGTTACTGAACTCAGCCTGCGCCAGCCCAGCGGCGCCGAGGTGCCGGTACAACTGGTCAGCAGTCCTCTTCCTTACTCGCTCTGGCCCGGTTCAACGCTCTATCAGACTGCGCTCACTGACCTTACCGGACGCAAACAGATGGAGGACTCCCTGCGCCGCAGCGAGGAACGACTGCACCTGGCCCTGCGCGCCGCCCGCGCCGGCGCCTTGGACCTGGACCTTGCCACCGGCGCGGCTAACTGGTCTGTCGGATTCAGTGATCTGCTTGGCCTGGAGAATCGCCACAGCCTCGCCAGTTACGAAACGCTCCTCGCCTCCTTGCATCCGGACGACCGGGCCGCCGCCCAACGAATCCTGCGAATGGTCTGGCGACGACGTTCAAATTTCCGCGCTGAGTTCCGGGTTCTCCATCCCCTCAAGGGAGCCCGCTGGCTGAGCCTGCTGGGCCGTGTGCTCCGCGACGAGGACGGACGGCCAGTTCGCCTCACCGGGATCGGCATCGACGTCAGCGAGCGTAAACAATCCGAGGAACTACTCCGCAAAGCCAGCCAGTCCCTGGAAGAGCGTGTCCGCGAACGCACCGCCGAGCTCAGAGCGGCCAACGTCGAACTGGAACGGCAGATCGCCCGGCGCAAGCGACTGGAACGCCAGCTCCTGGAAGTCAGCGAACACATGCAGCGGCGCATCGGCCAGGACCTCCATGACGGGTTGGGCCAGCAACTCACCGGCCTGCGGTATCTGAACAATGTGCTCCATGAAAAGCTGGCCCAGAAATCTCTGCCCGAAGCCGACGACTCGGAGCGTCTGGCGCAACTGCTCGAGCAGGCCAAATCCCAGGTCCGCCAACTGGCCCGCGGCCTTCACCCGGTCGCGATCATTCCCGACGGTCTGATGACGGCCCTGGGTCAACTGGCTGACAGCGTGGCCCAACTCCACCGCGTAGGCTGCCGATTTGACTGCCCGAAGCCGGTGCTCATCGCTGACAACGTCGTGGCCACGCACCTGTTCCGAATCGCCCAGGAGGCCGTGAACAACGCCCTTCGACACGGGCGGGCCCGGCAGATCACGCTGGCGCTTTCTGCGAACAACGGCACCCTCGACCTCCAGGTTCAGAACGATGGGCGAATCCTGCCCGTACGCCGCCAGGGTGAGCCAGGTCTCGGCCTGCAGATCATGAAGTCTCGCAGCGAAGCCATGGGCGCGGCGTTGGAAGTCCGGCCGCTTCTCCCGGGCGGCATGCTCGTGCGTTGTTCCGTGCCATTGACGAAGACCGAACGCCTTGTGAGCGGAAATGAAAAAGCCTAGAATTGCCCGCGCCCGATCCGGGAAACAGAAAGTGCTTTTGGTGGACGATCATCCCGTCGTGCGTGAAGGACTGGCCGAGCGCATCAACCGGGAGCGCGATCTCGTCGTCTGTGGCGAGGCGCAAAACGCCCGGGAAGCCCTCCGCGCCGTGGCCAGTCTCCAACCGGACATCGTCATTCTGGACCTCTCGCTGCCCAAGGGTCATGGGCTGGAGCTCGTCAAGGACCTCAGGACCCTGCACCCGGACCTGCGCGTGGTCGTCTTCAGCATGCACGACGAGTCCGTTTTTGCGGAGCGCGCGCTGCGCGCCGGGGCGCATGGCTACGTCATGAAGCAGGAGCCGCCGGAACGGCTCCTGGTCGCCATCCGCACCGTCCTCAGAGGGGATTATTTTATCAGCGAAAGCGCCTCGTCCACGTGCCTGCAGGCCTTTTTCAGTCGGTCGACGAAAGCCGTGACTCACTCCGTCGCGCGCTTGAGCGACCGGGAGCTGGAGATCTTTCAACTCATCGGCCAGGGCGTCAGCACGCGGAAGATTGCCGATCGATTGGGCCGCAGCGTTAAAACGATTGAGACCCACCGGACCCGCATCAAGGAAAAGCTTGCGGTCAAATCCGCCGCCGAGCTGGTCCACCGCGCCACCTGCTGGGTGGAAAGCGACCGAGGGACATTGGATGCCAGGTGAGGCAATCAGAGTACTGATTTGAAGGTAGGGTTTTATCCCATTGTTGCCCCAAGGAAGCGATAAGAAAGTTTGGCGTGAAACGCGCCAGACCAGAGATCAGAGATCCAGTCATTGAACAGTGCAACGACGTGATCGAGGAGGCCAGGATCTTGAGGCAGGACCTCCGCGCTTCTATCGCGCTCAACCGAATGCTCATAAAAGAACTGCACGAATTGTCGCGATCCTGGATTTGTCGGGCCAAGCCCACGAGCTTTTCAATCCTGCCGGCGACCCCGCTTGAGGCTCGCCGGACGTGACACCTTCGCGCGTCCGGCCTGGCGTTCCAGCCCCGGATTTGGTACCGGAAAAGGTGTTTGACTCCCCATGGGTCAGGCCGCCTACTTTGCGCCTGAATCGTATGAGCGACGCGGCCCAGATTTTGCGCGATTTCAAACCGACGAGGGAGTTCTTTATTGGGATCGACTCCGACGGCTGCATTTTCGACAGCATGGAGATCAAGCACAAGGAGTGTTTCGCGCCGATGTTCATCAAACATTTCGAGCTGCAGGCCGTCAGCAAATACGCGCGCGAGGTGTGGGAGTTTGTCAATCTTTACTCGAAGACCCGTGGAGCAAACCGCTTCCCCGCCCTCGTCCGCGCGCTCAACCTCTTGCGGGAACGTCCACAGGTGAAAACTCGCGGCGTGAAGGTGCCGGACACGAAGGCCCTGGACGAGTGGATCGCGCGCGAAACGAAGCTTGGGAACGCCACACTCAACGCTGAAGTAAAGAACGGCAACAATGGCCTCGAACAAGTCAAACGCTGGTCCGACGCCGTCAATGCGCAGATCGAAGACATCGTCAAAGGCGTGCCGCCCTTTCCGCTCGTGCGCGAGTGTCTGGACAAGATCAATCAGAAGGCGGACGCCATGTGCATTTCGCAGACGCCCGCCGAAGCGCTCAAGCGCGAATGGGCCGAGCATGGCATCGACAAATTCGTGAAGATCATCGCCGGCCAGGAGATGGGCACGAAGACCGAGCATTTGAAATTCGCCGCGGTCGGCAAATATGCACCGGAAAAAATTCTGATGATCGGCGATGCGCCCGGTGACTTCAGCGCAGCGAAGAAGGATGGGGCTCTGTTTTTCCCTGTCAATCCGGGGAACGAGGAAGCGTCATGGCAACGACTCCATGAAGAGGGCCTCGATCGTTTCTTCGCGGGCGCCTATGCCGGCGATTACGAAACCGCGCTCGTCAAGGAGTTCGACGCCTGCCTGCCGGAGAAGCCGAGTTGGTGAAATTGGCGGCTGGTCTGCTGTGTGTCTGCGGGCTAGCGTTCCAATCGCCCAGCAGGGCAGATCGAAGCGGTCCTTTCCCAGCATGGAAACGGCGTTGGCGAGGTTTACAGCGTCTTAGCAGTGGCCTGGTTGGAGTAATTGGAGTTGCCGCCTGAATTGTAAGCGCGGACCCGATAATAATAAGTCGTGCGACGGGAGAGGCCGGTGTTGGAATAGGCAGTGACCCCCGCGCCAACGGTAGTAATCTGCGACCATATGCCGCCACTGCCTTTCTTGCGTTCGATGCGGAATCCATCCTCGTTATCGGAGTTGTCTGTCCAGGTGAGGTTGATTTGGGAGGCAGAAACGGCGGTGGCCGTCAAACCACTCGGCGCTGGCGGTGGTGAAGGAGGAGTGAAGGTCGTTGCGCTCGCAGTATTCGAGAAGTCGGAATTACCACCCGCGTTGTAAGCGCGCACCCGATAGTAGTAGGGGGTGCTGGAAGAAAGGCCGGTGTTCGAATAGCTCAAGATGTTCGCTCCGACGGTAGCAATTTGGATAAAGTTGATGCCATCGTTGGAACGTTCGATTTTGAAGCCGGTTTCATTGTCGGAATTGTCTGTCCAGGCGAGATCGATCTGGCTGCTGGAGCTGGCCGTTGCAGTTAAACCGCCGGGCGCCAGTGGCGCAGGCGGAGGAGGCGCGATGATATTGCTGAGGTTTAAGCGCCCGCCCGTGACGGTCTTGCCCGCCAGAGAGGAAGTTGGAGTGGCGCGAGCTGAATCGAGAATGGCATTTTTGATGTCAAGGGCGCTGGCTGCCGGGTGGCTTGAGGCATAGAGCGCAATAGCGCCGGTGACATGCGGGGTCGCCATGGAGGTGCCACTATAGGAAGCGTAGCTGCCATTTGGCACCGTGGACCAAACGGCCACACCTGGGGCGCCTAAGTCCACCGTATTAGCGCCATAGTTCGAAAAACCGGCTTTCGCCCCGTTTTTGTCGATGGCAGCTACGGAAATAACTGAATCGTAACCAGCCGCGGTGGTGGTATTGTAGCAAGCCGGATAAAAAGGGGAATTATCCGTGTTATAACCGATCCCAAAAAAATTACCGTTGCCGGCGGCCGCGACGAACAGAATCTGTTGTTGCGCCGCGCGGGCAATGGCGCCGAGCAAGGCAGGATCGTAGCCGCCTCCGCCCCAGGAATTGTTGAGCGCGACGATATTCACGCCCTTCTTAATTTTCAGGTCAGTCATATAATCGATGGCTTGAATTGCGTCGGCGGTGGTCCCTCCATTGGGCCCAAGAAATTTTCCGGAGATGATGGTCACGTTCCAGTTGACGCCGGCCACTCCCAGCCCATTTTGGCCTGCGGCGCCGATCGTACCGGCGACATGAGTGCCATGATCGTCATTTGCAGGATCGTAGATGTTCCCGTTGTCATTGAGAGCATTCCAGCCATGTACATCATCCACGTAACCGTTGCCGTCGTCATCAATCCCGTTCCCGGGAATTTCACCTGGATTGGTCCAGATATTCGCTTCCAGATCGGGGTGATCAAATTGGATACCCTCGTCAATGACACCAATGTAAACGTCCCGCGAACCTGTGTATCCAGCGGCCCACGGTTCGCCCGCTTGACTGCCATATTGATTAGCGGGAGAGGTGGCATCCCCATACATGCCCCAGAGAGAACCATCGGTGTAGAAGGGATCATCCGATACGGCCTGATGCGTGTAAATCCAGTTGGGCTGCACAAACTCGATCGCCGGATGATTCCGAAGCATTTGGATGGTTTCTTCCACAGGCAAAGGTGTGGCCGTGAGCGTGATCCCCAGTTGGCCATTCCCTTTCATGGCGGCGGTTTGAATGTGTTTGCGCAAGCGCAGCCCTCCTCTTTGAAAAAGATCTGCCAATTGAGCGTCCGTGATGTCCTTCTTAAACTGGATCAACAGCTCGCCCGGCCGGTAGCGAGGGCCGCCCGACTTGTCCTGCCCTGGCGGCAGGGCCTGGGCGTGGCTTGACATAGTCGTCGAAGCCAAGAAGACGCCGACGAGCGCGGAGAGAGTGGTTAACTTTTGATAAAGGAATCTGCTAAATTTCATTTGTGATTGCCTATTTTGGTTTGGTTTGATTCAGGTGCTTTCTTTCGGAACTGCGGCTAGACTTCAGCTGTGTCCAGCCCTGATGCTCGCTGCCGTCCGACTCTGTGGCGACCAGTTGCCCGATGCCGACGCCCATACTGGTAGCATTGGTGTCGGATAAGGACGGTAACCGGGGCGAGGACCGGACACTATTACATCTTTGGGGGGGGCCAGAGGAAGTTGAGGTTTGAGAGTTGATGGGGCACGCGGCCGTCGTGGTCACGTCCATCGGCGTCCCGCCGATGGCTCGGTGGAATTGATCGAAACAACTGTTGACGCTGCGGAATGAAGAAACGAGCTGGACGGCGAGCGGCCGGCCCGGTGCCCGCGAGGCGCGCGCGCTCCCTACCGGAGTGAATCATTAGGCATTAGTACATTCATGGTTTCAGGCGCAGATATTTCACGACTGCTTCCGTGCGCGAACTGACTTGAAGTTTGCGGTAAATATTGCACAAATGTTTGCGGGCGGTGTCGAGACTGATGCCTAGCCGATGGGCGATTTCTTTGTAAAGCCAGCCTTCGACGAGGCATGCCAGCACCTGTTTCTCGCGGCTGGTAAGTCTCTCCAAACCGGGAGGGTTGCCCAATTGCTGAAAATAATTCACTACTTTGCGCGCAATGTAGGAAGTCATCGGCGAACCGCCGGCCATGACCTCAGCCAGAGCTTGCTCAATCTGGGCGGGCGTGGTGTGTTTGCGCAGCAGGTACCCATTGGCCCCGGCTTTGAGCGCTTCAAAAATCAGATCACTATCTCCGTGCTCGGTGAGCATGACGACGTTGAGGTTTGGAAACGCTTTGCGCAATCGGCGCGTGCATTCGATGCCGTCCATGCCCGGCAATTTGATGTCCATCAGAACAATGGCCGGTTTGCGCCGGGGAATTTCGCGGAGCGCCTCTTCGGCATCGGCGTAGGCTCCACAGCAGGTGAGCGCGTGGCAGCGTTGGAGCTGTCTGGTTAACAGTTCCCGCAAATGGGCGTTATCCTCAACTATCGCGACCGTGTGCATGGGCGCCTCCTCAGAAGCCCGATCGGCCTCGTGGCGGCCTGACCTGCGCGCCCGCTGTTCCACGCGTGTCCAACGCTTTCACTGCGCAGTTGAGTTGGCAGTCTTGTTCTGGTTCCACGGGAAATTGGTTCGGATTCCATTATGGCTTCTTTAGTCCGGTCACTTCAAACACAGAATTTATCCCCAAACCTGAGATTGAGATGGGCCGCAAGTCAGAAGGCGGACGCGATGTGCATTTCGCAGACGCCGGCTGAGGCGCTGAAGCGCGAGTGGGCCGAACATGGCATCGACCGATACGTGAAGATCATTGCCGGCCAGGAGATGGGCACGAAGACGGAGCATTTGAAATTCGCCGCTGCCGGCAAATACGGACCAAACAAAATCCTTATGATCGGTGACGCGCTCGGCGATTTCAAAGCCGCCAAATCCAACAACGCCCTGTTCTTCCCGACCAATCCTGGCCACGAGGAGGCGTCGTGGGAACGGCTCTACAAGGAAGGGCTCGACCGTTTCTTCGCGGGCACTTATGCAGGCGACTACGAAACCGCGCTCGTAGAGGAGTTCGACTCCTGCCTGCCGGAGAAGCCGAACTGGTAAAATGTTCGAGCCAGCGGGAGCATTTTCCGACGTTCAACTCGCTTGCGCGGTTGCCTGGCGCGGGACACCTGACTACGACCGCCAGGTCAACGAGCGGATTTTCCCGTCGCCTGCACGATTCCCGCCGAACGCGTTCAGTTTCAAATCGACTCGCTGTGACGTGAAGACGGCGTCCACCCAGCCGACAGGTTCCTCGTCGCTGAAGTTGTAGCCTACCGCGGGAATATTGATCAGGTGAATCCCGTCGTCCTGGCTGAAGGCGTATTTGTGCGAGTGTCCGTAAAAGATTGCTTTAACTTTCCTCTGCGGCCGGACCAGCTCGAAAAGACGTTGGACGTCGAGGAGTTCTCCGTCCCCGTCGCCGAGCGTATGATGAACAAAAAGCACCGTCGGCCGCCTGTCGGAACTTTCCAGGTAGCGTCCGAGCCATTCTCTCTGCGATTTGCCCAGCAGTCCGGCGACTTTGTTGGTGTAAAGCAGCGAGTCGAGGATGATGAAGCGAAGCGCTGAACGCTCAATGACGAGCACGTGTTTGCCGGCAATCTTTTGACGCGTGCCCGAGGGGTCGTCGAAAACCTTGAAGAAATGCTCGCGGTCGTCGTGGTTGCCCAACCCAATGTAAACGGGTGTCTGCTCGCCCAATGGCGCGAGCAACTGCTTGAACGCCTCATAGTCCACCACTTCACCCGTCAGCCTGGCGGCATCACCATCGATAATCACACCCTCCGGGCGGGTTTCGACCACTTGCGGAACAATGCTCTTGAGATTCTGCCACGGAAAGAAGCCGCGATACTCGTTTTTCGTTTCCGCTGGAACGTGGGTGTCCGAGAGCAGCGCGAAGTGGACGGGCTTTCCATCGGCTGAAGCGTCGTCACCAACCAGGCCCGCTTCTCGAATCAACGCGACACCCGCCAGCGCTCTGGCGGTCGTGAACAGAAACCGTCTCCGGTTTGCGGGTTGATAAAAGACGCCGGGCATATCGGTTCAGCGGTCAGCCATTGACGGACACTTAAGGCGTTCAAACGACTTGAAGCAAGAGTGATTTTCGCCCGGCCCAACCGACGCAGGCAGGAGTGCAGCGACCCGATTTTGCTGCAGCGGCTGTCACAGACCAATACTGTTTGGCAAGTAGTTTGCTTGGAGCGCAGCAGCGCTTCCCTTCTCCCTCTCCTCCCCAAAAAAGGAGGAGAGGGCCGGGGAGAGAGGGCCGTTTTTCGTCAGTTTCCCCTCTCTCCAGCTCTCTCCCCGCTCGTTCCTCGCGGGGAGAGAGGGAAAAACGCCCTCAGAGTTTTTCAGGCCGAACACAACTGGTCGGAGACTCGCCGCTGCAATTCAAAGTTTGAGACCCGGACACGACCGGCGGGAAATTCGGCTGGAGTCGTTCTGTCCTTTCCCGCTACGCTCGCCTGGTCCGTATGAACGACTCGATCCTGCAGCAAGCTGCTTCATCACTCGGATTGGAGAGGTATCGCCGCCACATTTTTTTGTGCGCCGATCAGACGGAGCCGAAGTGCGCGCCGAAGGAGAAAGGACTTGAATCGTGGGAATTCTTGAAACGGCGGCTCAAGGAATTGAATCTCCTCGGACCGCACCCGTTGGTTTACCGGAGCAAGGTGAATTGCCTGCGGATCTGCACGCACGGGCCAGTCGCGGTCGTCTATCCCGAAGGCGTCTGGTATCACTCGTGCACACCAGCGGTGTTGGAGCGCGTCATTCAGGAACATTTGATCAACGGCACGGTCGTCGAGGAATACTGTTTCGCCCGAAATCCGTGCGGACAATGCGAATGACGGAATCTCAACGATGCTGCACCAACACCTTGAATCGGCGTCCCAAATGTTCAGGGTGCGTGAGGGTTTGAAACTGGCGCGTGCGCCCTGCCGTCCATCCACCGAAGGCTGATTGAGCGTGCCAGGCCGACTCGGCAACCCGCGTCAGGAATTCCGCCTGCGAGAACAGGCCCTCGGTTTTCAGCCCGGCTGATTCGCCCGCCGATTGCAGCGCGGTGAAATTGACGTGCGCCGTCAGGTCCTGCTCGCCGACGTTGGCCAGTAAATCGTCGTTCGGCCGGTGACCGTGGTACGCGCGCAATGTTCCTTTGGCGCGGTGAGGCACAAAGAATTCTTCGGCGGTCAGGCCGTAGTCGAAAGTCAACAGTGTGCCCTCGTTCAAAACGGTTGCTGCCTGTCGCCACCATTCAACCGCCGCGGGAGAAGCCTCGGTCGTAAAACCGTCGGGCAGCACAGCGAGCAGTTCGGCCGGCAGGGTCGGCAAATGCCGGCTGCGGAGCGCGGAGCGCGGAGTGTCGAACGCCACCGGTCCTTGGTGTTTCGCATCCGACAGCCGTCTGATCCAGACAAAATTTTCGGCTTCGAATCCCACGCCCCATTCAAACCAGTTCCGGATTTGCGCGTTCCAGCCGATTCGATGCGCCGGCATAGCATCGAGCAGTTCGTTGGAAAAAATGACTCCGCGAACGCCGCCCGTCGGCAGTTTATCCCAGGAATCGAACCAGCGAACTGGCGCGGCGAGCGGCTCCAGGTTTTTCTTCTGCCACTCCCGTCGTGTCAGCGAGGGTTCGAGAATCCAGTATTCCATTCTTTCCAGCAGGTGGGGTTGTCGCGATTTAAACCAGTTAAGAACGTCCGCGGCCAGTCGGCCATCGGCCGAGCCGGCTTCGAGCAGTTGGAATCTGTCCAGGCCTGTTTTTTCAACCCACCCGGCGAATTGAAACGCCAGCAGTTCGCCGAACAGGCTGCCGACGCTTACACTGGTATAGAAGTCGCCGCCTTTGCCCGGCGTGTTCGCTAATCGTTCATAATATCCAAATTCTGGACAATAAAGTGACAGCTCCATGAACCGCGCGAACGGAATGGCGCCGCAGTCTTCAATCTCCCGGCGGATGATTTCACGCAGTTTGCTCATGGTGGCAGTAACATTGCTTGCAGTGGTGAGTCGAATCAGTTAAAAAACCGCTGATTGAGTAACTCAGCACTCATTTATGGCCAAAATTGACGCCTTCTTCAATTTGATGTTCGAGCAAAAAGCCTCGGACCTACACCTCTCCGCGGCCAATTCGCCCATGTTGCGCATCAATGGGGAACTTCACCGGGTCGATTACCCGCCGCTCGACAATGACACCCTCAAGGCGATGCTCTATGAAATCGCCCCTGACTACAAAATCAAACAGTACGAGGAAACGGGCGACGTGGACTTCGGCTATGAAATCCCGAACGTGTCGCGCTTCCGCGCCAATTTCTTCAACCAGAAATACGGCTGCGCCGCGGTCTTCCGCCAGATTCCGTCCAAGGTGCTTTCGTTTGAAGATTTTGAAAAATTCGACGCGCCGCTCCCGGCGGTGTTGAAGAAATTCTCCATGCTGCACAAAGGCCTCGTCGTGGTCACGGGTCCGACCGGGTCCGGCAAATCCACGACCCTGGCTGCCATCGTCGATTATTGCAATAAGAACCGCCGCGATCACATCATCACGGTTGAAGACCCGATTGAGTTCGTGCACGAGAGCAAGAACTGCCTGGTGAACCATCGTGAAGTGGGCGTCCACACAAAGTCCTTTTCGGCCGCGTTGCGCGGCGCGTTGCGCGAAGACCCGGACATCATCCTGGTGGGGGAAATGCGCGACCTCGAGACGATCGAACTGGCGCTGACGGCCGCCAGCACGGGGCACCTCGTTTTCGGCACGTTACACACCCAGAGCGCCGCCAAAACGGTGGACCGCATAATCGACGTTTTCCCGGCGGATCAGCAGAACAAAATCCGCGCGACGCTGGCCGAATCACTCAAAGGCATTGTGGCTCAAAGCCTGTTCAAGCGCATTGACAAAAAGGGCCGTGTCGCGGCGATGGAAATTCTTGTGTTCACGACGGCCATTTCCAACCTGGTACGCGAGGGCAAGACGCACCAGATTCCGGGCATGATCCAGGTCGGCAAGAAACTGGGCAATTCACCGCTCGACGATTCCATCATGGAGCACTTGCGAATGAAGCGGATAGCCGCGGAGGAAGCGTACGACAAGTGTCTTGATAAAAAGAAATTCCGGCAGTTCCTGGCGACGCCGCCGGATGACGACGATGCCTGAGCGAAAGGAATTCCCATGCGCCGATCCGAACTGGATTTCATACTGAGCAAGATGCTGGAGTCCCAGCAGGAAGTGTCCGACCTCAATTTCACGGTGGACAAACCGCTGCAGGTGGAGTCGTTCGGCGAACTGGTGCCGGTGCCGCTTGACCCGCCCCTCGAAAGGCTGACTCCATTTCAAACGGAGATGATTGCGCTCAATTTGATTGGCGGCAACCGCAGGCTCACCGAAGACCTGCTCCGCACAGGTTCCTGCGACGCCTCCTACACCCTCAGCAACAAAGCGCGGTTCCGCGTCAACGTCTTCTCGCAACGCGCCAATTACTCCATTGTCCTGCGAAAGCTGAACACGCAAATCCCGACCATGGAGGACCTGTGCATGCCGGACATATTCCAGGAGGTGTCGAAGGAAAAAACCGGACTGATCCTCGTGACCGGCGCGACGGGCTCCGGCAAGACGACGACCCTGGCCGCCTTGCTCAACGAAATCAACGAAGACAAATCCATCCACATCATCACGCTTGAGGATCCGGTCGAGTATGTGCACCCGCAAAAGAAGGCCACGTTCAACCAGCGGGAGTTAGGAATCGACTTCAACTCGTTTGCCAGCGGCCTTCGCGCCGCGCTGCGCCAGGCGCCTAAAGTGATTCTGGTCGGCGAAATGCGCGACCGCGAAACCGTGGAGATCGGCATGACGGCGGCCGAAACCGGCCACCTGGTTCTGGCCACGCTGCACACAATCGACGCCGGCCAGACCATCAACCGTATCGTGGGCATGTTTGAAACCGAGGAACAGGAACAAGTCCGCGTCCGCCTGGCCGACACGCTGCGCTGGATCGTCAGCCAGCGGCTGGCCCCGAGGATGGGCGGCGGACGCACGGCGCTGCTGGAGATCATGGGTTCCAATCTCCGCACCAAAGAGAGCGTTCAACTTGGAGAAAGCGAAGGCAAAACGTTTTACGAAATCATTGAGGCGAGTTACACGTTCGGCTGGCGCACGTTCGATCATGCGGCGCTCGAGGCCTTCGAACAAGGATTGATCACGGAGGAAACGGCGATGCTCTACTGCACGAAACGCAGCGTCGTTGCGCGCGGCATTGACAACGTCAAGAAGAAGCGGGGCGACTCCACCTCCGACGTGTCCAACCTGCGCATGAAAAGCATTCAGGAGAGCAAGAAAGCCGGAGCGCCACCGATTCCCACCACCTTGAAATTGAAATAGGCCATGGCCTACGAACTCGAATTCATCGGGCCGAACGATAAACCCGCCCTGCTCGCCCTCAGCACGCCGGAATGGCTGGACGCGGCCAGAAATGTTTTGGCCGAGATCGGCTACAAGGTCCATGCGGCCAGCAATCACGATGATTTCACGCTCCGCTTCGGACGCATCCAATATCAGGTTGTGATCATCGAGGAACTGTTTGCCAGCAGCACACCCGAAGAGAACCTGACGCTGCAATACATCCAGCAAATGCCCATGCCCCAGCGCCGGCACACCATCTTTATTCTGCTGGGCAGCTCATTCAGCACGTTGAGCGCGATGCAGGCTTTCCAGCAAAGCGTCCATGCCGTGGTCAACCGCGAAGAACTGGGCCTGCTGGGGGCGAACATCCTGGGTCCGATTGTTCAGCGCATCGTCGGCGATAATGACCTCTTTTTCAATGTCTATCGCGACACTCAACTCCGCATTGTCCAAGGCAAGGTCTAGCCCAAATGGGGAATGCGGAACGCGGAACCCGGAATGAACTCCAGACGCGCTTTAATGCCGCTCAGTCCGTATTCCGCGCTCGGCATTCTCCCTTCCTCATTCAACATGTCCCGTCTCGACCAGGCTCTCGTGGAACGCGGTCTGTGCGAAAGTCGGGAAAAGGCCAGGCGCGCTGTCATGGCTGGTCTGGTTACCATCAACCGGCAGCCGGCGCGTAAACCGAGCGATCAGGTCCGGCCGCACGACCAGGTCGAACTTGAAGCCGGAGAAAAATATGTCAGCCGCGGCGGCCATAAGCTCGAACATGCCCTGAAATATTTTAAGCTGAATGTCGAAGGACTGACCGTCGTTGACCTGGGCGCTTCTACCGGCGGTTTCACCGATTGTCTGTTGCAACACGGCGCGAAAAAAGTCTTCGCCGTCGATGTCGGTCACGGCCAACTGGCGTGGAAACTGCGCCGGCATCCGCGCGTCGTGGTCATGGACAAAACCAACGCGCGCGATCTGGCGCCGGCAAGGTTTCCGCAGCCGTTTCACGCGGCGGACCTGGTCGTCATTGATTGCTCTTTCATCTCGCTGAAGAGACTCCTTCCCGCCGCGGCCGCCCTGCTGCGAAACGCCGGCAAGCTTGCAGCTCTGATCAAGCCCCAGTTTGAAGCCGGCCGGACCGAAGCGGACAAAGGCGCCGGGGTCATCACCGACCCGCGGATTCACGAACGCGTGCTGCGCGAGCTGGAGGAATTTGTCGCCACGGGCGGACAACTGCGCTGGCGGGGCGTCACAGAATCGCCGCTGCTCGGTCCGGCCGGCAACAAGGAATTTCTGGCACTGCTTGAAAAAATTGGCTGACAAAATCAAACGCGTTGGTCTCATCGCCAACTCGGAAAAGTTCAACTGCCACCCGGCGGTCCGAATGGCCGCGTCATTGATTGTCGAGGCCGGTCGGCTCGTCCTGTGCGACCAGGCCACTGCCGATCTGGCCGGAGCGAAAGCGACCTTGAGCGCGGACCTCCGCGAACTGTCTCAGCAAGCCGATTTGATTCTGGTGTTCGGTGGGGATGGCACGATGTTGCGCGTGGCCCGCGAAGTGGCCGGTTCCAACACGCCGATCCTCGGCGTCAACGTGGGCGGCCTTGGGTTTTTGACGGCCGTTTCTTCGGAGCAACTGCCCAGGGCACTGGCTTGCGTCTGGTCCGGTGATTTCGTCTTCGAACAGCGTTCGCTGATTGAGGCCGGTGTGCAAACGCACGAGAAAATCGTTCAACAGACCGCGTTGAACGACTTCGTCGTCAGCCGCGGCACGGTTCCGCGCCTGGTCGAACTGGAAGTCGGCGTGGACGACGCGGTGCTGACCCGCTATCGGTGCGACGGCCTGATTGTGAGTTCTCCCACCGGTTCGACGGCCTATTCGCTGGCGGCGGGCGGAGCGATCGTCAGCCCGAACGCGGAGGTCTTCACGCTGACGCCGATCTGTCCGCACACGCTTTCAAACCGCTCCGTCATCGTGAGCCTCAACTCCGTCGTGCGAGTCAAAGTGCTGAGCCGGAGAGTGGAGACCGTTTTGTCTGCCGACGGTCAGGTGCAGACACAATTATCGGCCGGCGACACGGTCGAAATCCGACGCAGTCAACGGGCCGTGAGTCTGCTGCGGCTGGTCGGGAGCTCGTTCTTCGAAACGCTCCGTCAAAAACTGCATTGGAGCGGATCAAACCTTTAGCGGGTCGGCAGTCCAAAGCGCAAAGTGAGAACGAAAGGAAATATGGCAACGATTGAGAAGGGCGAAGACATCGTGAGTTGGCAGAAACGCCGGGATTTGACGCGGATGAATCTGTGGTTCGGCTGAAAGACATTGCTGAACGGGCGGGCGTTTCGGTCATGACCGTCTCGAAAGTCCTGCGCGACGCGCCGGACATCTCCGTGGCCACAAAAGCGCGGGTCCGTGCCCTGGCGCAACAGATGGGCTACGTGCCGGACTCGCTGGCGCAGGGATTGCGCACGCGGACGACGAAGCTTTTTGGTCTGGTCGTTTCGGCGATGACAGACCCCATTTTTGCGCGTGTGGTGATGGCGATTGAAGAACGCGCTCACGAACTCGGCTACGAAGTGATTCTCGGCCACACCTTGAACTTGCCGGAGCGCGAGGACGCTGCCATTCGACGGCTTATCTCGCGGCGTATTGACGGCCTGTTTATTTCACCGGTTTACCGCCTGGGACCGGAAGCGCCGGTCTATCAGGAACTGCAGCGTTGCGGCATTCCGACCATTATCCTCGGCCACTCGGCGCCATTTTGCAGTCAGTTTGTTAACGTGCAAACCGACGACCTTCAGGCCGGTTACAGCGCCGCGCAGCATTTGCTGGAACTGGGTCACAAACGCATCGCCTTTTTCGCCGGACCACAGGTTTCCCCCTGGGCGCAGGAACGGTTGGATGGCTTTCGCCGCGCCCTCCGTGAAGCCAACATCGAACTGGACGATAAACTGGTGTTCAATGCGGGCAGCACCATTGAAGAAGGCGAAAAGGCCGCGCTGCAGATGTTGAACGAAGGGACCGATGCCACCGCTTTGCAGGCCGTCAACGACCTCGTGGCCATCGGCGCGGCCAACATTTTCTTGAATCAGGGAATCAAAATTCCCGGAGAGCTTTCCGTCGTCGGTTTCGGGAACGTCCTCATCAGCGAATATTTTCGCGTGCCGCTGACGACCATTCGCCAGCCGAAATTCCGCCTCGGCGTGGCAGCCATGAACTCCATGCTCAAGCTCATGCATGGGGAGCGCCCGGAGTCCCGGCGCCTTTCGGCGGAAATCGTCATTCGCGCAAGCACGGCGGCCCCTTCGACCGCCCGCCGTGTTAACAAGAACCCGGTCGAGAAAACAGAAACCAAAACCCTATGAAACAAGCCATGGCAGTAATCCTGGTAGTGTTGGCCGTATTCGGAGGAGGCTACCTCTACCTGAAGCACAAGTCGCTCGTCCCAATCGACCCGAAGGTCGCCGAGTTCCAGGCGGACGCGGACAGGCTGATCCAGGGGCTTCAGCAATACAAGGCGTTCTTCAAACACTATCCGACCGGCACAGCCGCCGAGATCTCTGCGGCCCTGTCCGGCCAGGCGGAAGGCAAGGTGGTCATCTTCGCGACCGCCAACGCCAAGAAGAACGACAAAGGCGAGATTGTGGACACCTGGGGAACGCCGCTCCAGTTCTACTTCTCCCACGACGCGGTGATGATCCGTTCGGCCGGGCCGAACAAGGTTTGGGAGGACAGCCGGCACCCCGGATCGGACGACCTGTACCGAACCGACACCAAGTAGTCGGGCGATGCTTCCTTGAATGGGCTGTCGTGCCGACGGGTGTCAGGACCTCGACAATCTGGTGTTCACAACCGCGCGCGCCGAACTTTACTGCCTCGGTCAGCAATGCACGAATTCCACGAAGCGAAATTCGAAGCCGTCACGCCCGAACAAGTCAACGCCGCCGCGCAAAATATGTCTCAAGCTGGCTGTGTTGTTGGTTGAAGTATTAAGCCCGAAGAAAATGAAAGGTTGGGGGTTTTATTCGCAAAATCGGCGCAAAACGGCGTTCACGAAGCCAAATTTGGAAATGGAAACGTCCCGGTCGAGTTCTTTCTGTTCTTCCGTCTCAACTTTTTGAAGAATTGGGCCATATTTCGCCGAGTCTTGATTGAGATCCGCCTTCCAGCCATCGACCAACTCTTCCACTTTTTTCAACTGGTCTTTGTCAGTCCAAATCCCTCCGCATTCGGGACATTTGTGCAAAATAATCCCGCTGGTATCTCCGTAATTAAAATGCTCCATCTGCGCGTTTTCACAATGAGGACAACTCAATTCATCAAAATTCTCTTTTTCCGCAGTAAAAATCTCTTTGTTGACCGCTTCCAATGAAGCAATTTCTTCCTGAGTAAAAACTTCGTCGTGATGCTCAACGATTTTTTGCAATTCGCCCGCGTGTAACCATTCGCCTTTGCAATCTGGACAGACCTCGATCATCACGCCGTCATATTCCACCGTGCAAAGTATTGAACCGCATCTTGGACATTTCATAGTCGTTATGATTCTACGCAGCCGCAACCAACTGCCGCAGCACATAAGGCAAAATGCCGCCGTGCCGGTAATAGTCGATCTCAATCGGCGTGTCGATGCGGCAGCGGACGTGAAGGTTTTCCACCGAGCCGCCCGCGCGAGTGATGCTTAGCGCGAGGTCTTGTTGCGGCTTCAGGTCCGGGCCGAGGCCAGCCAGGTCATACGTTTCGGTCCCGTCCAGCTTCAATGTCAGTGCGGAGGCACCTTCCCTGAACTGGAGCGGCAACACGCCCATGCCGACCAGGTTCGAGCGATGGATGCGCTCGAAACTTTGCGCTACGACGGCCTTCACTCCGAGCAACGCCGTGCCTTTCGCCGCCCAATCGCGCGAGCTGCCGGCGCCATATTCCTGCCCGGCAATCACCACCAGCGGCACGCGGTCGCGCTGGTATTTCATCGCCGCGTC
>Ga0209056_10001989_pt1 | contig 22269 bp, 17 predicted proteins | sample GraSoiAngelo_114_FD_185876 | JGI IMG/M metagenome (GOLD analysis project Ga0209056, IMG submission 185876) | Grasslands soil microbial communities from the Angelo Coastal Reserve, California, USA - 14_0903_13_40cm (SPAdes) (version 2) | ecosystem: Environmental > Terrestrial > Soil > Grasslands...
ATATCCCTTGGTGTAAAGCAAACCCACGCCGACGAGCGGTACGCCCAGGTCGGAAGCCGCCTTACAGTGGTCCCCCGCGAGGACCCCGAGGCCGCCCGAATAGATCGGGACCGAACTGTGCAGCCCGAACTCGGCGCAGAAGTACGCGACCGGCCGGTCGGCGAACGCGGCATACGAGGTGGCGAACCAGGTTCCCGCCGACGGAGCGTTGCGCTCGGCGGCGACGTGGACGGCGTCGTAGAGCCGAAGGAACTCGGGGTCCTGGGCGCATGCCGCGAGACGCGCGGGATCCACGCGTCGCAGCAGCTCGATCGGGTTGTGCCGGGTAAGGTGCCAGAGCGCCTGATCGATCGACCGGAACATGGCCCGGGCGTTGCGGTTCCAGCTCCATGACAGGTTGGCGGCGACGGTAGCGAGTCCCCGGATCCGGTCGGGGAGGGGCAGGCCGCTGTGTTCGGGGTGGGTCATCCGCCTGGAAACTAAGGCTGGGTGGGTGGGCCTGGTACCCCGCGCGCTAACTCGTTGTCCTAGAGAGAGGCGCCGGTCGGAATCGAACCGACGAATAGAGGTTTTGCAGACCTCTGCCTTACCACTTGGCTACGGCGCCCTGAGAGATAAGCTCGCAAGCTACTTGGAGTTTCTCAACCCACCACGGGAAAGTTCTAAACCTCTGCCAAACCTCTGCCTTACTACTTGGCTATGGCGCCGTGCGAGTTCCTAACTTGACGCGGTCTTTGGCGTTTCTCAACCCCTCGCGGAGCGGCGTGTACATCGGCGACCGTCACGGCGCCCCAAGCGCGCAACACGCCCAAGACGGATGCGCGCCGTTAGGAGCGGGCAACGAGGGTTCCTGGCCGCTCGTCCCCGGCCCAGCTGACCGTGACACCGCTCACGGCACCCTCTCTGGTCGCCGGCCACCCTAGATCGTATCGTGTCGACGCGAAGCTCATCCCGTGGTCGCGTCGGTCCCACTCTCTCCCGAGGCCTCTGTGGCTCATCCTCGTCCCTGCCGCGCCATCTCCTTCGGCATCATGGCACTCGCCATCACCGCCTGCGGCGTCAGTAGCCCATCGTCCCCGTTTACGCCCCCAACCCCGAGGCCATCCGCGTCCGAAGCGCCCGCGGGGTTCGACAACAAGAGCAATGGGATGGTCGGTGACGCGACCCACGACGCTGATCGGACCAGCTTCGACGAGGTCGAAGAGATCGGAGACGGCCTGGGACCGCTGTACAACGCGCAGTCCTGCCGCGAGTGCCACCAGAACCCCATCTCCGGCGGGCCGAGCCAGGTCAGCGAGCTGCGGGTCGGCCACCTCGGCCCCGACGGCCGGTTCCGCAACCCGGACATCCCGATCGCGCGCGGCACCGTCGTCATCTCCGACCGCACCCTCGTCAACGACCGCGCCATCTGCCCCAACGCCACGTTCCCCGACTCCGAGATTCAGGAGCGGGTGCCCGACACGGAGACGATCCGCACGACCCGGCTCGCCCTCAACCTGCTGGGAGACGGCCTGGTGGAGGCGGTGCCGGACTCGACGCTCCTGGCTCTGGGGCGCGAGCAACGGCGGGCCACGGGAGGGCGGATTCACGGCCAGGCGGCGCGCGTTCCGATTCTCGAAGCCCCGGGGCAGACGGGCATCGGGCGCTTCGGCTGGAAGGATCAGCACGCCAGCCTGCTGTCGTTCGCCGGCGATGCGTACCTCAACGAAATGGGGATCACCAGCCGGCTGTTCCTGCAGGAAGTGACCGATCTGTGCAACACGGTCGCGGAGCCCAACAACACCCCGGACTCGACCGGGCTCGAGGACATCGACCGGTTCACTCGGTTCATGCGGGCGACCAAGGCGCCGGCGCGCGATCGCGTGCTGGCGGCGACCCCTCAAGCGCAGCGAGGATCGGAGCTGTTCGACAACATCGGCTGCGCCCTGTGCCACGTCCGCACCCTCACGACCGCCCCGGCCGGCACGGTGATCAACGGCGGCGCCGACACGATTCCGCCAGCGCTCGGCGACAAGGTGTTTCATCCGTTCGGGGATTTCCTGCTGCACGACGTGGGGACCGGCGACGGGATCGCGGTGGCGATGGTGGAGCACTACGGGCCGAACATGTATCGCACCCTCTGGAAGGATTTCGTCCCGGACAGCATCCTGCACGCCCGCAACAAGGTGCGGACCGCCCCGTTGTGGGGAGTGCGCCTGCGCCCCAGGTTGATGCACGACGGAGCGTCGCTCACGTTCCGGGACGCGATCCTGCGCCACCGCGAAGAAGCGGGCGCGGTCACGCGCCGGTTTTGGAGGCTCGCGCCGGGCGAGCAGCAGGCCATCATCGAGTTCTTGAAGTCGCTTTGATTCGAGTCCTGCCTCGGGAGCTTCCCTTCCCCCCTCGGTAACTTTCCGCGCATGGATCCGGTCATCGCCGCGGGGAGCTGCTTTGCGATGTTCGCCTACGAGGTCGCCCAGGCCATCGATCTGGACGGTGCCGAGCGGCGCCTGTTCGCCGGCGCGGAGCGGCAGACGATCAAGCAAAAGCGCCGTGCCCCGGCCTCTTTCGAGTATCGGCCCGCACCGCTGCGCGTGATGCGCGGCGGCGAGCCACAGAGTGTGGATGGTTTTCGCACGGCGCCTGGGGTCGAGATCGTGCTCTACGACTTCGGCGCCGTGTCCGTGAGCTATACCATTCCGCTCGCGGGTGCGCTCGCCAGCCTGCCCGAGCTTGCGGAGGCGCTGTGGGGGAACGACCGCCTCTTGAACGATTCACGCCAGCACGTGGAAGCACTGCTGGGAACATTAGGCGACGCGGCCGCCCGCCCCCACGTCGCTGAATTCGTCGAAGACTATTCGATCTTTCACGTCGCGGCGTTCACCCAGCCCTGCGACGCCGCGATGCTCTGGACCAGTCAGGCGGAGACCGTTGCCCAGGTGCTGCGCGGCGCTCCGCACCCGCTCTCGCAGCAGGAAATCGCCGACGCAACGGCCCTCCGCCTCTCGTTCGGCCCGAACGACGCGACCATCATCGATACGGACGCTGCGATTCTGTTCGATCCCGAGGGAGAGGACGTGCGTGACCTGATCGAGTTCGCGAACACCCAGCTGTTGGAAATGCGCTTTCTCGATCACGAGCTCGACGATGTGCTCGAGGGCGCCTACGAGACTCTGCTCGGACGCCGCTGGCGGCGGTGGCGGCTGGCGCCGGTGGGTCCCGACCTGCGCAGCCTCGCCCGGCTGCAGCTCGACGCCGCGATCCTGTTCGAGCAGGTGACGAACGCACTCAAGCTGGTGGGCGATCAGTTCCTGGCGCGCGTTTACGCGCTGGCGTCGCGCCGCTTCCACCTCGCCGAATGGGATACGAGCATCTCGCGCAAGCTGCAGACGATCGACGGCATTTACGAAAAAATGACCGACCGGGCAACGAGCCGCCGCACGGAAATGCTGGAGTGGATCATCATCATCCTGATCGCCGTGGAGATCGGCCTCTCGCTCATTACGCTGCTGCCGTAGTCACCCCGTTTCTTCCGTTCCGGCCTGCAGCGCCTCGCGCACCTTGTCCATGACCTCGCGCGCGTTGAACGGCTTTTGCAGACTGCTCACAGCGCCGAGCAGCTCGGCATCCTTCCGGAGATCCAGCATCCCGCTCGAATCCCCGCCCGAGATCACGATGACTTTCACCGCGGGGAACCGTTTCCGAATCTGTCGCAGCGTGACGATGCCGTCCTGGCCGGGCATGAAGATGTCCGTGATCACGACATCGAACGCCTGAGTCTCGAGGATGTCCATCCCAATTTCGCCGTCACTCGCGTCGAACACTTCGTGTCCGTCCTGCTCCAATGTCCGTCGCACGATGCGGCGAATCGGCTCTTGATCATCGATCACGAGGATGCGTGCCATGTGCTGGAATTTTTCGGGAGCGGCATCGTCTTGCCAGTCGGCAAGCCCCTACACCAGCGGGACCTGCCACTAGCTAGGAGTGTTTCACTCCGTCGAGAACCTGCCGCACTCGCGCCAGCAAATGAGTGCTCGTCCATGGCTTCGGCAGGAACGGCAGCGCCGCATCGAGGGGGTCCTCGCCCCGGCCCGCCCCGGCGTAGCCGCTGGTAAAGAGGAAGGGCGTCTGGCGCCCCTCCCGCCGGTCAATCTGATAGAGCCCGCGGCCGCCCAGCCGACCCATCACCAGGTCGGTGAAGACCAGGTGGATCGGCGCGGGGTGCTGGCGCAGCAAGTGTAGCGCCTCAATCCCGTCAGCCGCCGCCAGCACGGTGTAACCGGCATGCTCGAGCGTGTAGATAGTCGCGCGGCGCAGCTGTGCCTGGTCCTCGACGACCAGAACCGTCTCTTTCCCACTATCCGCGGGAAGCGCCAGCTGCTCGTGCGAGCCGGACGCGCGGCGCCGCGAGGTCTCCTCGGCGACCGGGAAATAGATGCGCAGGCGTGTCCCCGCTCCAGGCGCGCTGTCGATCTGCACGAAGCCGCCGTGCTGCTTCACCAAGCCGTACACCGTCGCCAGGCCCAGGCCGGTGCCCTTGCCGACGGGCTTCGTCGTGAAGAACGGCTCGAATGCGCGTTGCCGCGTCGCTTCATCCATGCCGGCGCCGGTGTCGTCGACCGCCAGGCACACGTACTCCGACGCCGCGCCGGGTCCGAGCACCCCGCGCTGCGCATCGCTGATCCAGGTGCAGCTCGTCTCCAGCCGCAGCACCCCGCCATTCGGCATCGCGTCGCGGGAGTTGTTCACCAGATTGAGCAGGATCTGCTCGACCGCGTGTCCGTCCGCGAGGACTTCGGGGAGGTCTTCATCGGCGAAGACCAGCAGCTCGATGTCCGCCGGCAGCACGCGCCGCAGCACGGCGGCGAGATCGTTCAGCAGGTGTCCCAGATGGGCCGGCTCGAGCGTCAGGGTCGAGCGGCGGGCAAATCCCAGCAGCTGATTGACCATCAAGCGGCCGCTGACCGCCGCCGAGATGATGTCGCGCAGGCTCGCTTCATCAGGTCCGCGAGACAGCAGCTCAGCGTTGGCCAGGATGATCGTCAGCAGGTTGTTGAAGTCGTGGGCGATACCGCCGGTGAGCTGGCCAATCGCTTCCATCTTCTGCGCCTGGCGGAGCTGCTCTTCCAGGCCGCGTCGCTCCGTGACGTCTTCCGCGAACACTTCGTGGCACTCGACCCGGCCATCCTCATAGCGGACGGAGCGGCCGTAGAGACGCACCGTGATCGCCTCACCATCCTTGCGCCGCCACACGGCCTGGGTTTCCACGGCACCCGCCGCGTCGTTCATCTGCGCCAGGTACCGCGCGCGCGCCGCCGGCTCCTTGAACACGTCCCGGTCGAGATGGCGGCTCTGCAGCTCCGCCTCCGTCTCATACGCGAGCATTTCCACCAGCGCGGGGTTCACCGAAAGGAACGCGCCTTCTGGTGTCGCGCGGAAGATTCCGAATGGGGCCTGTTGAACCAGCGTGCGGCTGGCGGTGTCGGCGCGCCGCAACGCCTGCTCCGCCCGGCGCCGTTCCGTGATATCGGTCGCCACTCCCACGACACCGGAGATGGAGCCGTCCCGCTCCCGCACCGGTGAGTACTGCGCCTCGAACTCGAATCCGAATAACTCGACCCGTGCCGTCACCGACTCTCCAGCCAGAGCCCGGCGGACGTCGGCCACCGCCTGCGGCACGTCGCCGAGCAGCTCGAAGAACGATTTGCCCATCAACATCCCCGGCCGCACGCCGAGCGAGTGCAGCCCCTTTCCCTCGGCAAGCCTGAAGACACCCTTCGGATCGAGAGAAAACAGAATGACCGGTGCGCCCGCGACGACGGTGCGGAGGCGCTGCTTGCTGGTGCGGAGGATCTCTTCCTGCAGCACACGCTCAGTCACATCACGGGAGTTCACGATCACGCTGTACGCATTCGGCTGGTCACGTTTCGCCTGACCGATCGACTCCAGCACACGCCACGTGCCGTCGGCGTGCTTGAATCGGAATGTCGCCGTCTGCGACGAACCGGGCCGCTGAATCGCGTCGGCCAGCGCTTCCATGACCGCCGCGAGATCGTCGGGATGCATGAACTCGAAGGCGTTGCGACCCAACAGCTCGCTGGCGCCATAGCCCAGCAACCGCTGCACCGACGGGCTCACGTACCGGATGATCCCGTCGTCGCCCAGAATCGTGACGATGTCGGAGGCGTTTTCCGTCAGTGAGCGGAAGTGCTCTTCGCTCTTGCGCAGCGCCTCTTCCACCCGCGCGCGCTCGAGCGCAGTGGCGAGCACGTGGGCGAGCGCCTGGACGAACAGCACGTCGGGGCCGCTGAACTCCCGGGGCTGCGCGCTGTAACCGCCGAGCACACCCCAGGGACGCTCGCGGCCCTGCACGACGACGCAGACGCCGCTGACGATCGCGTGTTCCTCGAGATGGGGTGGTGCGCTGAAGCGGATTTCGGCGGGGAGATCTGCGATGACGATGGGGCCGGCGGCGTTGAGCGCGTATCCGGCCAGCGCCCCGGCGTCGGCGGCCACCAATGTCTTGCCGACACAGCCCTCGTGCCAGCCTTCGCCCGCCCGCACCAACAGGCTGCGGTGCTCCGGCTTCAGCTCGAGGATCTCACTGAACGCGACATCCAGGCCTCGAGCCACGAGCTTCGCGGCGGTACCAAAGAGGTCGGCCCGCGCCACCCCCGCGAGCGCCTGCTGGCCGAGGTGCGCAACCGCTTCCTGCTGGCGCGCGGCCGCGCGGAGCTGCTGCTCGGCGCGGCTCGACTCCTCGACGCCCAGCCATCGGAACCGCTTCGGTCGCACCCCTGCTCCGTGCGTGGAAAGGGATCGAAAACTAGATGGGACTCGCACTTGGGCCCGTGAGGCTGGTCACCTGCGCGGCGATCCGTAGATTCGGGCCCATGGCAACACGCCGATCGACCGCTTCCAAAAAGGCCAAGACAAAGCCAAGGGCGAAGAAACCCCGTAGGGTCGCCGACTCGCTCACAGTCTCGGTGTTGCGGTCCACGCTCGAATCCACGGCGGACGGCATTCTCGTGGTCGACCTCAACGGGAAGATCGTTTCTCACAATCGTCACTTCGAGGAAATGTGGCACCTGTCACCGGCCCTGATCGCGGCAAACAACGACGCCGCCGGCCGCCGGCGCCTGATCGAACATGTGCGCGACCAGCTCATCAGTCCGCAGCTGTTTGTGGATGGGATCCAGGACCGATTTGCCGAGCCCGAATCCGACAGCTTCGACGTCCTCACCTTCAAGGACGGTCGAGTGCTGGAACGCTATTCGATTCCGCTCCGCCTCGACGGGCGCTCGGTGGGTCGCGTCTGGAGCTTTCGCGATGTCACGGCGCGGCGCCGAGCCGAATGCGTTCAGGAAGCGGTGTACCGCATTTCGCACACGGCGCACACGGCGGAGAATCTGCAAGAGCTGTTGCGGGCGATCCACGAGATCGTCGGCGAGCTGATGCCGGCGAAGAACTTCTACGTGTCGCTGTACGATGCGGAGAAGGACCGGCTCGAGTTCCCGTATTTCGTCGACGAGATTGACCTGAGCTGCGACGTGAAGCCGCGCAAACTCCGCAAGGGTCTCACCGAGTACGTCCTGCGGACGGGCCAGCCGTTGCTGGCGACTCCCGAGGTCTACCAGCGCCTCGTCGACGCCGGCGAAGCGGAGCTGATCGGGGCCCCATCCATCGACTGGCTCGGCGTTCCCCTCAAGGTCAAGGACCGCACGATCGGCGTCGTCGTGACGCAGACGTATTCCGAGGGCGTGCGCTACGGGGAGAGCGAGCGCGACATCCTGACGTTCGTCTCCTCCCAGATGGCAATGGCGATCGAGCGCAAGCGCGTCGAGGACGCCTGGCGCGAGCAGAGCGAGCTACTGCAGCGGATCGTGGACAACATCCCCGTGATGCTGGTGTTCCTCACCGAGCAGGGCCGCATCGAGTGGGGAAATCGCGAGTGGACGCGGACTCTGGGGTACGAGATCGCCGAAGCGCGCGAACGCGACATTTTCACGGAGCTGTATCCCGATCCCGTGGAACGGCAGCGCCTGCGCGACTCTATCGGGAAACCGGTGGGCGAGTGGACCGACTTCCAGACTCGCACCAGACGGGGCACGATCCTCGATACGATCTGGGCGAACGCCCCGCTCACGGGGGGCGGCTGGCTGGCTATCGGCATGGACGTCTCGGAGCGAAAGCGCGCCGAAGAGCGGTACCGCTCATTCATCGCCCAAAGCTCCGAGGGCGTATCGCGCCTGGAGATCGATCCTCCGGTCCCGATCAAACTGCCGGACGAGGAGCAGATCGATCGCTTGTATGACGGCGCGCGCATCGCGGAATGCAACGACGCGATGGCGCGCATGTACGGATACAACGAGGCGCGCGAGCTCATCGGGACGCGCCTGGCCGATCTGCACAACGTGACCGATCCCACCAACCGCGAGCAGATCCGCGCGTTCATTCGCGCGGGCTATCGCGTGTCAGATTCTGAAACACGCGAGCACGACCGGGAGGGCCGCCCCCGCGTCTTCCTTAATAACGTCGTCGGCTTCGTCGAGCACGGGCACCTGGTGCGGGTATGGGGCACGCAGCGCGATGTCACCGAGCAGCGGCACCTCGAAGAGCAGTTCCGGCACTCGCAGAAGATGGAAGCGGTCGGCCAGCTGGCCGGGGGAATCGCGCACGACTTCAATAACCTCCTGACGGCAATTCTCGGGAACACACAGCTGCTGCTCCGCGACCTGCCCCCAGGCGATGCCAAGCGCGGCGACGTCGAGGAGATCCGCAAGGCATCCGAACGGGCGGCGTCGCTGACCCGCCAGCTGCTGGCGTACAGCCGGCGGCAGATGCTGCAGCCGAAAGTGCTCGACCTCAACGTCGTCGTGGCCGAGATGGACAAGATGTTGCGCCGCCTCATCGGCGAGCACATCGCGCTGGTGGCCGTCCTCCAGACCGATCTTGGGCGCGTACGGGCGGATCCCAATCAGATCGAGCAGGTGATCGTGAACCTGGCGGTGAACGCCCGCGACGCGATGCCCGACGGCGGGAAACTGACCATCGAGACCGCCAACGTGGACCTGGACGAGACATTTGCGCAGGCCCACCTCGGCTCCGTCCCGGGAGCCTATGCCCTGCTCGCGGTGACCGATTCCGGCGCCGGGATGGACGCTTCCGTGCGCGCCCACCTCTTCGAGCCGTTCTTCACGACCAAGGAAGTCGGCAAGGGAACGGGGCTCGGGCTCGCGACAGTGTACGGGATTGTGAAGCAGAGCGGCGGCTACATCTCGGTATACTCGGAGCCGGGGCACGGCTCGAGCTTCAAGATCTATCTGCCGCGGATCGAGACGCCTGACCCGAGCCCGGCCGCCCCACCGAAAGGCGGGGCGGCCCGCGGCAGTGAGACGGTCCTCGTCGTCGAGGATGAACCCGCCGTGCTGGCACTCAGCCGCCGCGCGCTCGAGGCCCAGGGCTACGTCGTCCTGGCCGCCTCCGATCCCGTCGCTGCGCTCCGCGTCGTGGAGCGCCACGGCGGCACGATCCACTTGCTCCTGACCGACGTCGTGATGCCAGGCATGTCGGGACGGGATCTCGCCGATCGCCTGGCCGGGCAACGGCCCGGGATTCGGGTGCTGTACATGTCAGGATATCCGGGGGATGCGGTCGTCCAGCACGGCACGCTGCCGTCCGGGAGCGCCTTCCTGCAGAAGCCATTTTCGCCCGACGGCCTCGCGCGCAAGGTGCGCGATGTGCTGGACGCCAACGCATGAACGCGATAGGCTATCGAACATGACGCACCTCGCGCACTCCACCTTCAGCCGTCCAGGGGGCTTGGATCAAGCGCAACTCGCCCGCCTCGTGGACCAGCTTCCAGTGCTGCTTTGGTCGGCCGATGAGCACCTGAACGTGACATCGCGGCACGGCGGTGGATTGGCACTGCTGGGGCCGCCACCGGGACCGGACGAGGGATTGCGCGTCGGGGACGGCGTGGAAAACCCTGCTGATTCCGCCCTCGCCATTCGCGCCCACGAACGGGCCCTGCGTGGCGAGGCGACGACGTACGAAGTCACCTTCCGCGGACGCACCTTTAGCGCGCGCGTGGAGCCGCTGCGTGAGTCGAATGGGCAGGTGAGCGGTGTCATCGGCGTCGCGTTCGACGTTACCGATCGGCGCCGGGCCGAGGACGCGCTGCGCGAGAGCGAGGCGCGGCTACGGACGATCATCGAGAGCGAGCCCGAATGCGTGAAGCTGGTGGATACTCACGGCCGGCTGCTCGACATGAACCCGGCCGGCCTGGCGATGATCGAAGCAGAGAGTATCGATGCCGTCCGCGGGCTACCCGTCACCGACGTCGTGGCTCCGGAGCACCGTGCGGCCTTCGCAGAACTGCATCGCCGCGTATTCGCCGGCGAATCGGGCACGCTCGAGTTCGAAGTGATCGGTCTCAGAGGCAAGCGGAGTTGGCTCGCGACGCACGCAGTCCCCCTGCGGGACGCGTCCGGCACGATCCAGGCGGCGCTCGGCATCACCCGAGACATCTCCCGCCGCCGGCTTGCGGAGCGGGCGCTGGTGGAATCGGAGGAACGGTTCTGCAAGGCATTCTACGCCAATGCCCTGCCGCTGGTCATCGCGCGACTGGACGACGGGATGGTGCTCGATGCGAATGCCGCGTTCGCGGAGCTGGTGAATCGCCCGCGCGAAGCGATCCTGGGCCAGACGACCGTCACACTTGGCGTCATCGATCCGGCACGACGGGCATCTATTATCGATAAGCTCAGTGCAGAAGGAGTAGTCAACGATATCGAGCTCGAGCTCCGGCCCCGCGACCGCGAACCGCGCAACGGATTGCTCTCGCTCGTCCGCATCGAGCTGGGCGGCCGGCAGTGCACGCTCGGCACGTATCGCGACGTCACGGAGGCCAAGCGGGCCGAAGCGCAGCTGCGGGCCTCGCGGTCCGCATTGCGCAGCCTCGCCACGCGGCAACAAGACATCCGCGAAGACGAGCGGACGCGCATTGCGCGGGAAATTCACGACAGCCTCGGCCAGGCGCTGACCGCGCTGAAGCTGCAGCTCGCGGCTGCGCAGGACGCAGCCGCGACCGAAGCCCCGGCGCTGAGTGCCCGGCTCTCGGAAACGGCGTTAATGGTCGATGACCTCGTAAAGAGCGTGCGCCGCATCGCCACCGAGCTGCGGCCCGCAATTCTCGATCAGCTGGGGTTGCCGGCTGCCGTCGAATGGCTGGCGCAGGACTTTTCACGCCGTACGGGGATCCGCTGCCAGTCGACGATTCTGCCTATCAACGGCGCTATCAGCGACGAGCTCGCGACGGCGCTGTTTCGCATAGTGCAGGAAGCGCTCACGAACGTGTCGCGCCATGCGGGGGCGACGCGCGTGAACATCGAGCTCGGCGTGAAGAGCGACTGCGTCACCCTCGAAGTCAACGATGACGGTGGCGGTATCACCGAAGCGGGGACGACCGGCCCCCGCTCGCTGGGGATTTTGGGAATGCGCGAGCGTGCCGCGGTGCTCGGTGGCGTGTTGGAAGTCGCGCCGCGCTCGGGCGGAGGAACGCGCGTCGCGGCATGGTTCCCGCCGGCGCCCCACGGCCACAAGCGGGCCGACCGGTGATTCGCATTCTCGTCGTGGACGATCACGCGCTGGTGCGCCGTGGACTGATCGAGCTCATGCAAGGCCTGCCCGATGGCGTGCAGTTCGGCGAGGCAGGCACGGCCGCCGAAGCGGTGGCGCTCGCCTTCGGTGAGCGGTGGGATGTGGTGCTCCTCGACCTTGGCTTGCCTGACCGTCACGGGCTCGAGGTGTTGAAGGAGTTGCACGCCGCCCGGCCACACCTGCCGGTGCTGGTGCTGACCATGTTCCCGGAAGACCAACTCGCGTTGCGCATGCTCGAGATGGGCGCTTCCGGCTATCTCACGAAGGAATCGGCCCCCGAAGAGCTGCTCCGCGCGCTGGAGCGCGTGATGAACGGTCACAAGTACTTGAGCCCCGCGATGGCACAGGCCGTCGCCGACGGTCTCGGCGGACCCCCACCCGCGCCGCACGAGCAGCTCTCGGACCGGGAGCTCGAGGTGCTGCGCCTGCTCGCCGCGGGGCGTCCCATTACCGCCATCAGCCGGCAGCTCGGTCTCTCACCCAAGACGGTGACCACGTATCGAGCCCGGTTGCTCCACAAATTGCGGATGCGTTCCAATGCCGAGCTGACGTTTTACGCGACGCAACACGGGCTCATCAGTCCGGCGGCACTGCGCGCGACGTCGTAACCAACCGTAGGTAAAGCCCTACTCGCCAAGTTCTCTACCGCCGACAGACACACTTCCCAGCATCACCAAAACTGTGCGCATGGACCCGGTGCGCGTGCTCATACTGGAGGACAACGAGAGCGACGCCACCCTCATCCGTCGTGAGCTCGGACGTCTCAGTCCGCCACCGGTCGTGCAACACGTCCGCGGTGAGTCCGACTTCGTCAGCGCGCTCAGCGGTCCCGCACCACATCTCATTTTGTCCGATCACAACATTCCTGGGTTCGGCGGCTGGAAGGCGCTGGAGTTGGCGCACCGCAGGCTGCCTGAGGTGCCGTTCATTCTGGTCACGGGGTCGCTCGATGAGGAAACCGCGGTCGCGTATCTGAAGGGCGGCGCTTCGGACTACATCCTGAAAGATCGTGTCGTGCGTCTCGGCCCCGCAGTGCTCGAAGCGCTCGAGCGCGCGCGCCAGCGAGAGGTGTTGCGGCGCCACGAGCGGCTGCTGCGGCAGATCATCGACGCGAACCCCAGTCTGATTTTTGTGAAGGATTGGGACGGCCGCTTCATCCTCGTCAACCAGGCCACCGCCGACATCCACGGCACCACGGTCGAGGCCCTGATCGGCAAGACCGACGCCGACTTCAATTCCAACGCGGAGGAAGTCGCGCACTTTCTCCGCGACGACCGTCAGGTGATCTCGTCCGGCCGCCCCAAGTTCATTGGCGAGGAGCGCGTCACCAACCCCGCCACCAAGGAGACGCGTTGGTTTCAAACGATCAAGGTGCCGCTGCGCATGCCGGAGCAAGAGGCCACCACGATGCTCGGCGTGGCGACCGAAATCACGGAGCGCAAGCGTCTCGAAGAGCAGCTGATGCAATCCCAGAAGATGGAGGCGATCGGTCAGCTCGCGGGCGGCGTCGCCCATGACTTCAATAACATCCTCACCGCGATCGTCGGCTACACCGACCTGCTGACGGCGGACTTCACCGGACACGCCCGCCAGCTCGAAGACCTCGAGGAGATTCGCAAGGCGGCGCGGCGCGCGGCCGCGCTCACCCGCCAGCTGCTCGCGTTCTCGCGCAAACAGGTGCTCGAGCCCCGCATCATCGACGTGAACGACGTGGTGTTGAATCTCGACAAAATGCTGCGCTCGCTGATCTCCGAAAACATCGAGCTCAAGACGGAGCTGGCGACCCACCTCGCCGCGGCGCGGACCGATCCGAATCAGCTCGAACAGGTGATCATGAACCTGGCGATCAATGCCCGCGACGCGATGCCCGACGGGGGCACGCTGACCATCGAAACGGGCAATGCCACCCTGGACCAGGCGTACGCCGCGCAGCACGTCGCGGTGATCCCCGGTGACTACGTGATGCTCGCCGTCAGCGACACCGGCTGCGGCATGGACCGGAGCACGCAGGCTCGCATCTTTGAGCCGTTCTTCACGACCAAGCCGCCTGGGCACGGAACGGGCCTGGGACTGTCGACCGTGTACGGTATCGTGAAACAGAGCGGCGGCAACATCTGGCTCTACAGCGAGACCGGCAAAGGGACGACCTTCAAGGTGTATCTGCCGGCGATCGAGGCAGTGCCCGAACAGCCTGGCAAAGCCGCGGTCGCCGAGACGGGCCGGCCCGGTGGCGGCACGATCCTGGTCGTGGAGGATGACGACCAGCTGCGGCGCCTGGCGCACCGCGCGCTCGCCGCGCAAGGCTACCTGGTGCTGGAAGCCGACCGCGGCGCCACGGCCCTCGACCTCGCGAGGCGGCACAACGGCGCGATCGACCTGTTGCTGACCGATGTGGTCATGCCGGACACCAACGGCCGCAAGCTCGCCGATGCGCTGCGGGCAACGCGTCCGGGACTGCAGGTGCTGTTCATGTCGGGCTATTCGGACGGCGCCATCAGCAAACACGGGATCCTGGAGCAGGGCGTCGCCTATCTCGCGAAGCCTTTCACCACCGAAGCGATCACCCGCAAGGTCCGCGAGGTCCTGGAGGCGCGATGAAGCAGTCGATTCAGCGCAAGCTCCCCCTGTTCGTCACCACGCTGCTGCTCGCGGTGACGATCGCGCAGCTCACGATCGGCTACGGCGAAGTCCGCCAGGCGTCCCGTGCGCTCGCCGACAAGCGCCTGCAGCTCGCCGACAGTGTACTCGCCGCCCTGCTCCAAACATCCCAGCGTGGTTATCTCCTCAGCATGGCGCCGATCGCCGCGCTCATCATTCTCGTCGGCGTCGTGGCTGCGTGGTGGGGGAGCCGGCGCCTGACGACGCCGCTGGTCGGGGTCACCCACGCCGCGGAAGCAATCGCGTCGGGCGACCTGGAACAGCGCGTGCCCGCGGGAGGCAACGACGAGCTCGGCCGGTTGGCACGGTCGTTCAACACGATGGCCGAGCAGGTGTCGCGCTCGCACCACCACCTCGAAGCGCAGGTCGCGCAGCGCACCCAGTCGCTTGAGGGGATCAACGCGGAGCTGGAGTCCTTCTCCTACTCGGTGTCGCACGATCTCCGGGCGCCGCTGCGCGCCATTCAGGGCTTCGCGGGCATCCTGCTCGAGGACCACAACGCCCATCTCGCTCCCGAAGCCCAACGGCTCCTGGGGGTGATCGATCAAAACACCCGCCGCATGGGACAGCTCATCGACGATCTGCTCGCCTTCTCGCGTCTCGGCCGTACCGAGATCGCGACTGGCCCGGTGGACATGAAGGAGCTGGCCCAGCTCGTCGCGGACGAAATCCAGCGGGGCGACGCCAGCAGAAACGGATCCCTGGAGATCCGGATCGATCCCCTGCCCCCAGCGCGCGGCGATCGTGGACTGCTGCGCCAAGTGATGAGCAACCTGCTGCAGAACGCCGCGAAGTTCACACGCGACCGCCCGAGCGCGCGGATCGAAGTCGGCTCCCGAACGGATGGCGGGCAGACGGCGTATTACGTAAAAGACAACGGCGCGGGATTTGACGCGCGGTACGCGGACAAACTGTTCGGCGTATTCCAGCGGCTGCACAGTACTGAGCAGTTCGACGGCACCGGCGTGGGCCTCGCGATCGTCAAGCGCATCGTGCAACGGCACGGCGGCCGGGTCTGGGCGGAAGGGAAAGTGGATCAAGGCGCCACGTTCTATTTCACACTCCCAGGCGAGGAGCGCTGAAACCGGTGGGCTTCGCCCCACCACACTGCTCAGGAAGGCCCTCTGACCCCAAATAAAACCCGAAAAAAATCGATAATATCGATACTATCTGGCGAGTGCGCGCTCACTTAATTGCTTAATCTCATTTGTTCCAACCAATTAAGTATGCGCAAGGCCGAAACAACATCTGTACTAGCTTGTCACGCAACGGTTTACGGCCGAGCGTGGCGTGGCGCACTGACCCCCCAGCTAGATTCCGCCATGCCTTTACCGCCCCTCATCGGGCACGAAAGGGTCAAGACCAGACTGGCTGGCGCCCACGCCTCCGGAAAGCTGCCGCAAGCGCTGCTGCTTGCCGGACCCCGTGGCGTCGGCAAGCAGCGTCTCGCGCTGTGGCTCGCCCAGCTGATCCATTGTGAGGCGCCGGGGGGGGGCCAGGAGCCGTGCGGCCAATGCCATCCCTGCCGGCTCGTGCTGTCGCTGCAGCACCCTGACGTGCACTGGTTTGTGCCGGTCGAGCTGAGCAAACGAGGTGGAACAGGCGTAGGAGACGCCGACAAGCAAGTCGAGCTCGCCGCTGACGCGTTGGCCGAGGAGATGGTCGCTCGTCGAGAGCAGCCGCTGTACGGGCCGCCGGCCGGACTGGCGAGTCACCCGGTCGCGTCGGTCCGTCTGCTGCTTAGGCGGCTCGCGCTGACGCCGGCAATGGGCAAGCGGAAAGTCTTCATCGTGGGCGATGCGGAGCGGTTGATTCCGCAGCTGGGAACGGAAGTCGCGGCTAACGCGCTACTGAAGGCGCTTGAGGAGCCGCCCGCGGACTCGGTGATCATTATCACGGCCGCGGACCCCAACGCGCTGCTTCCGACGATCGTGTCGCGTGTTGTGCTGGTTCGTATGGCGCGAATCGCTGACAGTGAGGTGACAGCTTTCGCGCAGCAAATGCTTGGAATCAGCAGCAAAGCTGAACTTGCACAACGAGTTACAGCTGCTGAAGGGTGCCCTGGCAAGCTCTTTGCAACAGCACCCCTCCGTTCCGGACAACCGGGCGGTGACCAGGCAGACCGGTTTCTGGACGCTCCGTGGCTGTTCGCGCTTGGTCAGGTGCCGTTTCAAGCGCGCGGGGGCTTCACCGACATGCTCGACGCGCTGGCTAACCGATTGCGCAGCGAGGCAAAGCGCGGTGGCGATACCGAGAAGCTGGTCGAGGCGATCGCCCTGGTGCTGGATGCGCGTGATCTGGCGCAGGGCAATGTGAACCCGCAGCTCCTGGCTGCCGTATTGGCCGAGGACCTGCAGATGACGCGACGTTCATGAAGCTGTCACATCTGGATCAAGCCGGCCACGCCCGGATGGTAGACGTCGGCGACAAGCCGCTGATGGATCGGTCGGCCGTCGCGACGGGAACGATTCGGATGTCGGCGGAGGCGTTCCGGCGGGTGGCCGAGCAGGCGATCGCGAAGGGCGATGTGCTGGCGGTCAGTGAAGTCGCGGGAACGCTGGCAGCGAAACGGACGGCGGAGCTGATCCCGCTGTGCCATCCTCTGGGCCTCGATCATGTCGAGGTCGAGGCGAGCCTGGCGGAATCACTGCCGGGCGTGCGGGTTCGGGCGAGCGTACGGGCAGTTGGCCGGACCGGTGTCGAGATGGAAGCATTGACGGCGGTCGCGGTCGCACTGCTGACTGTGTACGACATGGTGAAGGCAGCCGATGCAGAGATGGTGATTGGCGACGTGCATCTCGTCGAGAAGAAAAAGGCTCCGCGCGATGATTGACGGGAGCTTGATGCAGGTGCGGCATGCTACACTCGCGGAGAGTCGCGAAACAGGGAGGAATATGCAGACGAAAACTCAACGTTTGATCGTACGCGGTGGAATAATCGTGCTGGCTGCTCTGCTCGTCAGTACCGTGGGCGGATGGGCCGGTGGCACGACGACCGATACGGAGCGCGCGCCCGCGTCGGGCACCGAGGTCCTCGGTGAACTGCGGTCGCTGCGTCAGCAGCTCGATGCGAAGCAGGGCGAGCTTGAAGTCGCCCGGCTCCAGCTCGACCGCGTCGATGCCATCATGCAGTACTCGACGCATTACCGGCTGCCCGCCGACATGGCGACGGCGGTCTACGACGTGGCGCTCAGCGAGGGGATCGACCCCGGCCTGGCGTTCCGTCTGGTGAAGGTCGAGTCGGGGTTCAATGTGCGCGCCACCAGCCACGTCGGCGCGGTGGGGCTCACGCAGGTGCTGCCCAGCACGGCGCGGCTGTACGAGCCCGGGCTGACCACGCAGCAGCTGTATGATCGGGATACGAACCTGCGGATCGGGTTCCGGTACCTGCGGGACCTGTTGGACCGCTATCCCACCAACATGTCGTTGGCGCTACTCGCCTACAACCGCGGCCCGGCGAAGGTGGAGCAGCTGCTCGGTGCCGGACGCAATCCCGCGAACGGCTATGAAGCGGAAGTTATGAAGGGATTCCGGCACCACTAACCTCGGGTGCCGGGCTAGTCACCGGCTCGGAATCAGCAGAACGTCGCCGGGCCGGATCACACTTCGCAACGTGAGATCATTCGCTTCCAGCAACGCCATCAGCGCGATGCCGTGCTGGCGGGCGATCTCGCTGGCCGTCTCACCCCGCGTCACGCGATGGCGTTGGCTGCCGTCCGAGCTGACGGTCCGATAACGTCTGGACACCCGGCGGACCCGCGGCTCGGGGGGGGTGCTCCAGGCGCCGCGTGGCACGACGCGCCCGCTCATCGGCACAATGATGCGCTGGCCCACGCGGAGCGCATGCGCGCGCAGATGAGGATTCGCCGCCTGCAACATGGTGACGGTGACCTTGTACCGCTGGGCAATACCGGAGAGCGTTTGACCCGAGGTGACGTAATGGTCCACGAACGTCACCCGCTCGTTGACGGGCAGATCGGCGTACCGCTCCGCCACCCGCGCGCCGCTGCCCCGCGGCACGCGCACGACCACGGCGCGCTGCGGCGGTGTTATACCGCGCACGTACTGCGGGTTGAGCTCGAGTAGCGCCGCGACGGACGTATCGGCCAGTCGCGCCAGCACGTCGAGCCCCGTCGCATCCGGAACCGATACCTCATCGAAGACGAGCGGCGGCAAGCGCTCGATCTCGGTAAAGCCGTAGCGGGCGGGCTGCTTGGCGATCAGAGCGGCCGCGATCAGTTTCGGCACATAATCGCGTGTTTCCCGCCGCAGGTTGCGCCGGTCCGCGATCTGGAAGAAAGTCTGATCGTCCACGGTGTCAGGCTCGCCCGGAAGGCGGCGGATCTCCCGCTCGATACGGCCGGCGCCGGCGTTGTACGCCGCGGCCGCCAGATAGACGCTCCCCAGCCGCTGCACCAGGTCCTGGAGGTGACTGACCGCGGCGTCCGTCGCCTTGAACGGATCGCGTCGCTCATCCACCCAGGGATCGATCTGCAGGCCGTAGCCCCGTCCAGTGGAAGACATGAATTGCCACATCCCCACTGCCCGGGCGCGGCTCACCGCCGTGTTCGACAGCCCGCTTTCGATCAGCGTGAGATAAACCAGATCCTCGGGGAGGCCACGGGCACGCAGCCGCTCCCGGATCATGCCTTCGTACCGGCCCAGGCGGGACAGCCAGATCCCGAAGCGGTCGCGGGCATCGAGCTGGAAGAACTCGAGATACTCGAGCACCCGGCGATTGCCTGCGAAGTTCGAGACGTCGATGTCGAACGTGGTGGTGGCGTCCCTGCCGAAGAGATCCTCCGCCTCCTTGCGCACGTCCTCCCCGCGCACCGCCACGTTGGTGCGGGGTGCTGAGAGCGATTCGGGGGAATGCTCGTGCAGACTGTCCAACGCCGACTGATCGGCGGCCGAGTCCTGCTCCACGGTCGCCAGCGCCGTTCCGAGCTGCACGGCCGAGCTGTCGCGGGCAGTCACCTCGGAGGCTGGCAGGGATGTAACGGGAGCGGGAGGAATATGTGCGCCAGCGCAGGCGGCGAGCGCCGCTGCGCCAATCATCGAGAACCACACCGCCGTCAGTCGTTTCATCGGGTCGCCAGATAATTCCCAAGTAAACGGTTTGTCGCATTCAAGACTGCAAGTGCCGCGCCGCGGGGCGGATCGACTTCCGTCAAGCACGATCCCACGAGCCGCGTCGCTTCTTCCGCATGCGCCGACAGCGACACGATCACCACCGTCGCATCGAACGCCCGCACCGCTTTCACGCCCAGGAGCTCGAACGTGAGACGAGGGCTTACTGCCTGCTCCAATGCGTTCACGGCTGCAACCGCGCAACAGCGGAGCTCGCCGGTTTGGGACGATACGCCGTCCGACGCGCCCTCAAACCGACGTCCATCGGACCACGTCAACACCACCTTGGCGCGACAGCGGCCGTTCGCGAGCCGCTGAAACCCGAACTCCTGAAACCGCAGGCGCTCGTCGGGCACGGAGCAGCCTCAGTCGAACCGAACTTCGATCTGCTGCTTGACGCCCGAATCCTGATTCGCTTCGACTACGTCCACCTCGAGCCGCGGACGTCCCTGCGCGTCTTGCTCGGCCGAGATGAGTAGAATCAGGCCGCTGTCGAACTCCACTTTCACGTGCCGCACGTCGGAACGCACGGTGACATGTTTGACCGTCTCACCTCTCAACCGCGTCACTGCCCCCACGACGCGCCGCAGATCCTGCAGGTTCGCGGTGCTCATGAGAGACGCTCCGCGAGCAGCTGCGACAGCGCGGCGTCGGGAATCCGCTCAGCCTGGATGAACAGTGACGACTTCGAGGTGGCCTCCAACGGATACGGCGTCCAGAACGACCGGTGCCGACCCGGTTGGGGCTCAGACGCGGCGCGAAACGACAACACCAATTGCCACGCGGCCGTATTCGCGCGACGCTCGGCTACCGCGTCCACATGCCAAACCTGGTCCCCGTGCGCAATTACTCGCCATGACATGGCTCACCTCAGAGCGGGGAAAGGGCGCAAAGGGGCCCCAATATGGGGCTTAGCTCCTGTCCGGTCAATGGGTTAGCTCTTTGCAGCGAACTGCGGTGGGAAGTCAGTCGTCCCTGGTGACGTAGGCGCGAAAGCGAGTCGCCAGGTCTCGCGTGACCGGGCCGGCAACGCCTTTCCCGATCGCTCGACCGTCCAGCTTGGAGATGCCCACCACCTCGGCGGCGGTTCCGGTCAGAAACACTTCATCGGCCGTGTACAGGTCGTAGCGGTTCATCGGCAGCTCTTCCACGCCGTATCCCGCCTCCCGCCCGAGCTCGATCACCGTGTCACGCGTGACGCCGCGCAGGATGCCTGTGTACGGCGGCGGCGTCTTCAGTGTGCTGTTGGACACGGCGAAGAGATTCATGCCGCTCGCCTCGGCGACATATCCGCTGGAGTCGAGCATGATCACCTCATCCACTCCCGCGGCAATGCCTTCGACTTTGGCGAGGATGTGCGAGAGATAGTTGAGCGATTTCACGCGGGGAGACAGGGACTCGCGATGCAGAATCGGCGTGGCGGCGGTCAGCGCGACGAGTCCCTTCTCGTAGCGGTCCTGCGGCCAGAGCTTGATCGTGTCGAAGATGCAAAAGACGGTCGGCTTTGGGCATTTCCGGGGGTCCAGTCCCAGATCGCCCACGCCACGCGTGATGACGAGCCGAATGTAGTTGTCTTTGATCCCGCTCTTCGCAACGCCTTCCTCGACCATGCGCCCCATGGCTTCCTTCGTCATGGGGATGTCGAGCCAGATCGCTTTGGCCGACGCGTACAGCCGATCGAGGTGGGCGTCCAGCCGGAAGACCCGGCCGCCGTAGGCACGGATGCCCTCGAACACGCCGTCGCCATACAGGAGGCCGTGGTCCCATACAGAAACGACCGCGCTGCCGCGGTCGTACCACGTCCCATCGATCCACACGATGGAGGGCATCGGAGGAATTTGCCTCCGATGCCCTCACCTGACAACGGGGGGTGGAAAACGTCTACAAGCTAGTGAACGATCCCCGCATCGTCGTGCCCGTCGTGGTTGTCGTCCCGGAACGCCTCAATGGACGCCTGAATCCGGTCGCGCACCACGTTCTCATTCGGTTGGCCCTTGTTGGCCGACGCCGGATCAACCAGCGCCGTGGCGGCGGCGTTCAGGAACCAGGCCGCAATATCCACGCGCAGCGTGACATTGGCCGGCTGGCCTTCGCTCACCGTTAGCGGGTTGGGAAGCACGACCTCCTGCCTGGCATTCAAGTCGGACGTAAAGGTGAAGTCGCTCCGCGTCCCGGCCTGGCTGAACGTGCCCGTCACACGAATCGACACGCCGTCGAACGAAGGATTCGAGGCGATGAAGACCGCATCTGCCGGCGCTTCCGGCTTATGCACTTCGAACTCCAGCTTGTCGTACATGCCCACGGGTGCGTTCACGCTGATCATCGTTTCGGTCGCGGTCGAGCCAAGTGGGAGCGTGACAAGCGTCGCGCCGGTCTCGAACTCCTCGCAATCACCGTTACCCTCGATGTTATCGCATGCGGCCGCTTCGACCCGCTTCAGCTCGATTTCGCGCAAAACGAGCTGCGCGCCGCGGACGATGACCGTGTCATTGCCCAGAATGATCACGGTACTGTCACCGGTAGTGACAACGGCCGGTGCACCCGCGGCGCCTGGCGCGCCGGCAAGTGAGGCGCTCGCGGCAGAGCCGGCAGGACGCACCGACGACAGCGCGAGGCTGAGTCGACCCGTGGCGTCTGTGCACGCGGCAAGCAGCGCGCCCAGGAGAGGCGCTGCGAAAAGTCCGAACCTGCGATTCATGAACTCCTCCGTGAATGTGTGTTCTGGACGAACCGTGCGTACGCCGAACACGGAAGGCAATCGCCATACCACCCGTAAGTAATTGTTGGCAAGGGAGTTGTGATTTGTGAGGACCTTCAACACTGACTCGCTGCGGACGTTACT
>Ga0209056_10001992_pt1 | contig 22258 bp, 21 predicted proteins | sample GraSoiAngelo_114_FD_185876 | JGI IMG/M metagenome (GOLD analysis project Ga0209056, IMG submission 185876) | Grasslands soil microbial communities from the Angelo Coastal Reserve, California, USA - 14_0903_13_40cm (SPAdes) (version 2) | ecosystem: Environmental > Terrestrial > Soil > Grasslands...
CTTACCGACTCGCTCGAGCTGATCGCCGAGCAGATTCTGTCAGCCGGCCCCGCGACCGCGAAGGCGGCGAGCTACGCGGTGGTGGGGTCGCAGAATCAGGACTATCGCGGAATTTTCATGGACGGCGAGGTGGCCGTCGTATTTACGGGAGCGACATCACTCATACCCCTGGTGGATCTCGTGTTCATGGTCGGCACCGTTACGTGGGTGGATGATCGAGCGACGCTGGACCGGCTACTCCCGCCGGTCGGCGAGCTGCGGCGCCGGATCGCCCGCGTGGCGAAGGACGGTGTGTGAAACGGTCCCTGCTCTTGGCGCTGGTGTGCGTCACGCCCACCGCTTTGTGGGCGCAGCTGGGTGAGTTGCAAGTCGGTGCGATCGCGAGCTACGGGATGCGGGACCCCTACCGGGCGGGAGGCGGCTTGGTCCTAGGTGTTGCACCGGGCCGGCTGGTCTACGTCGGGTTGCGTTGGATCTCCTATAGCGGCGCGACAACAGGCGGTAGCGCCAACGTGACCAACCGCGCTCAAGTCTTTGCAACCGACTTTGATGTGCAAATCCCATTGCGCGGCGGCGTGCTCGAAATGCGGCCGAGCATCGGGCTCGGCATGGTCCAGTTCGTACAACGCGGCAGTGGGACGACAGGACCGGTCTCCGGGTATTCCAAGGAGTTCTTTGCCGCGCCCGGCGTCGCCTTGCAGCTCAGCGCCGACCGCATCGCGCTCATTCCAGAGCTCCAGTATTACTTCACCGGCCATTCAGAGCTGACCTGGCCCGTCCACAACAAGGGGCTCGCGTTTTCCGTCAGGCTGGTCTTCCTGAGCGAGATTCGCCGCATCCGTCGCTGATCCCGGCAAAGCGGCGTAAGATTCCCCTACGCCATGCCGACCCTCGTCATTCAAACCGCATTCCTGGGCGACGTCGTGCTGACGACGCCGCTGCTTGCCGCCCTCGCCGCGCGCCATGGTCCCGTCGATGTCGTAACGACGCCGATCGCAGCGCCGCTGCTTGCAACGCATCCCGCGGTCGCGCAGGTGATTCCCTACGACAAACGTGGCACGGACCGCGGGTGGGCAGGTGTGCGGAGCCTGGCGGGTCGGTTGCGAGGCGCGCGATACGAGCGTGCCTACCTGCCACACCGATCGTTGCGCACCGCGACCCTGGCGCTCCTGGCCCGGATTCCCTCGCGGATCGGGTTTTCGGGTGGCTGGGCCTTCCTCTATACAGAGGCCCGTCCCAAGCCCCGAACGGGTCACGAAACCGACCGGCTCCTGGCCCTCGCGAACGGCGCCTCGGGGGTCTATCCTCCCCAACTGCGGCCCACGGCGAGCGATGAGCAGGCGGCGGCAGCGCTTATCGAGGGACCCTTTGTCGCGCTGGCGCCCGGTTCGATCTGGGGAAGCAAGCGGTGGCCGTACTACCCGGAGCTGGCAGCACGGCTTGGTGAACGGGTGGCTGTTGTCGTGGTGGGTGGCAAAGACGACGTCGAACTGGGAGATCAGATCGTTTCGGCCGTCCGGCCGGCGGGCCGTCCGGCCGTCAATGCCTGCGGGCGGCTCACGCTGCGCGAGTCGGCAGCGCTCATCGGGCGGGCCACCGTGCTGGTGACAAACGACAGCGCCCCGCTGCATCTGGCGACCGCAATGGACACGCCGGTCGTAGCGTTGTTCGGTCCGACCGTGACCGAGTTCGGGTTTGGTCCGGTGCGCGCCGGCGATGTCGCACTGGGAGTGGACGGCCTGCAGTGCCGGCCCTGCTCGTCGCACGGCCCGCCGCAGTGCCCATTGGGTCATCACCGCTGCATGCGTGAGCTCACTGTCGCGGCCGTGTTGGCGGCCATCGAGGACATTGGTGCGCTACGTCGTCGGAGTTGACGTTGGGGGGACGAATCTGGTCGCCGGAGTCCTCGCCGAGGACGGATCGGAGATCCACGGCGTCGTGTCCGAGCCGACGCTCGCCGCCCAGGGCGCGGACGCCGTCACGGCGCGCATCGTAAAGCTCGCCAAAGCGAGCATCGCGGAGTTCGGGAAAAAGGTCGAGGGCGTGGGGATCGGCTCGCCGGGTCCGCTCAACACCAAGACCGGCGTCGTGCTGCTCACACCCAATCTCGGCTGGACGAACATGCCGCTGCGCGATCGGGTGAGCGAGGGACTGGGCCTTCCCGCGACGCTCGATAACGACGCCAATTGCGCCATCTTCGGCGAGTGGTGGCGCGGCGCGGCACGCGGCGCGAAATACGTCATCGGTCTCACCCTCGGCACGGGAATCGGCGGCGGCATCGTCATCGACGGCGAGATCTACCACGGCGTGACCGACGTCGCGGGCGAATTCGGTCACGTCACGATCGACGCCAACGGACGCCGCTGCAAATGCGGGAACTACGGGTGCATCGAGGCATATGCGGCCGGACCGGCGATCGCGGAGCGAGCCGTGGAGGGTATCGAGTCCGGGGTCGAGACGTCGCTGGGACAGTACGTGAAGGGCGACCTCACGAAGCTCACGGCCCAGATCGTGTACGAGGCCGCGAACGACGGTGACGAATGGGCGCTCGAGGTCGTGCACGAGACCGCTTCCCTGCTGGGAGCGGCGGTCGCGAGCTTCATCAATATCTTCAATCCGGAAGTCGTGGTGATCTGCGGCGGCGTCACGCAGGCCGGGGACAAGCTATTCCAGCCGCTGCGCAGCGAGGTCAAGCGGCGCGCGTTCAAGCCGGCGTGGGAAGCGTGCAAGATCGTCCCGGGGACGCTTCCCGGCACCGCCGGGGTGTACGGTGCCGCGGCTGTGTTCATCCAAAAGCATTGGGGACTGCGCTGAAGCGACTGGGTGTGATCGGGTCGATGGTGTGGGATACGATTCACGGGCGCGATCCCGCCCAGGCGGCCGTGCAGGAGTGGGGCGGCATCTCGTACGCGCTCGCCGCCCTCGATGCAACCCTCCCAGAAGATTGGCAAATCGTCCCGCTCATCAAGGTCGGCCGCGACCTCGCACACAAGGCCAATCAGTTTCTTTCCGGCGTACGGCGCACCGCGCACGGCGCACGCTTCATCGAGGTCCCGGAACCGAATAATCGCGTCACGCTCCGGTATGAATCGGCAGAGCGGCGCTGCGAGCAGATGGCCGGCGGCGTGCCACCCTGGACGTGGGCCGAGCTCGGGCCACTGGTCCAGGACCTCGACGCGTTGTACATCAATTTTATTTCGGGATTCGAGATGAATCTCGAGACCGCACAGCTTTTGGGGCGCGGGTTTCCCGGATTCGTGTACGCGGACCTGCACAGCCTCTTCCTCGCCAGAGAGCCGAACGGCCTGCGTGTCCCGCGCACCCTGCCCCAGGCGCCGGCGTGGTTCGGGTGCTTCACGGTCGTGCAGCTCAACGAGGACGAGATGAGCCAGCTGGGATCCGATCCGCTCGCCATCGCCGCCGACGCCCTGCGTCAGGGCTGCACCGCACTCTGCGTCACACTGGGAAAACGGGGCGCGGCTTACTTCACCGGCGATCCAATCCGCACGGCGCTGATTCCGGCGCCGGCCCTGCCCCCGGCATTGGACCAGGTCAGCGATCCGACGGGATGCGGGGACGTGTTTGGCGGGGCCGTCACCGCGCGGCTGCTCGGCGGGGCGGCCCTGGAGGATGCCCTGCGCACGGGTACGCAGCTCGGCACGCGGAACCTCAGCCACCGCGGTGCAACCGGGCTGCGCGACCACCTGATGGGCAAACTCTCCGTCGCATGACGCGCCTGATCGAAGTGCCTACGCAGTTCGACGACCGCTCCTTCGATCAGTTCGCGGCCGCGTACGCGCAAGCGGTCGACGGCGAACGCCTGCTGTTCGACGCGCACGCCGCGGAATGGGCGTCGCCGTACGGCCTGGTGGGTCTGCTCGCCGCCGGAGAGGCGGCGGCCCGCAAGGGCGAGCGCCCACTGCTCACCGCGCCGGCCAGCCCCGACGTCGTGAGCTACTGGGCGCGCGCCGGTTTCTTCCGGGAAGCCGCGGACCTGTTCGAGGTGCACGGCAAGGTGCCGAAGGTGAAGGTGGCCGTGGAGAGTGAAGTGTTGCTGCCGGTGACGCCCGTCCGGGCCGCCGAAGATGTGCACGCGGTCGTGAGCACGATTCAGCAGCGCGCGTCCGCGATCCTCAGCTCGGAGTTGGGACTCGATCCCAAGGCGACCATGGGCTTCGCTATGGCGCTTTCGGAGTCTTGTCAGAATATTGTGGAGCACGCGGGCACCGGCGGCTGGGTGGCGGTGCAGGCGTACAACTGGCGGCGCAAGCTGGCGCGCCGCGTGGTGGTGATCGCGGTCGCGGACGCCGGTGTCGGATTCCGGCATTCGTTGGAACCCACGCAGGCCAAGCGGTTCGGCGAGCGTTGGGGCGATGCCGCGGCGCTGGAGGCGGCGCTGATTCAAGGCGTGAGCCGCTTCCGCGATCCGGGGCGCGGCCAGGGACTCGCCGGGATTCGTCGCTATCTCGCCCGCTGGGAAGGCAAGGTGGCGATCCGCAGCGGGACCGCCCGCATCGCGATCGTGCCGCGCTGGGACGACGACGTCCCGCTGAAGGATGGGTTGCCGGCGTTTCCGGGGTCGCAGGTCCTGTTGATCATTCCGGAGCAAGTCTCGGGGGGGGCGGGGGGGCCGTCGAAGCAGTGATTCAACACATCATGGTACACGCCGTTCTGCAACAAGCGGTCGCCGGTTTTTACGCCGACCTCGTCACGCGGCCCACCGGACGCGCGGTTCGCGAAAACATCGAGCGGGATCTCCCTCCCGGCAGCGTCGCGGTGATGGACTTCAGCGGCGTCGGCTGCCTCGACTATTCGTGCGCCGACGAGATCGTCGCCAAACTGGTCCGCGACAAGGTCAAGGTGCTGCTGCTGCGCGGGCTGACCGACGCGCACCGCGAGGCGATCGAACCCGTGCTCGCCGGCGCCGGGCTCGCCGTGCTGTGCGAGCGCGCCGACGGAGCGCTCGAGGGGCTCGGCGCCAGTGAGCCGACTCCGGCGCTGCTCGATGAGCTGGTCGAGCGGCGGCTCGCCGCACGCAATCCGGGAGGCTCCATCCGACTCACCGCGGCGTGAAACGCCGCCGCCTGGGACTTTCCACCCGCGCCATTCACGGCGACCCCAAGGCGCGCGCCGACTGGACCGCCGTCGCTCCCCCGCTCTACCAAAGCGCCACATTCACCAACCCGGTCGGCTCGTCCGCCGAGGTCCTCTATACGCGGTACGGCAACAACCCCAATCAGGTCGACATCGGCAAGAAGCTGGCGCTGCTCGAGGACGCGGACGCGGCGCTGTTCCTGGCGAGCGGCATGGGCGCGACGGCACTCGCGCATCTGGCGGTGCTGCGTCCCGGCGATCACCTGCTCGCGAGCGAGTGGATTTACGGCGGCGTGCATCGGCTGTTCCGCGAAGAGTTCGGCAAGCTGGGCATCGAGGTCTCGTTCGTGAATCCGACGCAGCAACGCACGTGGAAGCGCGCGATGCGCAAGACGACGCGCGCCGTGTTCCTCGAGACGCCGACGAACCCGCTGCTGCGCGTCATCGATCTCGAGCCCGTCGCGACGCTGTGCAAGGCCGAGGGACTCGCCCTCATCGTGGATTCGACGTTCGCGTCGCCCGTGAACTTTCGGCCGCTCGAACACGGCGCCGATCTCGTGATCCATTCGGCGACGAAGTACTTGAACGGGCACACGGACGTGATCGCCGGCGCCGTCGCGGGAACGGATCAAGTCGTCGACGAGGTGCGCCGCCTGATGCAGGTGTGGGGCCAGGCCATCGATCCGTTCGCCGCCTGGCTGATCGACCGCGGCATGCGCACCCTGACGGTGCGCGTGCGGCGTCAGAACGAGATCGGCCTGGCCGTGGCGGAGTGGTGCGCCAAGCAGGACGCGATCTCCAAGGTCCACTACCCCGGCCTGCCGTCGCATCCCGATCATGAGGCGGCGAAGCGCATTCTGGGCGGCTTCGGCGGCATGCTGGGCATCGAGCTGAAGGGCGGTGTGCGCGCCGCCGAGCGCTTCCTGAAGGGTCTGACGATCGCGGCACACGCTCCCAGCCTCGGCGGTGTGGAGACGCTCGTTTCGGAGCCGCGGCTCACCTCGCACGCCAGTCTCACGGCTGAACAGCGCGCGCAGGCTGGCATTCCCGACGGTTTCCTGAGATTTTCCCTGGGACTGGAGGATCCCGATGATCTCATCGCGGACTTCGCCCAGGCCCTGGCGCGGCACTAAGTGATCAAGTTCACCAACGTCTTCAAGGCCTTCCCCAAGGGCGGCCTGGCGCTCAAGGACGTCTCCTTCCACGTCGCCAAGGGGGAGTTCGCCTTTCTCACCGGGCATTCCGGCGCCGGCAAGTCGACCGTCATGAAGCTCATCTACGCCGAGGAGCGCCCCACCTCGGGCGACGTCCGCGTGTCGGGATACAACGTCAACGAGATGCGGCCGCGCGAGGTCCCCCTGCTGCGCCGCAAGCTCGGCATCGTCTTCCAGGATTTCCGGCTGCTCGAGGACCGCACCGCCGAAGAGAACGTCGCGTTTGCGCTCGAGGTGACCGGGGCGCGCTCCTCGACCATCCCCGCGCGCGTGATGCGCGTGCTCACCCAGGTCGGCCTCGCCGCGAAGGCCCAGGCGTACCCGCGCGAGCTTTCCGGCGGCGAGCAGCAGCGCGTGGCCATCGCGCGAGCCCTCGTGAACGAGCCGACCGTGCTGCTGGCCGACGAGCCCACCGGCAACCTGGACGAGCGCGCGACGCGGGGCGTGTTCCAGCTGCTGCGCGACATCAACGCCAGCGGCACCGCGGTCGTCATGGCGACCCACGACCTCGACCTGGTCCGTCAGGCTCCGTACCGCGTGATCGAGCTGCAGGAAGGGGCCCTGGTGTACGACTCGTCCGTGGACGAGGCGCGAGACCAAGCGACGGGGGGGGGCCCATGAATCTCACCTTCCGCGAAGCGATGCTCACCTTCAAGCGCGCGCCGCTGCTCTCCGTGCTGTCGGTGACGACGATCGCGTTCTCGCTGTTCGTCCTGGGACTCTTCGGTCTGGTCGTCGTGAATCTCCAGGACGCGCTGCACGGCGTGGAGGAGCGGGTCGAGGTGGTCGCCTATTTGCTGCCCGGCGCCCCGATCGAAGCCACCGCGCAGGCTCTCAAAGACATCGAAGCCTTTCCCGAGGTGCAGTCGGCGACGTATGTCTCGGAAGACGATGCGCTCGCCCGGGCGCGGGCCGAGCTGGTCGAGCTGCGGGACGTGATGCAGGAGCTGGAGCGCAATCCGCTGCCCGCGTCGATCGAAGTGAAGCTCAAACCGGGGTTTCGCGACACCGATCACGTCAGCGCCGTCGCCGAACGGCTGCGCGGCTTCGGGTTCGTGGATGACGTCCGGTTCGGGCGCGATTGGGTCGAGAAGCTCGATCGGCTACGCGGGCTCGCCGCGGCCGTCGGGATCGTGGTCGGCGCGGCGTTCGCCGTCGTCGCGATCATCATCATCGGCACCACGATCCGGATGGCGGTCCTCCAGCGCAGCCGCGAGATCGCCATCATGCGGCTCGTAGGCGCCACGGATGGCTTCATCCGGCGGCCGTTCCTGCTGCAGGGCGCCATCAAGGGGCTGCTGGGCGGCGGCGTGGCGATCGGCCTGTCGTTTGCCGCATACCTGCTGATCAATCGCTATCTGCTGCAATCGGCGTTCTTCACGCAAGAGCAAGCGGCCGCGATCGTGGCGTTCGGAGCCGTGATTGGTCTCGTCGGCAGCGCGATGAGCGTTGGGCGACATCTGAAGAGAGTATGAAAGCACTGCTGCTCTTGTTGATTGCCGCGCCGCTCGTAGCCCAACGGCCGACCTATCAACAGCAAATGCAGGAGAATCAACGCCGCCTGGAAAGCATCAAGCGGGAGCGCTCCGAAGTCGAAACGGAGCTCGAGCGGTTGCGCACCCAGGCCCACTCCCTCTCCGACGAAATCGCGAACATCGAGCAGCAAAAGCAAAGCACCAACCGCATCGTGAACGAGCTGGACCGCCAAATCACGGGACTCGGCGGCCAGATCGACCAGATCACCGTCGATCTGTTGATCGCGCAGGATGCGCTGCTCGAAAAGCGCGCGGTGCTGGAGCGGCGCCTCGTGGACATCTACAAACGCGGCGCCTTATACAGCTGGCAGGTGCTGCTCGCGGCCGAGAGCTTCGGCGATCTCTTGTCGCGCTACAAGTATCTCTTCCTCGTCAGTCGCCAGGATCGCCTGCTCAACAACGACATGCACAAGCTGCGCGACCGCGTCGCGCGGCAGCGCCAGCTGCTCGTCGATGCCCGGGAAACGCTGGGCCGGCGGCGGCGCGAGCGCACCGATGAGCTGGGCCGGTATCTCGCCCTCGAGCACGAGCGCGAGACGAATCTGCGCGAGACGCGTCGCAACGCGCGCCAGGCGGAGCAGCGGCTGTCGCGCCTCGACCGCGACGAACGCTCGCTCAACGATCGGATCGAAGCCCTCGAGCGCGCGCGCCGCGACGCCGAGTCGCGCGGGGTCCCGGCCGCCACCACGGGTGCGATCACGACGGCGGATCTCGGCGGCCTGGATTGGCCCGTCGAGGGTTCGATCATCTATCCATTCGGAACGACCACGGGTCCGAACAACACGCGCATTCCGCGGCACGGGATCGGGATCAAGGCACCCGTCGGCACGGCGGTCCGCGCGGTCGCCTCGGGCACCGTCAGCCTCGCGGGACCGCTGGGCTTGTACCTGACGTCGGTGCTGATCGACCACGGCGGCGGGTACTACACGTTCTACGCCTACCTGAATGATGCGACCGTCCGCCAGGGCGAACGCGTCATGCGCGGGCAGGTGATCGGCCACGTCGGCGGTCAGTCGAGCGACGAAGGCCCGCACCTCCATTTCGAGATCCGCGGCCAGGGCGGTATCGCACTGGATCCCGGCAATTGGCTGCGCTCTCCCCGTCCGCGGCGTTAGCGCTCGCCGCGCTCGCGGCGGCGTGCAGCGAATCGAGCAGCACCCTCACCGTCGCCGGGACGGTCGAGATTCGCGAAGTCCGGCTCAGCCCCCTCGCCTCGGGACGACTGCAACGCCTGCTCAAGGATGAAGGCGATTCGGTCCACGCCGGTGACACCGTCGCCGTGCTGGAGCAGCCCGGTCTCTCCGCCTTGATCGAACAGCGACGGGCGCTCGCGGAAGCCGCCGCCACGCGGACCGCGGAAATCCGCGCCGCCGAGGCGGACAGCGCTCGGGCCGCCAATGACCTCGCGCGCGCGCGGGTCCTGCGTCAACAAGGCATCGCGTCGCCGCAGGAGCTGGACCGCCTCCAGACCGCCGCCGCCACGTCTGCCGCACGCCTCTCGTCCGTCCGCGCTTCGGTGCGTGAATCCCAGGCCGCGCGCGCCGGCGCAGAGGTCACCGAATCGATCCGCGATCAGCTCGTGCTGCTCTCGCCCGCCGACGGCATCGTGCTCACCCGCTTCGCCGAGCGGGGCGAGGTCATCGCGGCTGGCGTTCCCGTCGTGTCGGTCGGTCTGGTCCGCGATCCGTGGATTCGCGCCTACGTGGGCGAGCGCTTCGTCGCGCGTCTCAAGACCGGACAGGCCGTGCGCCTTCGCGTGGATGGGTATCCCGACACCGCGTTCGCCGGACAGATCAGCGAGATCGCGCCGCGCGCGGAGTTCACGCCCCGCGCCGCCCTGACCGAGCGGGAGCGCGCCGATCTCGTGTTCGGCATCAAGGTCGCCACCGATGGAGCAGGCGGACGGCTCAAGGCCGGCATGCCCGTTCGGGTGGAGATACCGCTGGTCCCGTGATCGATTCCGCGGTCACGGTCGAAATGCGCCACCTCACTCGGGCGTTCGGTTCCATCGTTGCCGTGCGGGATCTCAATCTCACCATCGCCAAGGGCGAGGTCTTCGGCCTGCTCGGACCCAACGGTTCGGGCAAGACCACCACGATTCGCATGCTGTGCGGGCTGATCGCGCCTTCCGAGGGTACGGCGATCGTCGCCGGCGTGGACGTCGTGAAGTCTCCCGATCTGATCAAGGAACGGATCGGCTACATGTCACAGCGGTTCGGCCTCTACGAGGACCTCACCGTCGCCGAGAACATGGACTTTTTTGCGGGGATCTACGGCCTCGAGGGACCGAGCCGCCGCGGGCGCATCGCCGAGGTGGTGAGCTTTCTCGGGCTGAACCGCCGGCTCTACCAGCTCGCCGGGACGTTGTCCGGCGGCTGGAAGCAGCGTCTCGGGCTCGCGTGCGCGCTCATGCACCGGCCACCGGTGCTCTTCCTCGACGAGCCGACAGCCGGCGTCGATCCCGCCGCGCGCAAGGGATTCTGGATCACGATCAGCGCATTGGCCGGCCAAGGCACCACCGTCATCGTCACGACGCACTACATGGACGAGGCGGGTCGCTGTGGTCGCATCGCGCTCATGAGCCAGGGCCACCTGATCGCGCTGGGCACAGCCGGCGAGGTCGCAAAGCAGGTGGGTGGCAAAGACCTCGAGGACGCCTTCATCATTCTCCAGGAGCGCGACGAGCAGGAGCAGGAAGCATGAGACGTTTCGGCCCGATGTTCCGCAAAGAGTTCATCCAGATGCGCCGCGACCGCCTCACGCTCGGGATCATGACCGGCATCCCCGTGATCCAGCTGCTGCTCTTCGGCTTCGCGATCCAGACGGACGTGCGCCACATACCGACCGTCGTGCTGGATGAGTCGCGGACCCCGACGAGCCGGGAAATGATTGCTGCATTTCAGAACACCGGCAACTTCCGGATCGTCGCGCAGGTCGACGGGCGCGACGCGCTGGACGAATGGATCGCGCGCGGCGACGCGCAGGCCGGCATCGCGATCCCGTACACCTTCCCGCGCGATCTGGCCCGCGGGACCAGCGCCACGATCCAGGTCATCGTGGATGCGTCGGATCCTCTGTCCTCGCAGGCCGCCCTCGCGGCGGCGGCGGGGGTCGCGCAGGTGCGCAACCTCGCGATCCTGTCGGCAGCGGCACACAGCCGCGCGCTGCCGCTCGAGACACGCATCCGGCCGCGCTACAACCCCGGCCTGCGCAGCGCCAACTACATCGTGCCGGGGCTCGTCGGCGTGATCCTCACGATCACGATGGTGCTGGTGACCGCGATGGCGATCGTGCGTGAGCGCGAGCGTGGAACGCTCGAACAGCTCATCGTCACGCCCATCACCAAGACCGAGCTGATGCTCGGCAAGATCTCACCGTACGTCGGCGTGGGTCTCGTGCAGATGACGACGGTACTGCTGCTCGGCAGATTCGTGTTCGACGTCCCGCTGACGGGCAATGTCCTCCTCTTGTACGGCATCGCGTTCGTCTTCATCGTGGCCAGCCTGGCCTTGGGCCTCTTCGTCTCGACGCTCGTGCGCACCCAGCAGCAAGCCATGCAGACCAGCTTTTTTTTCGTGCTGCCCAACATTCTGCTGTCGGGATTCATGTTCCCCAGGCAGGCGATGCCGGCCCTGTTCCAGTGGATCGGCGCGTTCCTGCCGCTCACACATTTTCTCAAAGTGCTGCGCGGCATTCTGCTGAAGGGCGTTGGCATCACCGAGTTGTGGCAGGAGATGGCGATCTTGCTGCTGTTCGCGACGGTGCTGATTGCACTGTCGGTTAGACGATTCCAAAAGACGCTCGATTAATCGCGCGCCGTGCGCCGTACGGCGATTTCCGGCGCACAGCGCACGACTCACGGCGCACGTATAGTTCAGCACATGCCCCGGCACCCACACCCGGCCCCCAACACCCGCGGCGCCCGTACGCGCATGGTCATGCGACACCTGGCGGGGCGTGGCGTCCGGGATCAGCGCGTGCTCGCGGCGATGCGCTGGGCGCCGCGTGAGTGGTTCCTGCCGCCCCATCTCGCCGGCGACGCCTACAGCGACGGTCCCCTTCCCATCGGCAGCGGCCAGACGATCTCGCAGCCCTACGTCGTCGCACTCATGACCGAGCGCCTGCAGTCCAGGCGCACCGACCGGATTCTCGAGATCGGCACCGGCTCCGGCTACCAGACCGCGATTCTCGCGTTCCTCGCATCGGGCGGCAAAATCTTCACGATCGAACGGCTCCCCGATCTCCTCGTCGAGGCGGAGGAGCGGTTCCGGCGCCTGGGCCTCACGAACATCGAGACGCGCCTGGCGGACGGCGCCGCGGGCTGGCCCGAGGAGGCGCCGTTCGACGGGATCATCGTCGCCGCCGCCGCGCCGCGTATTCCCGAGCCCCTCACGGCGCAGCTCGCGCCGGGCGGGCGGCTGGTCATCCCGGTCGGTGACCTCTCGTCGCAAGAGCTGGTCATCTTGGAACGACCGGCCACCGGCGACCGGCTGCTGCAACGCCAGGCGGGCGGCGTGCGCTTCGTGCCACTGATTTCGCGGCTCGCGTTCTCCGAGGAATCGTGATGCTGGGAGCGCACGTCTCCAGCCAGGGCGGCGTGGCATCCGCACCAGCGCGTGGCGCGGCGCTGCGCGCCGAGGTGATTCAGCTCTTCACCAAGACGCCGAACCAGTGGCGGGAGCCAACGATCGCCGCCGATGCGATCGAGCGGTTCCGCAGCGAGGTCAGACGGCATCGGCTGGAGGCGGTGGTCGCGCACGACAGCTATCTCATCAACCTCGCGTCGCCCGACCCGGTGCTGCGGGCGCGCAGTATCGCAAGCTTCCGGTCGGAGCTCGTGCGCTCGCGAGCCTTGGGGTTGCGGGCCGTGGTCTCTCATCCGGGGAATTACCTCGACGACCCCGCGGCAGGACTCGAGCGCAACGCCCGCGCGTACGCGGAGTGCCTGGAGTCGGTGCCCGGTGACCTCGAGGTGTGGATCGAAGGGACTGCGGGATCGGGAACGGCGTTGGGCGCGCGGTTCGAGGAGCTGCGCGATCTGCGCAATGCGTTGCCTGACGATATCCGGACGCGCGTGGGATTCTGCCTCGACACGGCGCATCTCCACGCGGTCGGCTACGATCTCGCACGAGTTGAACCGATATGGGAGGAATTTGACCGCGTGATCGGGTTCGATCTGCTTAAGTGCTTGCACCTCAACGACTCCCGCGCCGCGCGCGGATCGCGGGTCGATCGGCACGAGTGGATCGGCGAGGGACAAATCGGCCCGGAGCCGTTCCGCCGGATCATGCGGGACTCGCGATTCGCCGGGGTCGTTAAGATTATCGAGACGCCGAAGCGGGATGACCCGCTGCGGCACGACCGGCGGATGCTGCGGCGGCTGCGCGCATACGCGCGCGGCAACACCCGGGCACCCGCCGGCGTATAAGGAGACCATGCTCAGGCGCATCGCGCTCACCCTGTTGCTCGCCATTCAGGCCCTCGGCGGCGGCGCCATTTCGTTGGCGCACGCGCGCGACGCCGTGGTCGCGCCACCGGGGTTTGAAGCGAGCCACAATGCGCGCTGTGCCATCCTGCACGACGAGCTGCGCTGCGCGCTGTGCCATTACGCGAGCGCGCGCGTGGTCACGCAACAGGCGTTCACCCTCGCGGAACCCGCAACCACCGTCCGCATCGCACCCGTGGCACGAGTGTTTTTGGTCGTGGCCGCGGTCAGACGTACTGCCCCCGCTCGAGCACCTCCGCTGTTCCTCTCCTGACGCACGAGTACTCGCTCCGCATGTGGCGGAGCGATCGGGTTTCGCACACACCGGAGAGGGAACTCAACATGAGACGCACGTTGTGCGTGCTGCTGCTCGCGGCGGCGTTCAGCGCCGCCCCGGCAGTCAGCCAGCAACCGACGCAGCGCCAGGTGGATTCGCTGGCGGCGCAGGTGCGGCAGCTGCGCGCCAAGCTCGATAGCGTACTGCGCGTGATGGGCCGGCAACCGGCGGCACCCGCCGTCGCCGCGCCGGTCGGGGACGATCTCGCCGCGTTGCGCGCGGCCGCGAGCCAGGCCGCGGGCGGCGGACTCAGCGACACCACGCGCGCCGCTGATACGCTGACGCAGGCGATGGGCCGGGAGCGCAACCAGGCGCAGCTCAATCCCGAAATCGGGGTTACGGGTGATATCCGCGGCTATGCGACCGGGCGCGGGGTGCAGCGCGACAACTTCGATCCGCGAGAGTTCGAGGTCGGCTTTCAATCCGCCCTCGACCCCTACTCGCACACGAAGATCTTCATCAGTCTCGAAGACGGACACGTGAGTCTGGAGGAAGGGTACGCCTACTGGACGGGCTTGCCGGGCCATATCCGGCTCGATGTCGGCAAATACCGCCAGCAATTCGGCGAGCTCAATCGCTGGCATCTGCATGCCGTGCCGGAGACCGAGTATCCACTCGCCATCACGACCTTCCTCGGGGAGGACGGCCTGTCCGGGGCGGGCATTTCGCTCTACCGCGCGTTTGGCGGGTTGGGAACGCACGAGCTCACCGCACAGGTGACGCGCAGCGCGAGCGACTCGGAGCTGTTCGGGAATAGCGGCAGACCCACCTATCTGCTGCATCTGCTCAACTTCTGGCAGCTCAATCATTCGACGTACATGCAGATCGGCGGCACGGCGCTCTACGGCACCAATCCGGACTCGACGCTGCGCACCGAGGTTGGCGGGCTCGAGTTCCGCCTGACGTGGCGCCCGCCGCTGCGCGCGATGTACCACGAATGGACGCTGCGCGGCGAGCTGCTCGCGCTGCAGAAGCAGGTCGCCGGCGCCGGGCCGACGCGGCTCGGCGGCTACATCAGCTCGACGTACAAGCTGAACCAGCGCTTCATCCTCGGCGCCCGCTACGACTACGTCGAGTCACCGGACTTCGGCGTGATCACGCGACAGCTGGTCCCCTCGCTCACGTTGTGGCAGAGCGAGTGGGTGTTCCTCCGCGCTCAATATCAGTGGCAGCGAGTCGCCAATGCCCAGGCGAACCACCAGATCGCCCTTCAGGCGGTCTGGGCCATTGGACCCCATAAACACGAGACCTACTGACATGCTATCGATCATCGCTCTCCTGCTTGCGGCTCCACCGGCCCCCGCGCGGCCTGCCCCCGCGGCGCCGGTCAAGGTCGTGACGTCGCTCACGACCTATGCCGCGATCGCCACCGAAATCGTCGGAGATCGTGGCAAAGTCAGCTCGATCGCCGTGGGCGACGAGAACCCGCACTATGTGCAGCCCAAGCCGAGCTTCGTGCCGACGCTGGCGCAGGCCGATCTGTTCGTGACGACGGGCCTCGATCTCGAGCTGTGGGTACCGGCGCTGCTGGACAAGGCGAACAACGCAAAGATTACGGAAGGCGGACCTGGGTACGTCGCCGCTTATCAGGGCTTGCCGCTGCTCGACGTCCCGGTCAACCTGTCGCGCTCCCAGGGCGACATCCACGTCTACGGCAACCCGCACATCTGGACCGACCCGCTCAATGCGGTGCTGATCGCCCGCAACATCCTGCGGGGTCTGAAACGCGTCGCGCCTCAGGACGCGGACTACTTCGCGACGCGGGAAAAGGATTTCGAGGACCGGATGTACCGCGCGCTGTTCGGCGACGACCTGGTGAAATTGATCGGCGGTGAGACGCTGGCCGACCTCGATCGCCAGGGCAAGCTCTTCAACTTCCTCGGCCAGCAGCAGTACCAGGGCGCGCCGCTCATCAACCGCCTGGGCGGGTGGCTGAAGCAGGGGATGCCGTTCCGCGGCAAGTTGGTCGCGTGCTATCACAAGGAGTGGGACTACTTCTCGCGGGAGTTTCAGGTCACCTGCTTCGATTATATCGAACCGAAGCCCGGGATCCCGCCCACGCCGCGTCATGTGCAGGAAATCATCACCGCGATGCGTGACCAGCACATCCAGGTGCTGTTGTCGACCAACTACTATGATCACAATCAGGTCATCGATGTCGCGCAACGGACCGGAGCGAAGGCGGTCATCGTCCCCTCCAACACCGGCGGTCAGGTGGGCGTGAACACGTACTTCGATCTTATGAATCTTTGGATTACCGAACTGGGCCAGGCCTTCGGCGCAAAGGAGCTTCCGTGAGCGGCCTGGAGCTGATGCTGCCGCCGTTCGTCGCCTGCATGATCCTCGTGGCCATGCTGTCCTACCTCGGCCTGCACGTGATCGCCCGCGAGGTGATCTTCGTCGATCTCTCGCTCGCGCAGATGGCCGCACTGGGCAGCTTGTCGGCGTTGCTGTTTCACGTGGCACCGGAGTCGCCGATGACGTACGTGTTTGCCCTACTGGCGACCGCGATCGGCGCGTTTCTGTTCGCGCTGACGCGGACGTCGGCGCACGGGGGCGGTCTCGGGCGCGTGCCACAGGAAGCGTTCATCGGCATCGTCTACGTCGTGGCGTCGGCGGCGGCCGTGCTCGTCGCCAACAAGGTCCCCGGTGGCGGCGAGGCGGTGGAGAAAACGCTGGTCGGCAGTCTGCTGTGGGTGACCTGGCCGACGATCAAGAAGCTCGCGCTGGCCTACGCGGCGCTGGGAATCTTCCACTACGTCCTGCGCCGCCGCTTCCTGACGATCTCCTTCCATCCCGAGCAAGCGGAAGCGCAGGGGTGGAAGATTCGACTGTGGGACTTCGTCTTCTATCTGTCGTTCGGCGTGGTCATCACGCTGGCCGTTCCCATTGCCGGCGTGCTGATGGTCTTCAGCTTCCTCGTCGTCCCCGCGGTGATCGCGAACCTGTTCACGGCCGACAAGCGGCAGCTCACGATCATCGCGTGGAGCTCGGGGGCCCTGGCCTCGATCCTTGGCCTGTGGCTCTCCTATACCAAGGATCTTCCCACGGGGCCGCTGGTCGTCTGCATGTACGGGCTGCTCCTCGTCGGCGCGGCCGTGCTGCGCAAACTCGGCATCGGGGACAAGGCGTCAGCGAATCCGCACAACGTTTAGCCGCGGGACAACCGCCGGTGACACGGGAGACCCGCTCGGTCCGCTAAAATGCAGCGTGAACGCGGCATCGCCCGGCTTCTGCACGACCCGCACATAGGCGCCCGAGCCGGACCACAGCGTCCCGCTCACGTTGACGGCGTTCCCCGCTGACCGCAGCGGCACCAGGGGATAGGGTCGCGCGAAATCGGTCGAGTCTTGCATGTGCAGCGAGGCGTACGTGGTGCGGAAGTGCCACGTCGTGTAGCGCAGCTCCGCCGGCGCGGTAAAGCCCGGCAGATCCGACACCCAGTTGGCGAATCCCCAGCGGCTCACGATGGTGGCGAAGGGCTGGCCGGTCCTGGCGGAGATGTTCGCCGCGCCGTGGAGCGAGCTCTGCACCAATTGGCCCGGCAGGGCGGCCCCGAATTGGTCGACGAGGTAGCGCGTGAAGAGCCAGCTGGCGCCCACCTCAGCGAGCGTGCCCGTGTCGGCGGGAATCAGCAAGGGTGAGCTGCCGGGGGCGAGGAGATAATCGTAGGCGTCGGCCACCGAATTGAACGCATAGCGGCTAAAGGCTTGCTGGCTATCGGGGAGATAGCTGCGCCCCGCGATCTCCTCCGCGTATTTCGACAGACCCTCGTCCAGCCATCCCTCCTCGGAATTCGCTGACCGCACCAGCACATGCTCCACGAAGTTGATCATGTGCTGGAACTCGTGGGTGAAGATGACGGGGGTCAGGGCTTCGACGTCGGCGTTCGTGTGCGCGCAGCTCAGCGTACCGGCCGGATCGGGCACGATCGAGTAAAACACCTCACCATGGTTGAATTGCGCCGCGAAGAACGGATCGAGATCCCCGGAGAAGAAGAACCCCGCGATGTACCCGCCGGTGCAGGCTGTTTTGCTGATGAGGTGATTGACGGTGCCCGTCATGAGCACGATGACGACGGAATTGCTGTCGATATCCAAGGTGTGACCGAACGTGGCTGTGTCGAGCGGATAGAGACGCGAATCGAACACCTGCTGCAGCGCAGTCAGCGTCGCTGAATCGATGGGTGACGGCGCCAGCGTGTCGACGTAGACGGCGATATGCGCTCCCACCGCCCGCGCCACGGCGCCGACGTTGGCGAACGTCGTGCACTTCAGGTTGGAGCACACCTTGAAGGTGCGAGAGCTACCGACCGTCGGGGGACCCGCCGCTGAGGGCGCCGGCACGCTCGCCGCGGTGATCGACCGGCTGGGAACAGCGTAGCGGCGCGCCCGAGCAGTCTGTCGCAGGAATCGGTCGAACGCCACGGCGTTCGGGCCGCGGGGACCCGGGGTAGACGTGGCACTCGGCGACGAACTGAGCGACGCGAAATCCGCCGTCATGGCTGTTGCCAGTGGCGTAGCCGACTGGAGCATGAACGGCGCCGACGTGGCGGGGGTGCCGCCGGTCGACCAGGGCAGCACCAGGTACTCGGCCGTGTCGGCGGCCATGTTGGCGGCGAACGTCACACAACCGGAATCGGTCGCGGGATCGATGGAGCTGTAACCGCCCACGGCGAGGGAGAGCTGCGTGCCGTGGGCCCCGCAGGACGGCAGGGGGCCTGGTCCCGCCGACGATCCGCTGCAGGCGGTGACGGCAAAGACACCGGCACAGGTCAGGACGGTGCGTCGGACGTTCATGGAACTCCTTTGATACCCGACTCGGCCTTGACAGCCTCCGTCACGCCGGCTTAGCATAACCCCTTCTCCAAAAAGGACTTCTGTCCTTGGCCAGCCGCCGCCAGGAGGCCCTCGACTATCACGCACAGGGCCGCCCTGGGAAGATCCAGGTCACGCCAACAAAGCCGTTCAAGGATCAACGCGACCTGTCCCTGGCATACACGCCGGGCGTGGCGGAGCCGTGCCTGGAAATCGCCAAAAACCCCGACAGCGCCTACCTGTACACGACCAAGGGCAATCTCGTCGCGGTCGTCTCGAACGGCACAGCCGTCCTGGGCCTCGGCACCATCGGCGCCCTGGCCGGCAAGCCGGTCATGGAGGGCAAGGGCATCCTCTTCAAGGCCTTTGCCGACATCGACGTGTTCGACCTGGAGGTCGGCTCCGAGAATCCTGAGGACGTGATCCGCTTTTGCCAGCTGCTCGAGCCGACCGTCGGCGGGATCAACCTGGAAGACATCCGCTCACCGGACTGCTTCTACATCGAGCAGCGCCTGCGCGAGACGCTCGGCATTCCCGTCTTCCACGACGACCAGCACGGGACAGCCATCATCTCCGGCGCCGCGCTGCTCAACGCGCTGCTGCTGGTGAAGAAAGAGCTCGACAAGGTCAAGATCGTGTTCGCCGGCGCGGGCGCGGCCGCCATCGCCACCGCGGAGCACTACGTCCGGCTCGGCGTACGGCGCGAGAACATCGTCATGGCCGATCACAAGGGCGTGATCTACAAGGGCCGTGAGGGGCTCGACGAGTTCAAGCAGCGCTTTGCGGTCGAAACGAACGCGCGAACGCTCGCCGAAGCGTTACACGGCGCGGACGTGTTCGTGGGATTGTCGGTGGCCGGGATCGTGACGGGTGAAATGCTGCAGGGGATGGCGAAGAAGCCCGTGATCTTCGCGCTCGCCAATCCCACGCCGGAGATCATGCCCGATGAGGCGAAGCAGGCGCGCCCCGACGCGATCGTCGCGACGGGCCGTTCCGACTTCCCCAACCAGGTCAACAACGTGCTCGGTTTCCCGTTCATCTTCCGCGGCGCGCTCGACGTCCGCGCCAAGCAGATCAACGAGGAGATGGAGATGGCCGCCACGCGCGCGCTCGCCGCGCTCGCCAAGGAAGAGGTCCCCGAAGCGGTCACGCGCGCGTACGGAGGCGACAGGCTCAAGTTCGGACCCGACTACCTCATCCCCAAGCCGTTCGATCCGCGCGTGCTGCTGTGGGTCGCGCCCGCCGTGGCGTGGGCGGCCGTGGCGTCCGGCATCGCCGGGCGAATTATCGACGTCGAGGAGTACCGCGCCGAGCTGGAAGCGCGGCTCGGTCCCGAGCGGCAGGTGATGCGCGGACTGATCACGCGAGCACAGCAGGACCCGCCCAGCATCGTCTTCCCCGAGGGCGACGATCCACGCATCCTGCGCGCCGCGCGCATTCTCGCCGACGAAGGCATCGCGCGGCCCATCCTGCTCGGCGATCTCGACGCGATCCGCCGCCAGGCGGATGACGCGTCTCTGACGCTCGAGGACATCGAGCTGATGAACCCGCGCTCCGCCCCCGACCGCGACCAGCTCGCTCAGGAGCTGTGGCAGCTGCGGCGGCGGCGCGGCGTCACGTTACGGGAAGCCAAGGCCCGGGTCCTCGACCCGATCTATTACGGGTTGCTGTTGCTGCGGGCCGGCCGCACCGATGCCATGGTCGCCGGCGAGGAAGTCGATTATCCCGATTCGATTCGGCCCGCCCTCGAGGTGATCGGCGTCGAGCCGGGCCGCAAGCACGTCAGCGGCATTTACATGATGATCTTCCGCCAGCAGACGTTCTTCTTCGCCGACACCACGGTGAACATCGACCCCGACGCGGTGACGCTAGCCGAAATCGCCACGGCGACCGCGAAGTTCGTGACGCGGCTCGGCGTCGAGCCGCGCATCGCGATGCTGTCCTTCTCGAATTTCGGGTCGGTGAAACACCCGGCCGCCACCAAGGTGCAGCAGGCCGTCGCCCTGCTGCACGAACGCGAGCCCGAGCTGCAGGTGGACGGCGAAATGCAGGCTGATACGGCCGTCGTGGAGCGGATCCTGACACGCGTCTATCCTTTCGCCAAGCTGCGCGGGCCGGCTAACGTCTTGATCTTCCCGGACTTGAACGCCGCCAACATCGCCTACAAGCTGTTGGCTCGGCTGGGGGATGCGCAGGCCATCGGGCCCATCCTTGTGGGGATGGACCGACCAGTCCATGTCTTGCAAAGGTTGTCAGAGGTCCCCGACATCGTGAACATGGCGGTGATTGCCGCCGTCGATGCGTTAGAGTACCGCCGCCACGCGCGGTCACCCAAATAGGCCATGGGCATTTCAACGGAGCAGCGTGTCCACCGGAATCTGACGCCGTCGCAACTGTACGAGCACGCCCTGCGCCGCCGTGAAGGGATCGTGACGTCCGGGGGACCATTCGCGGCCGTCACGTCGCCGCATACCGGCCGCAGCCCCAACGACAAGTTCCTCGTTCAGGAGCCAGACTCCACCGAGCGGATCTGGTGGGGCAAGGTGAACCAGCCGATCGCGCCCGCGAAGTTCGAACGCCTGAAGGCTGACGTGGAAGCGCACCTGAGCGGCCAGGAGCTGTTCGTGCGCGACGTGTACGCAGGCGCCGATCCCGCGTTCCGGCTGCCGATTCGCTTCATGACGCCCAATGCCTGGCACGCCTTGTTCGTCTACAACATGTTCCTGCGCCCCGCCGACGGTGAGCTGTCGCGCTTCGCGCCGGGATTCGAGGTGCTGCACGCCCCCGAGTTCCACGCGGATCCCGCCATCCATGGGACCAAATCGGGCACGTTCATCATCGTGAGCTTCGCCCGGCGCACGATTCTGATCGGCGGCACGCGCTACGCGGGTGAGCTCAAGAAATCGATCTTCACCATTCTGAATTATCTCTTACCGCTGCAGGGCGTGCTGCCGATGCACTGCTCCGCCAACGTCGGCAGGCAGGGCGATTGCGCGCTGTTCTTTGGACTCTCGGGGACCGGCAAGACGACGCTGTCGGCGGACCCGGAACGCCGGTTGATCGGCGATGACGAACACGGATGGTCGGACGAGGGGATTTTCAATTTTGAGGGCGGCTGCTACGCCAAGGTGATCCGGCTGTCGCGCGAAGGCGAGCCGGAGATCTACGCGACGACGGAGATGTTCGGCACCGTGCTCGAGAATGTGGACGTGAATCCAGAGACGGGCGCGGTAGATCTGGATTCGCAGCGCATCACGGAGAACACGCGCGCCTCGTATCCGATTCACTACATTCCGAACCACGTCCCCGAAGGCATGGCCGGCCACCCGGATCACGTCGTATTCCTGACGTGTGACGCCTTTGGCGTGATGCCTCCCATTGCCAAGCTGACGCCGGAGCAGGCGATGTATCACTTCCTCTCCGGCTACACGGCGAAAGTCGCGGGCACCGAGCGGGGTGTGACGGAGCCGAAGGAGACCTTCTCCGCCTGCTTTGGCGCGCCGTTCTTGCCGCTGCCGCCCACCGTCTACGCGAAGCTGCTCGGCGAGCGGATCGCGCGACACCAGGTGCAGTGCTGGCTCGTGAATACCGGGTGGACGGGCGGGCCGTACGGCGCCGGGGGGGGGCACCGCATGGATCTCAAGCACACTCGCGCGATGATTCGTGCCGCCCTCGCAGGCGAGTTGGACAAGGTCCCGACGCGCCGCGAGCCGGTCTTTGGGCTGCACGTCCCGCAGCGCGTGCCCGGCGTCCCCGATCAGCTCCTCGATCCACGC
>Ga0209056_10001995_pt1 | contig 22249 bp, 22 predicted proteins | sample GraSoiAngelo_114_FD_185876 | JGI IMG/M metagenome (GOLD analysis project Ga0209056, IMG submission 185876) | Grasslands soil microbial communities from the Angelo Coastal Reserve, California, USA - 14_0903_13_40cm (SPAdes) (version 2) | ecosystem: Environmental > Terrestrial > Soil > Grasslands...
TGAACTCCGAAGGAATCGCCACATTGATGACTCGCGTAGGCGACACCTATGTCTCGCTGGCGGATCGTGCAGCATTCGCCAATCGAGTCAGAAAATGCATTTTTGTCAGTATTCACTTCAACGAAGACAACAAGCCGGTGGCTAGCGGCGTCGAGACGTACTACGCCGCACATCAAATAACCGCGGGTTCGTTTCTCGCCTCGTGGCTGCCTTTTCTATGGCGACCGCTTTCGGATTCGCCGAATCCCGAAAGCGAGAACCTCGCCGCACTTGTTCAGGAAGCCCTGGTCGCGCGCACCCGGTCCATTGATCGGGGCACAGAAGCCAGACAATTTTTCGTGATCGCAAACGTGACTTCTCCTGCGATTTTGATTGAAGGCGGATTTCTCACAAACAAGGAGGACATCTCCAAACTAGCGAGCGAGGATTATCGCGATCAGATTGCCGCGGCCGTCGCGGACGGTATTTTGCGTTATCGTGACGCGGCGAGCCAACGGAAGTCAACCTTGGCCGCGACAGGTGGGGAGAAGCGCTGAATACGCGGGGAAGCAGAGCGTCAAAAATAGCCTCGGGATGAAAACCAGGATCGCTGCTCTGATCTTCATTGTATCGACGATGCTGATGCGCGCCGATCAGTTGGTCGAACGTGTGCAGCAGGCGTTGAAGGATCAGGGTTTTTACTACGGCGAAGTCAGCGGTGAAATGAATGCAAACGTGACGGCAGCGATTCGTCGCTATCAAATTCGGAACGGGTTGCAGGTTAGCGGCGAGCTCAATAGCGAGACGCTTAAGTCCCTTGGAATTGATTCTTCTGCGTCAGCGCGACCGGCCACGAAGCGTGTATCGCCCGGCCCTGCCGCGCCTGTCGAACCCGCCGAACGATCTCCGAGCGAGACGCCAAACGCGAACTCTGCGTCACCAGCTCGACCGTTCGACAACGCGCCGCAGGACCAACAAATCTACCCGTCCAATCCCGTGGCGCCGGGCACTTCACCCGGAGGAGGGCCTCTTGCTGGCACCCCATTCGAGGCCGCTCCTCCCCCCGTGCAACGCAATGTGGTGCTTTCGGCTCAGATCGCGCTGGCCCGTCATGGCCTCTATCACGAAGAGATTAACGGACTCTATGGGCCAGCAATGGAATTTGCCCTGCGGGCTTATCAATCGCGAACAGGGCTTCGGGTAACTGGCCGCCTGGATTTGGAGACACTCGCGGCGCTGCAATTGTTGCCCGGCGGCCGCAGGCCGTTTTTTCCTCAACCCCGCCGTGGACGTCCTCAGCCACCAATTCGCGGTGAATGGGTTCCTGAATACTAGCTGGATCTTGCTCGGAAATTGAGTCGTCACATCTCTCACGATCGCGGAGCATCGAAATGCACTGATTGTAATTCCGCGAAGACTGTGCCGACAAAAACTTGAGCCTCGACCCGAAGCAAAAGTCGCTCTGGATCATCCGACACCCAGATTGTGGCACGACGAAATTTCCTGTGCGGCTCCAATTCGAAACGCTTGTTAATTCGCTTCAACTGCAAATCAAGTTTGATCGCGTTATAAGTGCCAGCGCGCACGGAGATTTTCTCCCGCCCGACGACTGTGACGGTGCCCAGATATGCATTGGTCGCGGGGTAAACCACAATGCGATAAACGCTGCGATCTCTAAGCGGCTGACTACGCAAATAGAGCGCCGCAGTATGGAGGTCGAAGAGGTTAGGGAAACTAAATTGGCGAGTCTTTGTTCCGGCAGCACCACCTTCTCCTTCTGTTCTCGACCGAGCCACTCCGCTGTTTGTAAAAGTGAGATTGGTAACAATTTTCTTTGATTGATAACTTTCTGTTTGCTGAGTGTCGATAGGGTGCAGCGTTTCCGCGTTCGCGACTGCGCGATGGTTTACATCCAATTTCCATAGCGCCCGAACCAAACCAATGGTTCGGCCCGTCCCATCGAACTGAACCCTGTCTTCAGATGGCCTGGCAAAGCGAACCTCCCCCGTAGCTGCGGTAAATCCAGACCATCCGAACCGATAGGAAGCGTGCAGAGGCCGCAGGACCGGGAAATTCCCAGGGGGGTCCTTACTTAGCGTCGCCTGCCAATTCGCCGCCAGGGAAACTGTGCAAAACGCGAATAAGACCGTGATCACGCATTGCGTCGGTCGAAGTTTGGTTTGAATGAGCATTGTCGCAGTCACTGCCGCTGACAAATCATGACGCCGGCACTTGCTTTTATGTGTACGCAAAAATACACGCGAGTTTAGCCCGCGTGTATTATTTGGAATTTCGAATGTCAGTTAAGGTTTCGAAGCTCTTGCCGGCGTGGCAGAGGCACTGGCCGAAGTCCTTACAGCCGGCGGTGCGGCGCGGCCGGGCTTGTTGAGCACGGTGATGATGTCGTTCGTGAAGTCGATGTTGTCGTGTGAGTACATCAAAACGGGCACGCCATTGATGCTCATGCCGGACTTATCGAATACCAGGTCCAGATTATTGGCTTTGACTTTTTCCATCACGACATCGGTGATTTCCTTTACAATTCCCTCGCGCATGCGCATCAACTGCTCTTGCAATTGCCGTTCGCGCGTTTGACGGAAATCGCTGATCTCCCGCTCCATGTTCTTAATTTTCGCAATCTTGTCATCGCGTTCCTTTGCCGTCTGCGTTTTCTTATCCGCGCTAAGGGCCGGCGACTCGAGCTGCTTGTTCAGATTATTGATTTCGTCGAGCGCTTTTTTGTAATCTTCCGCCCGGTCGTCATATTCTTTCCGTGCAGCATTTTTGGCATCGTTGATTTTTGCCTCAGCTTCCTTGGTTTTGTTATATTCCTTAAATGCGCGCTGCATATCGACCGTTCCGATTTTCAGTGTGCCCTGTGCGAAAGCCGCAAGCGGAAAGCCCAGCACCAACGCAGAGAGTATGGACAGAGATTTTTTCATAAAACAGACGATACGGTGGGTGGAATCGCGTTAGACTGCAACCACATTTCTTCGTTCAAAATTGATAGCCCACGTTGAAATTGAAATGACCTCCCCCGTTATATCCGTCACGCTGCAATGGATATCCATAATCGAGGCGTAACGGACCAATTGGCAAATCAAGCCGAAGGCCAATGCCGATATCCGAGGCGATATGATTGAAGCCAAAAGACCACGCGCTACTGTTAACAAAGCCAGTATCATAAAAAATTGCTCCGCGCGCCTTTTCGATGATCGGAAAAGTCAATTCCACAGTAGCGCGCGCCATTGATTGGCCGCCAACCGGTTCGCCGTTCTCCTGCGGACCGACTTCGCGAAATGGGAATCCGCGGAGATTATTTGACCCGCCGAGAAAGAGTCGCTCGAAAATTGGCACCTCATTTCCGTTCCCCCATTGGCTCACCGTCGCAATTTCGCCGTTGATGAGCAGGATGAGGTCCTTCGGCAGATGAAAATATTGCGATCCCTCCAGGTCCAATCCATAAATTTGCGTATCGCCTCCAAGGAAACCACCGGCAATAAAGGGTGAAAAGGTGACGCGTTGTCCACGGTGGGAGAGCAAGGGATTGTCGCGCGAATCAAACACAACGCTGTTAAAGATCTTGCTTTCGACAAACGACCCTTCTTGTGACTGGATGAAAGCAGGCGCGCTGGCGGCCACATTATAAATATCAATGTCCTGCAGCATGTATCCCAAGGTCGCGTAGACATAAGCATTGATCGGTTTCCGCAGCTCGATCGAGAACCCGTAATTGCGCTGGTCATAATCGGCGCTCAGATAATTCGCCTCATTAAAAAAAAGCTGCCCGCTGAGCGAAAGGCGTCGATCAAGGAAGTACGGTTCGGTCAAGGCTAGGACAAAATCTTTCCGCTGAGTACCGTACTGGAGGCGCAGCCGGAATTTTTGGCCTCCCCCAGTAAACGACGGCCAGTTGAAAAGATCGAAATTGCCCTGGGTGAGTTCCATGAATCCCACCAATTGATCGACGGTGCTAAACCCGCCGCCAAAGCTGAGCGAGCCGGTCCGTTTTTCCTGCACAAGAATGGTGAGATCTTTGCGCCCAGGTATGTCTGTTTCTTCCGGATAAGTCTCGACCTTTGCGAAGTAGCCCAGGTTCTCGAGACGTTTCTTGGTTATGTCCACCCGAACAGTGTTAAACACATCTCCCGGCGCCACGAGCACTTCGCGGCGGATTACCTTGTCTTTGGTGCGCGTGTTGCCCTCGATATTGATCCGGTTTACAAACGAGCGGTCGCCTTCCTCGATCTTATAGTGCACGTCGATTTGCGCGGGACCGGCCGGCTCGCCTTCCGGCAAAACCACGAGGTCGACGTACCCCCCGCTGCCGTACGCATCGGCCACTGCCTTCGCGTCATCGCGCAGTTGTTTTGGCGAATAGACGCTGCCTTCCTTCATTTTTAAAAGCGCACGAATTTTGTCTTCGCTGGTCGCCTGGTAACCGGAAACGGTCAGCTTGCGTACGTGATATTGCGGGCCTTCGGAAATTACGACGGTAATGACCATCGGACCCTTCTCCGTGCGCTCCCTGCGGACACTTTTGACTTCCACATCGATGTAGCCGTGGTCTTGGTAAAACTCGCGGATTTTGTCCAGGTCCTGCTCCAACTGCACCTCATCGAGGCGCCCGGATTTGTCCATGAAATAGATGGGCGTCCTGCCGCGAGTTTTCATTTGTTTGCGCAACACCCGTTCGCTGAAATGCGCGTTTCCCTCGAAGTGAATCGCGCGCACAGCTCCTTTCACCCCTTCGTTGACGGTGAAAACCACGCGCGCCGTGCCGCGTTTCTCGTCAATTGGATCGATACGAAATTGGACGCTGACGTCGGTGAATCCTCGTCCCTGATAAACTTCGATTATTTTTTGGCGCGCTTCCTCCAGTTGCTGTTCGTTAACTGGCTGGTTGAGTCTCAACTTGATTTCTTTGCGCAGTCTCTTCGCCTTGATCCGTTCGGCTCCGGCGATTTCGATCTCGCGCATGATCGCCCGTGTCTGCACGGCCACGATCACCTTCACGCCATCCCCTTCAGGCTGAGCAAAAATGCGAACGTTGTGAATGGAGCCAGTCTTGTAAAGTGCCGCGATGTCCTGCTCGACCACCTGGTTAGAGTAGGGTTGGCCTACCCTCGTGCGCAGTTGCGCCAGAATCCGTTCCTTGCTGACTGTTTGGGGGCCTGTGTATTGCACGTCGATGGAACGGATAATAGGAGGGCCTGGCGCCGCCTGAGGCGCCTGTGCTTGAGCGACTCCCGCACCAAGCAACGCACAAATGGAGGCGACCCAAAGTGCAAATGGCGGGGGGCGCATCCATCCAGAAAAATGTCTCATAGGTTAAGAAGCGCAGCCCCGCGGAACAAGCCCACGCAGGACAGGCGCGAGCTATATCGGGAAGAAGATCAGCATCGTCAAGGCGAGATTTTCACAGAATCAGGCGGTTTGTCCACGACGTTTGCTTGAACTCTCAGTTCAAAAGTTCGTACCAATTATTTCGCCGGCGCGCTTCGTAGCCGGCATCTTTGATGAGCGATTCAATTTCCGCGGCATTCAGTCGAAATGTTGTCCCCGCGCTGCTTACGACGTTCTCTTCCATCATCACGGAGCCAAAATCGTTTGCGCCATATCTGAGCGCGATCTGTCCGATTCCCGGTCCTTGCGTGACCCAGGAGCTTTGCACGTTTTCGATGTTATCGAGGAAAATCCGGGCCAGCGCTTGTGTCCGTAGATATTCAGACACTCCCGTGGGGTGCTTCACCTTCAGCACCGTATGCTGCGGTTGAAAGGTCCAGCAAATGAACGCGGTGAATCCCCCGCTGCGGTCCTGTTGATCACGAATTCGCCGCAAATGTTCGATTCGCTCTTCAATTGTCTCCACATGGCCGAACATCATCGTGGCGCTCGATTTCAATCCGAGCTCGTGCGCGACCTGCATCACCTGGAGCCACTGGTCGCTGTTTATCTTTAACGGGGAAATTTTCTGCCGTACTCGGTCCACGAGAATTTCTCCGCCGCCGCCCGGGATTGATCCGAGTCCGGCCTTCTTGAATTGCGAAATTACTTCCCGCAGCGGCATCCCAAAAGTCTCCGCGAAATGCTGAAACTCCGGCGGACTGAATCCGTGAATGTTTATGTGTGGATATTTTTTCCGGATGTGCTGCAAAAGATCAATATACCATTGGAACGGCAATTTCGGATGGTGCCCACCCTGCATCAGAATCTGAACTCCGCCCGCCGCAGAAAGCTCGTCGAGTTTCTGATCGATCTGCTCGAACGAGAGCACGTAATGGTCCTCGTCGCGTTCCGTCCGATAAAATGCGCAGAATTTGCAGTAAACGTTGCACACGTTCGTGTAGTTGATATTGCGATCGACGATGTAAGTCACGATCTCGCGCCCGCGTCCGCCATAGCTTTTCGCTTTTGCTAAATCGCGTCTCGCATTAGCAAGCGCACCGAGTTCTTCCAGCGGCCAGTGATACAACTCGAACGCGTCGTCTGCCGAAATCCGTTCGCGCGCAAGAATTCTTTCCGTAAGCGCGTCTCGATTTACTGAAACCATGTCGAACCAATCTTAGACGCTGCTGGCGGACTTCGCACGCACGTTCATTTGCAGGGGGCGACCACAGCCTGCTCGCCGTGGCGAGGGCGCGCCGAAAGCCAAGAATTTTGGGGACGGCTCGGCGATCCGTCCCTACCATTTGGAAATGAATCGAACAGTCGCCATCATTGGCGCAGGCGTGTCGGGCCTGACGTGTGGCGTCGTGTTCGCCGAGCACGGCTATCGCACAGCGATCTTCGCCGAAGAGACTGGACAGCAAACAACGTCCGGCGCGGCTGCGGCGCTTTGGTTTCCCTACGATGCCGAACCCGCAGAGAAAGTCATTCCCTTGGCTCTCCAGACTTTTCGTGTCCTTGTCGATCTTACGCGTGTTCCAGCAAGCGGTGTCTCAATAATCGAGCTGCGGCAGTTTTCCCGGTCCCAAGAAACTCAAATTCCAGATTGGGCGATCCCTTTGGGCGCAGAACCTGTCATCCCGAGCTCCCCTTCTGTCGTGTCGAGCGAAGTCGAGACATCTCTTGAATCGCTTAAGAGTGGTTTCTCGCTGCGCGTACCGCTCATGGACACGACGATTTACCTGGATTATCTCGCCGCGCGTTTTCGCAAAACTGGCGGCGAAATCAACGCGAATGTCCGCTTCCAACAACTCGAAGACGTCGATCAGCAATTCGGGCTGGTGATCAATTGTGCGGGCATCGGCGCGCGCGAACTTGTGCACGACGTCGATCTCGAGCCACATCGCGGGCAGGTCGCGATCGTGCCGAGAATCGAACGTCTTTCATGCGCGATTGTTTGTGATGACGCGCCGCTCATGTACGCGATCCCTCGCAGAAACGATTGCGTGTTCGGCGGAACAAACGACCTGAGCAGTGATCTCGCCGTCGACGCGGCCACAACAGAACGAATCATCGCTGAGTGCAGCCACGTTCTGAACATCGACAAACCGAATGTTCTCGCCGAGCGCGTCGGCCTGCGCCCATTCCGGAAATCAGGCATCCTGCTCGAACGCGATGAATTGCGCGATGGCCGCTCTGTCATTCACAACTACGGCCACGGCGGCTCCGGTTTCACGCTCTCTTGGGGCTGCGCGCGCGAAGTTGTCAATCTTGCGACGTTATAGCGGCTCTTGTGTCACGCGCCGACACATTTCAGAATCCGGCGCACGACGACTACGTCAGCGCGATGCACTGGAAGGAACTGACCACGTCGTCGGGACCCTTCTCCGAAAAGAAACTTTCGTAATAGCCGGGGCCAAGATCCCAATAAGGTCCCTTGTAGTAGTCGTCACGATAAAATCGCCAGACCCCGGTTACGACAATGAGACAGCTGATCCGATCATTCCAGTAGTCGCCCACGAAGTGGAAACTCAAGTTCGTGCGTGCGAAGGCCCCCTTGAAACCAATATGATCGTAAAGCACGAGCTCCGGAAGGCGTATCACCTCTGTCACGAGCGGTACCGCCTCTTTCCCAGCCGCAGAAGCGTGATAACTCAGCGGACCGAGTTGCCATTTCATGTCGATGATGCAGCCGTTATCCGGCGACAATTCAGTTTTGGGTACTTGTCTCATAAGAAGGTTTTCTCTTTTCACTTGAACAGATCAAAACCGCCCTGTCGAGCAAAGAGATTCGGGAGGTTCCCAGGGCTGAGTTGATCGAACAGCCGTAGATCAACAGAACCAGCCCCTGCCGCGCCTTCATTGGCTTTTTGCTCGCCCAATTACGCCACAGGCAACACGTGCACCGGAGTCGCCCGCTGGCTGGGACTTCAGATCGTCCGCTTTCGCGTGCACCACAACGGATCGCCCGATCACCGACTGCGGGTCGTTCGTCAGCGAGATTTGATGGTCCAGATAATCCAGTTTCGCCTTGCCGGAAGCGTCAGCCTCCACGTTTCCCATGTCGCCTACATGCCGCTCGGGCGCGTCCGGTCCGGCATGCGGTTTGTTGGTGGGATTAAAATGAGCGCCAGCAGAACTCGCATCGGGCGCGCTGCAATCGCCGAATTCATGGACGTGAAAGCCATGGTCGCCGGCCGTGAGCCCTGCTAACTCTGCATGGACCTGTACGCCATCGGCCACTTCGGTAAATGTGACGGTGCCGCTTACTTTGTTCCCCGCGGTGGGATGAAGCACCGCGATGGCTTTTAACGGAGCCGAGGGTTTTTCCGCCGGCGTCTGCGCGTGGCTTGTTAAAGCTGCGAGGAATAAGAATGCCAGTCCAATCATCGAACCTCGAAGTGAATTCATACTGATATCTCTATTTCGCCAAACCCGATAAGTCCAGCGCATCCGATCAAATCAACGCCCGATATCGCGTTGACAATCACGACGCCACTTGCACGTGAGCCCAATGTTTTGGGACTACGCTGAAAAGGAAACCAGCTCAATTCCAACTACTCGGCCGCGCCACACTTAAACCCGATCTTTTAACTGCGTTTTGCCGCTTTTGCGCGCGCAGTGGACGCAGCAGAAAATTTGTCCGTCAGCTTCAACGCCGTGCCCGACGATCCGGCAGTTGCAATGTGCGCAAACCGGCGCCAGCGCGTGGATGGCGCACTCGAAACTGTCGAAGGTGTGGTGCTCCCCGCCGATGACCACTTCAAACGCCTTGTCATATTCGTTTTCGCAAACCTCGCATGTAGCCATACACAAATGTTTCGCGCGCCGGACGCTCTGCGGCGGTGTTTGCTTCATTCGCGAAGGCGAAATTACATCCGGCCACGTTTGCGGTTGCTGCCGTTGCGCGTCCGGCGCCGTAGGACGCTGGAGGGAAGCTCCCACGGCGCGGGAAAGTAGAGATGGCGCGGGAAAGTGATACTTTTCTAGAGGAGGTGCTCATGGAAATACCAAAGCGGCTGATCGATTGTTTAAACGAAAACAAGGCACAGTACGAAATCCTGCGTCATCCTGAGGCGGTCACTGCGCAACGAATCGCGCAAGCCGAACATGTCAAAGGAAGCCATCAAGCGAAGGTTGTAATCGTTAAATCTGGAGATCAGCATCTGATGATGGTGCTTCCAGCAGATCGCCAAATTGATCTCGAGAAGGCCGAGAAAACAATCGGCAACGCTGTCTCGCTTGGTAAGGAACAAGAGTTCAAGTCGCTGTTTCCCGACTGCGCCATCGGGGCGATGCCGCCGTTTGGGAACCTCTATAATTTGCCCACATATGTGGACAAACATTTGTCGGAGCAGGACTACATCGTGTTCGAGGCAGGCACGCACACCGACGCGATCAAGATGAGCTATCGCGACTACGAGAAGATCGTGAAGCCAAACGTCGACGACCTGGCCATCAAGCTTCAGCCGATGAGAGGAGCTTGAACTGCCCGAACGACGCCTAGAAAGAATCATGAAGAGAGCGTTGACACTTCTCAGCTTTTGGCTCACGTGCGCGACAGTTCCGACAGGCTTTGCAGCCGAAAAGGTTTCCTTCATCAACATCGATGGAGCGATCGGGCCCGCGACATCTAGCTACATTTCGCGCAGTATTGAAGAGGCGCGCACGCAAAACGCGCAATGTCTGGTAATCCAACTCAATACGCCGGGCGGCCTGCTCGATTCGACACAAAAAATTGTACAAAGTTTTCTTGGATCTCAGGTGCCGGTGGTCGTCTACGTCGCTCCGACAGGCGCGACCGCGACCAGCGCAGGCTGTTTTATCACAATTGCTGCCAGCATCGCCGCCATGGCGCCCGCCACGACGATTGGCGCCGCGCATCCGGTCTCCATCGGCGGCTTTCCCAGCGGCGGCGAAGAAAAGCCCGACGAAACCATGAAGCAGAAACTGGAGAATTTTTCTGTAAGCTACATCGAGACAATCGCGGGCAAACGCCAGCGTAATGTTGAATGGGCCAAGTCGGCCGTTAAAGAAAGCGCATCGATCACGGCTGAGAAAGCGCTGCAATTAAAAGTCATCGATCTGATCGCCTCGGATATGTCCGATCTGTTGCAAAAATTGAATGGCCGTGTGGTGGATGGGAAGACGCTGAAGACCGCAGGCGCCGAGGTTTCAGAGATCAAGATGTCGCCGTCGGAACATGTGTTTCAAAAACTCTGGCGACCGGAGGTAATGTTCATTCTCATGCTCGTCGCGATCTATGGAATTATCGGCGAGCTGACTACGCCGGGCGCAATTCTCCCCGGTGTGGTGGGTGCCATCGCGTTAGTCCTCGTGCTTTATCTTGCGGCCATTTTGCCGGTCAATGTCACCGGATTGGCCTTAATCGCGCTCGCGCTGATGCTCTTTGTCTTTGACGTTTACGCCACCACGCATGGTGTGTTGACTGTGGGCGGAATCATTGCGTTTCTGATCGGTTCCCTCATGCTCTTCAATCGCGCCGATCCGCTTTTTCGTTTGTCGCTCAATTACATTATTCCTGCGACACTCGTTACTGCGGCTTTCTTTGTTTTCGTCATCGGAAAAGGCCTGCGCGCGCAACTCTTGCCGGTGAAAGTGGGAGCGGAAACGCTCATCGGGAAAACAGTGACGACGTTGACACCAATCGATTCGCGCGGCGGCAGGGTTTTCGTGGAAGGTGAATACTGGAATGCAGTCAGCGATACACCTGTTGCGCAAGGCGAACTGGCTGACATTGCAGCCGTGCAAGGATTAACTGTAAAACTTAAAACCAAAGGAAAATAAAGCCATGCAATTACTCGAAGCACTGCCGAAATTAATTAGTTGGGCCATACCCGTCATCATTCTTGCCGTAATCATTCTTCCGCAGGCGATCCGGATCCTGCGTGAGTATGAACGCGGCGTGATTTTTCGTTTGGGGAAATTGCTCGGCGCGAAAGGGCCGGGTCTGATTTTTCTCATCCCGATTGTCGATCGAATGGTGCGAATGGATTTGCGCGTCGTCACCATCAGCGTCGAGCGGCAGGAGGTAATGACGCGTGACAACGTGCCGGTGACGGTCGATGCGGTTGTTTATTTCCGCGTGATCGATCCGCAAGCTGCGGTCGTGAAAGTGGAGAACTTTCTCAAAGCCACCTCGCTGATGTCGCAGACGACGCTGCGCAGCGTCCTCGGCCAGGCCCCCTTGGATGACCTGCTTTCGCAGCGCGAGTCGATCAACCTGAAGTTGCAGGAGATCATCGACCGGCAAACCGAACCGTGGGGCGTCAAAGTCACCGCGGTCGAGGTGAAGGACGTGGCGTTGCCCGACACCATGAAGCGCGCGATGGCCAAGCAGGCCGAAGCCGAGCGCGAACGCCGCGCGAAGATCGTTAACGCCGAGGGCGAATTTCAGGCTGCGGAAAAAATGGTGCAGGCCGCGGCGATGATGAGCAAGGAGCCGATTGCGTTGCAACTGCGTTTCCTGCAAACGATGCGCGAAATTTCCAGCGAACATAACACCACGACCTTTCTTCCAGTTCCGATCGATTTGTTCGCGCCATTTAAGAAAAGCGAACCGCCCAGGCCATAGGACGAAGAAAGCGTTCAACGCTCAACGCCTAACATCCAACGTTCAATTGGCAGAACTCGACCGATCGAACTCCCACGAGCGGTTGATTGCTTTTCTTGAATCACCCGGGTCGCATCCACACCGGCCAGCGGAAGTGCGTTTGATGCAAACTCATATCTCGTGGGTCTTTATTGCGCCGCCATTTGTTTTCAAGGTCAAGAAGCCCGTGAACTTCGGGTTTCTCGATTTCTGCACGTTGGAAAAACGCCGTCATTTTTGCCAGCGCGAGGTGGATCTGAATCGGAGGCTATGCCCGGAAGTTTATTTGGCTGTCGTGCCGATTTACAAAAGCGGGTCCGGCTTCTCGTTCCGCGCCGAAGGCGAAATCGCCGAGTACAGCGTGAAGATGCGAGAACTCCCGCACGGCTGGTTCCTAAGCGAACTACTCGCGAAAGGTTTGGTGGGCGAAAAAGAAATCGATCGTGTGATTTCGCGGCTGCATCGATTTTACCAGTCTGAAACTCCGAGCGCCGAAGTCGAACAATGGGGAACGCCGGAGAAACTAAAGATCAGCACCGACGAGAATTTTGTGCAGGTTGAACCATTCATAGGTCGCACCATTTCGCCGCTGGCTTTCGAAACGGTTCGCCACTTCACGAACCAGTTCTACGCCGCGAATGAAAAATTATTTTGCGAGCGGATTGAACAGCATCGGATTCTCGATTGCCATGGCGATTTGCATCTCGATCACGTTCATCTCAGTCCGGAAGCGACTACCATCTTCGATTGCATCGAGTTTAACGACCGATTCCGTTTCCTTGACATTGCAAACGATCTCGCCTTTCTGGCGATGGATTTCGATTTCGAAGGCCGAAGCGATTTGGGGAATCTGCTCCTTCGAAATGCCGCACGCGAGTTCCATGACGCGGGCATGCTAAAGGTCACGAATTTCTACAAGTGCTACCGCGCTTTCGTGCGCGGGAAGGTGGAAAGCATTCAGGCGATGGAGAAAGAAACGACAAATCCTCAGGAGCACGAGAAACAAGCGGCGCGTTATTTTCGTCTGGCTCTGCGCTATGCCGTAACCGGTTCCGAGCCGTTGCTCTTGGTCGTAATGGGCCGGATCGGCACAGGAAAAACTACGGTCGCAAAGCAACTCGCTAGCGAGTTGGATTGGCCAGTCTTTTCCTCTGACGAAATTCGCAAAACCTTCGCCGGTATTCCGCTCACTCGACGCTCGCCGCCAGAGTTGCGCAACAAAATCTATTCGGTGGAAATGACTCAACGAACTTACAGGAAACTTCTGGAAGACGGATTTGCAGCACTGGACACCAGCAACGGCTTCGTCCTCGACGCCACATTCTCCACTCGCGCGATCCGTAAGTTTCTGCGCGACGAATGCAAGAAAGCGAAGGTGCTGTTTCAAATTGTAGAACTCGATGCCGACCGAGGAGAAATCAAAAAGCGGCTAAGGGCTCGGGATGAAAAGGCTGAGGAAACCTCAGATGCTCGTCTCGAAGATTTCGAAAAGTTGAACGCTGCATACCAGCCACCATCTGAACTCGCATCTGATTTGATCAGCGTTACAACGACGAGCTTCGTCTCCGACACTGTGAAAGCAATCCTGCTGCGCCTGACCGAGAAGCAATCAGTAGTGGCTAACAACGTACGCTCTCTTGAAGCAGGCTAGATCAGCCTATTTGCGATCCTGCCGATTTGCTGGCGAAAAAGCTTCGCGCCGCCGGAGGCGGGATGGCGAACCTGATGGATTTCGGCGTTCAATTCCTCCAATTGCGAAGCCGCGATGTTGCCAAGCGCGACGACTTCGTCGTGCGGAAAAAGATCGAGGAAAGCTTTGAGCACCGACAGGCCAGCGGATTGCTCGGACTTGTTAGGCATACGGTTACTCAACATGCCGCCGCGCGGATCGAACGAATGCCACGGAAACGCATTCCACAGCACGAATTGGTCCGGCTTTAGGCCAAGCCGCAAGAGCGTGTCCCACACAATCGTTGCAGTCGGTTCGGAAAACCCCTCCGGACATTTCTCGGGCTTGCTCGTGCGCTGCGGATTAATGTCGAAGAAGAAATCGTTGGATTTCATCGGGACTTTCTTGCTTCGCCCAAGCAGTAATCGCTCAGAAGTCATGGGGATTCCGCTGAAGTGACCGCCACGATAGCCAATCGCCTCGCCGATCACTGCGATGTGTGCCTTCCGAAGCCGCTTTTGCAAATAGGCGCGTAGCTGGTTCCGACGTATTGCCGGTGAGCCCCCGCTGATATCGTTCTCATTATCGACTTCCCACCACGGATTAAACACGGCACCGGAAGGCGATTTTTTCAAAAACTGCAAAAAACCGTCGATCAAATTGGAAGACATCGCTTCACCCAAACTCGGCAAAAGAAGTGACGCAGACAATCCTGTCTGCGGCGTCGTGTCTCCTTGCGCACTGAGCGTTCGCAGGCACGATTGCCTGCGTCACGTACACCATGCCAGAGCTGCCTGATGTCGAAACATTTAAGCGTTACCTGGATCGTACGTCGTTGCACCAGCGGATCAGCGGTGTCGATGTGCGGAGCGCATACGTGTTGAAAGGCATCCCCGGGAGTGAGCTGGCGCGCCGATTGAAAGGCCGCCGCTTCGAATCTAGTCGTCGCCACGGCAAACATCTGTTCGTGCGCGCCAATGGGGACCTCTGGCTGCGATTGCATTTCGGCATGACCGGTTCGCTTCAGTATTTCAGGCATAAGCAGCAGGAGCCGAAACATACGCGAGTGCTTTTTGTTTTCGCCAATGCCCACTGCCTCGCATTCGAGGATCAGCGCATGTTCGGCGAGATCGGGTTGCTGAAAGATGTCGATGAATTCTTGAAAAAACGTGCGCTCGGGCCGGACGCGCTCGATGTCGATCTTAAGGAATTTAAAGACATTCTTATAAAACATCGCGGTGCGGTGAAAACGATTTTGCTCAACCAGAAGTTGATCGCGGGCATCGGCAATATTTACGTCGACGAAATTCTTTTCCGCGCGCGGATTCACCCTGCGACGCAAGTTTCGGCTCTCAAGGAGAAAACAGTTGCGAAACTCTTCCGGGCCGCGTGCGACATTTTGAAAAAGGCGATCGAGGCCAAAGCTGATGCAAATCTTATGCCCAAATCCTGGCTGCTGCCGCATCGCGGCAAAGGCGGCCGATGCCCCCGCTGCGGCCGCGAATTGAAATCCGCAACGATTGGCGGACGCACCGCCTGGTTTTGCGCGCATTGCCAGAAACGCATGTCGTGACATGAACCAGAAAGTTTTGCTCACTGGTCGCCCCGGCTGCGGGAAGACAACGCTGATCAAGCGCGTCGTGGAAAAGCTGCCGCAGGCGGCTGGGGGTTTTTACACGATGGAAATTCGCGAGCGCGGTGAGCGTATCGGATTTAAGATCGTCACGATCAATGGCAAAGAGGCTGTGTTTGCACACGTGAATTTCGACACGTCGCAGCGCTTGGGAAAATATGGACTCGATCTTTCTGCGTTGGAGAACATCGCCGTCGCCGCGATCCGAGAAGCCGTCCGTGCACGACAGCTTGTTGTGATTGATGAAATCGGGCCAATGGAAATCCGATCAGCCATTTTTTGCAATGTGGTGAATGAGACGCTCAACACCCGTTCACCAATTCTTGGAACGATCACCGCGCGATCGTTTCCGTTCACCGACGCGATCAAAAAGCGCGCCGCCGTCACCATGATCGAAGTTCGTCGGAGCAATCGCGACCAACTTATGTCCGACTTGTCAGACCGATTCAAAGCGTGAAACGGAAATCAAAAGCGGTGCGAAGACGCCCCCCGCACTCCGAAAGCACTTCGTGCGAAATTCCTTTTCGCGCCAGCTTTAGGAGTGCGAACGCGTCCTCGCGTCGCTTTCGCCTTGCGCGTGGCAACTGAATGAGCCGGTGGCATTCCTCAATCCGGCGCCGACTGTGCTCAACCTAGCATCTCCAGAAGTGTAAGCGCGTCTTGCGGGGCGGCGCCTTCGGCGTCGTTGTCGAAATAGACGTGCACGTCACAGCTTGGGTTTAACCAACACTGGATGCGCGTCGCCCCATCTTGTCAGCACAGCTTTGCTGTAGCTCGATGCGTATTTCCGGGTGTGACCGTGCAACCAGACATAGACGAAGTCGGTCGTCACTTCCTCCCACATCGGCCAGTCCGGGGCATCGGACATACAGACTGTAACCGCATGGCGTTCGAGGCATTGGGGCTATTTCGTCATCGAACCACGATTTGTGACGAAACTCGATTGCGTGTCGCGTGGTTTTCCAGTGGCGCAGAGTTTCTACAAACTTCTCCAGTCGCTGCATGTCCTTTTTCAAAAACACCGGAAGCTGCCAGACTACAGCGGCGAGCCGCTCGCGCAGGGGCGATGCCAATTCGCGAGAACGAATCACTGCTTCTCCTACGTCGAGCAGCTTTTGTTGTGTGTGACGTAATGGTGTCCTTTGATGGCAAAAGGAAATCCCGTCGGGGTCTCGTCGCGCCATTTCTTGAACGTGCTTTTCTCCTGTAACCTGTAGAAGGTGCCGTTCACTTCAATGCCGGTGAAGCGTGCCGCACAGAAACGGAGCCATCGTTTCCGCGGCGTGTCGCCGTAGAAGCCGTTCCGCCAGCTTTTATAATTCCAGCCGCTCGTGTATGCTTTGCCAGCCATTGCTCTCAACAAAGATTTCGAAGCTGCGCATTGTCGCACGCTTGTGGAGCCAGAAGCGGCGGCTGTAGTGTCTGCTGTCCTCAGCGGAGGAGGCGCGAAGGGAGCAACTGCGCTGAGGACAGCGCACGCTACAGCATTTGTGTCACACCATCGGGCGAAAGCGCCCGACGACTTCTTGCAAACGCCCGGTGATTTGACCCAACGAGCACACCTCCACCGCTTCAAGGAGCGGCGGGAAGAAGTTTTCACCGTGCTCGACGGCCTGTGCGAGTTTATCCAGCGCCGGCTTGGCTTTTTCCGCATTTTTCTTTTTGAATTTCGCAAGCCGATCGACCTGCAACTGCTGTTTCGCGCGCGGAGTGCGCACAAGTTTCACTTCAGGAATTTCTTCGGCGCCGTCACGATAGCGGTTCAACCCAATGATTGGACGAGTGCCATCGTAAATTTGTTGTTCGTACCGATGCGCTGCATTTTGGATCTGGCTGCGCTGATAACGTTCTTCCACCGCCGCCAACACGCCGCCGAGCCGATCGATTTCGCGGAACTCATCGAGGATCGCGGCTTCTACTGCACGCTCGACCGCCTTCATCCCGGGCGACCCGCTCAACATGTTCATGGTGTGTTTGAAAATGCCCGATTCCTCCAGCAGGATCGCCTGTCCGTGCGCGGCAAGCCGAATCCATTCTTCACTTGGCGTTGTGAACGGTTCGTCGGCGCTGTTTGAATGACACGAGTTGGTCGCGTTCATGTAAGCGAGCATCAATTCCGCGGCGGTGCGCGTGAGATTGTTTTTGAACTCGGCGGCAATCAAAGAGCGGCCGCTGGTTTGCGTGTGTAACTTGAAAAGTTGCGCCTTTGGCCCGGCGCCAAACACGTCGCGCATTCCAATTGCCCAGATTCGGCGCGACACGCGCGCCAGCGCGATGTACTCGACGTCGAGACCACAATCGAGAAAGAATGACAGGCGCGGGCCAAATTGATCGACCGAGATTCCGCGCCCTGCGAACATTTCTGCGTAGGCGAATCCGTTCGAGAGCGTATAAGCAGCTTGCTGCACCGGCGTGGAGCCCGCTTCGCCGATGTGGTAGCCGCTGATCGAAATTGGATACCAACGCGGCATTTCGCGCGTGGTGAACTCGACCATGTCGCTGAGAAAACGCAGCGACGGCTCAATGGGGAAAATTGTTTCGTTCTGTGCCTGGATTTCCTTGAAAATGTCGGCCTGAATTGTGCCGCGCAATTTCGGGACAACTTTCCGGCCGAACCGCAGTTTGGCCGCGGCAATGTACATTGCCATGATGATCGGCGCCGGGCCGCTAATGGTCATCGACGCTGAGAAATTCTGCGAGCCGAGATCGAATCCATCGTAGAGCCGCACCATGTCTTCGACGGTATCAATCGCCACGCCGCCTTCGCCGATCTTGCCGAACACGCCATCGGCGTCGCTGTCGATGCCATAAAGAGTCGGGCCATCAAACGCGGTACTAAGGCGATGCGTGCGCTGGTGTCGTGTCAGGTAATGAAAACGCTCGTTGGTATCCTCGGCCAGCATCAAACCGGAGAACAAACGCGTCGGCTCTTCTGCCTGCGGAATCTTCTTGTCCGGCGCGCCCTCGCCACCGCGAGCATGCTGTGCTCGCGCCCTACCGTTGTCTTTCTCGAAGCTTTCGATCTCGCGAACCGGCTCGAGGTACATCTCGCGATAGGCCGCGGTCAGATATGGGAATTCACCAGGTAAGCCTTCGCCAAAGATGTAGCGCGCGATCTCGCCTGGCTCATCGATTTCCGGCAATGCAAGTCGCGGCAACGGCAATCCGGTTGGCGTACGGGTGCCGGGAATTTTCGCTTTGACGTCGTTCCAGAGTCCCAGCAGTTCGCGCCCAAACTTCTGATCGGTGCGCGCGCGCTTTACCTGGTCGAGAACAAACTTGTTGTACTTATCGACCGATTCAACGACTTCTCCGAGCTTGCTCATAGATTCGATTCTTACATTTCTGTCATTCCGAACGGAGTCGAGGAATCTCTAATTATTTCCGTCTTGAGAATATCCAGGGATGTCTCGACTTCGCTCGACATGACAGGTTCCTATTGGCATTTACAAATTAGCTCAAACAATTTGTCCACGCCAGGATCGCGATGGCGTTTTGCCACAGTGTCAACCAAGTGCTGAGATTGCCGGTTCTGTTCAAGCCGTTGTTCGATTTCTGTGTGAGCTGTGCGAGCGCGCTGAAGATCGCTTTTGTTCACCACCACGACGTCGGCCAGATCAAGCATCACAATCTTTTGCAACTGCAACCGGCTGCCGTAATCCGGATTCATCACCAACACCGTCAGATCGATGAGTCCATCTTTCTGAAATGGCATCGCCTCCTGGCCTGTTCCCACGGTCTCAATAATAACATAATCGAAATCCGAACGCGCGAGCAGCGCCAGGCAATCGTGCGTTGCGGGTGAAAGTCCCCCGGCTTGTCCACGCGTGGCCATACTGCGCATGAACACGCGATCGTTCTGCGAGTTGATCATGGTGGCGCGATCGCCCAGCAGTGCGCCCTCGCCGACTACGCTCGGATCGTGCGACAAAATCGCGATTCTTCCCTTTGGATTTCGATTCAGAAAACGCAGCACCAGCTCATCAATCAGCGTCGTTTTGCCCGCGCCACCGGGGCCGGTGAAACCGATGACGCCCGCGCGGCTCGCGCGCGCTGAATGACGAATGACGAATGGCGAATGACGAAGTTTCTTATTCGGCGTTGGGCGTTGGGCGTTGGATGTTGAACGTTTCCGACTGGCAAACGCCTCTTCAATCTCCGTCAGCTTGTGTGCAAGTTCCTGGCCCGGCGATTTTGGCCGCGGCCGTTTCGTTCGCGGTTTGCCATAGCGTTGATGGACAAATTTGACCATTTCATCGAGCGAGGTGCCGGCGAAAAAGACTTCGTCCACGCCTTTGCGTTTCATGCTTGCTGCGTCGTCGTGGGTAATCGTGCCGCCGCCGCCGCCGAAGACCTTGATATCGTCCACGCCTTTTTTGCGCAAGAGATCGACCACGCCTGCGAAGAACTCGATATGGCCGCCGTTGTAACTTGAGATGCCGACGGCGCGCACGTCCTCCTGGATCGCTGCGCGGACGATGTCGCCCACCGAGCGATGGTAACCAAGATAAATCACCTCGATGCCATGGCGGATGAACTCCAGATTGATCGTGTTGATGGCGCTATCGTGTCCGTCGCAAATCGGGACAGCGGTTAAAATGCGGATCGGAGCAACCATGAGAGGAAAAGCCTAACGGTAAACATTTGACGGGCAAAGCCATTCTAGCCTACTAGCCAGGCGCATGAAAAAGTCCGGAGCGCTTCGCGCAATCCTGACCGTCGGCCTAGTCGTTGGTGTTTTGGACATCTCATCGGCATTTGTGATTTGGTGGCAACGTGGCGTAACAATCCAGCGAGGATTGCAGGGAATCGCTGATGGATTGCTCGGCGCAAAATCGTACGGGGGGGATGGCAACGGCCGGCCTCGGTCTTGCGCTCCACTTCTTCGTTGCGTTTGTGGTCGTATCGACCTTTTAGCAGCGAGTCGCAAGATTCCGTTTCTGACGAAACACCCTTTTCTTTCCGGCGTGTTTTACGGGACTGGTGTTTACATTGTTATGTACTGGTTCGTGTTGCCTACGGCATTTTCAACGTTTCGACACCGGCTCTCTAACGACGGGCTCGTGCTTGCCATTCACATTTCGTTGATTGGCTTGCCGACCGCATTCATTGTGCGCCGATACTCTCAACTAACGGAGCAATCGTCATGAGCAACCCGCTCGATTTTTCTGGCAAAGTGGTGCTGGTCACCGGCAGCTCTCGCGGGATCGGCGCGGAGATGATCAGGGCTTTTGGCGCACACGGCGCGGAATGCGTGGTGAATTACGTCGCCGATGCGCAGGGTCAAAACAAAACCGATGCGACGAACGTGGCAAAGGAGCTAAATGAGCCGCTGGTGATTGAGTGCGACGTGACTCAGCCGCACCAAGTCGAGGGGATGATGAAGCAAATACAAGATCGACATGGCGGGCTCGACATTTTGGTGAACAACTCCGGAATTATCAGCGATCGCAGCATTAAGAAGATGTCACCGGAGGATTTCGAGAGCGTGATTCGCGTGAACCTCACCGGCACATTCATCGTTACACAGAAAGCCGCGGCGATGCTGCGCAACGCCGGCCGAATCATCAACATGTCATCCGTGAGTGGACAGATGGGTTTGTTCGGACAAGCCAATTATTCTTCGAGTAAAGCGGGCATTATCGCGCTGACCAAAGTCTCTGCCCGCGAGTTTGCGCGGCAAAACATCACGGTGAATGCGATCGCTCCGGGTTTCATCGACGTCGGGATGAGCAAGAGCGTGCCCGACGAAGCGATGCAAAGCTTCGTCAAACAAATTCCGCTCGGACGTCTTGGTGATGTAAGTGAGATTGTAAACGCCGCGCTCTTCCTCGCCTCCCCGATGGCTTCATACATCACGGGGCATGTTCTGAACGTTAACGGCGGGTTCTACATGGGCTGAAGCGCGAAGTGCTACTAGATGACGATGCTCTTCAAAGAAATCGGATATCTGCTGCTGCTGTATTTGCCAGTAGGCGCGTTGATCTTGTGGTTCTATCTGAAGAGACGAAAGCAAGAATCGGAAACGGTTGCTCCTTTCGAAGAATTGAAAAGACGACCGGCGGGAGAAAGCAATCGCCTGCGCATCCAAGAACTCGACGAGAAGATAGATCCTTGGCTCGTGGAGATACTAATTGTTCCTTTACTGCTGGCTGTCGTGCTCACATTAATAAAGCTGAGCTTGATCGCCGTGATCGTCTTTTTTCTTTCGTCAGCCGGCTTGTGTGCAGTCGCGTATTTCAGGCTTCGACCGCTTATTCATGCGCGTTCCTGTTACCAATTGGGATTTCACGGGGAGCGGTACGTAGCTGAGGAACTGAACGAGCTAATGGCTGAAGGTTTCCGTGTCTTCCACGATGTGCCTTTCGAGAGCTACAATATGGATCACGTCCTGGTCGGTCCCAGAGGCGTGTTCGTTGTCGAAACAAAGACAAAAAGGAAGCGGCTGCGCGGAGGTGACAAGCAATACCGTGTCGTATTTGACGGCGAGCGTTTGCAGTTTCCGAACGGTTGGGACACCGACGCTCTGGAACAGATAAAACGAAATCGAAAAACTCTGTCGCAGTGGCTCAGCTCTTCGACGGGTGATCGCATCACTGTTGAGGGAATTGTCACGATTCCCGGGTGGTGGGTCGACCGGTCTGTTCGGTCGAACTTGAACATCCACGTCGTGAACCCAAAAGAGATTCGAAGTTTAGTTACAAGCTCAACGGCACGTCGTTTGACCAGCGCGGAAATCCAGCGCGTTTCGCATCAACTCGATCAGAAGTGCAAGCTGCCGGTCTGACTTCTGACCTCTGATTTCTGATCTCGCTCAATCCAATTTCTGCACCAGCAACCAGACTAAACCTGAAAGCACCGCCGCGAATGTCGATAACACGAATGTTGCGCGCTTCGTCTGCCGTATTTTGAAAGCGGCCTTGGGAATATCGTCATGAATGTGGCTGGCCTCGAACAGTTTCATCAG
>Ga0209056_10001997_pt1 | contig 22233 bp, 17 predicted proteins | sample GraSoiAngelo_114_FD_185876 | JGI IMG/M metagenome (GOLD analysis project Ga0209056, IMG submission 185876) | Grasslands soil microbial communities from the Angelo Coastal Reserve, California, USA - 14_0903_13_40cm (SPAdes) (version 2) | ecosystem: Environmental > Terrestrial > Soil > Grasslands...
GCGGGCCAGGTCGAAGACGACGAGGTCCGCGGCAAAGCCGGGACGGATCCGCCCTCGATCGGCGAGGCCGAGGCGTGCCGCGGGCATTCCGGACATCTTGTGGATGGCGTCTTCGAGCCGCAGCACCTTCTCTTTCACAACAAAGCGCTCCAAGATGCCAGGGAACTCCCCGTACGAGCAGGGCTGGTACGGGGCGGTCGGTGACGTTCGCTCCTCCACCGGCGCGACCCAGCCGTCGGAGCAGATCATGACCAACGGATGCCGCAAGGTCGACTTGATTTCTTCGAGGTCCATGTAGTCGAACAGGCCTACGGCCCGGTCCCGTTCTTCCACGATCACATCGAAGTACGCAGTCCACGGGTCGACGCCGCGGCGCTGCGCGAGTTCTGCAATCGTGAGCCCCTCTTTCGTCGGATCCTCCGGACACCGCAGGAGCCAGATCCGGTCAAACCGATCGTGCACCAACAAGCCGATGTACCCGGCACCCGGACGTCGGTCCGCCTGGATCTCGTCCTTCAACGCCCCGCGCTTTGCCGGGTCGCGCAACATCGCGAGGAGATCGTCTGTGGAGAGCTTCTGCGTCCATTGGGGCAGCGCGTGGCTCAAGGGAGGGCCGAAATCCGTGTGTGCATCGTTGTCCGCGAGGACATCGAGCCCACGCTGCCGTGCCGCTTCCCACAGACGTTGAATCTCCGAGGACTTTCCGATGCCGCCATATTTCGGGTTGTTGTGGCTGATCTGCACCGGACAACCGGCGCGCTCGCCGATGTCGATGCATTCTCGGACCGCGTCGACGATCGTCTCTCGCTCTCCCCGGATGTGCGAGGCGTAGAAGCCGCGGTGACGAGCGACGACCTTGGCGAGCTCGACGATCTCACCGGTGGCCGCGAAACATCCCGGCGGATACACCAGGCCGGTGCTCATGCCGAACGCGCCGGCGCGCATCGCCTCGTCGACCTGATCCTTCATGGAGCGCATTTCACCCGGTGTCGGCGACCTCTCGTCGAAGCCCATCGTTGCGAGTCGCACGCTCCCGTGGCCCACGAGGCCCGCGATGTTGATGCCGACCCCCTGGCGGGCCATGAAATCGAGATATCCGGCATAGCTCGACCAATTCCAATCTTTCGCCTCAGCATAGTACTCGAACCGGCGGACCGCGAGGTCCCGATATCGCTCGCTGATCGGCGCGGGCGAATCGCCGCAGTTCCCGATCACGTGGGTCGTGACGCCTTGGCGGACCGCGCACTCCGCGGTGGGCTCGACGAGGATTCCGATATCGCTGTGCGTGTGAATGTCGATGAAACCCGGAGCGATGTACTTCCCGGATGCGTCGATGGATCGGTCCGTCTTCGCACGACCGAGCCTGCCGATCTGCGCAATCTTCCCTTTCCGGATTCCGACATCTGCCGCCTGCCACGGAGAGCCCGTACCGTCGAGGACGCGTCCTCCATGGATGACGATGTCGAACGCCATCGCATCGAAAACGCCCGCAGTCCCTTTAACATCGTTCGCGGAGGCCAGCGGCAGCAGCCTTCGGTCGCATTAGTCAACCTTGTTTAAGGTTAACAGCCGTCGTTGAGCCGTCTTGGTCCCATGGCCTCGATTGATACCGCCGCATCCGCGAATCTCGGCTCGCGTTGCGCGAAACCGTTTATACTATACGAGCGTTCGAGCGCCGACTTATCGATATCATGGAATCATGGGAGGCAGAACTCCAAGCGTTTCGCCGGCGGACGAAGAAATCCGCGCAGGCGTGGGAGGCCGCGAAGAAGCGGATCCCCTTCGGGGTCAACAGCAACTACCGCCTCGTCGATCCGTACCCGCTCTACGTTCGCAAGGCGAAGGGCTCGCGGATCTGGGATGCGGACGGAACGGAGTACATCGACTTCTGCATGGCGTTCGGGGCGCTCGTCGCGGGCCACAGCCACCCGGTCCTCGCGAAGGCGATGCGCGATCGGGTCGCGAACGGCACGATCTTTGGTTTCGAGTCGGTCGACGCGGGGCCGCTCGCGGACCACCTCTGCCGGCGGTTCCAGTTGGACCGACTCAAGTTCTCGATGACGGGTCTCGACACGACACTGTTCGCGGTCCGACTCGCCCGCGCGGTCACGGGCCGGCGCCGGATCCTGAAATTCGAAGGTTGCTACCACGGATCGCACGACGCCCTCATGGTGTCCATCAAGCCGAAGAAAGAGGCCTCCGGAGATCGAAGGCGGCCCACTCCGGTGCCGTCGTCGAAGGGCCTCCTCCCGGAACTTTTGCAGACCGCGGTCGTCGCGCCGTTCAACGACCTCGCGGCGACGGAGGCCCTCGCACGGGAGCACGCCGACGACATCGCGGGGATCATCCTGGAGCCGGTGCCGATGAACATGGGCTACGTCCATCCGAGGCCGGGATTCCTCGACGGCCTGCGAAAGGTCGCGACCGAGATCGGTGCGCTCCTGATCTTCGACGAGGTCAAGACGTGCGGCAAGTGGTACGGCGGGGCGGAGGAGGCGTTCGGCGTGACCCCGGACGTCAAGGTGCTCGGAAAGGCGATTGGGGGCGGCTTCCCCCTCGCGGCCGTCGGCGGGACGGCCTCGATCATGGACCAGGTGGTCCCGGGCCAGATTAGCCATGCGGGCACTTTCAACGCGAATCCGCTCAGCATTTCCGCGGGGCTCGTGACGATGACGAAGATCCTCACGCGGGCCGGGATGCGACATGCGCAGCAGGTCGGCGAGGACCTCGCGAAGGGCTACCGCGACATCATCCGAGACCACCGACTCGAGATGATCGTCCAAGCCGGCGGGATCAGCGGGGCGGTGCATTTCACCCGCGGCGCGGTGACCGATTGGCGTTCGTTCCAAGAGGTCGACGTGGGCCGGTGGTGGGGCTATTACACCGCGATGCTGAACCGCGGAATCATCCCGATGGCGACGGGCCCGGACGAGCAATGGACGTCCTCCGTCGCGCACACGAAGGCCGACGTCGCGCGACACCTGGACGCCTTCGAGGACGTCGCGGAGAGCATGAAGCGAGGCCGGGCCGAGATGTCGCTCGTCGAAGCGGTCTGAGGCCGTCGGAAGGAGGGAGTGGGTACGCCGCGCCGGAAGTACGGTCGGATGATCAAGCCTCTCCCCGTGACGAAGCGGGAGAAGTGTCGCTTCTGCAAGGCGGGCCGACCGTGTCCGATTCACAAGGAAGAGACTACGGCTTCTCCGCGATGACGAGACAGGCCGCCCAGTTCAGCCTCTCGTAGGACAGCAGCCGCAGCCCCGCGCGGTCCGAGAACTCGCGGTAATCTTGCATCGTGTAGATCGGGACGAATGGCGAGAGAAGGAACGTGGCCGGCGAGAGGATGACCACCCGGCCTCGGGACTCCAACAACTCCGCCGCGATCCGGAGACCCTCCGCGGCACTGGGCATGTAGTAGAAAGACCCCGCGAACACAACCGTCTCGAAGGTCGGGCCGCGGAACGGCGGATCCATGAGGTCGGCCTGGACCAGATGGCCCCGATATCGAGCTCGCCGGAGCATCTCCATCGACAGATCGATTCCCACCGCCCGGGTGAGGTGATTCGTGGTGAATCCTGTCCCCACCCCGACGTCGAGGACCCGCTCGCCTCGGATCGCCCGGCGGACCCGGTCGAGCCATTCCCGCTTGTAGATCCGGGCGTTGATCCAATCATATCGAGGCGCCAGGCGGTCGAAGACGCGCTTCGGTCGGCCGGGCCCCGTGAATAATCGCATCGGTCCCCGGATGATGGCGTCTCCATTGAATGGGCTTTCGACCAGGGATTCGCGGCCCCGATTACCGCCGTTCCATCAGGATCGACCAAGCGAGCGGCCGGAAGTCATCCCGGTCGAGCGTGAACCGGAACTCGCGGACCTCGATGAATTTGAACAGCGGCCCCAACTCGGCCCGGAACTCCTCCTCGCTTACGACCGGTGGACCATCTTCCATCGGCTCCTTCGCATTCCCCGCGAGGCATAGCCAGCGCGTGCCCCGGCGGGTGACGCGTTCGAGCATCCGGAGGAACGCCGGAAGGTTCCGGCCGCGAATCCCGTGATAGACGCCTCGGTCGAACACGACGTCGTACGGGCCGCCGAGGCGCATTCGCGTCGCATCGCCGATTCGAAAGTCGATCTCGACTCCCGCCCGCCGGGCTTTCTCCCGCGCGCGTTGAACCGCCAGGTCGACGAGATCGACCGCGGTCACGCGATACCCGCGGCGCGCAAATTCAATGGCGTTCGTGCCGGTGCCGGATCCGATTTCGAGCACCGTCTTCCCGGGCAACAATCCGGCGTCCAGCACGCGGACCAGTTCGACGCTCGGGATGCCGGAATCCCACGGGGTGTCCCCGGTCCGGTATGATCGCTCGAAATCTCCGCCGCCCGCGAACGTCCGCCCCTTCCATGCCGCACGTCGACGGACCTGTATAAGCGTGCGGGCCCCGAGTGCCGTTCGGGTCCGCGAAGAGTATATCGCCCGGGCGCAAGATGGCGCCGGGACATGACGAAAGCCGGCGCCGGTGCCGATCTCGCGGCCAAGACGAAGGCGTCTCGGGCCTACGCGGACCGGGCTCGCCGTTCGCTGCCCGGCGGCGTGACAGCGGGCGTGAAATACTTCGATCCGTACCCGATCGCGATGAAGAAGGCAAAGGGCTGTCGTCTCTGGGACCTCGACGGCAACGAGTACATCGACTACTGCCTGTCCTTCGGTCCCCTGATCTTGGGCCACGGCCATCCTCGTGTGATGAAGGCGATTCGCGACCGCTTGCAGGCCGCCGGCACGACGATGTTCGGCACTCCCCACGAACTCGAGGCGACCTATGCGGAGAGGCTCCTCCGAATCTTCCGACCGGACGGGAAGATGCGCTTCACGATGTCCGGGACCGAGGCGACGGTCCACGCGGTCCGGTTGGCGAGGGCGTACCGGAAGCGTCCGATGATCGGGAAGTTCGAGGGCCACTTCCACGGTGGCGTCGACGAGCTCCTCGTGAGCCACACGCCTTCGAAGGAGGAGGTGAAGGCGGGTCTCCTCCCGATTTCGGGATCTCGCGGGACGCCGGACTCGGTCCTGAAGAACACCGTCGTCCTACCCTTCAACGACCTGGAGGAAACCGAGGCGCGGATTCGGGCCCACGCGGACCGTCTGGCTTGCGTGATCTTGGAACCGATCGAGCGATCGTATATCGCACCGAACGCGGGGTTCCTCGACGGGTTGCGGGAGATCACGGTGGAGCACGACATCCCGCTCATCTTCGACGAGGTGATGAGCGGCTTTCGCGTGGCGTTCGGCGGGGCCCAACACGCGTATCGGGTGACGCCGGACCTCACCTGTCTCGGCAAGATCATCGGAGGCGGCCTTCCATGCGGGGCTTTCCTCGGGCGCTCCGATATCCTCGACCTCGCGGATCCGGCGCGAGGCGACTTCTTCCAAAGCAGCACGTTCGCCGGGTATCCGATCGCGATGGCCGCGGGCATGGCGACGCTCGATGAACTCGAGAAGCCCGGGGCGTTCGACGGTCTCCTGAAGACGACGCGGACCTTGACCTCCGGTTTCGAGCGACTCCTGAAAGATCATTCGGTGCCCGCGGTCGTCCCCGCGGTGGGCTCCGTCTTCTCGATCCTGTTCACGAATCGGGCCCCCCGCAACTATCGGGACTCGCTCGCGGCAGACGAATCCAAACGGAGCGTCCTCGACACCTCCCTGCTGGCACGAGGCATCTTCGTCAAACCGGGAAAGCCATTCTACCTGTCCACGGCCCATGACGACACCGCAGTCCGTCAGACCCTCGAGGCGTTCGAGGAGAGCGTGGCCGGCTTCGCGTGATCAACGCCGAGGGTTGAGGCCCATGATCGTGCGTGCCTCGTCGGGAGACGCGACGTCCCTCTGAAGATCTTCCGCGAGATGCCTTGCGCGGGCGACCAACTCCTCGTTTCGAGCGAGGACGCCTTTTTTCAGGTAGAGATTGTCCTCGAGACCCACCCGGACGTGGCCGCCCAGGACGATCGCCATCGTCGTCATCGGAAGTTGCATTCGGGCCATGCCTGCCACGACGTACGTCGCACTCGGCGGCAGTTGGTTGCGCATGTGCAGGAGATTCTCCGGGGTCGCGGGGACCCCGCCGTCCACGCCCATCACGAGCTGGAAGTGGGCCGGTTCCTTCACGAGCCCCGAGTCGATCAACCGCTTCCCCTGCTGGACAAAGCCGACGTCAAAGGCCTCGAGTTCCGGCTTGATGTTTTGATCGAGCATCGCCTTCGCGAGGAATTGCACGGTCTCGGGAGTGTTCACATAGACCACGGCCGGCTTACGGCCGGCGAAGTTCAGCGTTCCGGTCGTGAGCGAGCCCATCTCCGGGTTCGTCTTCAGCGGCGTCGCGCGATCGTCGTCCGTCTGGCCGGCGATGCCACTCGTCGACGTCATGACGACGAGCTTCGTTCGCTTGCGGATCTTGTCGACCGTTTCGCGGAAGATTTCGAATCGAGACGTGGGACGCTCGTTCTCGTCGCGGCAGTGAACGTGGATAATCGCCGCGCCTTCCTGCTCGCACCGATACGCCGTCTCCGCGATCTCGTCGGGCGTCACGGGTACATGAGGCGTGTCCTTCTTCCTCGGCACAGACCCCGTGGGCGCGACCGTGATGATGAGCTTGTCCATGCCGTCAGCCCGTGCCCGCACCGCGTCGATTCGTAGTAAGGGTTGTGGCTCCTCGAGGTCGCCCTGCCAACGCCACGCTCGAGTCTCGAGACCTAGGCAAACAGGTGGCACGACACCTTGACGTCCGGCGCGATGCCCTTCAGCTCCGGCTCGGTGAATTCGTGCAGGGACACCCGGAGGCCACCGTTCGCCCGCTCGATCGATTGGATCGCCTTCAGCCCGCGGAACTGCTCCGCCTTCGCCTCGATCACCCGCCGGATCATCGCCTCGGCGTCCGGGGATGCGGCCGGTAGCGTGAAGGTAAGCGGGGTATCCGATTGAAGGCCCGCGAATAACCCCTCGTCCGGCGTGCCTGCGGAGAGGTCCTTTAGCTCATCCACGACCTCCTCCGCGGTCCACCCGCATCGCTCGAATGCGACGGGACAGCGAGGATGGAACCGGCACCCGGGCGGGATGTCCGAAGGGTCCGGTCGCTCGCCTTTCAAGATGATGCGCTGCCGCCGCCGGTCCGGGTCCGGGACCGGCACGACGGACACGAGCGCCTTCGTGTACGGGTGCCGCGGATTCTTGATCAGCTCCCGGGTCGGCCCTTCCTCGACGATCTTCCCCAGGTACATGACCCCGATTCGGTCCGCGAGGACCCACGCGAGGGAGAGGTCGTGGGTGATGAACAGGTACGTGAGGCCTTTCTTCTCGCGCAGCTCCAAGAGGAGCTCGAGGATCTCCGTGCGGATCGAGACGTCGAGCATCGAGACGGGTTCGTCGGCCACCAGGAACTCCGGATCCAGGACGAGGGCCCCCGCGATCGATACGCGCTGTCGCTGGCCCCCGGAGAGCTCGTGCGGAAAGCGGAACAGGAAGTCCCGCGGCGGTCGCAACCCCGCATCGGCGAGCGCCTGCTCGACCCGGGCTTCCGTCTCGGCGCGGTTCCGGCTCAGGCCGTTCACGATCAACGGCTCCGCGACGATATCGTAGACGGACTGTTTCGGGTTCAGCGACTCGTACGGATCCTGGAAGATGATCTGGAGCTTCTGCCGCAATCCCTGGATCTTGATCCCCTCGAGGCCTTCTCCCCGCAACCGGTTCCAGATGAGGACGCGGCCGACGACGACGGCGACGATGAAAGCGACGAGATTGCCGCCGAGCGTCGCGACGGTCTGGTCGCCCCAAACCTGGGACTGATAGAGCCCGCCCGCGTCGACGTAGCCGGAGAACACGAGGCCCAGGTATGTGCTCGCGTCGAACAGGAGGACGGCGAGTCCCCCGAGCACGACGGTGATCCGCGGCGTCGGGCGGGTCGGCGGGATGCTCCCGAAATACGCGACCAGGAGTGCGACGACGAGTCCGTAACCGATGTAACTCCAGCCGTTCGTGAAGGGCAGATGGAACGCGGACGCGGAGACGAACGCGGGCAATGCCGTCGCGAGGAGCCCGGCGACCGCGAGGACGATCCCGAGGAGCAGGAAGTGCGGGACGGTCCAGGGCCGCTGCTCTTTCCAGGAAAGGGAATGCTGCCGCCGGATCGTCTCGAGGTCCGCGTGGCCCCGGCCCGCCTTCGCGGCCTCGTACTCGTCGAGGATGTTCTTCGGCACGCCCACGAAGACGTCACCGCCCGTCGGCGGGACGAGCTTCAGGATCCCCTTGCCCGTCGTCGTCTTTCCGCACCCGCTCTCCCCGACGAGACAGAAGATCTCCCCCCTCCCGACGTCGAGGTCGACCCCGTCGACGGCCCGTACGTATTCCGGCGTCGCCTTCCGCAGCGCCTCGAGGAACCCCCGGCGCTTCTCGAACCACACGCGGAAGTCGCGCAGGACGAGGTATGGCTCGCGCGCCAACTCACATCGCCTCCTTCGGCGGCGGAGTCGTGGTGTTCAGGTGGCAGGCGGCGAAATGGCCTTCTCCCACGGGGTCGAGCCCCGGCTCCTGGTCGACGCACAGCTGCCACGCGTACTTGCATCGCGGGTGGAAGCGGCACCCGACCGGCGGGTTGATCAACGAAGGCAAGAGGCCCGGGATGTACGCGGGCAGGGTCTGGGGGCCCTCGATGTCCGGGAACGCGCCGATCAAATCTTTCGTGTACGGATGCTTCGCGTTCTTGTAGACGTCCCGGACGCTCCCGCGCTCGACGATCTTCCCGGCGTACATGATCGCCATCGAGTCGCACGTCTCGGCCATGACGCTGAGGTCGTGGGAGATCAGGATCATCGAGAGGTCGAGTTCTCGTTTGAGGCGCTCCAGCAGCTCCAGGATTTGCGCCTGAATCATGACGTCGAGCGCGGTGACCGGTTCGTCAGCGATCACGATCTTGGGATTGCACGCGAGGGCCATCGCGATCATCACGCGCTGTCGCATGCCGCCGGAGAACTCGTGCGGGTATTCTTGGGCGCGCTCGCGGTGGATCCCGACGAGCTCGAGGAGCTCCCCGACGCGTTTCATCGCCGCCTCCTTGTCCACCTTGTCGTGGATGACGATCGGCTCCGCGATCTGGTCCCCGATCCGCTTCACCGGGTTCAGCGCGTTCATCGCGCCCTGGAAGATGATCGAGATGTGCTTCCATCGGATCCCGCGCAGCTGGCCTTCCGTGACTTTCGCAAGGTCATACCCAACGTATTCGATCGTCCCGTCGACGATCTTGCCGTTCGATGGCAGGAGGCGCATGATCGACAGGGCGGCCGTCGTCTTGCCGCAGCCGCTCTCCCCCGCGAGTCCGAGGCTCTCGCCCTCACCCAAGGTGAAGTCGACGCCGTCGACGGCCCGAACGGTCCCTTCGTGCGTCTGGAAGTGCGTCTTGAGGCCCCTCACGGTCAGGAGCGGCACGTTACCGCTCCTCGCGATGGGTCGGACGAGTTCCGGCATCCGTTTTTCGGAGCGTGTATCGAGGACGCCGGGAACGGCCTTAACGTTTTCTCAGTCCCGTTCCGGCGTGAGCGCATCGTATATGGGGAAGGAGTCTTTCGCGGTCGACGGAACCCGTGTCATCTTCGGACCTACGGACGCGCGTGCGCCGGTTCTACGCGTACCAGAGCGCCTCGTCGTTCGCGATTTGGATCCCGTTCTGGGCCCTGTGGATTCGCGGCCACCTGGCCTCCGATTTCGAGTTCACCTTCGTCGACGTCGCGTTCTGGATCGGGCTCCTCGTCTTCCAGCTTCCCGTCGGCGTCATCGCGGACCGCATCCCTCGGCGACGGACGATCATCGTGAGCGAGCTGTTCCGGTCGGCTGGCATCCTGGGCTACGGGATCAGCGCCACGTTCTGGGGTTACGTCGGCGCGAACGTCGTGTGGTCTCTCGGAGCGGCCTTCTCGATCGGGACGTCCGCATATCTGTACGAGGCGCTGCTCGAGGCGGGCCACGAGTCAGAGTTTCCGCGGTACATCGGCCGTGTCACGATGATCCAGCTCCTCTCGAACGCGGCGGGTGCCTTCGTCGGCGGCGTGTTCGTCGGGGTGGTCGGGGACCTCCGCCTCACGTTGTTGGTCGGCGCCCTCCTCAATTTGGTGGCGGTCGCCGTCGCGGTCACGTTCCGCGAGCCGAAGGTCGAGCGGACGCCCGAATCGACGTATGTCGAGCAACTCGTCCAGGGCCTGCGGGTCGTACGCCGGCGGGAGGGCGTCGCCTTGTTGATCGGAGTCGAGGTGTTCCTCGGCGTCACGCTCTATGTGATGGCCGTGTTCCGCCCGCTCTACCTCCAGGCGCTCGGCCTCTCCGAATCTGCGATCGCGATCTCAATCAGCGGCTTCCTCGTGGTCGCGGCCGTCTGGTCGGCCTTCGCGGGGACGTTCACGCGGATCCTCGGGGAATTCGGGACGCTCGCCCTGCTGGTGCTCATGGCGTCGGCCGCGTTCTTCGGGATGTACGGAGCGGGACAATTTGCGGGGGCCGCGTTGCTCCAGGTGCCCATCTACATCGTCTGGAGCCTGCAGCCCGCTTTGACGACTGCCTTCCTGAACCGCCGACTGGAGCCGGGCCAGCGTGCGACCGTGTTGTCGATGGGCGCGTTCGCGTACACGCTCGGCCTCGTGGTCGTAGAGCCGCTCGCGGGCGCACTCACGACGACGACGGGGTTGCTGAACCTGGGCCTGCTGCTCGGGATCGTGACGTTCGTCCCGTGCGCGTACATCCTCGTGCGGTGGCGGACGACCGTCGCGGCGTGGCCCGCGGTGACCCCTCTGCCGTCCCGGTTGATCGCGGGCCACCGCGTCTCGCGGTTCCACCGCCTCTTGGAGCGGATGAGTCGGCTCAGGCCGTGACCGCCGGAACGGCCTCCGCGGGTGGCGTCACGAGGTGGCACGCGACGGCGTTTCCAGGCCCGAGCTCGATGAGCGGTGGCTCCGCCCAGGATTGAAGCGTCACCTGGATCGCGTCTCCGCTCTCCCGGATCTCCGCGACCCCCTTCAGGGCGAGCCGCGAATCCCGGTTCTCCGATACGATTTGGCGGAGCGTTGCGGCGGCCACACCGGCCGAGACTCCCGGCGCCATCCGAAGGGTCACGGCCCGCGAGTCTTGGGCCTCGATGCCGATGATCCCGGGCAATCGGCCTCCCGATGACAGCGACGTGAGTTCCTCCGCGACCTCGTCCGCGCTCCATCCGCATCGCTCGAACGCGACCGGGCACCTCGGGTGGAACCGGCATCCGCTCGGGATGTTCACCGCGTCCGGTCGCTCTCCCTTGAGGATCGTGCGCTTCACCAGGTGCCTCGGATCCGGACTCGGGACGACGGAGATGAGCGCCTGCGTGTACGGATGCTTCGGGTGGGAGATGACCTGCTCCGCGGTCCCTTGCTCGACGATCTTCCCGAGGTACATCACCGCGATTCGGTCGGCCAGGATCCATGCGAGGCCCAGGTCGTGGGTGATGAACAAGTACGTCAAGCCGCGCTTTTCCCGGAGGTCCATCATGAGCTGGAGGATTTCCGTTCGAATCGACACGTCGAGCATCGACACCGGCTCGTCCGCGACGATGAAGTCGGGCTCCAATGCCAAGGCCGCGGCAATGGAGACGCGCTGCCGCTGGCCGCCGCTCAGCTCGTGCGGGAAACGGAAAACGAACTCACTCGCAGGCCTCAGCCCGGCATCTTCGAGGGACCGCGCCACGAGCGCGGCGATCTCCTCCGGGTCGTGAGCGATCTTGTTGACGACGAGCGGCTCCGAGACGATCTCAAACACGGACTGTTTCGGGTTCAGCGACTCGTACGGATCCTGAAAGATCAGGTGCAGACGTCGCCGCAGGGTCCTCATCTTGACGCCGAGCAGGCCCTCCGTCTCTCGACGCCGGGCGAGGACGATTTTCGACGCGGCTCCCGCTGCGATGGGGGCGACGATCACGCCCAGGAGCATCGCAAACGACGACGCTCCCCAGACCGTCGCCCAGATTCCCGGCGCGTCGAACGGGGCGCCCGGCAGCGTCGCGGGCCATCCCAGTGCAGCCACGATCGGGAACAGGTTGAAGGCCAGGATCGAGAGGAGTGCCAACACAGTCGGTGTGCGGGCGGACGGCCGCGTCGGAGGCAACGACCCGATGACTCCCAGCAGGAGGCCGCACAAGAGGCTCGCCCCGAGGATGAAGCCGGTATTCACGAGGGCCCCGGGAATCCCCGCGGCGGCGAGCGCGGGGAGGCCCACGCCGAGGACGAACGCCGCGGCGACGGCTCCCAGCCAGAAGAGGATTTGCCGGGTGTCCCACGCGAGCTGTTCCGTCCAAGAGAACGAGTACTTCCGTCGGATCGCATCGATCCGAGCCGCCGCATCGGGCGCGCGTCCGGCACGCAATTCCTCGTACCGTCGGTACTCCTCCGTCGGGAGTTCGAAGAAGACGTCGCCTTCCGTCGCGTCGACGAGGCGGAGCAGCGCTTTGCCCGTCGTCGTCTTACCGCAGCCGCTCTCGCCGACGAGGCAGAAGACCTCTCCGCGTTTCACATCGAAGGAGACGCCGTCCACGGCGCGCACCCACAGCGAGGAACGACCGGCGAGCTCCCGGAGGAGGCCGCGCCGGAGGGGGAACCAGACCTTGAGATCGCGGACCCGGATCAGCGGGCTTCCACCGTCATCGGGCGTGGCGTCACCTCCGGGACCCCGGGGTACAGGAAGCACGCGGCCCGTCGGCCGGGCGTGACCTCCGCGAGCGCAGGCTCGGCGGCGGTGCACCGGTCGAACGCGAACTTGCATCGCGGATGGAAGACGCAGCCGGACGGCGGGTTGATCAGGCTGGGCACGTCGCCGGGGATGGAGGCTGGCATCGTCCGCTGGCCCCGGATATCGGGAAAGGCCGCGACGAGTCCCTGGGTGTACGGATGCTTTGGATCCGTGAACACGTCGACCGTCTTTCCGACCTCCATCATCTTGCCCCCATACATGATCGCGACCTTCTCGCACGTCTCCGCCATGACGCTGAGGTCGTGGGAGATCAGGATCATCGACAGGTGGAGCTCCTTCCGCAGCCGCTCGAGCAGCTCGAGGATCTGCGCCTGGATCATGACGTCCAACGCCGTCACGGGCTCGTCCGCGATGACGATCTTCGGATTGCACGCGAGGGCCATCGCGATCATTACGCGCTGCCGCATGCCGCCGGAGAACTCGTGCGGGAAGTCCCGCCGCCGATCTCGGTTGATTCCGACAAGTTCAAGGAGTTCGCCGACGCGGTTCGTCGCCTCGTCTTCGTCGACCTTCTCGTGGAGGATGATCGGCTCGGCAATCTGCTGCCCGATGTTCCGGACCGGGTTCAGGGAGTTCATCGCGCCCTGGAAGATGATCGAGATTTCCTTCCATCGGATCTTCCGGATCCTCAGGTCGGAGACCTTGACGAGGTCCCGGCCACGGAACAGGATCGAGCCGGAGACGATCTTCCCGTTGTACGGGAGGAGACGCATCAACGAGAGTGCCGTGGTCGTCTTCCCGCAGCCGCTCTCCCCCGCGAGGCCGAGGGCTTCCCCCTCGTCGAGATCAAAGGAGACGCCATCAACCGCGTGCACCGCACCGGACTGCGTCGCATATTCGATGACGAGGTCCTTGACCTCGAGGAGCAGGGCCTATCGCCTCCGCAACCGAGGGTTCAGGATTTCGTCCAAGGCGAAGCCGAAGAGGTAGAATCCGAACACCAGGAACACGAGGCACAAGCCCGGGACGATGAGCCACCAGACGTTGCCTCCGATCACGAGCGCGCCGCCGCCGATCGCCTGGTTGATCACCTTCCCCCAGCTCACCGTGTTGTAGATCGAAAGCCCGAGGAACGCGAGGACAGCCTCAGAGAGGATTGATACGGCCACCGTCAGAATCGTGTTCGCGAAGATGAGCGGGAACGCGTTCGGGAAGATGTGCCGCATGAGGATGTGGGACCGGGACGAGCCGATCATGCGCGCTCGTTCGACGAACAACCGCTCCTTGACGGAGAGGACCTGTGCCCGGATCACCCGCGCCGTAATTGACCAGCCCGTCAGGCCGATCACCAGGATGAGCCCGAGGAGGTCAATCGTCCCGATGCGAGCGGCGACGACGATCATGAGGACCAACCAGGGAACCGACAGGACGACGTCGTTGAAGCGCATCATGACCTCGTCGACCCATCCCCCCATGTAGCCGGAGACGAGCCCGACCGCGGTCCCGAGGACGCTGGCGACCATCGCCGAGAAGATCCCGACGATGAGGCTGATCTGGGATCCCCAGATGACTTGGGAATAGATGTCGGCGCCTTCCTCGCTGATCCCGAGGGGGTGCTGGGCGCTCGGCGGGCTGAGCGGGCAGGAAACGCCCGGGACGCAATTGCTCGTGTCCGCGACGCGGTCGATCGGACCGTAGGGGGCCACCCACGGCGCGAAGACCGCCATGCCGATGAAGAACACGAGGATCGCGAGTCCGACCATGGCCGTCCGGCTGTGTCGGATGCGGGCCCACACTTCCTGCATTCGACGGAGGGCGACCCGGAGGGAGGCTTGGAACGGGGAGACGACGCCCGATCGGACCACCGCATCTGTCGCGCCCATGACGTCCCTCACGTGACCTTGATCCGCGGGTCGAGCAGGAGGAGGATGAAGTCGGAGACGAGGTTCGCGAGCACGATGGCGACGCCTCCCACGACGATGATGAACTGGAGGAGCGGAAAGTCGAGGTTGTCGATCGCCTGGATCGTCTCCCAGCCGATTCCGTAGTAATTGAACACGACCTCGACCTGGTACGCTCCGCCGATCACGAAGGCGATGTCCAGCGCGATGAGGGTGACCATCGGCGGAAGGCCGCTCGGCAGAATGTGACGGCGGAGGACCTGTCGGTCGCTCAGCCCCTTCGCCTTCGCCGTGGTGACGAAGTCCTCCGTCATGACGTCGATCAGGGAGCTCCGCATGACGAGAGAGATTCCCGCCAGCGTGCCGAGCGTGAGGGTCAGGGCCGGGAGGATGAGGTGTTGCGCCGCGCTGGTCAGGTGGGCTCCGTCCCAGGACCACGGTCCCAGCATGTCGTCGTAGTAGCCTTGGGACGGCAGGGCGGGCCACCAAGTGAAGTAGTGGCCGACGATCGAGCCCTTCTCAAACACCGCGAGCAGGAGGAACCCGAGCCAGAAGATCGGCATCCCGTAGAGGAAGATCCCCGTGGCGGTCGAGAGGATGTCGAACGGCTTGCCTCGCTTCTGCGCCGCGATCGATCCGATGACCATCCCGATGATGATCGTCGCCACCGTCGAGGTCCCCACGAGGACGAGGGTCCAACCCAGGTCCCGCATCAACACATCGAAGACGGGGAGGCCGAGTCGATAGGAGACCCCCCAGTCCAACGTGACCGTGCGTTGGAGATAAATGGCGAATTGCTCCCACGGGGGCTTGTCGAACCCGAAGAGCTCGCGATTGTACTCGGCGAGGCCCTGATATTTTGGGTCGCGTGGAGTCAGGCTCAGCGCCGGGTCCCCCGGCATCAGCCGGAGGAGCGCGTAGTTCAAACAGATAATCCCGAAGATCGTGATCGCGGCGTTAACGCCCTTTCTGACCATGACCTTCAGGATTCGCGCCAATTCGCGTCGCTCCCGTCATTGCCAAGACGTTCCATCGTCCCATCACGGTGGCGGGGGCGGAGGCGGCGGGCCGGGCGGAGGTCCGCCCGCCATCCGATCTTCCGCCTCGTCCTTTTTCCGCTCTTTCCGGCGACGGAGGAACACCGCCAGCGCGACGACGACAATCGCGGCGACGATCCCGAGCGGGATGCCGTAGTTGATCCACGGATTGGACGACGTCGGGATGCTCCCGCCCGGAGTCGAGATGGTCTGGATGACGATCTGGGGCGTCACGCTCGGGTGATGGTTCAGGATTCCGGTCTGATTGTCCGTGACGACGACACTGAGATTGTACGTCCCGGTCGCCGCGTACGCGTGCTTTTGAGTCGCGATCTTGTCGGTCTGTGTGTTCGTGAGATAGTTCACCGGCACTCCGGAGCTATCCCCGAAGTCCCATGTGATGTAGAGCGGGTCACCCTCCGTGTCGTTCGCGGTGAGGTTGAAGGTAATCGTCTCACCCGGCAAACCGAAGGTGGAGTGGCTGAGCCGGTAATCCAGGCCCTTGATTTGAGGCGGCAGGTTTGCACCGGGCCCCCCGCCCGCGACGATCGTGGCCGCCGCGCTCGCGCAGGTGGTCCATTCGGAATCTTTGATCCGAACGTGGACCGTGTAGTTGCCGGGCTGCGCGAACGTGTGCGTGGTGCTCCCGGATGTGGACGTCTGGACCGCGGTGCCATCGCCGAAATCCCATGTATAGCCGAGCGCGGCTCCCTCCGGGTCGTTCGCGCTGACGCTCACGCTGACCGGCGAGCCGCTGATCCATTGGACTCCCGGGAAGGAGGCGACCACGGGCGCTTGGTTATCGAGCGGCGAGACCTGGAACCAAGGGGCCGGCAGGTCGCTGTCCGGAACGAGGCCCTGCTCGGAGGACCAATTCCCCCAGTTCGTCCAGCCGGGGTCTGGAGGGGACGCCTGTGTCCGCGCGGAAGGCGGCGTCGCGGCCGCATACAGGTCCTTGCGGTAATAGGGCAGGATGTACGAATGGTAATCGTACAGCATCCGCTGCATCTCGTCCGTGATCACTCGCCGGGCGGCCGGGTCCACCGTCAGGAGCGATTGAGTGTACAAGGCGTCGAACGTCGCGTTGCTGTAGTAGTTGTCGTTCGTCGGCCCGATCGCGCCCGTCGTCTCGACCTCGAGGACATCGAGGGACGGATCGGACGCCGGCGTGAAGATCCAGTCCCACAGCCACATGTCGTAGTCGGCGGTCAACCAGTAGCCGCTCATCTGGTTGATGTTGTAGAGGCCGTAGCCCGGGCTGGTGCGCGAATGGGAATCCATGGTCTGGATTCCTGCCTGTGCAAGCCAGGCCACAATGTCTCTCGCCGCGATCTCCCACTGTGGGCGGGTGTTCAGCGTATAGAAGCGAATCTGGAGAGGCCAGTACACGGTGTTGTTTGTGGCGCCTTTCTGGTACAACGGCGTCGCGCCCGGACTGAGCGCGCCCGACGCATCATATTTCCAACCCTGGCTGTTGAGCATGGCTCGGGCGGCCGCTGGGTTGAACTGGTACTGCTGGTTCGGAGGGATGCTGTAGTGCCACGGGTTGACGTCGGGGACCAACGTGTCCGCCGCGTTGCCGTAGCCGAGGAGGGCGTCGTTGACGAGTTTCTGTTTGTCGATGCTCATCGCCACCGCGTGCCGGAACGTGTCGTTGAGGAGGACGGGATTCGCTGTATAGGTGTATCCGTAGGCGGCGGCCAGTGCGGGCGTGATCACGTTGATGGAAATCTCGCCGACGAAACCGAGGCTGACGGCCCACTTTGGATTCCAGGTACTCAGGCCAACCTGGTAGTCGGACGGATCGATGCCGATGAGCGCGTCGAGCGTGGTCGCGCCGGTTAGAAAGTCATTCACCATCGTCGTGGACCCGCTGTAGGAGATGAACCGGACTTCGTCGGGTCGGGATTCTTGGCAGTAGTACTGGAGACCGTAGTAATTCGGGTTTTTCCGGAGCACCAGGGTCGTGGTCGTCGTGTTCGTGTAATCGTAGTACATCGCGCCGGAGCCGACCGGATACTTGATCGGGGCGTTCAGGGGTTTCGCGTAGCCGCTCCAGATGTATTGGGGCAAGATCGGGATCGCGCTCGCCGCCGAGTACATGCCTGCGAAGGGACCGTTTGTGACGATCTGGACTTGGTACGGCCCCGTCTTGGTGACTGAGGTGATCGCGCTCGTGTAGCTGTGGAGGATGCTTCCCTTCGTCACGTTCTGGAGCTGGAAGGAGTACACCACGTCGTCCGCGGTCACGGGGTGACTCCGGTCCCCCGGGCTCAAGGGGCTCGTGAAATACGCGTCCTGGACCAGGTCGAAGGTCCACGTCCGATTGTCGGATGCCAGGGTCCAATGGGTCGCCAGGTCGGGGATTGCGTGGTAAGTCTTGTCGTACGTGATGAGCGTGCTATAGACATTGTACACCACCACGTATTCGTCGGCCAAGGTGATCTTGAGCGGATTCAGGGTCGTGATGACGAGCGGGTTGATTCCGATTCGGAGGGAGCGGAACGGCGCGGCCGCGGCAGCGGGGCCGGAGGCGATGAGGACGAACGCGGTGAGGCCCGAGAGGACCATCACCGCGACGAGCGAAACAGCAATCAGCCGGTGGCGCCGGACCCGTTCGAATCGATACTCTGCCTCCTCTCCGACCATGACGAACCCCCACCGCCACACGCACGGAGCGACGGACTCCATGCTATGCTGTGGCGTGATTCGGCGGATTCTATATAACGTTTCTCCGGAGGCCCGAATTGGGACATCCATGGGACGGGTGAGAGGTCTCACCGATTTCGGCGACGGAATCCCTATGCATATTCCGATTCGCTCTGCTCCCGGAGGAATTGCGGGAGATAGTAGTGGCCACCGGCGGATTTCCCTGAAATGCCCGACATCTTCCAACCGCCAAACGGCTGCACACCGACGACCGCGCCCGTCGTGGCGCCCGCGGTCCGATTCGCGTACAAGACGCCCGCTATGACCTCCGCGAAGAACCGCCGGATTTCCGCGGGCTCGCGACTGAAAATCCCCGCGGTCAGGCCGTAATCCACATCGTTGGCGACCTGGATCGCGTCATCGAGGCCATCGACCGGGACGATCGAGAGGATGGGGACGAAGAGCTCTTCCTTGTTGATTCGGTGGTCCCGCGGCAGGTCGTCCACGATCGTGGGCTCGACGAAGTGACCGGATCCCTTCCGCGTCTTGCCGCCCGACAGGACCTTCCCGTTCGACCGTTTGATTTCCGCGATCGCGTTTTCATACGTGGCGACCGCGGCTTCGTTGATCACGGGCCCCAGGTAGACATCGCGGACGGTCGGGTCGCCCACCTTGATTTTCTCGGTCTCGGCAAGCAGCCTGGCGACGAATGCATCCTTCACGCGCTCGTCGACGAGGACGCGGGAGCACGCGGAGCATTTCTGGCCGCCGTAGCCGAACGCGGCGCGCATGACGCCGACGGCGGCTTTGTCCAGGTCCGCGCTGGCCGTGACGATCGCCGGGTTCTTCCCGCCCATCTCCGTGATGATCGGTTTTGGGCGCGTCTGCGTGAACGTTTGGAGCGCCTTCATTCCGACGGCCCTCGAACCGGTAAAGACGAAACCGTCGACGTCCGGATTGTCGACGAGCTCCTGCCCGACCGTCGATCCGGGACCGGTGAGGTAATTGAACACGCCCGATGGGAGGCCGGCGTCTCGGAGGATTTCCGCGAGGCGAAGCCCCGTGAACGGCGTGTCGCTCGCCGGCTTGAAGACGACCGTATTCCCGGTGATCAAGGCGCCGGTCGACATCCCGGCCGCAATCGCGAGGGGGAAGTTGAACGGGGCGACGACGGCCCACACGCCGTACGGCTTCAAGATCGACCGGGTCGTCTCCCCCGGGAGGAACTGTCCCATCGCGCGCTCGTACCCCTGATTCCGGAGCATTTCGGCGGCATACCAGCGCATCAGGTCGGCGGCTTCGTCGACGTCGGCCATGGCCTCGTAGCGATTCTTCCCATTCTCGAACGACATGAGGGCCGCGAGCGCGAATTCTCTTTGGCCGATGAGATCGGCGGCGCGCTGGACGAGTCGGACTCGGTCCGCGTACGCGGTCGTGGACCAACCGGGAAACGCGGCTTTCGCGGCCTTGATCGCCTGCTTCGCGTGCGGGCGGCCACCCTTCTGGAAGAGGCCGAGGACGAGCTTCGTGTCCGCGGGGCTCGTGTCCTTGAAGGTCGCCGTGGCCCAGACGTCCTCGCCACCAATGATCATCGGATGCTTCTGCCCGAACTCGGCCCGGACCTTGTCGACGGCGGCCTCGTACGCGGCGTGGAATTCCTCAGTCTTGTTCATCTCGACCGCGTTCTGCCACGTCCGCTCGTTCCGGAAGTCCACGGATCCCACGCCCTCGGGTCCACGGATGCGGGTAGCGAGAATAAGGTTTCGCCTCACCTGACGAATCTGAATCGTTCCACTCGACTTGGGTTTGAAATCTACTCCGAACTCACCGCGGCCTTTCCGAGTTGAAGGTCGGCGCCGCTACACGATGTAGGTGTCCGGCGAGCCTTCGTACTTGTCGTATTGTGCCATGGCCCCGATTGCCGCGAGCAGCTCCCGCGCCCACTCCCGTGTGTAGGAGTTCGGCGGGACCTCCGTCGTCGTGCCGAGCCACTCGAAGATCTCCTTGAACGCCGAGCGCTGCTCCTCCTTCGTGAGGCGCGCATCGATCTTCGTGATGGCCTGCTCGAGTCGGTTCATCCCGAGGACGAACTCTTTGCACTGGGCCAGGAACTTCGCATGCTCTTCGCGCGTCATGAAGAGACCCGCGGGCCCATGCGGCCCGCCATCCATAAAACTTCGCAAATGTTCATGGTGCGGGCACGGCTCGTGGTCTCGATGGCCACGTTCGTCCGGGTCGCCAAGACGTCGGAGCTTCCTCCGGGAGAGGGACGCGTCGTCGTGGTCCAAGGCCATCCCGTCGCGCTGTTCAATGTCGACGGACGGTTCTACGCGGTCTCGAACGTGTGCCTCCATCGCGGGGGTCCGATCGGGGAGGGCTTCCTCGACGACGCGGTCGTCACGTGCCCGAACCACGGATGGGAATACGATGTGCGGACCGGAACGAACCTCGCGAACCCGATGGCCCGTCTCCGGACGTTCGAGGTGCGCATCGAAGGCGACGACGTCCTCGTCGGCGCGTAGCGCCAAGGTTTATTCCGCACCCGGAGGTTCGCGCCGCGGTGGCGCTGGACCTCCTTTGGATCGGGCTGACGCTCCTCGCGTCGTTGGCGTCCCTCGCGAGCGTCGCGTCAATCCTCCAAGGGATCCGTCTGCGGGGCGGCGTCCGGCGGGCGGTCCGCCTCGCCCTCGGGGCGTTCCTGCCGTCCGTCGCCATGATCCTTCCGGTCCGCGGCCTCGATGAAGGCTTCGACCAGAATGCACGGGCGCTCTTGTCCCAGGAGTATCCGCGGTATCGGCTCCTCGTCGTGGCGGACGATGCCGACGATCCCGCATCGGCCCGAATCCAGACGATCGCTCGCGAGCTCCCTCGCGTCCCGGTTGCGGCGATCGTATCCGACCCGAGTTCGCTCCGCGGGAAGGTGAACGCCCTCCGGTCGGCCCTTGCCCACCTGCGCCCGGAGGACGAGGTCGTGGTCTTCGCCGATTCCGACATCCGACCGGCGCCGGATTGGTTGCGGCAGCTCGTTCAACCCCTCGCGGACTCGACCGTCGGCGTCGCGACGGGCTTCCGCTGGTACATTCCTCCGCGGCCGACGTTCTGGTCCCTCGTCCGGGCCGAGTGGAACGCGGTGAGCGCGAACGTGCTGTTCGATCCGAGACGGTCGTTTGCATGGGGCGGCTCGTGTGCGCTTCGCGTCGACCGCCTGACGCAGTTGCGGCTCGAGCATCGGTGGCGCGAGGTGTTGAGCGACGACCTCGTGCTGACACAGGCCGTGCGCGACGAGGGACTCAAGATTGCGTATGTGCCCGCGGCCCTCGTGCCCACGTTTGAGGGAGCCGATCGATCGACGTGCACCGAGTGGTGTTTCCGCCAGATGACGATGGCCACCCTCTACCTTCCGATCGTCCGTCGATATGCGAGGGCCGCGTTCTCGGTGTTCATCGGCTCGATCTTCTTCGGATTCGCCTGCTTAGCCCTGGCCTGGATCGGGGGCGTCGAGTACCTCATCCCCGCGGCACTCTTCTTCGCGCCTCTCCCCGCATCGATCCTGAAGGCCTCCTTGCGGCGGCGGGCCCTCTTCTCCGCGGCGCCGTCCGTGGCGGCGGCGTGGGGAGTCCCGGCATGGCGCACCGCGATCGCCGCCGTCGCGGTCCCATGGGTGATGGCCGCGGGCCTCCTGCGGACCCGGAGGCCGACCACGGTCCGCTGGCGAGGGCACATCTACGACGTGAGCGACCCACATCACGTCCGACTTCTGGAAGTGGCGACCCCTCGTGAGATCGCGGTCTAGACCATCGGGCGCCGCCCTGCATTTCGCGCCGCGTTACCCTTGCTTAAGGTCAACTCCGGCGATCTCGGAAGGGGGCCGGATGGCCTCCGCGCGCTCCCGGAGATGTTCTTG
>Ga0209056_10001998_pt1 | contig 22226 bp, 25 predicted proteins | sample GraSoiAngelo_114_FD_185876 | JGI IMG/M metagenome (GOLD analysis project Ga0209056, IMG submission 185876) | Grasslands soil microbial communities from the Angelo Coastal Reserve, California, USA - 14_0903_13_40cm (SPAdes) (version 2) | ecosystem: Environmental > Terrestrial > Soil > Grasslands...
TGTTCTCCGGAGGCCAGCGAATTTTCTCAGATGGTTGAGTTTTCTCCTTCGGCCAGGGTATGTCGCTACCAATTGGCGGGCCCTCGTCCTTTCGGACCTCGGGCTGACCTCAAGCGATCCAAGAATTGGAAAGGTTGCCGATCTCTTCTTCAAGTACAAACTCGGACTGAGATCGATGATCAACATCTACAATGAGGAAGTATGCATCGTGGGGAACACTGCGCGCATGCTCACTCGCTTTGGATACGTTGAGGATTTCAGAGTCAGGAAACTGTACGACAGGCTGGTCGAAGATCAGAACGAAGATGGTGGCTGGAACTGTTTCCCGGGTGACAAAGGAACGCTTGACAGCTGGGAAGCTCTCGCCGCATACGCTGTGCTACCGAAGGAGAAAAGGACGGGAAGGATCAACCAGTCGATCGAGCGAGGCGTCGAGTTTTATCTCCAGAGAAAGCTCTTCGATGATGGAGAAAAGAAGTACGGTCCCTGGTTCCGGTTCCACTATCCCGTTCATTACTACTACGACGTCCTTGTTGGTTTGGATTTTGTCACGAAACTCGGCTATGCAGATGACCGGCGGCTCCGCCCGGCCCTCAAGATTCTCAACGACAAACGATGGCGTAACGGAACTTGGCGACTTGACAAAGTGCATCCGGATCGAGGAGCCGGGACAGGGTACGATCCCAACCTGAAAAATGTCAAGCCCTTTGCATTAGAAGAGGCCGGCAAGCCGAGCAAGTGGATTACGCTCACCGCCCTCCGCATTCTGAAACGAGTTGAGGACGCGAGCTAGAGAGAGGATCCTTTGGCTTGTTCGTGCATCTTCGGAGCCCTGGCGGGCATGGCGCGTCAGCACGACCACCACCAGCGGCATTCCCCTGCCCTCTGTGCTCCGGTTCCAAAGGTCGCCCGAGACAGACTCGAGTGCACGGGTCTGCGAAGGACCGCGGCTGGTGGAGGAAAGCGCCTTAATCCGGGAGCTCCTGACGCCCTAATGCTCGGGTAGCCTAGCACGGACAAGGCAGCAGATTTCTAATCTGCAGATCGTGGGTTCGAATCCCACCCCGAGCGTTCGAAACTGAATGCCTCGCGGGGTATTTGGGCTCGGGATCGGGCACTGGATTTTTTCTGATCCGGCTGTCGAGGTTCGAATCCCTCCGGGTCCGTACCATTCCCTTGGAGAAACGCCTGCAGCCAGTTCCTAAACCTTCGAGTCCCATGCTCGACTCATTGTCGTCCCAAAGTTACCAGAACGACGTCGTCCATTCGGGTGAAACCCAGTTTTGCAAACAGCGACAAGGATGCGTCGTTCTCCTTCTTCACGTACCCCCGAATGATTTGCGCTCCGGATTGTCTGAGCCGGCTGGTAACCTCGTCGACTAGTCTCGAAGCCAAACCTCCCCGTCTGTAATCTTTGGTCACCGCCAGTTTGTAGATCCAGCCTCTCCAACCATCCCAAGCTCCCACCACCGTGCCGATAATCCGCCCGCTTGAATCTTCGCAAACAAGGAACAGTCTTGGGTTCCTCTCAGTCTCGGCTCGAAGCATTTCTTTCGAGAGTGATTCCTTGCCCCGTATGAGATTGCACTCAAGCCACAAGGATATGACGCGGTCGTAATCCGAGAGCTTGAACTCCCGAATCCGTGCGTTAAACGGAACCGAGTCGGCCATCATCAAACTGAGTACACTCCTTGCCCATGATGTTTTTGGAATTGTTGGAACAATGACGACACGTCCGAGAAGGTAGTCGTTTACTGACGCGCTCACGCCAGGATCCTTCATCTTGACGAGCGGAGTCTCCCACGCCTCTTGCGCGGATTTCTGACCTCGTGTCGTTCGCATATCGACGGAGTGCCTGACCGCCGTCTGCATGGAGTGGCGCAAGCGCTTTCTCGAGCTTCTGTTATTCGGCTCAGCGGACTGGGTGCACCTTCACGCGTTCCCCTGATGCCGCGGACCTCTCGATGGCCGCGATGACCTCGTGGCGCCGGACGGCGTCAGCGAAGTCCGGAACAGTGTGAGTCCCGTTCTCGATGTCCGCCGCGAACGCGGCGTAGGCACACCCGACGTTGTAGGCGGGCGCACCTTCCAGACTCGCGAGCGCGGGCCATTTCTGCGTCAGCGCCACCGGGACAGCGAGCTCGGCGGGATCGCTGCGCCCGTGTGCTCCCGCGACGGTCAAAGGAACGATTTCGGGGTATGCGGCGTCAGCGGTAATTCGGAGGGTTCCGTCGGTTCCGTTGATTTCCCACAGGAACCCGGTACCGCCGGCCACGGCCTCGCGCACATGGACGCTGGCGGTCGCCCCGGACGTCAGGGTGCCGATCACCGCGATTTGGTCGGCCGCCGTTTTCACGAGCCGCTCCCCGGTCTCTTCGATGGTGATGAGCGGCCTGCGGAGATTCGAGACGGCCGACAGGTCGGTGAACTCGCCCAGCACGTAGTTGAGGAGGTCTAAGCTATGGCCGACGGCGATAGTGAGCACGTTGGCCCCGTTTCTCTTGTCGAGCATGTATGCGTTGGGCTGGCCGACCACGCCGCCCGGGACCGACAGCCCGACCATGGTGGTTGATAGGACCTCGCCAACGTATCCGTCGCGGAGCAGCCCTTGAACGAACTCGATCGCCGGGGCCTGGCGGGCCTGCAACCCAACAATCGTCCGCACCCCCTGCTTGGCGGCGTGCGCGGCCATCGCTCGCGCGTCGTCGAGGTCGCGGCCAAGGGGCCACTCGCAGTAGACGGCCTTGCCGGCGGCCAGGGCGGCGGAGACGAGATCCCGATGGTGCGGGACCTTGACCGTCACAGCGACGACATCGACGTCCGGTTGGCTCACGAGCTGGTTGTGGTCCGAGAACACCGCGCTGACCCCGAACACTTCGCCCGCGGCGCGCGCGGATTCCGCGCTATGCCCGCTGAGTGCCCGGATCTCGTAGTTTGGCAGCGCGCGCAGGGCCGGGATGTGGGCGGTGGCGGCCCAGCCCCGGGCGGGGCTGACCCCGATGATGCCGACACCCAGCGTCGATTCAGGAATTCCTCGGGCTGATCTCACTCACTTCAAACCTCCGGTTGTGGGCGGTCGACGAGTCTCAATTTGGGTGGCCATAGTGGATTCCTCCATCTACTTGCGCTAGAAGCCGAGGGCCTCGTCCACGAAGACGACGGTGATGCGGCCGGGCACGATCTCGCGGTGGATGATGAGGACCTTGTTAACGGCGCTGTGCACGCCATACGCCGCCTGGGCGCGGGCATCCTCGAGCGGGAAGACGTACTCGTTGATGCGGCGGAGACCCTCCTCGAGGTCGGACACGATCTTCTGCGTCCCCACGACGAGGATCAGTCGCCCCGCACCGGTGACGTAGGGGCCGAGCTGGCTGCCACTGAACGAGGCCGCGAGCAGCGATCCACTCTCGGTGACCGCATGCACGCTGCCGAGCATGACGTCGGGCGCTGCGGTGAGGCGACGGATCTCGTCGGCCTGTGTCTCGCGATCCATCCTCCGAATTCGTGGTCGGATCGGATCGTAGCGACCGGATTTCTCGATCTCCTCGGCGATGCCCGACGTCTCGAGCGATTGCGAGCCGCCGTGATGCACCTGGGATCCGTCGGGGATGAGACCCACCACGATCCGTTTGGCTTCTCCGGCGTCAGCCGCCCGAAGGACGCTAATTCCGTTTGCCTCGAGGGCGGCCGCGGTGCGCCTCACGCGGGCGTCGTCCGCCAGAGTCCCGAACCGACGCCGGATTGACCAACCCGGGTCGGGGTAATGTTCGGTGGTCATTCGCTCCTCTCCGCGTTGCTCTGGTGGCATAGCTTGCAAGTGCAAGTACCTTATATCCTTCAGTTGTGTATAAGGTTGCGGATGCAAGTAAAATCGAAACCAGACGTCACTGCTCTCTTCGACCGGCTCATGGCGAAGGAGCTGCCGGGCCGGCGCGGTTTGGCGGCGTGGCGGTCACTGCTGCGGGCACACGCGACGCTCCTGCGCCGACTCGACACGGATCTCGACAAGAAGACCGGCCTGGCCTTGGCCGATTTCGACGTTCTCGCTCAGCTGGCGCTCGCGGGCGGCGGGCTGCGCATGACCGACCTCGCGGCCCGTGCGCTCATCTCGCGATCGGGTATGACTCGCCGGGTCACGCGGCTGGTTGACGAGGGCCTCGTTCGTCGAGCCGACACCGAGGCAGACGGACGTGGTGTCCTGGTCGTGTTGACGAATGCGGGCGTGGCCCGCCTGACCAAGGCGACGCCGGTTCACCTGCGCGGGGTCTCCGATCTCTTTGTCGGGCGACTGAGTCAAAAAGAGCTGGCGGTCCTCAAAAGCGTCTTGGATAAGGTCACCGTCGATTGCACGTTTGGGTGAGAGCCAGGATCTAACGAGGACGCCAGTCAGCCCGTCTTGACCGGCGTGCTCGAGCTGTGAAAGGGAGGAGCGGAAGGCAATTCGTCGGGAGTCCGCTGGACATTGGGATGACCTTACTCGCCCTCGTGGGCCGTTGAATCCACCCGTCTCCCGTCAGGATCTAGCCAGTCGGTTGCCATGTGAGGGCGGTCAGTCTATCTAGTCGCCGTCGTTGAGGACGCGGATGAATCTGCGAGTCCTCCGGTCGGTCGCGGGCATTGGGTGAGCCGCGCATCTCACTCAAAGACCTTTGGGTCCGTGGCCCAAAGCTCGCGGTCGGATCGAGCTTCCGACCAAAGTCCCACGGCATCAGTTCACGGGCGAACTCCTCGAATCGCGGACGAGCCCACCGCTCGGGCGACAACCGAGAGTCGACGAGATTTCATCAGCCGTCGCATCGCCCACTCCGCCAGCGCCGTCGTCAGGATGGACGACCCCATCCACGCGGAGAGCCCGGGGATGCTCGACAACGACGGGAAGATGGACAGGAAGGCGGGCGCCGCGTGGAGCACCAAGAACCATCCGACGACGGAGAAACCGAACTCGAAAGCAACCGTTAGCGCCCGAAAGGCAAGAGCCAATACAACGCTCGCCGCAATTCCAGCAAGGAATACCTCCGGAACGGACCAGGTTCTGATCGGGGTCCCCGGTTCTCGGAATGCCACATATATCGTCGCGAAGATGCCGAGGCCAAGGACGAGGTATGAGAGCCCCTTCCCCAACAATCGGAGAAAGATGCCCCCGAGGATCAGCGCGGCTCCAACGACCGGCGTCGCATAGCGTCGGATCGCCAAGTCCACGTACGAAAAATCGACAACGAGCGCTCCCTCTTCCCGCGCGGGCAATCCTCCGGTGCCTGCTAATAGTTTCTGGGTCGCCGCGGAAAGGTCTCATCCTGGTGTCGGAGAAGCTTCGAGGCGCTGGGCCTCGTCGTCGGGAGATAGATGCAGGGCCGGACAATCGGACTCGGCGGGAGTGTCGCGGGGACCTGATCGGTCGCCGGGTCGACCCCGCCCGATCCGGCGGATGAGACGGGGGGAGACCTGGAACTCGGCGCGCTAGCGTTTCTTCCCCGCGGTTTCTTCGACCCGATATCTCGTGATCTTTTTCACGAGGTCGTATGGAATCGGCCGATCGAGCGGAAATTGGACGGAACCCTTTCCCTGTTTGTATTGCGACAGTTCTTTCTCGAAGCCCTCGACGCCCGCGTGGATCGGGTAGAATCCAATGTGGCTTTGGAAGGCGGCGAAATAGACCAACCCCTTGCCGTTCAATTTGAATGTGGGAATCTGGTAGCTGATCGTCTCGATGGCGCCGGGAGCCGCCTCCTTGATCGTCTGCCTCATTTTCTTCAGGACGCCTTGAACATCCTTCGGAAATGCCTTGATGTATTCGTCGACCGTCTGGTACTTCGCCTTGTCCTTATCCATGTCAGTCACCCCTCCCCGGAACCTCTAATCCTCCCGAGCGCCAAATCGCAGGTCGAACGGCCGTGGCTCTCGAGAGGGAGCCCGTTGGGGCCGCTGTCACCTTCGAGGAGGGCGATGACTTTTGCTGCATATAGGTTTCCCGCCTTCCGACAAACTCGGTGGAACTTGGAAGGGTCGAGGACATTCTGTCTTCCCTCAGGACCGCGGTCGGAAGATCCGCCACCTCACCAAACATATCGCTGCGACCGAGGCGATCGGTACCGCCGCGGCGGCGACGAGGCCGACCAGAAGGCGCGCGCCCGCAGGAGGCCCTTCGAAGGGCGCGGGCAGCGGGGCCCTCGGAGCCGCGAGAAATGCGTCGACGCCGCCCTCGTTGGTCGCCCCAGCGAACGTGCCGGTCGTGTCGCCGACGACGTACGGTCCCGCCGGGCCAACTGCGACGCCGTTGGCCCTGTCGAAGGCAGACGTCCCGAATTGCAAACTCCCGATGGCGTTGCCCGACGGATCAAATTCCCAAAGGAATCCGTCCGAGGAGCCTGCGCTCACGGAACCGGGAAACGTCCCGTCCGCCTGGCCCGTGACGTAGACGCCGGATCCGCCTACGGCGATGCCATAGGCGACCGCGTCCCGGGACGCACCGAACTGACGCGTCCAAAGGAGCTGTCCTGATGTGTCGTATTTCTGAAGGAACGCGTTGGCGCTCCCTGGTGCGCCAGACTTCGTCTGGCCGGGAAAGGTGCCTGCTGCGAGGCCGGCGACGTAGACGCCGGATAGGTCGACGGCGATAGCGAAGGCACCGTCGTTTGCATCGGTGCCAAACTCATGGGTCCAAAGGACATTGCCCGATCCGTCATACTTCCGGACGTATCCATCGCCTCCACCTGCCGTGACCTCTCCTGGGAAGGTCCCGCCGGTCTCGCCGGTCACATAGATGCCCGACGCGTCCGCAGCTACGCCGTCCGCGGCGTCGAAACCATCGGTGCCGAACTGGTGGCTCCACGTTACGTTCCCGAGGAAGTCGTATTTGCGAATGAAAGCGTCCACGGTACCCGCACTGACCTCGCCGGGCAACGTGCCCTCCGTACGGCCGACGACGTACAAGCCAGAGGCATCGATCGTGACGCCGAGGGCCGTGTCGTAATTGGGTGATCCGAATTCGCGGGTCCAAAGGAGATTGCCGGAGATATCATACCCGCGGACGTACGCATCGACGCCGGCCGGATCCGGTCCGCCCGCGAGGCTCCCACCCGTATGGCCCGCGACGAAGACCCTCGACCCGCCCGCCGCGACGGCGTTGCCATAGTCGAAACTTGCGGTTCCAAACTGGCGGTTCCATAGGAGGCCACCATTGAGGTCGTATTTCCGAAGCAGCGCATCATAGTCGTCTGCGGGCATCGCTCCCAGGGTCCGTCCCACCACGTAGATACCGGACCTATCGACAGCGACGGCGCTGCCGTAATCCTCCCCGGCGGTCCCGAACTGACGCACCCACAAAATCTCGGCGCCGGCTTGACCACGCGCGCTTGGTGCGGCGGCGAACGGCGCTGCTACCGCAAGCGCCGCCAGGAATGCCCAGACAATCGCCCTCAAATGTCTTGCAATCAGACTCCGGCGCGATAACGCTTTCCCTGGTCAGGAGCGTCTCAGGGAACAATTTGGACCCGTTCGCCCAGGGCCTGCGGCGGAAAACCGCGATCCCATCGGACGCGGACCGCTCCCTTCGAACCGTGGCGGGCGACGACCCGGCCCAGAAACCGCTTGCCGTCCTTCCGAAGCCACACGACCCGAGCCCCATGGACCTTTTCCAGGTCGATCGTCCCTTCCGGCTCAACGATCGTTTGGTAGCTGTCCTGTTTGAACTTGCTGTGGCGGAACGCCGTCACCGTTCCGAACAATTCGGTCTTCGCCATACGAGCGCCGCCACGGCCCCAGGCCGCATAAGGGCTTCGCCGGCATTCCAGCGCCGCCGCGACGTTCGTCCGAAATGGCGGTACCCTCCGAAAGAAGGCCGTGCCCTTAAATATAACAGCGTTATGGAGGCCTCCCTAAGGGATGTGCATGGCGACCGACGCATACGTCGCACCACGGGTGCGAGACGCGGACGTGACCACCGAATTCGTCCGGGACGAACTCCTCCGGTGTTTCGAAAGCGCGAACCGGGAGTTCTTCGAGATCCTGGGACAGCCAGCGACGGAAGCTCAGGTGCGGGAACAGGTCCATGGCTTCGTGACCGGCGTGTTCCAGCAATGCGGCGCGAGCTTCGAGAATCCGACCAAGCAGGGCATCTTGACCGCGATCGAGCAATGCCGATCGAACGCGGAACAGATGATGGGGGCCCCGGGGGCGAACGTCATCCGCCATCACTATTCGGAAATGATGAAACTCGTCCGGCGATTGCCCGAATAATCGCGCCCTCTCGCTCCTCTAGGGGCGCACCGTCTTCGCGACGTCCTCTAAGATGTCCGCGCCTTTCTCCGCCTGCTCCGCCGTCGTGACGAGCGGCGGGAGGAGCCGCAGGACACTCCCGAAATGGCCCGCCTTCCAGACGAGCAGCCCCCGGCGGAAGCACTCCAACTGGAACGCGGCGACGCCGTCCTTCCACGGCTCCTTCGTCCGTGGGTCCGTCACGAACTCGACGCCCAACATGAGGCCGCGGCCCCGCACGTCCCCCATGTAGGAGTGGGCCTCTGCGAGCTCTTCGAGCCGCCGTTTCAAGTACGCGCCGGTCTTCCTGGTATGGGCGAGCACCTTCTCCCTCTCCATGAACTGCAGTCCCGCGACGCCGGCGGCCATCGCCACCAAGTTGCCCCGGAACGTCCCCACGTGCGCGCCCGGCTCCCACGCATCGAGTTCGGGCCGGACGACGAGGGCGGAGAGGGGGAGGCCGCCTCCGAGGGACTTCGCGATCGGCATCAGGTCGGGCGTGATCCCCGCGGCCTCGCAGGCGTACAGGTCCCCGGTCCTCCCGAGGCCCGCCTGAATCTCGTCGACGATGAGGGGAATGTCCCGTTCCTCCGTGATCCGTCGGACCTCCCGCAGGAACTCGAGGGGCGCCTCGATGATGCCGCCTTCGCCTTGCACCGGCTCCAGGACGACCGCGGCCGGCTCCGGGATTCCGCTGTACGGATCCGTCAGGATCCGTTCGAGGTGCCGGGCGGGCTCCATGCAGCAGTCGTTCCCTCGATCGGGGCCCTTTCCGAAGGGGCAGCGGTAGCAATATGGAAAGGGGGCGAAGTGCGTCTCCGGGGCGAGCGGCGGCAGGGCCGACTTCGGCTTGACCTGGGAGCCGAGCGCCATGGCACCGGCGCTCTGCCCGTGGTACGATCCCTCGAACGAGATCACGGCGTACCGGTTGCGGTGATGGCGGGCGAGCTTGAGGGCCGATTCAATCGCGTCCGCGCCCGAGGGCGATCCGAAGAGGACGCGCGACTTGTGCCGTAACTTTCCCGGGGCGCTGTCGATCAACACCCGCGCCAGCTGAAGGCGGGCCTCGTGTGGGAAGTCGAGGGAATGCGTGAGGCGTCGGAGCTGGCCCTCCGCCGCCTTCGTGATCGCGGGGTTCGAATGGCCGAGGTTCAGCACGCTGATGCCGGCGTAGAAGTCGAGGAAGAGGTTGCCATCGACGTCCTTGACGGTGCTGCCTCGTCCCTCGTCGATCGCGAGGGGCAACGATTTCGGATAGAGGACCGCGGCGCTCTCGTACTTCTCCTGGAGGCCGAGCAACGCCAGGGTCTTCGGGCCCGGCGGTTCGACGGCGATGCGAGGCGCGTCGGGGAAGTGCAGGTCCTCGAACCGGCTCATGCCTTCTCCGCGGCCGCGGTGGCCGCCGCCGGCGCCGGCGCCTTGTGCCGGGACTTAACAGCGGGCCTGGGGATCGCCTTCTCCTTTCGCGCCTTCGCGACGCGGCCGACCGTGGTGAGGTAGATCGTCGCAATCGCGATCAGGGTCAGGGAGAGGATGACGGTGAGGGACGACAACGCGAAGATCTCCGGGGTGATGGCGACCGTGATCTTGTTCCACACGTACGTCGGGATCGTTTGGCCGATGCCCTGGAGGTAATACGTCCGGCTGAACTCATTGAAGGACAGGACGTAGGAGAAGATCGCGGCGCTCGTGATCCCGGGCTTGATGATCGGATACTCGATGTCGCGGAAGGCCCGCCACTCATTCGCCCCGAGGTCCATCGCCGCGAGCACCGTCTCCCTCTTGACGACCGACATGCTGGTGAGGATGACGAGGAAGGCGAAGGGGAGCGCCCAGAGGACGTGGCCGACGAGCTCCGTCCACAAGCTTCGCTGAAGCCCGAGAAATTCGGTCAGCAGGAGGCTGAGGCTGAATCCCTGGATGATCCCTGGAAGGAAGATCGGGAGGATCATGATCGCGATGATGAGGGTCTTGAACCGAGCCTTCCGATACCCGAGGGCCGCCTGCAGGGCCAGGAGGGTCGTCACCGCCGTCGTCAGGAAGGCCAGGAGGATGGACTTGAAGAGCGCGTCCATCAACCCCCTCGAATTGATCATCTTGTCATACCAGCGGAGGCTGAATCCGGTGTTCACGCGCACGATGCCGGACGGCTCGAAGGAGACCGCGACGAGCAGCAGCGGGGGCATCAGGATGTACAGGACGAAGAACCCGACGAACAGTTTCCAGATGAGGTTCCCGTGCTTTGCGAAAAACACCTCGAGCTGGCCTTGACGGACGGATATGGCGGACCCTGAAGAGCTCATATCTCACCAATCTTCTTCAGGCCGAAGGCCCTCTCCCAACCCCAGATCAGCCCGATCGCCATGAGCAAGATGATCGACGCGATCGCCGCGGCCATCGGGTACTGCTGTCCGCTGATCGCCTTGTCGATGAGGTTCGCGATCAGGGTTCGGCTCGAGTCCGTCGCACCGCCGAGGATCTCCGGGACCACGCTGTCCCCGAGCACGCCCACGAAGACGAAGATGCTGCCGATCAGGATGCCCGGGAGGGCCAGGGGGACGACCACGCGGAAAAGGGTGTCACGGGGCCGACCCCCGAGGTCCGCGCTGGCAGCCAAGACGGTCTGGTCGATACGGCTCATCGCGAGCCAGATCGGGAAAATCATGAACGGCAGATACGTGGAAAGGAGACCGACGTGGACCGAGAACTCGGAAAACAGGAGTCCGGGCAACGGTCCGTTCGTCGCCCCGATGCTCTGCAAGACCGTATTGATGAGGCCCCGGCTCTGGAGGACGATGTACCAACTCAGCGTCCGCAGCAGGTAGCTCGTCAGGAACGGGACCGCGAACAAGAGGAGCAGAGGCAGGGCATACTTGCTCCCCCGCATCTTGATCCCGACGAAATAGGCGATTGCGAATCCGAGGACGAGGGCGATCGCGGTCTGCGTGACGGCGATCCGCAGCGTCTTCAGGAAGATGTCGAGCCGCCAGGTCGGGAGACCTCCGATGCCCAGGAACTCCTCGTAGGCGCTCGTCGAGAAGCCGGGGACGAGCCGATTGTTTTCGACGGTCCAGAAGCTCCAGGCGAAGATTGAGGCCAAGGGGACGAAGACGAAGAAAAAGACGAACACGAGGGGCGGCACGATCTGGAGGGACAACAGTGCGCGGGGGTGGTCCGCGAAGTATTCCGCCAGTTGGTCGAAGGGGCCTGACGGTCTCCTGGACGCCATCCGATCCCTCAGCCGCCGGCCGTCGCTAGCTCGTCACCTGGGTCCATGTGTCTTGGTAGTCCTGGACGTTCGGCGGGGCCTGGTTCCCGTAGACGCTCACGCCGTCGGAGAACTTCTGCTTGACCAACGTGTGGCGCGACTGGATGAAGGCCGTATCGTAGGGGCCGCCGCCCGCGTTCGGGTTGTCCTGCGCGTACTGGATCGCATCGGGAGTCGCCGTGAGATAGCCCCGGATCGTCGTGATGCGCGCCCCATACCAGCCTTCCAAGGTCCACTGGGACAGGTGCATGCAACGATCCTTGGTCTGGCTCTGGCCTTTCGGCGTCATGTAGATCGGGATGTTCCAAAGATAGTAGCCTTCCTTCGGCGCCATGTAGACCGCGTTGATCGGAGGGTTTTGGGTCCTCAAGGCGAACACGACGGGCTCCCAGGTGTCCATCGCGAGGACCTCCTTGTTCGCGAGCAGGCTCACCGCGGTGTTCCAGCCTTCCCAGAAGACCTTGAACTGTCCCGCCGCCTTCTGATTCAGCATGAAGGTCTTGATCGTGTTCAGGTCGTTCGTGGTGAGCGAAGCGGGGTCCTCGATGGTCTGCAAGTGGTTCCGACCCAGATAGTTGGCCACCTTGTAGATGGCGCACGCCCAGGACTGTTCCATCGACGACTTGCCGGTCGTCAGGGAATCGAAGAGCAGCCCGTAGGTGTCGCTGCCCTGGCCAGGCTGACCCGTGCCGGGCCAAAGTTCGTCCACGAGCATGGCAACAGAGTCTCCGTTTTGCACGATCGGGACGCCGACGATCTGGCCCGTGGAGGCGACCGTGATCGTCGGATTGTTCGTGCGGAGTTCCGGATAGATCTTGCTCCAGCTCGGGAGCGTCTCCGGATCAAAGTCGACGATCGAACCGTCGGCGAACAACGGGTCGTCGAGCGTCCCGGCGTTCGAGATGACGTCGTACGCGTTCCGGCCATCCGCCTTCATCTTGTTCAGGACGGGGACCGGGTCCCAGGGAGCCTCCGTGAAGACGACATCGCCACCGGCGTCATTCAGGCCGTCCCATCGCTCCGGATTGCCCGTGCCGATGCCCCACCACTGGAGCGGTGCCGCGCTGACCCCGCTCGGTCGATTCAGGTAGGCATATGCCCCGACGCCCACCCCCGCGGCAACAACGGCTCCAACGCCGACGTATTTCATGAACGTCCGTCGGGAGACCCCACGTCCTTCAGACACAGCCTGCTGGCCCTGCGGCTTCTCCTCCATAGCCCCCACCCGTGACGGTGTTGACCGCCAAATCGGTTCGACGATATTTAAGCGTTCTCTCCCGGTCGCGGTGCGTTCGACTCGGGGCGAATTTCGTTCACGGAACGACAACAAACGTGTCGAAGAATCGAAAGGTATTCAACGGAGGGTCACGAGGACCTGCCCGGCTCGGACCACATCGTTCTCCTTCACCAGGACCGAGGCGACGCGCCCGGCTCCGGGAGCGGGCACTTCCATTTCCATCTTCATCGCCTCCATGACCAAGAGGATGTCGCCCGGATGGACGGAATCCCCGGCTTTCACCTTGACCTTCACAATCATGCCCGGGATATCGGCGGTCACGTCCATCTCCGTCGATCCTCCCGGTTCAAAGGAGTTCCTTGATGTTCGTCCGTTCGATGCCCTCCCGCTTCATCGCGGACTCGAGGGCTTTCAGGATCTCCGGCGTGTTCGGCGCGTCGCCGTGGACGCAGACGCTCTTGACCTCGACCCGGATGTCCTGACCGGTGACCGTGGTCACCTTCCCCTCCTTCAGGAGTCGGACGAAGCGGCGCGCGACCTCGTCCGGGTCCCAGGCCTTCTTCGCGCGTTCGAGGGCGAGCGAACCGTTCGGGAGGTAGTTCAACTCGACGAACCCTTCCGGTACCACCGGGAGACCGCGCTTCTCGGCGATCTTGTATGTCAGGGAATGGGGCATCGCGTACAGGAGGAGTTCCGGATCGTATTCCTGGATCCCCTCGACGATGCCCTCCGAGAGCTCCTGGTCGTTGACCGCGACCGTGTACATGGCCCCATGGGGCTTGACGTGCTGCAACTTCATGCCGTTCGCCTTGAGGAAGCCGGCGAGGGCCCCGACCTGGTAGATCACGTCGTCCTTGAGCTCGTCCTTCGTCACCTGGATGTAGCGCCGGCCGAATCCCTCGCGATCCGGGAAGCCGGTGTGGGCGCCGACCGCCACCCCGTGCTTCTTCGCCAGTTGAACGGTCTTCCGCATCACGTGCGGGTCGCTCGCATGGAAGCCGCAAGCGATGTTCGCGGACGTGACGAAGGGCATGACCTCCTCGTCCCGCCCCAGCTTCCAGATCCCATAGCTCTCGCCCATGTCGCAGTTCAGATCCACTCGCACCGCCACGCAGCTCACCGTCCCTGGACGATCGAGGATTCCGTCAGCAGGTTCTCCCGCTCGTCCCAGGCGCGATACCCGTCGTCGATCCGCACCGACGTGAATCGGGTCGTGTCGCCGGTCTTGCTCTGGCCGACGCGGTCCAGGTCGACCGCGATGACCGTGCCGATCGTCGCGAACCCACCCCCGCTCACGGCATCGTTCGGCAGGAGGATCGGTTCTACCCCGGGACCCGTCGTGTGCACGCTGCCGACCGGGTAGCCCGAATCCACGACGTTCGTCGGATCGGAGCCCGCGCCGAACGGAGGCGTCCTCGTGACGCATTCGAGCTGCGGACCCAGGTAGCGGTAGCCTACCCGGTCGATCTTGCTCGACACCTGCCAGTCCGTGGAGAGGAAGGTCTTGATGCCGCGCTCCGTGTAGACGTAACTCTCGACGCCGATGACAACGCGAAGGTCTGCATGCGCGCCGAACTGGGGAATTCGGCTCGGATCCACCCGTCGGCCTTCCAGGCCTACCGGCGGGACCGCCGGCTTCCCCACCTTCAGGACATCGCCCTTTCGGAGCACACGCCCCTCGTGGCCACCGATCTCGCCGCGCGCGTAGGTGGCCTTGCTCCCCAGGACGAGAGGCACGTCGATGCCGCCGGCCACCGCGAGGTAAGCGCGACATCCGTTCATCATCCTCCCGAAGGACAGGAGGTCGCCCGCCTTCGCGCCAACGGTTTCCCACATGGGGACGGGGTCCCCGTTCAACTTCGGGGAGAGGTCGCCGCCGGTCAGGGCGATCGCGTGCGGATCGCGGAACCGGACCTGCGGACCGAGCATCGTGATCTCGATGCCGGCCTCGTTCTTGTCATTCCCGACGAGCAGATTCCCCAGGCCCAAGGAGAGGCCATCCTGGGCCCCGGAAGGAGGAATCCCTTGCGAGTAGTATCCGGGCCGCCCGTAGAGGTCTTGAACACTGGCCTCGAGGCCCTGTTGGACGATCTCGAGCAACTCAGCCGCCTCCCATGAGCGCTTTCGTGTAGCCGGGAGGGTCCCGCAGGTACCCTTCCGGTTCGAACGTCACATTCCGGATCGGGAAGCGGTACGTGCCGTCCTCGATCCCGGCCCAGACGCGGTCGTACCCGTCCCGGTCGACCGATCGCCACCGCAAGATGTCGCCGGGTTTCAGGAGCACCGGATTCTCCTTGAAGTCCGGATACCTCTGGCGCGCGTCGTAGATCGGATTCGTCGTCCGCCCGAGAAGTTGGTAGCCGCCGGGATTGCGGACGGAGTAGATCGCGAGGAAGGCGCCGCCCAGTCCGACCGCGCGATCCGGTGTCCAAGTCCGCGGCCGGTTGTACTTCGGCGCCTGGATCGCCTCTTCGTTGCCGACGCCGAGCGGATACAACCACGGGAGGCCCGGCGTGAAACCAACCATGACGGTCCAATAGGGCGTGGCGCACAACGCGTTGATAAAGGACTCGCGGTCGGAGAAGTGGTTCTCGCGGGCGACGAAGTCGATGTTGGGGACCTCGCCTGTGTTGTGGTGCCCCTTGAAGGCCTCCGCGCACTCGGTGGTCCACGGATCCGCGAAGAGGATCGGGAAGTCGATGATGCGCGTCGGGATCTGCGTGAGCTGCGTCATCGATTGCTCGATGCCCTTGAGCCGTCCGATCAGGGAGTCCGCGTGCAGCTTCGTCCGGTCGTATTCGACGAGCATCGAACAGATCGAAGGGATGACCTCGACGATGCCCGGGATCCGGGCCTGCTTGATGGCCTCCGCCATGGAGAGGGTCTTGAAATTCTGCGCGAGCTCCATGTCGATGCTGAACTCGACGAACACGTATCGGTCGCCGCCGTAGTCGTAGCGGGCACTCCGATGCGCCACCCCCGTCTCCTCCGGAAAACGGACCTGCGGAAGGAAGCACGATCCGTGTTCGAATGAGAAACCGATGAACGCTATTTATGCCTATTCGTCGTCCACGCGTTCCTTCCAATTCCGCGCGGGCTTTTTCGAACTTCCTTCGACGGCGCGGGTCCTCCTTCGCAGGAAGAGCAAGAGCCCGACGGCCGGTGCCGCGGCGAGGGCGCCGTAGCCGAGCACCGCCGAGAGCGACGCGCCGCCCGCGGGAATCACGACGAAGCCGCCGGGCAGGATGCCCAGGTTCACGCTGTGGTTCGTCCCGTCGTGGTTGGTCCACACGACGGTGCTCCCGACCGGGACCCGGATGACCTCCGGGTGGAAGCCCATGTCATGGATCTGGACCGCGACCGGAGTCGAAGTCGCATTGCCCGGGACGACCTCCACGATCCCGGTCATGTCGATGTGCGGGTTGCAATGGTACACGTAGACCGCGGGAGCATCGAACGTCGTCTCCCAACTCGACCCGTTCTGCAACGGACCGGACGCCCGCTCGATCGTCAGGTTCAGGGTCGGGCCGGGAGGGTCGCCTTGCCACCGCCGCCAGTCGATCTCCGCGAAGATCGTCCACGTTACGTGGGCGGTCACCGAGCCCGCGTTCCGGATGACGAGGAAGTAGGGCAGGTCGCCGCTCAAGTCCGACGCATATTGCGCGCCGTCGGTCGCGGGGCCGAGAGGCGGGACGATCGTCTGGTATGGCCGACCGTCGCGGAACGCGTAGAAGTTCTCGAGATCCAAGAAGAGCAGGTCGATCAGGCCCGGACCAACGACGTAGGTCTGCCACCACACCTGGCCCATGTAGTTGAAGTAGTCACTTCGCAACCAGACAAAGTGAGGTTCCCATGTCCCCGGCTCCAAGACGTCCGTGCTGCTCTTGTAAATCGGCTTGTGCGAAGCGCGGACGACGGAGGCGCTGGCCACCAGGCATACGGCCAACAGAAGGGCGATCCCCCAACCCCGCACGATCCCGCCAAATGGACGGAGGCGATTAAGATGTTTTCTCCTGCGCGCGGACTTCGCTGAAAGACTTTAGAGAGGGGGCGCGTTCCGCCGACGGATGTTCAACCGGATCCTCGTCGCGAACCGCGGGGAGATCGCCGTGCGAATCATGCGGGCGTGCCGCGAACTCTCCATCCCGACGGTTGCCGTCTATTCGGACCCGGATGCGGACGCGCCGTTCGTCCGGTATGCCCACGAGTCGATCCCTCTCGGAGGGGCGAAGCTCTCCGAGACGTACCTGAACATCCGCAAGGTCGTCGACGCCGCAGTCAAGGCCGCCGCGGACGCGATCCATCCGGGTTATGGACTCCTCTCTGAGAATCCCGCGTTCCCGGAGGCCTGCAAGGAGGCCGGGATCGTCTTCATCGGCCCCCCGCCCGCCGCGATGCGCGCGATGGGAGGGAAGGCTCCGGCCCGCGAGCTCGTTCGCTCCCTCGGCGTCCCCGTGACTCCGGGCAGCGAGGGAATCGTCCCGCGGCTCGAGGACGGCCTGCCAATCGCGGAGCGGATCGGCTATCCGGTCCTCGTGAAGGCGACGGCCGGCGGAGGCGGCATCGGCATGAAGATCGCGAGGGATCCGGAGGAACTCAAAGCGGCCTTCGACGCGACGCGGCGGATGGCGGTCGCCTCGTTCGGGGACGGCCGCCTCCTCCTGGAGAAGTACCTCGACGATCCGAGGCACGTCGAGATCCAAGTCGCCGCGGACGGACACGGCCGGACCGTCCACTTGTTCGAGCGCGAATGCAGCGTGCAGCGACGGTTCCAAAAGCTCATCGAGGAAACGCCGTCGATGGCCTTGACCGAGGAGCTGCGGGAAGAGATGGGGCGCGCCGCGGTGCGGATCGCGGAGGCCGCCGGATATCGGAACCTCGGGACGGTCGAGTTCATGGTCTCCCGGGGACACTTCTATTTCATGGAGATGAACACGCGACTGCAGGTCGAGCATCCTGTCACCGAGGTCACGACGGGCCTCGACCTCGTCCATACGCAGATTCGGATCGCAGCGGGAGAGGAGCATCTCCCCGAGCAGGCGTCGATCACGCGCCGCGGCCATGGCATCGAGTGCCGGATCAACGCGGAGGACCCCGCGAAGAACTTCATGCCGAATCCGGGGACGATCACCCGCTGGGACGAACCCGGAGGGCCCCACGTGCGGCTCGATTCGGGGGTCGCGGCCGGCAGCGTCGTGTCCTTCCACTACGACCCCCTCCTGGCGAAGCTCATCGTGTGGGGCGGCGATCGCCCGCTCGCGATCCGTCGGATGCAACGCGCCCTCGCGGAATTCAAGGTGGAAGGCGTCAAGACGACCATCCCGTTCCACCGCGCGGCGTTGGCCCATCCGGCCTTCGTTTCGGGCAACTACAACACCGAGATCGCCGCATCGGTCAAGTTGGCGTGAGCCCGCCACTAGCGTTAAATCCGTCTCGGCCCTTGCGCCCGCGGGGAGCCCGATGTCGGCGGGAGCGACGATCGGTCGCGTTCGGAATGCGACCTACCAATTCTATCGGTGGCGATACGAAAGCGCCTTCCTCGTGAACCTCGGATTAGCGGGCCTCTTCGCTTGTCTCACGGGATTCGGCGCGCTGATCAAGATCTACCTGCCTTGGACTCCGGTGCCGATCACCGGCCAGGTGTTTTTCGTCCTCGCGTCGGCGGTCGTCCTCGGCAAGCATTATGGCGGCCTGAGCCAGATCCTCTATGCGTTCGTCGGGATCCTCGGCGTCCCCTGGTTCGCCGGATCGAACACGAGCCCCGAGCCGATATTCGCGGGACTCCCGGGCCTCTATCGGGGGATCGGCGGCTTTGCGATCCTGACCGGCGCCACGTTCGGATACATCCTCGGGTTCATCGCCGCGGCGTTCCTGATCGGCTGGGCGCTCGACGCGCGGGTCCGATACCGCCGACCGGCGTACCTCGCGCTCCTCCTCGTGGCGGGGATCGGCCTCGTCTATCTGCTCGGAGCCATCTGGTTCTACGCATGGTGGACGACCGGGTTCGGAGTCATCGCCTCCAGGGGAGGCCTCCCGCTCGACTCCCTCCTGGTGAAGACCGTGATCCCGTTCGTCCCCTTGGACCTCGTTAAGGCGGCCATCGTGCTGGGGATCGGGACCGTCATCCTGCCGAATCGGCCGTTCGCGCGGGAGAGGGACGCGGCGACGGGCGCCTAACGCCTAGTCCATCGGGACCGCGATGTCTTCCTTGAGGCGCTCGATCACGATCCGGGTATCGGATCGCTCGATGTCCTTCATCGAGATCAACTCGTAGACGATCCGGTTGAGGTCGGCACGGTTCTTCGCGCGGATCAGGACGACGTAGTCGGTGTCGCCCATCAGGAAGTAGACGGCCCAAATGCCCGGGATCTTCGGAAGGGCCTTGCTCAACCGCTCGTAGGATTTCGGATCGTACCGCGAGCGGATGAAGCTCACCGCGAGGATGTCGTACCCGAGCTTGACCGGATCCACGATCGCGTGGTACCCTTTGATGATGCCTTCCTCCTCGAGCCTCTTGATGCGGTAGTGGACCGAGGAGGAGGCGAGCCCGGTCTTCTTCGCGAGGTCGCCGAGGCTGACCTTGTCGTCCTTCTGGAGCCGCTCCAAAATGATCCGGTCCGGGCGCTCGACGTCTTTCGGTTCGTCCGGCCGCTTGGGCTTCGGCCGCGTCGCGGCGAGGCCCATCAGCTCACCCCGGCGAGGCCTTCGAACACCTGGACGATCGCGGACCAATCCCGGTCGGCGAGGCCGCCCGCGATCGCCGCCTGGTGGAGCTCGTTGAGAAACGCCGTGATCGGCATCGGGACCTGCGTCTGGCTTCCCGTCTCCAGGGCGAGTCCGAGGTCTTTCCGCATCAACCGCAGGGCGAACGTCGGAGCGAAGTTCCGATCGACGATCGCCTTTCCTTTGAATTCCAGGAGCGGAGACCGAGCGGACCCTTGCAAGATCACGTCGAGCATTTGCTGAGGAGGCAAGCCTGCCTTCTTTCCGAGGACGAATGCTTCCGAGAATCCCGCGAGGCTCGCCGCGAGTACCACGTTGTTGACGAGTTTCATGTAACAGCCCATGCCGTTCGGACCCAGATGGAACACATTCTTGCCCATCGCGCGCAGGACAGGAAGGACGGACTCGACGACTTCGGGATCCCCGCCGACGAGCAGCGTCAGCGAGGCGTCCGCGGCGGCCTTCACGCTCCCGGACACCGGGCTGTCGATCATGATCATCCCGCGGGACGCGACTTGCTGGGCGATGTCCCGCGAATCCTTCGGGGAAATCGTGCTCATGTCGATAATCCGAAGGTTCGGACGACGGGCCGCGACGACGCCCTCGGCGCCGAGAAGGACTTCGCGGACGGCGCGGGCGTCCTCGAGCATCGTGATGACCACGTCGGACTTCTCCGCGACGTGCTGTGGGCCGTCGGCCCACGCCGCCCCTTTCTCGACGAGCGGTCGCGCCTTCGATTCGGTCCGGTTCCAGACGATGACGGAGAATCCGGCTTTCAGAAGGTTGCTCGCCATCGGCGCGCCCATGTTCCCGAGACCGATGAACCCGATGAGCTTCGGCCCCTCCACCCTCTCACCGATCACTTCATCATCCCGAATCATTAAAAACCATTCGCCTCCTCGTAGGCCGCGCCGTCACGGATTCGATGGACCGCCTTTCCTTTCGACCGCGGGACGAAAACCCATCGATTTCTTATAGGCCGGGGAGAATAGGAAGGCCCGACGAGACGCGCTCGCGGGGCCGCGGCGCTCGGGGGCATGAGGATGGACGATGTGGCAGCGGAAACCCTGGTCCGGATCCGCAATTTGACGAAGACCTTCCCCGGCGACGTGAAGGCGCTGAAGGGAATCTCGCTCGACGTCCGCGAGGGCGAGTTCTTCACCCTCCTCGGACCGAGCGGCAGCGGCAAATCAACCCTCCTGAAGATCCTGGCCGGCCTGGAGACCCCGGATTCCGGAGACGTCATCATCGCGGGCAAGGATATGACGCGGGTCCCGCCGTACCGGCGGAACACGAGCCTCATCTTCCAGGAGTACGCGCTGTTCCCTCACATGACCGCGGAGGAGAACGTCGAGTACGGCCTCAAAGTGCACGGGATCGACAAAGAGGAGCGGCAGAAGCGGGTCGAGGAGATGTTCCGGTTCGTGGACCTCGAGGGGAAGCAGAAACGCCGGGTCTGGGAACTCTCCGGCGGCGAGCGCCAGCGCGTCGCGATCGCCCGGAGCATGGCGATCGCGCCTGAAGTCCTGCTCCTCGACGAGGTGCTGAACACGCTCGACGAGAAGCTCCGGAAGGAGATGCAGATCGAACTCCGGCGGTTCCAGCATGAGCTGAAGAAGACGTTCATCTTCGTGACGCACAGCCAGGAGGAGGCGCTGACGATGAGCGACCGCGTCGGCGTCATGAATTTCGGCGTCCTCGAGCAGGTGGGCACGCCGCTCGAGCTGTACCAGCATCCGAAGAACCATTTCGTCGCCGATTTCATCGGGATGAGCAACCTCTTCGCGGGGGACATCGTGGCGACGGACGACCGACGCGTCACCGTTGATTCGAACGGACTCCGGTTCCATCTCCGGTCGAATGCGTCCACGCCCTCGGGGAGCGCGCTGGCATTCTTCGTTCCGGATGAACGGATCGAGATCGGTGCCGCGTCGGAAGCGATGGCGAACCGGTTCCCCGGCGAGGTCCGCGATGTGATCTTCAAAGGTCCGTACGTTCACTACGAGATCGCCTTGGGGGACGGGCGGTTGTTACGGGCGAAGAAGATGGGCGAGCGGACCTTCTTGGAGCGGGGCGCCCGCGTCCAGGTCGGCTGGGACCTCGGGGACGCCACGGTCCTCCACAGCTAGCGGTCCTTGTCGCCCTCGCCGTCCGATGCCTTCTTCCGAAGGGACGGGCGCGAGACCTTGTGAAAGTCGTCCGCCAGGAGAATCGTCGAGGCCGCCTCGACGCCCCGACGCCACGCCGACAACCTTGGCCCCAGCGGTTCTCGAAAGAGGCCGTGCTCGTAGTCGACCGGCTCCCGCTGCCCCGCGAGGATCCCCCAGTCCGCCGACTTCGCATGGGCGGTTCGCAGGGCCAGCACGGCGTCCAGGGGTTTCAGTCCGAGATTCGCCGCGAGGCATGCGGCGAGGTCCTCCAGCGCGAGGCCGAAGGCTTCGACCGCGAGCTGCTCCCGGCCTTCGACGCGGCTCGCATCCCGGCGGACCCGGGAAGACGCGGCCATCTCGGCTCCTGCGCCGCCCGCGAGAAACCGTGGCATTTCGATCGAGGCCGCGGCGGCGCCAATCGCCTTCCGTGCCAGGGTCTTGTAAAGCTCCGCGGCGGCTTGACCGGGGCCGAGCACGAGCAGGCTCACGACCTGGGGGTCCGGGCAACGGTCGATGATGGTGCACTTCGATCCACCGAGACGGATCTCTTCGACGAGGCCGGCATGGCCCAACTGGTCCGTTCGAATCTCCTGGA
>Ga0209056_10001999_pt1 | contig 22221 bp, 22 predicted proteins | sample GraSoiAngelo_114_FD_185876 | JGI IMG/M metagenome (GOLD analysis project Ga0209056, IMG submission 185876) | Grasslands soil microbial communities from the Angelo Coastal Reserve, California, USA - 14_0903_13_40cm (SPAdes) (version 2) | ecosystem: Environmental > Terrestrial > Soil > Grasslands...
CGTTCGCGGTTACCTTGGGATCCAGACGCGAGCGTTGCAGCCGGGACAAACCAGCACCGAGGACGAAGGTGTAATCGTTGACCAAATAGTGCCGGGGTCGCCCGCAGCTCAAGCGAAATTGCAACGAGGTGACGTGATTCGCAAATTCAATGGTCGCGAAGTGAAGAATATCAATGCGCTAAGGAGCATGGTGGCGCAGACAGAGTTGAATAAGAATGTTGAACTTGAGATCGTACGCAATGGAAAACCGCTGAATGTGACCACTCAGGTCAAAGAGCAGCCAGCCAATTACGGAACCGCCCGGACTACGCCACCGCAAGGCCAGTCTCAGCCCGAATCGCCGGAGCAACCGAACGAAGAAGTAAGCAGCGGTCCTCTGGCGTCGATTCACGTCGACGAGTTGACTCCTGAGATGGCGCGTCAGCTTGATCTTCCGAACAATGTGCAAGGTGTATTAGTTACCGGGGTCGATCCTGACAGCGGCGCGGCTGAATTGAAAAAAGGGGATGTGATTGAAGAAATCAATCAGCAGCCGGTCACATCAGTTTCTGACTACAACAAGGTCGCGGCGTCACTTGATCCGAGTCAGCCCCAAGTCTTATCGGTTTGCCGTCACCGAATGCGTTCGTTTCTTGTTCTGCGACCGCGTTGACGTTATAGCGGCGATTGTGTCAGCGCCCGGAGCCTTAGCCTCAGCACGCGATCGCGTGACGCCGGCAAACGCCGGAGAGCATTTCCCAGAGCGCGTCCAGAACGCGGTTCACTGATGCTTTTACTGACTCGAAATTGTGCTGGTGAACGTGCGTCTCGAGCATCTTTCGCTCGGCAGCAGAATGTTCACGATCCGCTTCGAGGTGAACCGTGAAATACTCGTAATGCTTCGGATCGGCGAATCCGTAGCATCTCTTCAATCCGTCTATTTTCGATTCACAGATCGCTGGAATTTGGCTTTCGTACGCGTAGAGAGCTGCGAGACCTTCGGCTGTCGAGCCGTCGCCACAAACTGATCGGAACGTCTCGATCAGTTTCTTGGTCTCTGGCCATTTTTCTGCATTTTTCGCATTGTCCTGAGCGACGCCGAGGCCGTCGGCAAAGTGAAGCCACAGCTCGGGATGATTTGGCGATCCGGCTTCCTCATCGATCAAGTTGTTCAGCAGTTGCTTGCGGGTAGCTTCGTTCTCGCACTTCGCGTGCACAGCTGAAAGATACGTTGGGAAAGCCCTGACATGATGATAGTACTGCCGCGCATAATCCGCGAGCGCTTCGTTACTCAACTCGCCGCGTGTCCACGCGAGATAAAACGGATGTTTTAAGAGATGTTTCGCTTCGATGTTATTATCGATTTCGTCGAGATGATTCTTCATGATGCACTTCTTGCTCTTGTGAATCACAGATTTACACAGATTTTCACAGATGGGGAAACAGAATCCTTCACTTGTTTCGCATCTATGGCTCAGACTCAGGCCGCACGCAAAATGTGTTTAATGCCACGGATGGGAATGACAACCCAACTTGGGCGATGGTTTAGCTCGTACCCGATCTCATATACGGCTTTGTCGAGCAAGTAGGCTTCCAGCATGATTTGAAGGTCTTCGCTGTTTTGCGGGACGAAAATCGCGCCGGTGGTCGTCTTTAAATAGCTTTCTAGAAAGACGCTGCTCATCTGGCGATACCAGAGGTCGGCCCAGTACTCTAGGAAAGGCACATCTTCCTTGCGCATGGCTGGTTGCCAGAGTGCGCTGTAAGCGGCGTATTGGAATGAGCGCATCATTCCCGCGACGTCACGCAATGCAGAGCGTTTCAGCTTCCGGTCGCTGAGGGGCCGGGCTGGTTCACCTTCGAAATCGAGAATGACAAAATCTTTTCCAGTATAGAGCAACTGCCCGAGATGATAGTCGCCGTGAATCCGAATTTTCGCGGCGTTGGTGCGGCGATCAAGCAGCCGCTTTTCACGCGCGAGTATTTCCTGCTCAGCGCCGAGCACCTCCTTCGCTTCATCCCTAAATACTCGGGAGAGGTCCGGCAACTTCTTTTCCAGAAGAGTAAACGTCCGCCGCAATGTTGTGCGCATTGTCTGATAAACAGAACGCTGCGCCATGGCGTTGAACGGCTCAGGCCGGAACGCAGGATCATCCAGAGACGATGTCAGCGCGAGATGCAATTCGCCGGTGCGCTGTCCAAACAGCTTTACTTTTTCAGGGTAAATGCCACCGATCAGCTCATCGAGCAGTGCACCCGGAGGCACGGTTTCATTCTGAAGATCAGCTTTGCGCTCCAGCACCCGCTCATAATAGCGGCCCACCGCATCCACAGTGCGTGTCCAAACATCGCCTTCATTTACCGCAGCGCGTTGTAACATGCAGACAACGGTTGGTTCTGCTTTTGCTCGGCGATATTCGATTGCACCCACGAATCCTGGCACGTTTGGAAACTCCGTCTGTTCTGTCAGGAACCGGTTGATTTCGACATCGGGATTCAAACCGTCCTCGATCTTACGGTAGAGTTTAAGAAAAAATTTGTTATCGAAGAGCATCGACGAGTTGCTCTGCTCGCCACTGACTACCTGCGAATTACCAGAGGCAACCGTTTGATCCGCCTCGAATCTGCTGGCGGTGACGCCGACAAAATCGCCAGCCCGCGCCTTCATCGCCTGGCGACCCGCGATTGCTTCGAACAATTGTGAACGAAAAATTTCGTCCCAGATCGCGTCGAAGAGAACTGCTCCGTCGCTGCCTGCAAAGCGCGCAATGATTGCATGCGGCGCGTTCTGGGAAACTGAGCGCGCTGCGTCGTGTGAGGCGATCTTTACCGGGATGGCATATATTTCCGTAGGAGCATCCAGATAGTTAACCTCAATAAACCAGAGTTGCGCGCCGTTCGCGCCCGCGGAAATGGGAAGCTGCTCGATCACTTTGAGATCGCGAAAAGTCCGCGCCTTCGAACCAAACCAGCGGCAGTTGCGGACATACATCGGTAAGATTTCGCGCTCGAGCTGATCTCGCTGACTATCGTGAAGCAGGATTTCCAGCGTAGCCGGTGCTTTCAGCGTCGGCACAACGCGTTTCTTTTGCGCGCGACGAGCCTCGGTGGGCGCTTGCAGCGCGAACCAGTAATACGCATGGGGGCCGAGCGTGATGACGTAGCGCGACTTCCTGATCGGCCGAAAAAGATTACGACTAAAAACTTCCATCGGCACGCAGCCGGCGAATCGCGATAGATCCAACTCCGCCGACTGTGCGAACCGTGAAAGATTCGCCACCACCACTATAGTCTCGTTTTCCCACCGGCGAAGGAATGCCAGAACTTTCGCGTTATCCGGATAGAGAAACTCGAGAGAGCCGCGTGAGAACGCCTTGAAGTTTTTTCGCATGGCGATGACCCGCCGCGTCCACCACAACAGAGAGGAAAGATTTTTCTGCTGGTTCTCGACGTTGACGGCTTCGTAGTGATATTCAGGGTCGATCGTGATCGGCAGATAAAGTTGCTGCGGATTCGCTCTCGAAAACCCCGCGTTGCGGTCCGGGCTCCATTGCATTGGCGTGCGGCAGCCATTGCGATCGCCCAGATAAAAATTGTCTCCCATACCGATCTCATCGCCGTAGTAGATGATGGGCGTGCCAGGCATTGAGAACAGCAGCGTGTTGAGCAGCTCGATTTTGCGGCGACTGTTTGCAAGCAGCGGAGCAAGTCGCCGGCGGATGCCAAGATTAATTCGCGCGTGTGGATCCGTGGCATAAACCCGATACATGTAGTCGCGTTCCTCATCCGTGACCATCTCGAGGGTGAGCTCGTCATGATTGCGCAGAAACATCGCCCACTGGCAATTGTCGGGGATCGGCGGCGTCTGCTCCATTATGTCTATGATCGGAAAGCGATCTTCCATCTGCAGCCCCATGAACATGCGCGGCATGAGCGGAAAATGAAAACTCATGTGCGACTCGTCCCCTTTGCCGAAATAAGCGGCCGCGTCCTCGGGCCATTGGTTGGCTTCTGCAAGCAGCATACGGTTCGGGAACTTCGCTTCGACATGAGCGCGCAGCCTGCGCAGATATTCATGCGTCTCAGGCAGATTCTCACAGTTGGTGTCTTCCCGTTCGTACAGATACGGAACAGCATCGAGACGAAGTCCGTCCACGCCCATGGATAACCAGAAGTCGCAGACCTTCTCGACCGCATCGTGCACCGCCGGATTATCAAAATTCAGCTCCGGTTGGTGCGAATAAAACCGGTGCCAATAGTACGCTTTTGCAACAGGGTCCCACGCCCAGTTCGACGTTTCGAAATCTTTGAAAATGATTCGCGCGTCCTTGTATTTTTCCGGCGTGTTGCTCCAGACATAGAAGTCCTTGTAGGCGAGGTAGTCGCTGTAGCCGGGGTCGGTGACCCCGGACGCTGCCGTAGCAACAGCACGTCGGGACTTCTGGAACCAGGGATTCTGATCGGAAGTGTGATTAATTACGAGTTCGGTAATGACGCGCACGTTACGTTGATGTGCAGCGTCCAGGAGCGCACGAAAATCATCGAGTGTTCCGAAGCTTGGATTGACGTCAAAATAATCGGCGATGTCGTAGCCGTCGTCACGCAGAGGCGATGGATAGAATGGCAGCAGCCAGATGGCGGTGACCCCCAGCTCCTGCAGATAATCCAGCTTTTCGATCAGACCACGGAAGTCCCCCATGCCGTCGCCATCGCTGTCGCAAAATGTCTTAACGTGCAGCTCGTAGATGATCGCGTCCTTGTACCAAAGCGGATCGACAGATGTGTCATTCGGACCTTGTGCCATGTGATTAACTGTTGACGCACAAAACGCGATGCGCAATCAACCGATTTTGGACTCGCAAAACTGATGGACGAAGTCGCCTGCGCAGATTAAGACACCCGATTGCGATCCAGCGGTCGATCCTGTTTTGATTCCTGCAATTCCTGATCTCACATGGGACGATCCAAACTAATTGCTTCCACGAACCGCAAACCAAAGAAACGCGTGCGCCTGGCAAAGCCGCCGGGGCGACCGCGCTCTGTTGCGCCGCAGCTCGAACCCGGAGCCCCCAGTGACCTGGACTTGATGCGAGGAATCCAAGCTGAGGACCCGGACGCGCTCTCTCAGCTTTACGATCGATACAACGGCATTTTGAAGGCGCTTATCCTGAGAGTGATTCACAATGAAGCCGAGGCCGATGATCTGCTACAGGAGATTTTCATGGAGATCTGGAACCAGGCGAAAAATTTTTCTGCACAAAAGGGCAAACCGCTCGGCTGGATGGTTACGCTGGCCCGGCGTCGCGCGATCGATGGTCTGCGCAAGAAGCAGGCTTATGCGCGTGCGGAGGAACGCCTACAAAATGAAACGGAACAACAGCCTGATGCGTGGGTGCATAACGCCACTGAGGAAGAAATCGTTCTGAGCGACACGCGCGCCCTCATCCAAAAGGTAATCAGAGGACTTCCCCCGGCCCAACAGCAGGCAATCGATCTCGCATTTTTTCGCGGCATGAGCCAGCGCGAAATCGCGGCCAAAACGAATACACCTTTGGGGACGGTAAAAACGCGGCTTGAACTGGGCTTAAAGAAAATTTATGACGGCCTCAAGGAGTTGAGAGATGAACTTTAGCGAATTCCAGAACCAATCGCGGCTCTATGTGATCGGCACGCTGGAGCCAGAAGAACTGGAGGAATTCGAGAGAGCGCGGAAGAAATTCGGCAAAAAGGCCGAAGAATTCATTACCAAATGTTACGCATTGCATGAAGCATTCGCGCTGAGCCTCCGTCCGGCGAAGGCCTCCGCCGCAATCAAGGACCGGCTGATGGCAATGGTCAAAGCAAAGCAGGAAACCTAGTTAGTGCTTAATTGCTTCTTCGGTGCGAGCGGCTGCTTTTCCTCCCTACCATCCGGAGGACGAGGTGTTCCTCCCGTGGTTCATGCGCCTCGCGCCAAACACCGTGTCCGAGCCTACGCAGAGCCCGTCGACGAACATTGGGCGCTACACGTTCATGGGCGACCTCAACCCGTTCCCAGGCTTTCGCCAGCCGTCTACAGGCTCCAACTGAGGTCACCAAGCCCGCGCATCGAGTAGTCGTGAATTATTCGCTAACGCTGCGCGGCGCAATGCGCCGGCAAAGTTGTGGCGTGACAAACCCGTTCGCGCACACTACGGCTGGTTTTCCTGCTAACCGTCCATTTCGCGCAGGATAAATTCCTGCAGAAAACCGTAGAAGTTTACCTGAAACAGACTCAAATCCCGGCGCGATCCGATCGGTGAGCGAAGATGGTCGTTCAGTTCGTTTTCGGTGAAGTTATTTTTTGCGGCTATGACAAGGCGGGCCTGATTAAGCGCACTTAACCAGGCATCGGCATGTTTGCACGGGATGCGCAAGGCACGGTTAGCGAATCGTTTTTCGTTGCTATTTAATTGCTCCAAATCGGCCGCCACAGTCTCTGTCGCCGTTTGGAAAAGACGCCGCAGCTCGGGTTCGACATACATCTTCCACTCCGCACACATGTCAGTTTGTTTCCCGGTTGTTGGGGGACTGAAGAGGCGTTGTTCGGCAGCCGGTACACCGCTTGGGTCAGCGCTTGTGGGAATCTGCCGAAGCAATTCGGCTAGGAACGGGTCCAGCTCGGAGAGTTCGATCTGGTCGTTACGCCGGCGAATTTCCATATCAGCACGCCTTCTCGAGAGTGGCGAGCAGGAGATAACCGTGCAGTTGTTGCACATAAAGTTCGGCGCGCTCGCGCATGCCGCTCCACAAAATCGACCGGCCTTTATGATGCACTTCCAACATGTGTCTCTCTGCTTTCTCGCGCGGATAACCGAAGACCCGTTGGAAAACCATGGTCACGTAACTCATCAAATTCACCGGGTCATTGTGGACCACCACTTGCCACGGAACGTCGAGTTCTTCTTCAGAGCGCGTTTCTTCTTCGATCGTGGGCTCGGCCGTCGTTATGGTTCCCGCCTTCTCGTTTGAGACTCTGGTGAGCCCTCTAATTCCTACGATTTGCGTGACGCCCCCGTTGTCCTTCGACGGCCCGCAACTCATGTTAAAACGCTAACATACAGCTCCCTCAGTTCAAACCCGCGCCACTCGTGAATCATCCGGCGAAAGCCTTGGGTCACTACAAGGCGGACCGAAGAATTCTTTCCTGGGTGCTCTTCATTTTGTGCGCCTCGGCTGGTGTTCGATCGTCGAATCCGTGCAAGTGCAAAAGGCCATGGACGATGTACAATTGGAGCTCGCGCACGAGCGGATTTCCAAACACACGAGCGTGTCGTTCGGCCGTCTCAACGCTGATAAAAATTTCACCGTGTTGAAACGTCAGCACGTCAGTCGGCCCCGTTTGGCCGAGAAACTGCCGATGTAACCGCGACATCCGGCGATCGGAAATGAGCCAGACGAAAACGTTTCGTGATCTCGTCAAATCCATTGGTTTCCGCTTTTGCAATTGCAAACAGCGGCGCAGGACTTTCACCGCGGACTGTTGGAGCTCGGCAACATTAACTGGAATTTTTCGCTGAAGATTGCGCACGGTGATCCGAGGGGACGCAACGGATTTCGGGTTGCTTCTCAAATCAATACGGCTCCTTGTCATTCCGAGCGAAGCGAAGCGAGTCGAGGAATCTCTGATTAGGACAGCAAGAGATGTCTCGACTCCGCTCGACATGACAACGACAAAATCATTAAACGACTAAATCTCTTTCACGCCGGCGGCCTTTGCTCCGATTGAAAGTTGCGCGTGATTAGTCGTGCTCCTTTGTCGAAGGTCAAATACGCCCACGCCCATTGAAAGAGGACGAGCAAGCGGTTGCGGAAGCCGACGAGGAAGATGATGTGCACAAACAACCACGCCAGCCACGCGAGACGACCGCTGAGATGCACGAACTTTAAATCCGCCACCGCTTTGTTCCTACCAATCGTCGCCATTGTTCCCTTGTCCCAATAACGGAAGCGTTGCGGTTTACGCCCTTCTATCATCGCGAGTACGTTCCGCGCAGCGTGGCGTCCCTGTTGCATCGCCACTGGCGAGATTCCCGGTAAAGGCTCCCCAGTCTGATGTGAAAAATTCGCCAAGTCGCCAATCACCTGGACTTCTGGGTGTCTTGGAATAGTAAGGTCGTCGTTCACAATAATGCGGCCGACCCGGTCAATGGGCGTGCCGAGAGTCTTGCCGACAAACGACGCATTGTTGCCAGCCGCCCAAATTTTCACGCGACAAGGGATAAATTCGTCGCCAACTCGCACACCAGCTTCAGTAAGATTTGTTGCCCGCGTGCTTGTACGCACTTCTACACCGAGATCCGTCAGCTGTTTCCGCGCGCTCTCCGATAAATCCTCCGGATAAGCAGCTAGCAGACGTGGCTCGCCCTCTATGAGAATGACGCGCGCTTCTGATGGATCGATGTGGCGAAAATCCTTGGCCAGCGTGTAGCGGGAGATTTCTGCGATCGCGCCGGCCATTTCAACACCGGTCGGTCCACCGCCGATGATCACAAAATTCATTGCCGCTCGGCGCGCCGCTTCATCTGTGATTTTTTCGGCGTATTCGAAAGCTAAAAGAATCCGGCGGCGCAGCTCAATCGCGTCCTCGAGACTTTTCAATCCCGGGGCAAGTTTTTCCCACTCGTTATGGCCAAAGTAGGAATGCCGGGCGCCGGTCGCGAGGATCAGGTAGTCGTAATCGATATCCAGATCGGCCGTTTTTACTTTTTTGGCATCGACATCCACGGATTGCACTTCCGCAAGGATTACTTCCACGTTGCTGCATTTGCTCAAGACTGCGCGCACCGGGGCAGCAATGTCGGCCGGTGAGAGTGCGGCTGTCGCCACCTGATAGAGTAAAGGTTGAAAGAGATGGTAATTTGTGCGGTCGATCACCGTCGCGCGAACATTTTTGCAGGCAAGCTTTTTGGCTGCCTCGAGCCCGCCAAATCCCGAACCAACAATAATGACGCGCGGTTTTTCGTTTCGCGGCTCCTTCATTGTTCGAAGCTTCAACTCCGAAAAGATTCAGAGCAAGCCCTCGACACTCCAGGCGCAAATTCAATTCGCGCTGTAGCGTCCGCTGTCCTCAGCGGATAAGATTGAAAGCTCTGGACCACTGCGCTGTGGACAGCGCACGCTACAGCGGATCATCTAACGCGGGCACTGCCAGGCGCGTCGGGCAAAAGGCCGTTGTCAAAATCTCGTGTCGAATTATCTTTGCAGCCTTATGCCGAAGCCAATTGCGCGAAGCAAAACACGTAAGTCAGTAGCCAAACGTTTTAAAATCACGGCGCGCGGAAAAGTGTTGCGAGCGCACTCTGCGCGACGTCATTTGTTGTCCGCCAAAAATGCGAAGCGCAAACGGCGGCTGAGCAAAGCAGCGTGCGTGGACAATACGGATGTGGCGCGCATAACGGCGAATCTTCCATTTGGTTAAGAGACTGCCAAATCCACAACCGCGCTCGGTTTTAACTAATACCCACGAAGTTCCGGCGGTGGCACCACTTCTTCGCTTCGGGTCCTTGTCGTAGTCGTTGTCGCTGTTCTGGTAGTGGTCGCGCCGTACCATTGCCGAGCCGCCTCCAATGAATCTGGCGCCGGCTCTGGGCTGTAAAGATCGCGCCGATTAACAAGCGTCGTGCAGGAGTTCGCCGCACCGAAAAGAACAATAACCAGAAGCAATGCCAGCCATTTCACGGCGTCGATGCAAACAGAAGCGTGATGGCTTGTCAATGCCCCGATTTTCCTCCGAAAGCGCCTGCTCAGTTTACCCGCCGTGGCGGGCGAAAGCCTCCGGAGTTCGGGGTTGCGGATTGCAATTCTTGCGAGAAAATTTGTTTTCCGTCAGGGGCTATGGATTGAGGACTTACAAATCCCGCCAGGGCAGGAATGCAGCAACGGTAGTCTGATCCTCCTTGCCGTAGTTCTCTGGCGGACTTTTCTGGCACGGCGGGACCACAGCCTGCCCTGAGTAAATGCGAAGGAGGCACACTGCTGTCTATCAGTTATGAAACTCCTTAAAGTAAAAACGGCGCGCTTTTCGCGAGTCGTCGAAAAATGCGATAACCCGCACGTTTACACTCTTTGGCAAAAGCCATCTGCAAATCGTCACCTTCAAGCGCAAATAAAGAAGAATCGCGTGATGACAATCCTGAAGAGCGAAAGCGGGACGGACTTCGGAATCGCTGGGTTCAAACAAAGAAAAGGCGCAACCTATCTCGTCTTTCCGAAATCGCTGAAAGGCTTTGCTGACAAGCGGATCATTGGAATCGACTGGTCGCTCGTGGGCGAGTAGTCGCCTTACCCTGGCGGCCAGGCGAGCGCACGTTTGCCCAGCAAATGGACATGCAGATGTGGCACGCTTTCACCCGCGTCGGGCCCGCAGTTAATCACGACACGATAACCGTTCGACAACTCCAGTTTCTTCGCCATGTCGCGCGCGACCAGCAGTAATTTGCCAAGCAGCGCGCGGTCATCGTCTGTCGCGTCCGTCAAACGCGAAACGACCTTTTTTGGCACGATCAGCACATGCACAGGCGCTTGCGGGTTAACGTCGTGAAAAACGACTGCGTCGTCATCCTCCCAGATGATTTTCGATGGGATTTGTCGTGCGATGATTTTTTCAAAAATGGTCATGATGTTTCAGGTTGGAGTGTCGGCCGCTGTAAATCTGCGCAATCCGACGCTAATTCAAATGCCAAAGCTGCGGCGGTGTCGCTAGGCTGGCCAACTTTTCAACGCAGTGAACAATCCAATCGCGGAGAATCACTCGCCGTGGTTAGTCTTTCCCGCACGAAGCAGACAATTTCCTGGCGCAGCGCATCGCAGGCACGCGTCCACGTTTTGACGCCGCGTAGGTACTTCACACAAGATTGTAGTGAACAGAGCTGAAGATTATCGGCGCCGGTTGCAATCAAGGCGCTGATTCGCTTTTCCAGAAGATCAAAAAATGCGAGTTCGTAGCCTGCCCCGGCGTGCTGCGCGATGTCCAGCAATGAGATGGAAATGGGCGGTGGCGAGGGCGAAAAATGTGGCACAATTTCCTTGTAGCCGATCACTTTCAGCACGTAACGCACAGTCTGCGACAACTGGCTAAAGGCCACCACGTTTTCGTCATTTCGCAGATGCAGGTAAAAAGCAATGCTTTCCGTCACGTGATCTGTGAGCCACCAACTGGGATAACCAGCTTCATCAGCCGCCCGCGTGATCGCCGCATAGAGCCAATCGCGATTGAACTCGAAAAGTTGTCCCGAGTCGGTACGGAGATATGGAAATTCTTCCTTAAACGCGACCATGATTCTTATTGATTCGGATGTTGCGTGATCCCGGTGTGGAACTCTGCGCAGTCTCAGGCGGGAACAATTCCCGTTGAAGGGCATTGGGTTTTACACGACGTCCCAAGGTATGAATTGCATCTACAAATTGATCGACATCCTGAAATCGCTGGTACACCGAGGCGTAACGCAAATAGGCCACCTCATCGATCGCACGGAGTTTTTCGAGCACTTTGGCGCCAATGGCCGACGAAGGAACTTCGCGCCCGCCGGTTTCCAGTTCGTGCACAATCTCGTCCACCATATCCTCCAGGGTAAGAAGACTGGTGGAACGTTTTTCAAAAGCCTTCGCAATGCTGGCGGCAAGTTTGCGGCGATCAAACGGTTCATGTGTTCTGTTACGTTTTACCACGCGCAGGTCCGAGCGCTCGATTTCTTCATAGGTCGTGAAGCGATATTTACAGTTCAGACATTCGCGGCGACGACGGATGCTAGAAGCATCCCGCGACTGACGGGAATCGATGACCTTGTCATCACGAGACCCGCACTTGGGGCAACGCATAGTGTTAAGCGGCTAATTAGCACACCATAAGTTGTGGCGTCAATGCTTCTTTAGTTCTTCCTGTGATTTAAAGAGCCGCTCCCAGAAAGCGACGCGAGGACGTGTGTGCATTCCCAAGCTTCCGCGAAACCGAATAGGATCTTATTAATGGATTTCGTACAAAGTGCTTTGGGAGTGCGAGGCGTCAAGGCATTCGCTTTTTAAAAAGTACAGGATTGATCGTGTCGGATTGACGCGCCGCGCCGCCGACGATAGACGCTTGCCAATGCAAAAGCTCAAAGCAGACGGCGCAGCTTATGGTCCTTGGCTGGTCGGCCTCGGCGCTGCGCTCTGGGGCACAGAAAGCGCGTGGCGCATCCCGCTCAACGAGCTGTTCGATGCCAGGGTAATCGTTTTCTGGGAGCACGTGCTCATCCTGATCATGTTCCTGCCGATTCTTATCTTGCATCTGCACGAAGTCCGAAGAATCCGCGCACGCACGTGGGGTTATCTGCTTTTCTCCGGGTTCGCCGGATCCGCGGTTGGCACAATCTTTTTCACGTTGGCGTTGAAATACGGGAATCCGACAGTGGTAAATGTGATCCTGAATGTCCAGCCCGTTATTTCAACTATCGGCGCATTCCTACTTTTTGGTGACCGGCTCGCGCGGCGGTTTTTCTTTTATGCTGGCATCGCAATCATCGCTGGCGTCTTCGTTTCTGTTGCGCATCCATCGCTGATCGGCGTCTCGTTCGAGCGCGCCGGCCTGAATGTCGGCACCGGATATGCGCTCGTCTGTGCGCTGTTCTGGGGACTTTCGACTATCGCCGGGCGCGGCGTAATGATTGGGATGTCGCTCCGACTTGCCTCCAGCATGCGCATTGTCGTTGGGCTCACCTGCATGACGTTGATTCTTTTGGCTTACGGCAAACTAAACGGCGCATCGCTCTGGCCACTGGCCGCGCAGACGCACCCGGCAAAGGCGATCTTTTTACTGTTTTTCCTGGCATCAATCTCAGGCGGAATTCCGCTCTTGATTTATTTTCAGGGCTTGCGTCTTACGCGCGCATCGACGGCGGGTTATTTCGAGATGATGCAGACTCTCGCTGCGGTTTGCATTACCTGGGGCGTGTTCCACGCGAGCCTTCACTTGCATCAGGTAATGGCAGCCATCGTCCTGATTGTTGCTGTGGCCATGGTGCATCACGTCCAACAACAGCTTGGGCCCCAGAGCGTGCGCGCGGAACATTACGTAGCGCAGGCAAGAGAAAGTGGCGCACCACTCTCTGAATAAGGCGATAAAGCGTGCTATGGACGAATTACGGCGGGATCACCCAGTAATTAGTTGGGTTTTTAGTTCCTTTGTATCTTAGCAAATGCCGTTTTGCTGCCGGGTAATCGTCATGGATTAGCCAAAACAAATCTTCCAAGACTGGTCTCTCGAGAAACAGACGATGTTTTCTGAGAAAGTCCTTTTTCGAAAATGAAACATCGACCAAATCGATCTTCCCAGGAATCTGTTTCTCGTAATATAGGAACGTCTGAATCTCGTCCAGATTTGTGTCCGGTGAGAACCGCTCCGGCAGACCGATTGAATCGACATTGTACAAGAGTTTGCCCAGTAGCAGCACGTTATCGTCAGAGGCGACGTAGATCGTGAGCCGGTTGACCGAATCTTCCACCTCGGACTTGAAATTCCGATCGAATTCTTCTCTGTCGACGTTAGGAGCTAGAAATATGACATGATCCAGTTTCAGGTTCTTGGCGCCTGTATCCGCGTGCAACTTTTGCAGAGCGAGACACACCAGCCGACAACCAAGGCTATGTGCGATGATGATGATTTTTGGCGGTCTAACTTCGTTGTTTATTGTCTCCAGCAAATCCACCAGATGCTTTGTCGAATGAGGTATCTGAAGGAGGTCGCGCGTGTAGCCAAGGATCGATTCGTTGCTGGCCCAATCGAACGTGAGAACGTTCGCATCAATATTTAAGTCGCGTGCGATCTGTGCGCAGTAAGCGGTGCTGACTGGAAATGAAAGCCGGTAACCGTGGATCCAAATGACTAAAGGTTTTGCGGACTGATCTTGAAGGAACTTCAGAAATGCCGGATAAGGAATTGACTCGACTTTTTTGATCGCGTGAGCGTCGAGCGGCGAGCCTGCCGGATGATGCTGGGGTACTTGGACCGTTATCAACCCGTACGAAGCTTGCCCCGCGTATTCGCCAAGGAAAGTCACATTGCCATCGAGGAGAGGTCCTACTTTTCTGTCGGTGACGTAGCCAATTGTTTCGCTGAAGTTTCGTTTGACGACAAATGGTCGAATTTTGCCTCGTAGCAGCGTTGTTAACACTGCGCCGACCTGAGCAGGAATTGGGAGATAAAAAGCTGTAACCAATCCAAGTATGTAACAGAGAAGCGCAAGAAGAAGGACAATCGCAGCTTTTTTCCGCACGACCTGACTCTTAATTTCGTGCCGCGCTCCTGTGAAGCACGAAAGCAATTGCTGGGCGACTCCCATTCGCGGGGCGTGCCCATTCGATTTCGCTCAGGGCGAGCTTCGTCGCACCCGTACCAGACTAACTAATGTTCGCTTGCTTGGATTCTCCGGCTGGTGCCGTCCTCTCTGGAAATTCGAAAGCGACTTTTCCGTCTTCCAATTTCAAATAGGCAGAGAACGGGCGTCCGCGTTTTGAGATAAACCCGTTGAGGAGATCGGTTTTTCCCGTGATGAGGAGTTTCTGTGCCTCCTCTTTTGGAATCTCGAGGCTGAGAATCGTTTTGCTTAGCTTGAATTTGCACGGTCTTCGGTCGGCTTGTGAACGCTCGCAAATGTAGCTGTTCTCAGTCTCAAAAATCTTGCCGCCGCATTTTGGACATTTGCCGACCGTCTCTTTTCCGGTGAAATCAATTTTGGCTGCTGGCTCTCTGGGCTTCCGTTCTCTTTTTGCCTTTGGCTCGCGTTTTTCGAATTCAAAACCGACGTCTTTTTTGTCGGTCAACACGAGAAACGCTTTGAAGGGCCTGCCTTTACGGGAAATGAAGCGCTCGAGCAGATCGGTCTTGCCGGTTGTGAGCAGTTTGTTCACCTGTTCGCGATCGATCGAACGTTGCAAGATGACTTTGCCCGATCGAAAGTCGCACGTTTTGTTCGGAGCAACTGAATTTTCGCAGACGTAGCTCATTCCGACTTCGAACACGCGCCCACCGCACTTCGGGCATTTGCCAAGCGGCTCCTGACTCGAAAAATCCACTGGTTGCGCAGCGCCGTTCTCCTGACCGTTTGGTCCAAAATCGAACTCCGTTTTGAACTCGTCACTTAATCTGAGCATGGCATGGAAGCGTTTGCCTTTTCTGCTACGAAAGCCGCCCAATGGCCCGATTTGTTTATCGCGTACGAGAGTTTCAAATTCGTCACGGGTCAGCAAGCGACCGGCAATCGTTTTCCAAATCGTGAAATCACATTCGTCATTTGTGCATGTGAAACTTTTGAACCGCTCGACAATGGGCGAACCACACTTGGGACATTGACCGAACGGCTCTGTGTCCGGCATGTGATCGTCCGGGTGAAAATGTTTCGCCTTACCGACGATGTCGTTCGTGAGTTCGCGGATGTCGCGCATGAACGCGTCGCGCGTAAGCTTGCGATGCTCGATTTCACGCAGACGGAATTCCCACTCGCCGGTGAGCTCCGGGCTGGTCAGCTCCGGGACCGCATTTTTCAAAAGGGTGATCGTTTGGATGGCCTTCGCCGTTGGCTGTAATTCCTTGCCGTGGCGAACCAAATAATGCACTGAAATTAAGGTTTCGATGATGGTCGCGCGTGTAGCGGCCGTGCCGAGCCCTTTCTCTTTCATTGCTTCCCGCAGCTCCTCGTCTTCAACGAGTTTCCCTGCGGCTTCCATCGCACTCAGAATCGTCCCTTCGTTATAGCGAGCTGGCGGCTTGGTCTGATCTGTCGTGATTTCGATGCGCACCGTTGCGACACGTTCGCCTTGGCTCACGCGCGGCAGATTTTCTTCCGGTTTGTCAACGGCAGCTTCGCGCCCATAAACCTCCAACCATCCGGGTACGACCAGAATTTTTCCTTCCGTCTTGAACGGCTCGCCTTCCACACGGGTTATCCGAGAAGTGTTCTCGTATTGCGCAACGGGAAAGAATACGGCCACAAACCGCCTGGCGACCATGTCGAAGACCTTGCGCTCGTAATCATCGAGGGAACGTGAAACGGTGCCGGTGGGAACGATCGCAAAGTGATCGCCCACTTTTGTGTTGTTAAAGATACGTTTATTCGGCTTGACCCAGTTATTATCGAGCACCTTGCACGCGAATGGATTGTCGATTTTGCTCAGCGTCGACCTTACTGTCGCAAGGTAATCTTCGGGCAAAGCACGCGAATCCGTGCGCGGATAAGTGATGGCCTTGTGCTTCTCGTAAAGAGCCTGCGCGATTTGCAATGTCCGTTTTGCCGAGAGACCGAAACGATTATTGGCTTCGCGTTGCAGGGTAGTAAGATCATACAATTGCGGCGCCACTTGCGTGGTCGGCTTCTTCTCTTCCAACTCGACGCCGCCCTGCTTGCCGTCGCATTTGCGCTGGATTGCCTCGGCGATTTCATGGTGCCACAATCGCGGTGCACCGCGATGCTCGTCCCACAGCGAGCCGTTTTCAGAGTTCAGTCGCTGCTCCGCGCCAGGGAGGTTCAATTGGAGCCGGTGAAGCAGTCTCTTGGTTCTCTCAGTTTCGTCCTCCTCTTTTTGAAATGCTTCGTCGAACCAGCGCCCCGAATATTCGCCAGCAGCCGCCCGGAATGTGCCGATGATCTCGTGCAACTCGCGCGGCTTAAACTCCTGAATCTTGTTCTCGCGCTCGACGATAATTGCCAGCGTCGGCGTCTGCACGCGGCCGAGTGAAGTCACGGTGCTCCCGCGGCCGCCGCTCAGCCGCAAAGTAAACGCGCGCGTCGCATTGATGCCGACGAGCCAGTCCGCTTCATTTCGGCTACGGGCTGCGCTGGCCAGCGGTTGCATCTCAGCATCGCTGCGCAATCGCGCGAAGGCTTCGCGGATGGCTTCGGACGTCATGGATTGTAGCCAGAGACGCTTGATCGGCTTTTTCTTCCCAGCGTATTGGATGATGTAGCGAAAGATCAATTCCCCTTCGCGACCGGCGTCGCATGCGTTGATGATTTCGGATACATTTTTGTCCCTGATGAGCTTGCGAAGAACATTGGCACGGCCGCTCATTTTCTCGGCCGGCTCGAGTTCGAATTCGATCGGCATGATGGGCAGCTTTTTCATGTCCCATTTGTCCTGCTCTTTCATCGAAGCAGGCACCGCGAGCTCAAAGAGATGACCGACCGCCCACGAGATCAGATATTTTTCGTTCTCGTAGTAGTCTTTGTCTTTTTTGAAGCCGCCGAGCGCCTTGGCGATGTCACTGGCGACCGAAGGCTTCTCGGTAATTATGAGGGACTTGGACATGGGGCAGGAATCGAACTCAGTTGGAGCGTCTTTGCAAGTCAGAGCAGTGTGCCTCCGCCGTGCAAGGCGCAGTAAGTCTCTGGCCTAGCCCAGCTTGACGAAATATTTTCCGGGCAACTGTTTAACCAAGCGTTTCAATTCTAACTGCAACAATGTAGATGAAACGGCGGCGCTCGGCAATCCGCTCTTTGCGGCGATATCATCAATGGACGTCTCGGTCGCGTGAATCGCGTCATAGACGCGGCGCTCTTCGTCAGAGAGCGGCGGCAACGGGCGCGCAGCGGCCTCTGGCAACGGCTTCGTTTCCGGAAGAAGAATCTGCAAATCGTCCAGAATGTCACTGGCATCCATGACGAGCTTCGCGCCCTGCTGGATGAGGCGATTCGATCCCATCGCGCTCGGCGCGTTGATATGCCCGGGCACAGCGTAAACAGAGCGGCCTTGTTCCAGCGCCTGCGCCGCGGTGATAAGCGCGCCGCTGTTCAAACCGGCTTCCACTACGAGAATGCCGTGACTCCACCCAGCGATGATCCTGTTGCGCATCGGAAAAGTCTGTCGATCGGGTTCAATGCCCATCGAAAACTCCGACACGATTGCGCCGTTTCCGTTCCGAATTCTATCTGCAAGCGCAGCGTTTTCCGGCGGATAGAGTTTGGCCAATCCCGCGCCGATTACCGCGATCGTCCGTCCTTTTGCGGCGAGCGCCCCTTGATGCGCAGCGGTGTCGATTCCGCGTGCCAGCCCGCTGATTACTGTCAATCCGGCGTAAGCCAGTTGATAGGCCAGCTTCTTCGCCGACTCCATTCCATAATGTGTGGTGCGCCGTGCACCGATGATTCCGATGGCATGATGATCGCGCTCCTGCAGTTCGCCCCACACGTAGAGCACGATTGGTGGTGCATGGATTTCGCGCAGCGACCGGGGATACGATGGTGAGTCCTGCGTGATGACCGTCGCACCAAAATCGCGCACCCGTTTGAGTTCCGCGGCAAGATCGACAGTCGATTCCCAGTTGGAAATCTGGTCTGCGACCTCGTTGCCGATTCCTTCGACCTTGCGAAGCTCGCTGCGTCTCGCAGCGAGGATTTGTTGCGGCTCTCTAAAAACTTTGAGCAATTTCCGCAGCCGCACCGGCCCGACAGTCGGCAGCATGTTGAGCGCGATGCAAACTTCAGTCGCGTTCATTCCAAATTGAGGAACGGGTAAGGGCGATTGACCCCGATCGTCCGTGGGTGGTTCGGTGAACCGCCGCTACCAATCAAAATGGGATCTCGTCCTCGTCTGGGGCGGCTGGTGCTGATGGTTTGGGCGGTGCGCTGGTTTGTCGGTTCTCTCCAGTCGTCTCCGCAGCGCCAGCTCCACCGGGACGTCCACCCAGTAACTGCATGCTCTCGCCCACAACGCGCAGCCTTGTTCGTTTCTGCCCGGTCTGCTTGTCGTCCCAGCTGTCCATTTGCAACCGGCCTTCGATGAAAACCGGCCTTCCTTTCTTTAGATATTCACCAGCGATCTCGGCCAGGCGCGCCCAGAGCACAACATCAACATAAGTGACTTCCTCGCGTCTTTCTCCGCTGTCGGTGGTGTAAACGCGATTGACCGCGATACCGAGATCGCAGACTGCGCTGCCCTTGGGCGTGTAACGCACTTCGGGGTCGCGGGTGAGATTTCCGAGCAGAATGACTTTGTTAAAGCTAGCCATCTACGCCTTATAGCGAAATCATCTTCGTTTCGCCAACTTTTTCGTTCGCTTCTCCTTTTTCTCGGGCAGGCGTTGATAATTCTGGCGATACACTTCCGGATCGAGCTTGAACTTCGCGCGCAACTTCCCAACCAATTGAGGGTCAGCGTTAAAAATAAAGTTCACGTAATAGCCGGAATCGAGCGGACCGGCTACATAGGAAAACTGGCGCTTATCCATTTTTTGTACCTGTTCGATCTGAGCTCCTTCGTTTTGAAACTCCGATTCCAGTCGATCAACAATTTCCCTGAGCGTATCCTCTTTGCCCTGTGCGTTCAGCACAAGCAGCGCTTCGTAACGGTGGCTCATATTTCTTCGGTTTTGTTGAAAGTGTTCATCGCGGAAACGAGCCCGTTGTCAATCGCGCATTTCACCGCTTCTAGTGCGCGATTGATTGTCGATCTAACCAGAGGTTTCTCCTCGTCGAAAAAGCGGCTCAATACGTAATCGACCGATCCTTCGCGCGGCGCCTCGCCTATCCCAATGCGCAAGCGCGGGATCTCCTCGGTCCCGAATTGCATGATGATTGATTCAAGGCCGTTGTGGCCGCCTGATCCACCGCGTTCCCGCAATCGCAGACGACCGAGCGGCAGGGCAAGGTCATCGAGCACGACGAGCATTTGCTCCGGCTCGATTTTGTAGAACTGCGCAACCGCGAAAAGTGGGTAGCCGCTCCGATTCATGAAGCTCATAGGTTTGATCAGAAACACAGCACCACATTTTGCTGAGAGCGCGTCCCACTTCGCTGATTTTTCCCACGTCGATCCAAACTGAGCGGCGAGCTGATCAGCTACCATGAACCCGATGTTGTGACGCGTGGCCGCGTATTCGGGGCCGAGATTTCCAAGGCCCGCGACCAGGCGGATTGCTTTTTCTTCCACCGTTGCGCAATCGAAAATCGAAAATCGAAAATGGATTACTTCTTCTGCTCCTTCTCTTTTGGAGCCTTTTCCTTCGCAGCCGGAGCGGGCGCAGCACCTTCACCCTCTTCCTTTTTCTCGGTGATAACTTCCGGTCCGGCAGCAGCCACTTCCGCTTCCGCGACCACCGGCTCTTCTTCAACTACGGGTGCGACCACCGAGAATGCGGTGAGATCGGGTTGCACCTTTGGCGTGACCCCAGGCGGGAATTGAATGTCGCGAACGTGAATGGAATCACCAATGTTCAGCTGCGACACATCCACTGTGATCCGATCCGGCAAATCGCCCGGGAGACATTCGATTGCCAGCGTGCGCAAGCTTTGCTCAAGCAATCCGCCAAAGGTTTTAACACCGACGGCCGTACCCGTTGGTTCGAGAGGAACTTCAGCTTGAATCATCTCGTCCATGGAGATGGCGTGAAAATCGACATGACGAATCTCGCCACCGACGGGCGAGTGTTGCACCTCCTGCACGAGCGCGGTGCGACTTGAATTTTCACCGGCGATCTCGAGTTCGACCAAAACGTTTTCCCCGGAAGCGTGGCTCATCATGACATTGATCTCGCGCGCCGCGACTTGCAACGGCTGCGGTCTATCGTTTCCCCCGTAGATGATCGCAGGAATCAATCCACGCGCTCTGAGTTTGCGAACGGCAGAGCGTCCCACATTCGTCCGCGGTTCTGCTTTGAGCTTAACTTGTTTAGCCATTTTTTTCGTTCTCGATGTTGAACAGCGACGACACCGACTCGTCGTTATGTATCCGTTTGATGCCTTCCCCGAGAAGCTCGGAGACGCAGAGCACCGTGGTTTTAAATCCTTCTACGGTGCGCACCGGCGTGCTGTTAGTCGTTACTAATTCCGTAATTTTCGATTTTTGCAAACGCCGGATCGCGATATCGACCAGCACGGCGTGCGAAACGCCTGCGTAAATTTTCTGCGCGCCGCGCTTTTTCATAAGCTCAGCCGCGGAAGTCAACGTGCCTGCGGTCTCAGTAAGATCATCGATCAGGAGCACGTCGTGGCCTTCGACCTCGCCGATGAGGTACAACGCCTCCGTCTCAGTAGCGCTGCGGCGTTCCTTTGCCACGATGGCGAGATTAGCGCCGAGCGCCTCTGCGTAGGCCGAAGCCATCTTGAGCCCGCCGAGGTCCGGCGAAACGACCACGGTTTTTCCCGTGAGCTGTTGTCGCAGATATTTAATCAATACGGGGAGCGAATAGAGATGATCCACCGGAATGTCGAAGAAGCCCTGCACCTGCTGGGCATGTAAGTCCATGGTGAGCACGCGGCTCACTCCGGCGGCGTGCAACAAATTAGCCACGAGCTTCGCTGTGATCGGCACGCGCGGCTGATCTTTGCGGTCCTGGCGTGCGTATCCAAAAAACGGAATCACTGCCGTGATCCGGTCCGCGCTGGCGCGCCGCGCCGCATCGACCATGATGAGCAATTCCATTAAGTGCTGGTTGGTCGGCGGGCAGGTCGGCTGAATGATAAAAACGTCGTGGCCTCGAATGTTTTCCTCGATCCTTACGTAGGTCTCGCCATCAGGAAACGAGCTGATTGTTGCCTGCCCAACCGGCACGCCTATGTACTTGCAAATCCGCTCGGCCAAATCGCGGTTCGCGGAGCCGGTGAAAACTTTTAGCTCTGGCTGAAGCGCGAACATCGGGAGCGTCTAACTTAGCTGTGCAGAAACGACGTTGGCAATCTTCAAAACTTGCCAGGCGTGATTTCTTTAGCGAATAGTTTCTATTCGAGGTTTTCCCCGATGAATGCTGACGCGATTCGAATAGAACGCCCTACGACAAACTCAAAGCTCTTCTCGCATACGCGCTGGGACGCTGTCCCGGCGGGGGCGGGCCTTTTTCATCTCGCATATTTGTTCGGGCTCTACTTTTTGTTTCCGTACGCGCTGCTGTGGGTGATGCTGATTCTCGGGTTCATTTATTCGCTGATGGTCAACGCAAACATCAACGGGGTGGGGCACAATTTTATTCACAACCCGTTCTTCCGCTCAAAATTGCTGAATCGGCTGTTTGGAGTCACGCAATCGATCGCCTGCTGTTTTTCTCAGACTTATTACGACGCGGTTCACATGCAGCACCACAAGGGCAACGCAGATCGGCCCGACGAAACGGGAGAGACGATCGATTGGATTTCCATTTACAAACACGGGCACGATGGCGAAGCGGAAAATCCGTGGAGCTACGTGTTTCTGAGTTTCTTTCGCGATGATGTCGGCGCGATTCGCAAGGAACTGCGCAAGCGCAATAACGGCGATCTTTTC
>Ga0209056_10002000_pt1 | contig 22215 bp, 19 predicted proteins | sample GraSoiAngelo_114_FD_185876 | JGI IMG/M metagenome (GOLD analysis project Ga0209056, IMG submission 185876) | Grasslands soil microbial communities from the Angelo Coastal Reserve, California, USA - 14_0903_13_40cm (SPAdes) (version 2) | ecosystem: Environmental > Terrestrial > Soil > Grasslands...
TGCTTGTTAGCAAAGTGATCTGGCCGCTCCTGTTTGACAAGTGATCTGACCGGTTTCAGTGAAGGCCCCGTCGACAAGAGAGCGCAGGACCGCGGCGGCCCGTGATAGGCTCACGGCTGGCCGGGAAGGAGGTCCCGATGAGCGCAGAGTCCTGGAGCCGGCGCGAAGTCCTGAAGGTCGTCCCCGCCGCAGCCCTGGTCGCCGCCCACGCGCGTCCAGCGTCCGCCCAGTCGGTCAAATGGTCGGCAGGGACCGAGGCGCCCAGGCTGAGGGCACCCGCCAACGCCACCGACTGCCACCACCATATCTACGACCGGAAGTACCCGGTGGATCCCAAGGCGACGCTGCGCCCGGCCGACGCGTCGGTGGATGATTATCGCGGGCTGCAGAGGCGCATCGGAACGACGCGCCACGTGGTCGTGCAGCCTTCGACATACGGCACCGACAACCGCTGTCACCTCGACGCGCTGGCCGCGTTTGGGTCGACTGCCCGCATGGTCGCGGTCGTCACTGACGGCGTGTCAACCGAGGAGCTCAAGCGCCTGCACGCGCTCGGTGTCCGCGGCATCCGGTTCAACCTGGCCCAGGCCGGCGCCACGACGCCGGAGATGATCGAGCCGCTGTCCAAGCGGATCAACACCCTCGGCTGGCACATCCAGATCAACGCCCCCGCCGCCAGGCTCATGGAGATCATGCCGATCCTCGAGCGCGTGCCCTCGCCGGTCGTCTTCGATCACCTCGCGCACATCCCGCAGCCCGACGGCGTCAACCACCCGCTCTTCGCCAAGGTCCGCGCCCTGCTGGACAAGGGCCACGCGTGGGTCAAGCTGTCCGGCGCCTACGCCGATAGCAAGGTGGGGCCACCGACCTACGCGGACTCCAGCGCGGTGGCGCGCGCCTACGCCACGGCCGCCCCTGAGCGTTGCGTGTGGGGGAGCGACTGGCCACATCCGACCGAGCAGAAAAAGGAGTTGCCGGACGACGCCGTGCTCTTCGATCTGCTCACCGACTGGGTGCCCGACGAGAAGACCCGCCACCGCGTCCTGGTGGAGAACCCCGCGACGCTCTACGACTTTCCGACGGGCATGTGAGGAGCGGGGCGGGCACGACCGCTACAAGTCGCGCGTCGAGCACGGAGGCGGGCCCGACGCGGTCGGCCCGAGGTCACGGACGCGGGTCGAGGTCCGCCGTCCCGACGAGGCGTCGCTCGAACTCGCTCGCCTCACAGGTCCTCAATCATGCTACCGTGGAGCGGGATTGAAGTCCTTCCTCTTCGAGGGGGTGGGGTTGTATGGCGACGCACTCCAAGACCAATCGCGCGGTTCAGCGGCTCCGACGTCTCGCGCGCCGGCGCCGCGAGGCCGAGCTGAGAAAAGCCCGGCGCAGTGGGACGGATAATCCTTCGTCCCCACCCCCGTCGCCACCCCGCGTCTAGGCGCACGTAGCCAGTTCGCCGGCGCCCTTCCTGAGGTCGCCTTCCGTCAGCGCGCGCAGAGCCCGATCCCAGGATGTCGCGGAGATGGCCGAGGACGTCTTCCACGGCTACCGCACGAAGCACCGGAGCGGGCGGCCCGATGAAGCGGCTGGATGTCGAGATCGGCACAGCCAGGTCCGCCAATCACAGCCTGCGCGGCGGCGGAGGGAAAGCCGGGATTACCGACGGGGTCGCCCCACAACAATTACAATTTTACGGCAGCCGTGTGCTGATTTGGCACGATGCGGGGCTGACAACGCAGACTATGGGAGGTCGTGCAGATCCCATGCTGGCAAGGCGTATGCACAGAACACTTAGGTATGGAAGCGGGCATGATGGCGGCCGTTGTCTTCTACCTCTACGTCGGCTCGCACGAAATCAGCGTCGTAGGGTTGGACCGGACCCAATGCGAGGAAGTGCGCGACACCATCGTGGTCCTGGCGTCCAGCGCGCAGCCTCCCCACTTCGTCAGCGGGTGCGAGCCGACCCGACGCCGCTTTGATCCTCCCGTGCCCTACGACCGACCGATACCCATCAAGTGGCCGGGGTAAGACGGAGCCTTCGCGGCACGACTCTCCGTCCGACCGCACCCCGCGCCGCGCTCGGCCGGAGCGCCCCCAGCCGCTGGACCATCACCACTGAAGCTTCCCCGCAGGAGGTCACCGATGTCGAACGACGCGACGTCACCAGACAACGACCAAGCGAGGCTTCAGAGTTATCTCGCGGCGCAGTCGGCAAAGCTCTCGGCGGACGAAATCCGGGAGAGGATCGAGTCGGCCGCCGCAGAGTTCTTCGGGATGCTCGACGGAATTACCGACGCCGCGGCCCACACGCGCCCGGCGACGGGCGAGTGGAGCATAGCCGACATCCTGGACCATCTCGCGCTGACGATGCAGGACGCCGCGGACATCATGCGGACCTTGGCCGCCGGGAAGCCCGCGCACGCGTTCCAGGATCATCAGCCTCGCCCAGGCCAGGCCGCGCGGCCCGTCGCCGAGCTGCTCGCGCGACTCCGGAACGCCCAGGCTGGCGTCTCGGAGTTCCTGGCCGCGCAGGGCGCCGAGCCGAACACCGAGGTCCGCGTCGCCGAGAGCTACTTTGGTGAGACCAACTGGAAGGGCTACGCGCTCATACTCCGTCTGCACTACCGGGATCATGCCGAGCAGGTGCGGAAGACACTCGCCGCCGTGGCCCGTCGAGCGGGCTGAGCCCGCCCCCGTCGGTCGGCGTCATGCGTCATAGCGGAAGCGCTTCACCGCATCCGCGTTCCACTCGATTCCACAGCCAGGCTTCGCCGGGATGACGAGCCGACCCTGCTCAAGTCTGAACGGTTCAGCGAGAATAGGCTCCGCCCAGTCCTGCCATTCCAGCCAGTGCGCGGTCTCGGTGAGACGCATGAGGTGGGCCGCCATTTCCGGGTACAGGTGTGTCGAGACCTCGATGCCCGCGGCGCCCGCGATTGGCGCCGCCCGCAGCCACCCTGAGACGCCGCCGATCCGCATGAGATCGAGCATCACGTAGTCGCCCGCGCCCATCTCGAGAGCCCGGAAGAGCTCGCGCGGACCGTAGAAATTCTCGCCGAGCTGGACCGGGGTGTTGAGTTCACGCGCGAGCTGCGCACAGCCGGCGAGGTTGTCGTAGGTGATCGGCTCCTCAAACCAGTAGAGCCCCTGGTCGTCCAGCGCGTGACAGCGGTGGAGCGCATCCCCCAGCGTGAGCCCCTGGTTGAAATCGACCATGAGCTTCACGTGATCGCCGACGGCTCCGCGCACGACCTCGATCGCGTCCAGGTCCTCCTGCAACCGATCACGGCCCAGGCGCAGCTTCAACGCCGTGAATCCGCCCTCGCCGACGAGCGCGACCGCCTCGCGGCCAAGGGTCGCGACGTCGGTGAGCCAGAGACCGTTACTGTTGTAGGCGGGAACGGCGGCCAGCGAACCGCCCAGAAACACGGCCAGGGGCATGTTGGCCGCCTTGGCCAGGGCATCCCACGCGGCCATGTCCAGGCCCGCGACCGCAATCATGGTGACGCCCTCGTACCCGACGAGACTGAGCGATCTGCGCCCGTTCTCAAAATCATGGAACGGCCGAACCGCCTGTCCCGTACGGGCGACGGCCAGATCGTGGATCGCCGGCACGATCGAGCGAATGGCCTGCTTCAGATAGGGCTCCAGGTAGCTCCGCCCCACGATTCCCTCCTCCGTATAGAGGTCGATCAGGATCAGTGGCCACTGATCGAAGCGACCGACTCTGGAGACGACGGGGCGCTTGAGCGGGACGAGGACCGGCCGGAGATCGACCGACTTCAGGGTCAGTTTCTCGAACGTCATGGGCTGGCTCCTTCCCGCCTCTGACGCCGACCGATGAGCCGCACGTCGAGGTGGCGACGACTCCGAGGGGTACGAGACCCCGGTCTCACCCTCACCCCACCCCCCCGGAGATGACGAGGGCAGACCGGGTGCGACCGCGCTACGATGCCGTGGGGGGCCGGCGGGGCCGGACGCTCTCCCCCTTACGGTGCTGACCCAGACCCGAGCGGGGCCGCCTTGAACCGCGGCAGGAGCTCCTCCTCCAGCAGCCGCGTGTGGAGCCGTCCCGCCCGCCATTCCGGCGCCTCGAGGATCCGAGACAGCAGATCGCGGGTCGTGCGGACGCCCTCGACCACCAGCTCCGCGAGGGCGCGCCGCATCCGGGCGGTGGCCTGCGGGCGGTCGCGATCCCAGACGATGAGCTTGCCCAGCAACGGGTCGTAGTGGATCGAGACCTGCATCCCCGCCTCCACGTTACCGTCCAGACGAGTGCCGGGGCCCAGGGGCGGACGGAACGCCTTGACCTGGCCGGGCGAGGGCATGAAGTTCCGCTCCGGATCCTCGGCGTAGACGCGGCACTCGATCGCGTGGCCGCGGGGCCGCACGTCGTCCTGTCCGAAGCTGAGCGGCCGCCCGGCCGCGACGCGGATCTGCTCTCGCACCAGGTCGATCCCGGTCACCATCTCGGTCACCGGGTGCTCGACCTGGATGCGGGTGTTCATCTCGAGGAAGTAGAAGCGGCGGTCGGGCCCGAGCAGGAACTCGACGGTGCCCGCGTTGCGGTAGCCGATCGCGCGCGCCAGCCGGAGCGCCGCCTCGGCCATCTCCCGCCGGAGGGCCTCGTCGACCGCGGGGGAGGGCGCCTCCTCGATCAGCTTCTGGTACCGTCGCTGGACGGAGCACTCCCGCTCGCCGAGGTGGACGTAGTGGCCATGGTCGTCGGCGATGAGCTGGACCTCGACGTGACGGGCCTCCGGCAGCAGCGCCTCCAGGTACACCGCCGGGTTGCCGAACGTCAGCTGACCGAGGCGGGCGGCGGTCGTGTACGCGCGCTCGAGGCCCGCCGCGTCGCGCACGATGGCCATCCCGATGCCGCCGCCGCCGCCCGCCGGCTTCAGGACCAGCGGAAAGCCGACCTGGGCCGCGAGGCCGCGGGCCTCCTCGACCCCGTCGACCCGCTCCGTGCCCGCCAGCATGGGGACCCCGGCCTCGGTGGCGGTGCGGCGAGCCGCCAGCTTGTCGCCCATCAGCGCGATGCTGGCGCTCGAGGGACCGATGAACGCCAGGCCGGCCTCTTCGATCTTCCGGACCAGCGAGCTGTTTTCGGCGAAGAAGCCGTAGCCGGGGTGGATGGCCCCCGCTCCCGTGGCCCGGGCCGCCTCCAGGATCCGGTCGAGGTTCAGGTAGCTCTCGGCCACCTTGGCGGGGCCGATCTCGCGCACCTCGTCGGCCAGCCGCGTGTAGGGACTGTCGCGATCGGCCTCCGAGCACACGGCGACGGTGCGGAGGCCCGATTCCCGGCAGGCGCGGAGCACGCGCGCGGCGATCTCGCCGCGGTTGGCGACCAGCACCTTGTCGAAGGACATGCCGGACGCTACGCCGTGCGCACCCGCGCCAGGACGGCCCCCAGATCGACCTCCTGACCCTCCCGCACCAGGACCGCTTCGACCGTGCCCGCGTGCTCCGACTCGACGGCGATCTCGGTCTTCATCGCCTGGAGCGTCACGACCGGGTCGCCCGCCGCCACCGTGGCACCCACCTTCGCCACGACGTTCGCGACGAGGCCGGGAACCGGAGCCACCACATCGACGCTGGTCGCCATATCCGTTGGTCCCCCCTGGTGAGGAATTAGAGGAGCGCGCGCAAGGGCGCGACCTCGACACCGGCCCGGAGGAGCCGCTCCCGGACCGTTCGCGCGATGGCCGGCGCGTTGTCCGCGTCACCGTGCACGCAGACGCTCCGCGCGCCCAGCGGCAGCCAGCCGCCGTCGCGGACAGGAACCTTGCCCTCGGTCGCGAGCGTGACCGCGCGGGCGGCCACGTCCTCCGGATCCCGGGCCTTCTTGGCCCGCTCGAGAATGAGGGAGCCCTTGGCATCGTAGTCCAGGTCGATGTACCCCTCCATGACGAAGGGCACCCCGGCCCGCCGCGCGGCGGCCGCGACCCGCTCGCCGGTCAGCAGGAGAATCAGCCCCTCGCCCAGCTCCCCCACCGCTTCCGAGACGGCCTGCGCGTACGCCTCGTCCTCGGTGCACATCACGTAGAGCGCCCCGTGGGGCTTGACGTGCTCGACCCGCGCCCCCTCCGCCGCCGCGAACGCCTGCAGCGCGCCCACCTGGTACTCGACGTAGTCCTTCAGCTCCTGCGGCGAGATCTGCATGCGCCGGCGACCGAAGCCCATGAGATCGGGGAACGAGACGTGGGCGCCCACGGCGACGCCGTGCTTCTTCGCGAGGCGGACGGAGTGCCGCATCACGTGCGGATCACCGCCGTGGAAGCCGCACGCGATGTTGGCGGAGCTGAGGAAGGGCATGAGCTCGTCGTCGTGGCCGAGCGTCCACCGCCCGTAGCTCTCGCCCATGTCGGCGTTGATGTCGATCCTGGCTGTCATGGCGCTACCTCCTCTCGATCGACCGCTCGGAGATCGCCTCGTCGATCGAGGCGGCCAGGGCGGTCGCCTCGTCGATGGTGACCTCCTTGAACCGAATCGTGTCGCGGCCGGGCATGAGCTGGCCGACCTTCCAGCTGGAGGCGTAGATGAGCGTGGCGTTACAGATGAACCCGCCCAGGCTCGGCCCGTCCGCGACGAGAATGATCGGCTGGTCCCCGGACACGTTGACCGTCCACACGGCGTAGCCGTTGTCGAGGATGTTGGAGGGATGCCCGCCCGCGACGCCGCCGCTCTTCCGCGCCCACTGCCACTTGTGCGACTCGAGGCGCACGCCCATCCGGTTCGAGTTTCGGTCCACCTTCCACGGATGGCTGAAGAAGAAGTCCATGTCCTCCGCCGTCAGGTAGTCGGGGTCCGCCTGGGGCCCGCGCATCGCCTCGATCTCCCAGTGTGTCCCGTGCTGGGGCCGGCGATCGGTCCGGAGCCGGCGCCCGACCTGCCCGGCGGGCGCGCCGGCGGGCTTCAGCCGGACCCGGTCGCCCTTCTTGAGCCCGCGGCCCTCGAAGCCCCCGAACCCCCCCACCGTGAAGGTGGCGCGGCTCCCCATGTACTCGGGGACGTCGAAGGCGCCGCTCGCGGCGAGGTAGGCCCGGAGCCCGGCGCCCTTGACGAACTTCAGCTCGAGCAGGTCGTCGGGGCCGACGGCGAAGGTCTCCCAGAGCGGCGCCGGCGTGCCGTTGAGCGTGGGCTGCATGTCGGCGCCGGTGATCGCCACCGCCCGCGAGTCGTGGAAGCGGGCCTTGAGCCCGCCCGCCGTGACCTCGAGCGCGGGGGCGCCCTGGGGATTGCCCACGAGGAGATTCGCGATCCGGAAGGCGAAGTGGTCCATCGGCCCGGCCGGGTAGGTACCGAGGTCGAGGTAGCCCACTCGACCGGGGTAGTCCTGCACGGTCGTCTGGATGCCGCCTTCGAGCACCTCGAACATGGCTCGCGCTCCTTCCTTACGGAATGGCCACGTGCTTCACGGCCTCGGCCTGGCGCCGCTGGAAGGCGGCGACCTCGGGTTTGATCCCCTCGAGGAATCCGAGGTACGACTTCACGTTGAGCGCCTCATAGCCGACGATCGTATAGCGGTAGGTGCCGGCGTGCACCCGCTCGCGGGTCGATTCGAGTTGCTCGTCGGTCACCGGGACCCACTGGATACGGTCGGCCGGCTTCAGCAGGATCGGGTTGGCCCGGAACGCCGGGTTCCGCTGCTTGAGGTCGAAGACCGGGATCGTCCGGCCGAACAGCTGGTACCCGCCCGGAGACTCGACCGGGTAGATGGCGACGCAGGGGCCGCCGATCCCGACGGCCCCCTCGGGGGTCCAGGGACGGGTCGGGTTGTACTTCGGCGTCACGATCGCGTAGCGCGGGTCCAGGGGAAACATGAAGGGCAGGCCGGGCCAGAAGCCGATGCAGGCGTTCCACCACTCGGTCGCGCAGACGTAGTCGACCACCTCCTGGACGTTCCGGAGGCCGTTGTAGCGGGCGATGTACTCGATGTTGTGCCCGTCGACGATGTTGGGCGCGTCCTGCCGGGTGTACTTGACGTAGCGCTCGATGTCCGCCCGGGTCCAGCGGTCGCCGAAGGCGATCGGCAGCTCCACCCGGCGGCTCGGGATGTTCAGGTTCTCTCCCGCGGGCACCGTTTCCTCGAGCTTCTTCAAGGTCGCCACGAGCTCGCGCGTCGGCAGGCGCCGGCTGTCGTAGTGCAGCAGCATGCTGCGGAGCGCGGGCACCGTCTCGATCAGGCCGTCGAGGCCGGCCTTCTTGAGGGCGTCGTTGAGGCCGAAGATCCGGAAGTTCGTCGTCAGGTCGAGCACCATCTCGCCGTACTCGACGAGAATGAACCGATCTCCGGCGTAGCGGTAGGTGACGGCGGGGCGGGTCGCCGTCGCCGAGAGCACGTCGATGATCGCGCGATTCCCCGCATGCGAACCGGGCATGAGGCCTCCTTAGGCCGGCCCGAGCGGTTTGAGCCCGGCCGCCTCCCGCAGGATTTCCGTCATCGCCGTCCAGTCGAGCTGCCCGCGGCCCCGGGCCACGCTCGCCAGCAGGTGCCCGTGGGCGAGGGCCGCGAGCGGCATCGGCACCTCGAGCTGGTCCGCCGTCTTCAGGACCAGGCGCACGTCCTTCAGCCCGAGCGTCATCTGGAAGCCGGCCGGGCTGAAGGCGCCCCGGCAGATCCGCTCGCCGTTCGTCTGATAGACCGGAGACGCGAAGAGCGCCTCGTTCAGGGTCCGCAGGGCGTCGAGGCGCTCGATCCCCGCCTTCTCCGCCAAGGCGAGCGCCTCGCCGAGGCCTTCCACCATGGCCGCGAGCAGAAAGTTGCCGGCGAGCTTCAGGAGGTTCGCCCGGCTCGGCTCCTCCCCGACGACGGAGAGACCGCGACCGAGCGCCTGCAAGACCGGCCTCGCCGCCTCGAGCGCCTCCGTCGGTCCGGCCGCGACCACCCAGAGCTTGGCCTGCGCGGCCATCTCCGGCCGGCCGAACACGGGGGCCGCGACGTACCGGCTCCCCTGCGCGCGGTGGGCGTCGGCCAGGCGCCGCGAGGTCGCGGGCTCCACCGTGCTCATCCCGACGTGGACCGCCTCCCGCCCGAGCCCCGCCAGGAGGCCGCTCTCGCCGAACGCCACCGCCTCGAGGGCGGCGTCGTCCGCCACCATCGTGATCACGATCCGCGACTCGCGGGCCGCCGCGGCGGGCGAGCCGGCCCAGGTCGCGCCCTCGCGCAGGAGATCCTCCGCCCGCGCCCGCGTCCGATTGTGGACGGTCAGGGCGTAGCCCGCGCCGAGGAGATTGCGGGCGATCGGGAGGCCCATCCGGCCGAGACCGACCACCGCCACGCGATCAGCCACGGGCCTACCCGTCCCGCATCCCGGCGACGTACCGGTGCCGCACTTCGTCCATGACGACCGCGAAGATCAGGAGCACGCCCAGCACCACCATCTGCAGGTACGACTGGATCCGCACGAGGTTCATGCCGTTCTCGAACCACTCGATGAACACCGCCGCCAGCACCACGCTCCCGAGGCGGCCGGTGCCGCCGCGCAGGCTCACGCCGCCGATCACGCAGGCCGCGATCGACCGGAGCGGCATGGCGGCGCCGATGTTGGCCTCCCCGGTCTCGAGCCGGGCCGTCAGCATCACCCCGCCGACCGACGCGAGGAACCCGACCAGCACGTACGCCATGAACAGGTACCACCGGGTCGAGACGCCGCTCAGGATCGAGGCCTTGATATTACCGCCGATCGCGTAGAAGTACCGGCCCATGCGCGTCCAGTTCAGGAGCACGTACATGCCGAGGACGAGCACCGCCGTCACGTACACCGGCACCGGGACCCCGAGGAGCTTGCCGAAGCCGAGGGTCGCCCCGAACTGGCCGGGCATCCCGTAGACGGGCACGCCGCCCGTCATGAAGAGGGCGAGGCCGAAGGCGATGGAGGCCATGGCGAGCGTCATCATGAAGGGCGAGACGTTGAGGACCGCGACGCCGATGCCGTTGACGACGCCCATGGCCGTGCCCGCGCCGAGCCCGGCCAGGATGCCGAGACCGATGGCGAGGCCGACGGCGTTGGGGTGGCTCGCCACCGTGGCGGCCATCACCTTGGCGAGCACGACGCTCGTCATGGCGAGGATCACGCCCACCGAGAGGTCGAAGCCCCCGGTCAGGAGGGCGACCATCTGCCCCATGGAGACGACGGTCAGGTAGGTCGCCTGCCGGGCCACGTTGAAGAGGTTCTGCCTCGAGAGGAAGCGCGGCTCCCAGGTCCCGAAGCCCACCAGGAGGATGACCAGCAGGAGGGGCAGGACCCCGAGGTGAACGAAGGTCTGCCGCAGGAGCCGGCGGAGGGCCGGCCCGACCCCGGGACGCCGCTCGACGGCCGCGAGCCCGGCATCAGCCATGGGTGGTCGTCGTCTCGAAGAAGTGCGAGAGCACGGCCTGCTCGGTGAGCTCCGCCCGTTCGAGTTCGGCCCGGAGCCGCCCCCGGTGCATGACGTAGGCGCGGTGGGCGAGATGGAGGATCTCGGGGAGATCGGAGGAGATCAGGAGGATCCCCGCCCCCTCGCGCTCGACGAGGTCCTTCATGAAGGTGTACACCTCGGTCTTGGCGCCGACGTCGACCCCCGTCGTGGGTTCGTCCATGACGAACACCCTCGGGTCGCGGGTCAGCCCCTTGGCCAGCACCACCTTCTGCTGGTTGCCCCCCGAGAGGAGGGCGACCGGGCGCTCGATGCCCAGCGGCACGAGCCGGAGCTGCTGGGCGAGCCGGAGACAGATCGCCCGCTCGCTCCGCCGGCGGAGGAAGAGGCGACCGCTGAAGTGCGGGCTTGGCAGGGCCGAGAGGGCGATGTTCTCCCGGACGCTCCGCTCGATCACGAGCCCTTCCGCGCGCCGGTCCGGCGGCACGTAGGCGAGGCCGGCCCGGAGCATCGCGCCCGGCGTCGGCTTGCCGACGCTCCGCCCCCGCAGGCGGACCGTTCCTCCGCGGATCGGCTCGAGCCCGAAGCAGGCCCGCCCCACCTCCGACTTGCCGGATCCGACGAGCCCGGCCAGGCCGACGATCTCCCCCGCCCGGACGGTGAGCGAGACGTCGTCGACGAGGGCCCCCGCCGTCAGGCGCTCCACCTGGAGCAGCGCCTCGCCCGGGCGGTGGTCGATTCGGGGGAAGAACGCCTCGATCCGGCGGCCCGTCATCAGCTCGACGAGCCTCTCGGGCGTGGCATCCCGCACGGCGAGGGTCTCGACGCGGCCGCCGTCCCGAAGGACGGTCACGCGGTCGCCGATCCGGTGGAGCTCGTTCATGCGGTGCGTGATGTAGATGATCCCGACCCCGTGCCGCTTGGAGTCCCGGACCAGCTGGAACAGCCGGTCCGTCTCCCGATCGGTCAGGGCCGCCGTCGGCTCGTCCAGGATGAGAATCGAGAGGTTCGTGCGGAACGCCTTGGCGATCTCGACCATCTGCTGCTCGGCCCGGGACAGCCGGTTCACCCGCATCCGAGGCAGGATGGGGAAGCCGAGGCGGCGGAGCGCCTCCTCGGCGCGCCGGCGCATCTCGGGCTTGTTGATGAGGGCCCCCGTCGTCGGCTCCGCGCCGAGGAAGAGGTTCTCCTCGACGGTGAGGCCCGGGACCAGGCTGAACTCCTGGAAGACGGCGCTAATGCCCCGCTGGCGGGCGTCGTGCACGGAGCGGAACTGGACCGGGCGCCCCCGCAGCTCGATCTCTCCCGCGTCCGGCCGGAGCGCGCCCGCCACGATGTTGATGAGGGTCGATTTCCCGGCGCCGTTCTCGCCAAACAGGACGTGGACCTCGCCGGGCCGGAGGTCGAAGTCCACGCCGCGCAGCGCCTGCACCCCGGGGAACCACTTCGTCACCCCGCGCAGGCGGAGGACGGGCGGGGCCCCGGAGCTGAGCTCCGGGGCCCGCCCCGTCTGCGTATCGGTCAACGCCACCCCGCGCGCTCCTAGTCGACGCTGAAGGTCGGGCTGAAGTTGGCGGGGGCGAGGGACGACTCGTAGTGGAAGGTGTTGATGTTGGACTTGTCGATCACGTAGATCTCGGGACCGGTGTGCTTGGTGTAGGGCTTCTTTTCCAGGATCCGGACCGCCTGGTCGATGGCGATCCGGCCCTGGATGACCGCCGAGTCGGTGGGAGCGGCGAGCACGGCGCCGCGCTTGATGTCCTGATACACGCCCGGGGTGAAGTAGTACGCGAGGACCTTGATCTTGTCCGCCTTGCCGGCGTCCCGGAGCGCCTCCACCGCCGCCTCCGTCGTGGGCGAGGTGCCGACGATGTAGTCGATATCCGGGTAGGCCTGGAGCACGTCCTCGACGAGCTTCAGCTGAATCTCCTTGCCCGTGTCGCCGTACTTCGTGCTGACGATCTGGATGGCGCCCTTGGCGGCCGCCTCCTCGAAGCCCTTGTTGCCGGCGACCACCCAGCCCGCGCCCGGAGGGCCGGGAAACCAGGCGACCTTGACCGGCTTCGAGCCCTTCGGGTGCCTCTTCACCAGATACTCGGCCGCCTTCGCCCCCATCTCGCCGAACGAGACCAGGGACTTGGCCGAGAGCTTCGGGGAGCTGATCCCGTTGATCACGTCGATGACCGGAATCCCCTTGGCCGCCGTCTCCTCGACGAGCTTGTTGAGGCCGGTCTCGGAGATGGCGCCGATCACCACCACGTCGGCCCCCTGGGCGACGCAGTCCTCGATCTGGCTGATCTGCTTGGCGAGGTTCGTGTAGCCGCCCGCCTCCACGAGCTGCATCTTGACGCCGAGCCGGCGCGACTCGGCGACCACGCCGTAGTCGACCGCGATCCAGTAGGCGTCCTTCATGTGGGGGAAGGAGACGCAGATGTTCCACTTCTTGGCCGCCTTCTCGAGCAGCGGCACGTACATCTTCTTGATCTTCTTGCCCTCCATGCTGAAGGGCGGATCGCGGTCCTCGACCGGGAACGGCCACCACTGCTTGTCCTGGGCGGCGACGAGCGTGCCCACGCCCACGAGCATGCCCGCCAGGGCCAGGCACGAAACCAGCTTCCGACGTGACCTCATACGATTCCTCCTTGTGATCGACCCGTCGTTGTCATCGCGGGCGTCGCCCGGTCGCCGACGGCCGCGCGCCGACGCGCCCCGAGGGCGGTCGTCCGCGGCCCCGCGGTCGGCCAATTCGCCGTCATCGCCTGCTGCTGCCCCCTGAGTCCTCCGCGCGTCCGCCGTCAGAACGTCGGCGGCGTGTTGATCCAGAGCAGCGCGGTCACGTCGGGGCCAGGGCTGCGCCACGCGTGGAGGGCGCTGCTCTTGAAGTACATGCTGTCGCCCGGCCCGAGCCGGTACCGCTCGCGGCCGGCGAGGGTGATCTCGAACCGGCCGGAGAGGACGTGGATGAACTCCTCGCCCTCGTGCGCGTACTGGCCCTCGCTGCCGGCCCCCGGGGCGAGCGTGAAGCGGTGGCAGTCCATGGCCAGCCGGCCCTCGGCGAGCTGTTCGATCTTGATCCCTTCGCCGAGCATGGGGAGGACGCGGTACCGGCCGGCGCGGATCACCTTTCCCGCGGCACGGGTCCGGCGAGCGGTCAGGGCCGACACCGTGGTCCCGTAGCACCGCGCGAGCTTCTGGAGGCTCGCGACCGAGGGCTGCCCCACCCCGTGCTCGATGGAGCTGATGTAGGAGGGGGCGAGGCCGGTCTTCCGGCTCGCCTGGCGCAGCGTCAGTCCGGTGCGGGCCCGGAGGGCCTGGAGCCGCCGGCCCAGCTCGCGGACGGCCTCCGGCGGTCCGCCCCGGGCGGGGCCATGTCCGTTGACGCCCAGGGTCGCCGCGATCGCCGCCAGGTTCAGCCCCTGGAGCGATCGGAGCCGGCGGATGTCGCGGATCCGGCTCACGTCGTCCTGGGTATAGCGCCGATGCCCGCTTGCCGTCTTCGTGGGCACGACGAGGCCCCGACGCTCCCAGAGGCGCAGCGCGGAGGGACTGACCCCCGCCGCCTTCGCCGTCGTGTGGATGCTGAGATAGGGAGCGTCCAAACCTTGCACTTGTTCTGTAAGTTTGTGGGCGCACGAGTACCACCGGCGAACGTCGATTGTCAATCGCAAAAACCCCGCCGAGGAGCGACCGGTCGCACCCGGCGATGGATCGGCCCGGTCCCTCGAGGCCCGAGAGCCGGGGTGCGTCCTTCGCTTGGCGCCGCCGAAGCCCCGACTCCGGCAACGGTCATCCTCCCGGCCGCAGCCGGGGCTCTGTCCGCCCGGGCCCGGCGAGAGGCGAGGCCGCACCGTTTGACAACTCCTCCTCGGTGCGGAACCCTTGCGGCGGGGTCGAGCCGCGAACAGCTTCAGGACGTCGTGACGGGTGATGGCTGGCGATCGGCCAGCCGACACGCGATCCCTGATGGGCACAGACGCGCGGCCCGGCCCCCGGGGACTGCCTCGGGTCGAGGCCCGGCCCCTGGGCGAAATGTGTCGGACCCAGGCTCCGAGCGGTCGGCTCGGGAGCGGTCACGCCGGGAGGTGAGGAAGACATTCTTCGGACAAGACGACGCTCGGGCTTCCGTTCGCTGTGGCTGGCGTCCACGGCCCTGGTCCTGTGGGTCGGTCCGCTCGCCGGTGACGTGTCCGTCCCGGCCCACCCGCTCGAGCCGCTCACCCGGGAGGAGATCGCGGCCGCCGTCGAGATCCTCGCGTCGAGCGGTCGAACGAACGCCGGCAGCCGGCTCTCGCTCGTCGCGCTCCGCGAACCACCGAAGCAGGACGTGCTCGGCTTCGTCCCTGGCCTGCCCATCCGGCGCGAGGCCTTCGTCGTCGTCTACGAGCGCGCCGCGAACAGGACCTTCGAGGCCGCGATCGACCTGGGGGCGCGGCAGGTGCGCTCCTGGACCCAGATCCCCGGCGTCCAGCCCCCGATCTTGACGGAGGAGTATGCCCTGACCGGAGACATCGTCCGGCAGGACCCCCGCTGGCAAGCCGCCATGCGCCGTCGGGGGATCAGCGACCTCACCAACGTGTACGTCGACCCCTGGCCGGCGGGCGAGGCGCTCGGACCGGACGAGCGGAATCGGCGGATCGTCAAGGCGGTGGCCTATTACAAGGCCTCCTCCCACAACGCGTATGCCCGGCCGATCGAAGGGGTGATCGCCGTCGTCGACCTGACTGGGCAGCGGGTCCTCCGCGTCCTCGACTCGGGCGTGATCCCGCTGGAGACCACGCCGCGGGAGCTCGACGAGGCGTCCCTCGCGCCCCAGCGAGACCCGCCGCGCTCCCTCGAGGTCGTCCAGCCGCACGGCCCGAGCTTCACGCTCGCGGGCTCCCTCGTCCGATGGCAGAAGTGGCAATTTCGGGTCGCGATGCACCCGCGCGAGGGGCTGGTGCTCTACACGGTCGCCTACGAGGACGCGGGCCGACTTCGCCCGATTCTCTACCGCGCCTCCCTGTCCGAGCTCTTCGTCCAGTACGCCGACCCGAGCCCGGCCTGGGCCTTTCGAAACGCCTTTGACGAGGGAGAGATCGACCTCGGGCGATGGGCGACTCGCCTCGAGCCGGGCACGGACGTCCCGAGGAATGCCGTCTTTGTGAACGCCGTGATCGCCGACGACAAGGGCGTTTCCTACGAGATCCCGAACGCGCTCGCCCTCTACGAACGCGACGGCGGGCTCCTGTGGAAGCACGTCGATTATCCGCGCGTGAACGAGAGCCGGCGGGCGCGCGAGCTGGTCCTGACGTGGGTCGGCAACCAGGGCAACTACGAGTACGGGTTCAACTGGATCTTCCGCCAGGACGGGACCTTGACCGTGGAGGCGATCCTCACCGGGATCGCGCTCGCCAAGGGCGTCGCGACGGCTGGACCGGGGCGGTCGATTCCGTTAGTCGCGCCCCACCTGGCGGCGGTGCCACACCAGCACTGGTTCAACTTCCGGTTGGATGTCGACGTCGACGGCCCGAAGAATCGGGTGGTGGAGGTCGAGACCGTCCCCGCGCCGGGGCCTCCGGGGAGCGGATTCTCGGTCAAGGAGACGCCGCTCCGGCGCGAGGCGAGCGCCCGCCGCCAGATCGACCCGCTGTCGAGCCGCCGCTGGAGGGTCGTGAACCCGGCCTCCCGGACCGAGCTCGGCCAGCCGGCGGGATACGCGCTGGTCCCCGGCGAGAATGTCCGAGCCTACGCGAGCCCGGACTCCATCGTCGGCCGACGGGCCGGGTTCATCCAGGCCCACGTGTGGGTCACCGCCTATGACCCGGCCGAGATGTACGCGGCGGGCGCCTACGTCAACCAGGCGCCCCGCACGCGGGGGCTCGCCACCTGGGTCCGGGCGAACCGGTCGATCGACGACCGCGACATCGTCCTCTGGTACACGTTGGGCGTGACCCATATTCCGCGTCCCGAAGACTGGCCGGTCATGCCGGTGCATCGCGCCAGCTTCACGCTCGAGCCCGACGGGTTCTTTGCGCAAAACCCGGCGCTCGACGTGCCGAAGCCGCGCTGAGCGAGGAGCCCGCGGGCGACGAGTCAGTCGCGCGCGTGGCGGCGCACGAAGCCCTCGTCGACCTCGATCCCGAGACCGGGCCGGTCCGGGAGCTCGAGCTGGCCGTCCACCACGGCGAACTTCTCGTGGACGAGCTCGTGCAGCAGGGGGTTCGCGCCGAGCGAGTACTCGAGGATGAACCCGGCGCTCTGGCTCGCCGCGAGGGCCACGCCGGCCGCGAAGGCGGGCGCGCCGGACCACAGGTGCGGGGCGAGCCTCAGGTTGAAGGCGGAGGCGATCGCGCCGATCCGGACGCCCTCCGTGATGCCGCCCGCGATCGCGAGGTCGGGCTGGAGCACGTCCGCGGCGCGCAGCTCGGCGATCTCGCGGAAGTCGTGGCGGGTGAACTCGCTCTCGCCGGTCGCGATCGGCACCGCGGAGGCCCGGCGCACCTCGGCGAGGCCGGTCTTGTCGTCGGCCGTCACCGGCTCCTCGAGCCAGTAGAGGTCGCAGTCCTCGACCATCCGGCAGAACGCCTTCGCCTCCGCCACCGTCCACGTGCCGTGGGCGTCGGCCATCAGCTTCACGTCGGGGCCGAGCGCCTGGCGCGCGGCGCGCACCCGCGCCGCGGAGCGATGCGGCTCGCCGTCCATCACGCCGACGCGCATCTTGACGGCGCGGAACCCGCCCTGCGCCACGTAGCCGAGCAGCTGCTCGCCGATGCGGGCCTCGTCGGCCCAGCCCCCCGACGCGTACGCGGGCATGCGCTCGGCGCGGCGCCCGCCGAGCAGGCGCCAGACGGGCGCGCCGAGCGATTTGCCGAGGAGGTCCCAGAGCGCGATGTCGACGCCGGCGATCGCCGAGATCGAGAGGCCCCGCCGCCCGAGCTGGGGCAGCACGTGGCCGCGATCGAGCGCGAAGCCCTCGCGCGGCGTGTTGTACATCACGTCCCACAGCCGGCTCACGTCGCGCGGGTCCTGCCCGACGAGGAGGGGCGCCAGGTCGCGGTTGATGATGGCGGCGAGGCCGTACCCCGATGCCGCGCTGCCGACGCCGGCCTTCGCCTCGCCCCAGCCCACGAGGCCGTCGTCCGTCTCCACCTTCACGAGGACGGAGTCGAAGGACGCGATGCGACCGAAGTCGCTCACGTGCTGCCGCTCGTACGGGATCGGGACGTGGACCCAGGTCGCCCGGAGGCTCGTGATCTTCACCGGGCGAGTCGCTCCGTGACCGCCGGCCGCCTCGGGCGGCCGGCGACCCGCGAGCCGGGCGCCGTCATCCCGTGACCCATCCGTACCAGCGGTGGCTGGGGGCGGCGCCGCCCTCGAGGTACGCCATCTTGATCCGACTCAGGTAGTCCGCGGGAAGCGCGTTCCGCCGGGCGTTCACGTCGATGGCGAAGACCCGCGCGGCGTTCAACCCGAAGATCTGCTCCTTCACCGAGCGCGTGAGCGGCCCGTACCCGTGCGTCTCCACCAGCGCGTCGGGAATCTCGAAGCGCCGGAAGGCCTCGATCTGCCACTGCGGCGTCCCGTACCAGATCGAGTCCGTTCCCCACAGCACGTGGTCGGCGCCGAAGGCGTCGATGACCTGCCCGAGCAGGTGGGCGCACGCGGTGGGATTGGTCGTGACGAGCTGCCCGAAGGTGGAGCCCAGCTCCATGTAGATGTTGCGGAGGCCCGGTGCCTTCCGCTTCGCCTGGCAGAACTCGGTGGTCCAGGGGATGTCTCCCGACGGGGCGGCCGCCGCCACGCCGAGCAACCCGGCGTGGTAGACGAGGAAGTCGATGTCGGGGAAGTCGGTGGCCGCCTTGATCAGGTCGCGCGGATGGTTGTAGTCCGCCACGGGACCGAGGGGCAGTCCCTTGTGAACGCAGAAGCGCCGCACGCCGAGCGCACGGGCCTTCTCGAGCATGGGATAGGCGATCTTCTCGTCGTCGACGAACCAGCCGCGATCGAACCCCTTGGGGGCGGCCCCGGTATACGCCTTCCAGGCATCGACCTTGAGCGCGGCCGCCTGGAGGTCCATGAAGTCGAGATCGGCCCGCCCGAGCTGCGGCGTGACCAGGCCGTGGGCGAGCATCCGGCGGGACTGCGTGATGCGGTTGATCTCGTCGCGGATGTGGGTCATCTCCTTCGGCGGCACCACCGCCTCCTGCGGATACGGTCCGGGCGGTGTCGAGATGAGCCCGATCGCCGTCTCGCTGTCGAGGAACACCTCCTTGACGAAGTTCTCCCACGAGAGGTCGGCGAGGGTGCCGCGATCGGACGCGAGCGCGGGATTCATCCGCCGCGCCCGCTGGCGCAGCCCGAGCAACCCCGGCTTCGAGATCGCGCCCTTCCGACCCGCCTCGGCATCGCCGGGGTCGTAGCCGGCGCTGACGTAATGGAGCTGCACGTCGAAGATGAAGGCGGGCGCGCCCGAACGCTCCCGGAACGCCGACGGATCGGCCGCCTCGACCTCGAGCACGTCGAAGAACCGCCCGAACACCGCGTTCATCGCCAGGAGCGACGTCGCCATCCCGCCGCTCCGCCGCAGGAAGTCCCGGCGACTCAGCCCGAGCCTCGGCGCCAGACGGCCCGCCGCCGCGAGGATCCGATCTTCCACCGCGCGCTGGGCGGCCGTCTGCGGGAGAGGCGGGAACTCCTCGTTGGAGACGAGCCGCGTCGGGAGCGGGGCCAGCGTGCGGAGGCCCCGGCGCATGCCGGGGCGGAGCTGGAAGGCGTGGCGATTCTGAGCCGTCATGGTCGACTCCTCGCTGAGGGTGCGGACGCCCGGGCTCGGCCGCGCGCGAACGGCCTCGATTCTACCTCTGATCCGCCCATTGAGGAGGCGAAGGACCGTCCCTATCATAGGGCCGGCGCGGACGCGCCCCAGGGGGTAAATCGCCATGCTGATGCGGAAGCTGGGTCGCTCCGGACTGCGAATCGCCGCCCTGTGTCTCGGCGGCAACACCTTCGGGTGGACGACCGACCAGAAGGCGTCGGAGGCCGTGCTCGACGCCTACGTCGAGGCCGGCGGCAACTTCATCGACACCGCCGACGTGTACTCCCGCTGGGTCCCGGGCCACGCGGGTGGAGAGTCGGAGACCGTGCTGGGGACGTGGACGCGGGAGCGCCGAAACCGCCACGCCGTGGTCATCGCCACCAAGGTCATGGCGCCCATGGGGCCCGGCCCGAACGATACCGGCCTCTCCCGCCAGCACATCATGGAGGGAGTCGAGGCCTCGCTGCGCCGGCTCCAGGCCGACTCCATCGATCTCTATCAGGCTCACTGGGACGATCGCGACACCCCGCTCGAGGAGACGCTGCGCGCCTTCGACGACCTGGTCCGCCAGGGCAAGGTGCGCTACCTCGGCGCCTCGAACTATCACGCGTGGCGGCTGGCGCGGGCCCTCGGAGAGAGCGAGCGCCGCGGCTTCGTGCGCTACGAGTCGCTCCAGCCGAAGTACAACCTCGTCTTCCGCGACGAGTACGAGCGCGAGCTCGAGCCCCTCTGTCTCGAGCAGGGCGTGGGCGTCATCCCGTACTCCTCGCTCGGGAGCGGCTTCCTGTCGGGCAAGTACCGCCGTGGTGGGACCCTGCCCGTGACGGCGCGCGCCGGCGGCGTGCAGAAGACCTACATGACCGACCGCGGCTTCGCCGTCCTCGAGGCGGTCGAGAAGGTGGCGGCGGCGGCCGCCGCGACGCCGGCCCAGGTCGCGCTCTCCTGGCTCGCCCACCGCCCCGGCATTACGGCGCCGATCGCCAGCGCGACCTCCGTGGCCCAGCTCAAGGAGTTGCTCGGCGGGATCGACCTCCGCCTGGACGAGGAGGCGACCGCGACCCTCGACCGCGCGAGCGCCTGGCGCGACGCCTAGTGCTCCTCTCGCGAGTTCAGCCGGAGACGCGAACCAGCGGCCCGGTGCCGGCGTACGTTCGATCGCGTGCCGTTGGGGCCACCCGTGCGATTTCGTTTATTTTTGTCGCTCCTGTTTGACGGGCCGGCTCCCTGCGTGAGGCCTGGAGCTTGGCCGGCATCCCGGCGGGATGCTAGGCTGATTTCATGCCGCTGAGTGCCGGCTCCCGTCAAGCCGGCGACAGAGCGCCCCCCCCTTGATTCGAGGAGTCCGATGTCGCTTCGCCGTCGCATCCTGACCCTGGCGGTCGCGGCCGGCCTTTCCCTGCTGCGGGCGTCGGCGCCGGCCGCCGCGGACCCGGTCCTCCCGTTCCTTCCGGCCGTGTGGTTGGATACCACGTACGTGGCGCCCACCGGAGGCACCGTTCGCCCCGTCAACGCGGGCGGGGACCTCCAGGCGGCCCTCGACGCGGCGCAGCCCGGCGACGTGATCACGCTCGAGGCGGGCGCGACCTTCACGGGCAACTACACGCTGCCGCCGAAGAGCGGGGCGGGCTGGATCATCATCCGCACGTCCGCCCCCGACTCGAGCCTGCCGCCCCCGGGCACGCGCATCACGCCGGCCGACGCCGCGATGCTCCCGAAGGTGGTCAGCGCGACCCCGGCCCCGGCGATCGCGACCCAGGCGGGCGCCCATCACTACCGTCTGATCGGGCTCGAGGTCACCGTGGGGGCCGGCGTCACCAACAACGCGGGTGTCGGGGGCCTCGTCCAGCTCGGCGCCTGGCAGACGCAGACGACGCTCGACCAGGTGCCGCACGACATCATCCTGGACCGCGTGTACGTCCACGGGAGCCCGGGCGTCCAGCTTCGCCGCTGCGTCGCGTTGAACAGCGCCTCCACGGCCGTCATCGACTCCTACATCTCCGACGCGCACCACCAGACGTCCGACGCCCAGGCGATCGCCGGCTGGAACGGGCCCGGCCCCTTCAAGATCGTCAACAACTACCTCGAGGGATCGAGCGAGAATCTCATGTTCGGCGGCGGGGACCCGGCGATCTCGAATCTCGTGCCCTCCGACATCGAGATCCGAGGGAACCACTTCTTCAAGCCGCTCTCGTGGAAGAGCGACGATCCGAGCTATGCCGGCATTCTCTGGGTCGTGAAGAACATCTTCGAGCTGAAGAACGCCCAGCGGGTTCTGGTGGACGGCAACAGCTTCGAGCACGAGTGGGTGGCCGCCGACGAGACCGGGTTCGCGATCACCTTCACCCCCCGCAACGAAGGCGGCGCCGCACCGTGGTCCGTGGTGCGGGATTTACCCACAACGTCGTGCGGCATTCCGCCTCGGTGATCGTCACGCGGGGAACCGATACGATCCAGACCACCACGCAGCAGACCACGCGATCCTCGTCAAGGACAACGTGTTCGACGATATCGAGACCGCTCGCTGGGGACGCCTGAACTATCCAGGGACGGGGTTTCTCTTCTATACGGGGGCGGCGAACGTCACTATCGACCACAACACCCTCTTCAATACGGGACCCGCGGTCTACGGGGATATCTCGGCCAATGCCGGCTTCGTCTACCGCAACAACATCTCGCCCTCCAACATCGGTACCGCCGACTATCAGCTCTGTTGTAGCGGGGTCGCGGACAACATCGATGGCATCGGCGGGAGGGGCACGACCGGAAACGCCACCGTCACCTTGAACACCTACTTTCCCGGTGCGGTCTTCGTCAGGAATGTCCTGGCCGGCGGCGGGCACTCGACGAACTGGCCCGCGGATAACTTCTTTCCCTCCACGCTCGACGCCGTCGGCTTCGTCAACCGTACCGGCGGCGACTACCACCTCTCCGCGGCGAGCCCCTACAAGAACGCGGGCACCGACGGGAAGGACCTGGGAGCGGACATCGACGCCCTCGACGCGGCCACCGCGTGTGCCGTGGACGGGTCCTGCACGCCCACGCTCGACCTGGTGGAAACGGCG
>Ga0209056_10002002_pt1 | contig 22189 bp, 21 predicted proteins | sample GraSoiAngelo_114_FD_185876 | JGI IMG/M metagenome (GOLD analysis project Ga0209056, IMG submission 185876) | Grasslands soil microbial communities from the Angelo Coastal Reserve, California, USA - 14_0903_13_40cm (SPAdes) (version 2) | ecosystem: Environmental > Terrestrial > Soil > Grasslands...
CGTCGACGAAGGACGCTCCGCTCGCTCGGAACAATTCCTTCGCCTCGACGACGGCGACCCCGTTCCCGCAATCGCTGAACGTGATGTTCCCGCTGGACAGCGGCCAGAGGCTCGGGCCGAAGACCGGGTGGACGCTCGCCACCCGCAGCCCGGCGTGGCCCATCGCCCGCAGTTCCTTCTCGATGGGCGCTTTCAGACTGGCCACGTCGAAGATGAGGGCCTTCGGCTTGATCGCGGCGATCCGGTTCAGGATGTCCGCGCACACGGACATCGGGACGGAGACGGCCACGACGTTGGCCGCCAAGACTCCCTTCGCGAGGTCGGGTTCGAGCGGGAAATCCTCGAGCGGGCCGGCGATGTCGTTCACGACGACGTCGTACCCGCGGGATCGGAAGTAGCGGCAGAGCCAGCGGCCCATCTGGCCCGCGCCCCCGACCACGAGGATCTTTTGCTTCGCGGACTTCGGTAGGCGGACCAGGTCCTGGACGTGCACGCTCTCGTCGATCAGGAGCCGTGCCAAGCCCTCGGCAAAGGACAGGCTGATCCCCCTCGTCGCACCTTCGGTCAGGAGCCGCGTGAATACGCGATCCTCCGTGTCCGGTACCACGACGGGAAGGCCGAGCAGCTTCTTCTCCACGCCGAGCTGTTCCGCGATGTGCAGGCGCTTCGCCACGAGGGCAACAATCTCTCTGTCGACATCCGCGATCTCCTCGCGCAGCCGCGCGATCTCCGCTTCGCTCATCGATATCCGCCTAGGAACGTGGGATGCGGGGAGTCGATGCCTCGGGGACCGAGAGGATCTTCCGCACCTTCCAGATCGCTTCAGAGAAGCGACTTCGTCTATTTCCGTGTTCATCTCCCCGCGGGCGAGCGTTCCTAGCAGACAGGCCCCGATGAACGGCCTGGTATCCCATAGCCTCGCGTTCCGAAGTCCGTCACGATGGCAAGCTCGCGGTCAATTCCGCGACGAAGCGCGCGATGGCCTCCGACGTTGCGCCTTCTCCGATTCTCCGCACGATCGCACTGCCCACGACGACACCGTCAGCCCCGGCGCCGGACAACGCCCGCACGTGCGCCGCTGTCGTCACGCCGAAACCGACCGCGAGGGGGAGGGCAGTCACCCGGTGCAAGTCCGAAATTCTCGCCGGAAGACCGTCCGAAAGGTCGGGGTGCACGCCGGTGGTCCCGAATCGCGAAACCACGTAGAGGAACCCCCGGGACGATTTCGCAATCGCGGCCGCGCGCTCGACAGGGGTCGAAGGGGCCACGAGCTGGATGCCGTCCAGTCCACATCCGTCCAAGGCCCCGGAGATTTCGTCCGAGTCTTCCCAGGAGAGGTCCGGGACGATGACGCCGTCTACGCCGGCATCTCGGGCCTGCCCGGCGAAGGTTTCCAGGCCCATTGCGTAGAGGGGGTTCGCATAACTCATGAGGACCAGCGGGATCTCGGAACCTCGACGGAGGGATGCTACCAGGCTGAGAACGTCGCGAGGTCGCGTCCCGCCACGCAGCGACCGTTGCCCGGCCCGCTGGATCTCCGGCCCATCCGCAATCGGGTCTGAGAACGGGATCCCGAGTTCGATGACGTCAGCGCCTCCCTGCTCGCACGCCCGCGCAAAGGCTTCCGTCTGGGGGAGATCCGGATCTCCGGCCATCAGATACGCCACCAAGGCTGCGCGTCTCTCCCGCCGAGCCGCCGCGAAGGCGCCGGGCAGGCGGCTCACAACGTCACTCCCATCGCATCCGCCACGGTGGCCATGTCCTTGTCTCCGCGTCCCGACAGGGTGATGACGATCACGGCATTCTGGTCCATCTCTCGCGCCTTCTGCATCGCCGCGAACACCGCATGGGCCGGTTCGAGGGCCGGCAAGATTCCCTCGAGCCGCGCGAGGGCGTGGAATCCCTGGAGCGCCTGCTCGTCCGTGACAGCGACGAACGACGCCCGCTTCGATTCTTTCAGCTCCGCAAGCTGCGGGCCGACGCCCGGATAGTCGAGGCCCGCCGAGATGCTGTGGGTCTCGAGCACCTGCCCGTCTTCATCTTGGAGGAGGTACGACCGCGCTCCGTGCAGGATTCCGACGCGACCACCGGTGAGGGAAGCGGCGTGTTTCCCTGATGCAAGGCCGAGGCCTCCCGCTTCCGCACCGAGCAGCTCCGTCTCTTCGCCGAGGAACGGGGCGAACGTGCCCATCGCATTGCTCCCGCCGCCGACGCAGGCGACGAGGACGTCCGGCAGGCGCCCGATCTGGGCCCTCGACTGTTCCCGAATCTCTTCGCCGATCACGCTTTGGAAATCTCGCACGATCGTCGGATAGGGGTGCGGGCCCACGACACTCCCGAGCAGGTAGTACGTCGTCGCGACGTTCGTGACCCAATCGCGGAGCGCCTCGTTGATCGCATCCTTCAGGGTCCGGGTCCCCTCCGCCACCTCGTGGACCGTCGCGCCGAGGAGGCGCATCCGGAAGACGTTCAAGGACTGTCGCTTCATATCGACGGAGCCCATGTACACCTCGACCGGGAGGCCGAGGACGGCACCGGCCATCGCCGTCGCGACGCCATGCTGGCCGGCGCCGGTCTCGGCGATGACCCGGCCCTTCTTCATCCGCTTCGCCAGTAGAGCCTGGCCCATCACGTTGTTGAACTTGTGCGCGCCGCCGTGGCAGAGGTCCTCCCGTTTCAGGTAGATCCGGGCTCCGCCGACATGTTCGGTAAGGCGTCGGGCGAAGTAGAGCGGCGTCGGGCGTCCGCCGTAGTGGCGGTAGTACAAGTCCAGTTCCTCCCGGAACGACGGATCCGCTTTCGCCTCCTCGTAGGCCGCCTCGAGCTCATGCAACGCGGGCATCAAGGTCTCCGGAACATATTGTCCGCCGAACCGCCCGAAGCGACCTTTCTTCCGGATAACGGATGCCTCAACCATGACGAAGCTCCTGCAATTTCCTCGCGGGATCCGCGTGACGCATGATCGACGTCCCGACGAGGACCGCGTCAGCGCCCCCGCGGAGCATCGCATCCACGTCGGCTCGGGTCTCAATCCCACTCATGGCGATCACGGGCCGGTCCTTCACCCGCTCCGATAGGATCCGGGTCGTCGTGCCTCGATCAAGATCCATCGTCGCTAGGTCCCGGTTGTTGATCCCCAGGATATCGGAATCCGTCTCAATCGCCGAATCCCACTCGGCGAGCGTATGGACTTCGAGGACGACGTCGAGCCCTCGAGAGTGCGCGTCCTCGATGAGAGCTTGCCGGCTCGCGTGGAGCCGCCCGCGGCGGGCGAGCGTCTCAATGAGGAGCACGGCCCCCGCGCCGGACGACGCCGCCGCGGCGATTTGCCGCGAGTCTACGACAATGTCTTTCATGAGGACCGGGAAGCCCGTGGACACGGCTCGCCGCAGGAGATCGAGATGGCCCCGGAAGATCCGCGGCTCCGTCAGGATGGACAGAGCGAGCGGGTTCGCCTCCGCGATTCGGGCCAGGAGTGAGTCGAACTCTGCGGGGTCCCTTTCCAGTGGCATGGTCGGCGAAGCAAACTTGATCTCGGCAATCACGTCGGAACGCCGAGGCGCGCCGCGGAGGGCGGCGAAGAGAGAGGGACCTCGGGCGACCGAGTGCTGGGCATCGTAATAGCCTTCGCCGAGGAGAGCCTCCGCATTCCCGACGAGACGTTCCAGCTCATCCAATGCCATCGACCACCGAACGGTTTCCGTTCGTCGCCTTCACGAAGGTACGCAGGGTCTCGAACGCCCTCCCCGAATCCAAAGCTTCCGTGGCCAGGGGCATCGCTTCGATGAGCGAGGAAGCCTTTCCGGCGACCTGGATCCCCGCGGCCGCGTTGGCCAGGAGCATGTCCCGTTTCGGTCCGCGTTCTCCCTGCAGGATCCGCAACGCCTCGTTCGCGGCGGTCTCCGGATCCGAACCCGCCAACCTCCGCGGGTCCACGCGCTCGAACCCGAAGTCCTCCGGCTTCAGGACGAACTGACGCGTCATCCCGTCCACGACCTCGGCGACGATCGTGGGGCAGCAGAGGCAAATCTCGTCCACACCCGACTGGCCGTGGACGATGAGGGCGTGATCGAACCCGAGCCGAGCCGAGACTTTGGCCATCAAAGGGACCAGGTCCGGACTGAAGACGCCGAGCAGGTGCCCTTTCGCCCCCGCCGGATTCGTGAGCGGGCCAAGAATGTTGAAGACGGTCCGCAAGCCAATCTCCTTTCGCGGTTCCATCGCGTATCGCATCGCGGGGTGAAACTTCGGCGCGAACATGAAGCATAGGCCGTGGGCCTGAAAGACCCGCTCCACGTCCGGCGGCTCGAGATCCACAGAGACCCCGAGGGCTTCGAGGAGATCGGCACTGCCGCAACGGCTCGTGATCGCGCGGTTCCCGTGCTTTGCGACGACCACGCCCGCCGCGGCGACGACGAACATCGCGATGGTTGACACGTTGAACGTGGTCATGGGGGCGCCTCCGGTGCCGCAGAGGTCGACGACGCGGCCGTTTGATGGCGGACGAATCGCAGCGCATCGCTCCCGCATCGCGGTGGCCATGCCCGCGATCTCATCGGGCCCCTCCCCCTTCATCCGAAGCCCCAGGAGAAACGCACCGATCTGCGCCGGGGTCGCCTGGCCTTCCATGATCTCCGCCATCGCGTCGTGCGCGCGCTCGAATCCGAGGGACCGCCCGGTCGCCAGGTCCGCGATCGCCTCGCGGATCATCGGCGAGCCCCCTTCAGGAAGTTCCGCAGGAGCTCGGGTCCCTCCGGCGTCAGAATCGACTCCGGGTGGAATTGGACGCCTTCGACCGGATGGTTTCGGTGCCGCACCGCCATGATCTCGCCGTCGTCCGCCGTTGCGCTCACTTCGAGGTCGCGCGGCAAGGACCCACGGACGATCGCGAGGGAGTGATAGCGGCCTGCGGTCATCGGATTCGAAAGGCCCTCGAAGATCGTGCGACCATCGTGGCGGACGACGCTCGCTTTCCCATGGCGGACCCGCGCCGCGCGTTCCACCATCCCGCCGTACGCGGTCGCGATCCCCTCATGGCCGAGGCACACGCCGAGCGTCGGGGTCGAGGGGCTCAGCTCCCGCAGGACGTCGGCGCACACGCCGAAATCCCGAGCGTTCGTCGGACGCCCAGGTCCGGGGGAGAGGACGATCGCGTCGGGCGCAAGCCGCTGAACCTCTTTCAAGGTAATCCTGTCGTTGCGATGGACGGACGGGTCCGCGCCGAGCTCCCCGATCGCCTGATACAAGTTGTATACGAACGAGTCATGGTTGTCAATCACGAGGACCATCATGCGGTGGCCTCCAGGAGCGCGGCGCGAAGGCCCTCGAGCTTTTGCTCCGTTTCCATCCACTCCCGGGCCGGATCCGAGTCCGCCACGATCCCTGCGCCCGCCTGCATGTAATACGTCGGACCGTCCGCGAACAGAGTCCGAATCGCGATGGCCGTATCCAAGTTGCCATTCAGCGAGAGATAGCCGACGACCCCGGCGTAGGGACCGCGAGCGGTCCCCTCGAGACCGTGGAGAATCTCCATCGCCCGCGGCTTCGGCGCGCCGCTCACGGTTCCAGCGGGGAACATCGCCGCGAACGCGTCGAGTGAATCCGTTCCGGGAGCGAGTTCCCCTTCGACGCGGGAGACGAGATGCTGGACGTGGCTGTACCGCTCCACCGTCATGTATTGCGGGACTCGGACGGTTCCGAACCGGCAGACCTTCCCGAGGTCGTTCCGGCCGAGGTCTACGAGCATGTTGTGCTCGGCCCTCTCCTTCTCGTCCGCGAGCAACTCCGTCCGGAACCGCTCCGTCTCCGGGAGGGTCGTACCGGCGGGCCTCGTTCCCGCAATCGGGAAGGTCGTCGCGGTGAGATCCTCCACCCGCAGGAGCATCTCCGGGCTCGCGCCGATCACCCGCCGAACGCCGAAGTCCAGGTAATACATGTAAGGACTGGGATTCGTCGCCCGGAGAGCCTCGTAGAAGGCAAGCGGATCCCCCGCCATCCGACCGAAATCCCGGCGGGATAGGACGACCTGGAATGCGTCGCCTCCCGCGATCGCTTCCTTCGCGGTCCCGACCGCGTCCATGAACCGCCCTTGGCCGATCTGCGGCCTCGGGGGATCGGCGTGCAGTTCCGGTTCGATCTTCGTCGCCTTAGGCAAATCCTCCATTCGGGAGCGGCCGTGGGCGAAATACTCCGCCCGCCGGCGCGCATGATCGACGATCACGCCGTCGAGATAGAGTCCGAACTCGAATTCCGGGAAGGGCGAGTCCGCATGGACGGGCACCGAATCGAGATTGCGAACGAATTCGTACGACACGTATCCGACGAGGCCGCCGACATACCTTCCGGGGACGCCCGGCGCGGCATACTTTGCGAGGAGGGACCGGAGCGCCGCGATCGGCTGGTCCGTCTTCATCGTCTCGCCGTTCGACCGCAGAACGCCGGCGCGGTACGAGATGACCATCTCCGGATCGAAGCCCACGAAGGTCTGCTCCGCGAGTCGCGCCGGACCGGAGAGGCTCTCGAGGATGAACGCGTGCGGGTGGTCGTCCCGCGAGGCGGCGAACAATGAATAGGGATCGAGGGCCGGGTCGAGCAGCACGCGCTTCATCGGGCCGCCTCGAGAGGGACGGGGCGATCGCTTCCAAACACGACGTCCGCGATTCGGTGTGCCGCGACGGCCGGATCCGGGGCCTGGAACACCTGGCGACCCACCGCGATGCCCGCCGCACCGGCACGCAGTGTTTCGCGAAGGACCTCGAGAAATGCGTTCTCGGGGATGGTCCTTGGTCCGCCCGCGACCACGACGGGCACCGGGCAACCTCGGACAATCGTCCGGACCCCGTCCGCGCCTGCCACAAAATTCGTCTGCACGAAGGTCGCTCCGATCTCTGCGGCGGCTCGGGCGGCGTGCGCCGCGGCCGCGGCATCCTCGGAGGGCTTTCCCGCCTCGGCGGCCGCATAGGCCATCATCAGGACCGGCACGCCGAACGATCGGGCCGAGTCGACGACGTGGCCTGCGTCCATCACCATCCGGTCCTCATCGGATGTACCGAAGGAGATTTGGACGGAGACCGCGTCGGCTCCCATCGAGATGGCGTGTTCGACCGTGGAACCGAGGACCTTCGATGTCGGACGGGAACTGAGGAGGGTGCCGGCGGAGAGGTGCACGACCAAGGCCCAATCTGGCGAGACCTCATTCGATAGAAAGGGGACCAGGCCCGGATTGACAATGAGGCCGGAGAAGGGGACGGAGCCCATCCGACGGAGGAACTCTGCGGGCCGTTCGATTCCCGGGATCGGCCCCGCCGGAAGGCCATGGTCGATCGCCAGGAGGAACGTCCGGCCGTTCGCCCCGTTGAGCCGCGAACGTCGCCGCTCCATACCGATCCGGGACATCGCGCTCCGCTGCCTGTCCCTTTATGGAATCTGTACATGATATTTAGACATTATTGACTTTTATCATACTATCAATATGGAGGCGACCGCATCCCGACGAATCGCCCGTCACCGAACGCCCCGGGCACCCGCGACGCGACTCGGCTCGTGAATCCCGCCGCCGAAGAACTCCTTGTGCACCGCCTGGACCGCCTTCTCCAGATCTCGATCGTCCACGGTGAACGTGTAGGCGACCATCGAAGCGCCCGCGGAAATGAGCTGCACGTTGACCCCCTGCTCCGCGACCGCCCGGAACACGCGCGACGCGACGCCGTGGGTGTAGCCCACCCCCTCGCCGACAAAGCTAATTAGGGATACGTGCGGCAGGACCTCGATCCGTTCGATGAGACCCGGCGGAAGGCGGGCCAACGTCTTTTTCGCCCGACTCACTCCATCCACGTCGACGAGCAGCGCGATGCACGTTTGCGACGTCGCCGCACTGTACACGTTCGTCCCCGCATCCGTGAGGGCCGTCGAGACTTCCGCGAGCAGGCTCTCCTTGCGCCCGGCGCCCGTCGAGAAGACCTTGAGGGTCGCCAGGTCGCGCACGTACGAGATGCTCTTCACGTCCCCGCTGCGGTCCACCGTGTCGGGCCCGATGCGCGTGCCCGTCTCCTCCGGCCGGAGGATGTTTTTCAGGACAATCGACGCACCGCACGCCCGGGCCGGCTGCACGGATCGCGGATGGAGCGCCTTCGCCCCGAAGTACGACAGCTCGGCCGCCTCGTCGTAGGAGAGCGCGGACAACGGAAACGCTTCCGGGACAATCTTCGGGTCGGCGCTCATGAAACCGCCGACATCCTTCCAGATCTCGATCGTGGGCAGTTCGAGGGCGTAGGCCACCACGGCGGCGCTGTAATCGGATCCGCCGCGACCGAACGTCGCCGTCTTGCCCTCCTGCGAGAGGCCGAAGAAGCCCGTGATCACGCTCACGTGCCCAGCCTGGGCTTCTCGCCGCAGGAACGGCGCGAGGCGGGCGCGCGTCTCGTCGAGCAGGGCCGACGCATTCCCGTACGTGTCGTCGGCGAGGAGGCCGATCGCATCCGCCTCGTGCGCACGGGCGTCGACTCCGAGCCGACCCAGGTTCGCGGCGACGACCTGCGCCGCGAGCCGCTCGCCGAATGAGAGGACGAAATCCCGCGAGCGTGGGGTGGTCTCCTCCGTGTACGCGATTCCATAGAGGAGTCGTTCGAGTTTCGTCGCGAGGGCCCCGATCGCCTCGGCGCTCGAATCCTCGCGGGAATCAGGCAGGAGAGCGAGATGCTTTCTACGCAGCTCTGCGACGTAGCCGTCGATCTCCTTCTCCTCCCGGGGCTTAGCAAGGGAGGCGATCAGGGAATCCGTCACGCCGGAGATCGCGGACACGACGACGAATTTCCGCCGTCGGTCCGCCTTTAGGATCTTCGCGATCCGTTCGTACATGTCCGCACTGCTCACGCAGTTCCCGCCGAACTTCGCGACCGTCCCCGGTTCAACCAAAATATCCCCTCCGGTACGCGAGCTCGGCGTTGAGAACGCTTCCTCCCGCACCTCCTCGAATCGTATTGTGTGAAAGGAGGAAGAAACGGAGCACGCGATTCGTCACCCGGATCCGGCCGACGGTCGCCGCCATTCCCCGGGCCCGCTCTGGCTCGCCGGCCATCCGGTCGAGGATCGGCTGCGGCCGATTCGCCTCTGGGCGCACGAGGACGGGTCTCTCCGGAGCCGTCGGCAGCCCGAGGCGCTGCGCCTCTCCGCGGAACGACGAAAGGACCGACACGACCTCGTCCGGATCAATATCCACCTGGAGGGGGATCGAGACAGCCTCCAGATGGCCGTCCCGGACCGGAACGCGGGCGCAGTTCGCCCACACCTCAATCTCGCTCGGGACGATACCCCCAGACCAGCGGCCGAGGAGTTTCTTCGCCTCCCGTCGCATCTTCTCTTCCTCTTGGTCGATGAAGGGGAGCACGTTCCCCTCGATGTCCAAGGAGGGGACGCCGGGATAGCCGGCACCGGAGAGGGCCTGGTATGTCGCCACGTGGATCCGGTCAAAATCGAAGGCGTCGGCGAGAGGTTTGAGGGCCAGGACGAGTCCCGTCACGGAACAGTTCGGATTCGTGACGATGAAGCCACCGCGTTTGAAGGTCGGCTGCTGCTCGACCAGGGCGAGGTGATCCGCATTCACCTCCGGAACGAGCAACGGGACGTCCGTCTCCATGCGATGGGACGAAGCATTCGAGAAGACTCGAATTCCGGCGCGAGCGGCGTCCGTCTCAAAATCCCGGGCCAGGTCCGCCGGCAAGCCGCTAAACGCCGCGGACACACCCGCCTGCTCGAGGAGTTTCACATCGAGCGATTGCAACTCTCTCCCTCCGACGTCGGGATCGAGGGCCACCCCCTCGAGCCGCCAGAAATCGGACAGACGACCCCCGATCTTTCGTTCCGATGCCGTCAGGACGGCAAGCTCGAACGTCGGATGGCCTTGTAGCAGGCTGACGAAGCGCTGGCCGATCGTCCCGGTCGCGCCGACGACGGCGACGGGCAATCGGCTCATGCCTTGGTTCCCCCTGATACCGTCACAGGAATCCTCCGAGCAGCATGAGATCGAGGATCACCATCGCCGCCGCATTCTCGACGACCGGCACGGCCCGGGGCACGATGCAGGGATCGTGACGTCCGGTGACGACCACCTCCGTCGGCGTCATCGTCGTGAGATCGACGGACCTCTGCGGCTTCGGGATCGAAGCGGTCGGCTTCACCGCAATTCGGAAGACGACGGGCATTCCGCTCGTGATCCCGCCGAGGATCCCGCCGGCATGGTTCGTGGCGGTGGACACCCGGCCTCGGTCGACGATGAAGGGGTCGTTGTGCTCGCTCCCGCGCATCGATGCCGCGCGGAATCCGGCGCCGAAGTCGACGCCCTTCACGGCGGGAATCGAGAAGAACAGATGGGACAAGGCGGATTCGAGGGAATCGAAGAACGGTTCTCCGACGCCCGCGGGCAGTCCTGTCACGATCCCCTCGATGATGCCGCCAACACTGTCCCGGTCCCTTCGGGCCTCTTCGACCTCCGCGATCATCCGATCCGCCGCGTCCAGGTCCGCGCAGCGAACGGGCGTCCGTTCCACGTTCGCCTCGATCTCCTCGGGCGTGCACGGTCGGGCCGTCACGCGTCCGATCTGGGTGGCGTGTGCGACAAACCGGACCCCCTTCGAAGCGAGCGGACCCCGCGCAATCGCCCCCGAGACGACGAGAGGGGCCGTCATCCGACCCGACAGCTGGCCCCCACCGCGCAGGTCGCTCTTTCCCCCATATTTCATAATCGCGGCAAAGTCGCCATGACCGGGTCGAGGGACGCGGCCCACCTGCGCGTAGGATCCCGACCGAACGTCCTCGTTCCGCAGGATCGCGACGATCGGTTCTCCCGTTGCGACGCCGTCGAGCAGGCCTCCCGAGAACTCGACGTGATCGGACTCCTTCCGCTGGGAGACGAGGAGGCTCTGCCCCGGCCGCCGGCGGTCAAGTTGCGCTTGGACGAAGCCCTCGTCCACCGGCGTCCCCGCGGCCAATCCTTCAATCGTGCACCCGACGAAGGGGCCGTGGCTCGTCCCGAAGATCGTCGTCCGGTACCGCGTCCCGAAGGCGTTCATGCGACCACTCCGTGGAGGGCGCCCAGGGCCAGAAAATCCTCGAGGAAGGACGGATACGAGACGCGGAACGACCAAGGATCGGAGACGTCCACGGCGCCCCGTGCGACGAGGCCCGCCACAGCCGCAGCCATCAGGATCCGATGGTCCCCGCGGGCGTCGACGGATCCGCCGAGCAGACGGGTGGGCCCGGAGACGAGGCAACCGTCGTCGGTCGGCTTCGCCCGGCCTCCTAGCCCGAGCAGCAAGGAGACCGTCGCCTCAATCCGATCGCTCTCCTTGAACCGCAGGTGGCGGCCGTTCACAAACCGGGTCTCCCCCCGTGCCTGCGAGGCGAGCACGGCGAGGATCGGGAAGAGGTCCGGCGTGTCGCCGATGTCGACCGTCTGTGCGACGAGCGGACCGCCTTGGGCCCGGACCCGGTCTCCGGAGACCTCGATGGATGCGCCGAACGCACGGAGGATGTCGACGATCTTCCGATCGCCGAGCGGCCCGTCGACGTCGAGGCCCGTCACGGTCACGTCTCCGTCCGTGATCGCCGATGCGACGAGCGGGAACGCCGCCGACGAGAAGTCGCCGGGCACGTCGGTGTCCGTCGCGCGGTACCGTTGACCGCCCGACGTCCGGTACAACCCGTCGTCGGCCGTCACGTCCACGCCGAACCAACGCATCATCTGGACGGTCAACTTGATATACGGTTCGGATCGAATCGGAGGGATGACGCGGATCTCCACGCCCTGCGCGGCGAGGGGGCCGGCGAGGAGGAGACTGGACAGGAACTGGGAGCTCACGTCACCCGGAAGGCTCGCAGAACCGCCTCGAAGGGTCCCGCGAATCTCGACGGGTGGCCGGCCGTCTCCCCCGAGGGAGATGGCGCCCGCCCCGAGGGCGCGGAGCGCATCGAGGAGCGGACCCATCGGCCGTTTCCGGAGGCTCGAGTCTCCCGTCAACGTCGTCGCACCCGGGAGCAAGGACGCGACTCCCGCCAGTAGACGAAGGGTGGTCCCCGAGTTTCTTGCGTCTACGGGGCCGTTGGGGACCCGCAACGAATCGCCGTCGACGCGGACGCTTACCCGGTCCCGAGCGACGTGGGCGCCGAACGCCTCGACGCCGTCCAGGGTCGCATTGGTATCTTGGGACCGGAGGGGTCGGCGGATCTGCGAGGAACCGCTCGACAACGCCGCGAGGACAACCGCCCGGTGCGTGACGCTCTTCGACGGCGGGGCTCGAATCGTCCCGGATACCCGCGAGGGCAGAGAGCGGTACTTCATTGGGTCACCGCCCATGGTTCGATCGGGCTCAGTTCGACGATGCGGACCTCGGATTCGCCGTCTTCCATCGCCTCCTGTACGCGCTCCGCCCGGTCACGCTTCGCGAGGGCGATAATGGCGGGTCCGGTGCCCGTAATCCCCGCTGCGAGTGCGCCCGCGGCCCGGGCTCGATGGGCTGGAGTCTCGTCGATCCCGAGGACCGGCGCGTACGCCGCGCTGTTGGCCTCGATCGCACGGAAGTAATGGCCCCGAAGGGCGAAATGGAAAGCGGCTTCCACCGCCGGCCGAATCCCGGTGAAATCGACCCCCTTTAAATCCGACTTACGAATCAGGCGGCGCGGAATGTCAACGACCGCGATGAGGTCCGCCGGGAAACGGTCCAATGCGAGGATTCGCCGGCCTCGGTTGTCCGTGACGCATATTCCTCCATAGAGGGAGGCGCAGGCGTCGTCGAACGCGCCCGTGATCGTCACTCCCGCTTCGATGGCCGCATCGACACCCGTCTGGAGGATGTCCCGCGGATCCAAGTCTAGTCCGAGGGCCCGGGCGCTCGCTTGCACGACGGCATTCGCGACGGCGGAACTGCTCTTCAGGCCCCGCGAGATGGGGATGTCCGAATCAATGAACACCTCGAGGCCGACCGCACGATTCGCCCGATTGAGAATCCGTCGGGCCGCGGAGACGGCGAGGATCGAGTCTACGTCGGCCGGAACGCGGGCCCGAATCCCGAATGCGTTTGGTCGAACCTCCACGGCAGCCGTGGCACGAAGCGCGAGTCCGAACGCGGCGCCCTGACCGGTCGCAATAGCGTTGACGATTGTCCCTCCGCCGTGAGAGGTCGCTTGCGCGTTCATGAAAGCGCCTCTTTCGCGGCGCGGCGCATCGCCTCGATCGGTGGCGCCTGGGCCGTCCACAGCTCGAACGATTTCGCGGCTTGGTGCAACAACATCTCGAGGCCCGAGGTCGCGGGTTTCCCAAGGCGCTTCGCCGCTGCGACCAGTCGTGTGTTCGGCGGGTTGTACACGAGATCGTAGACAAAGCCTGCCTTCGCGAGGACCGATTCGGGCACGGGAACCCCATCCGAGAACCCCTCGGCGCCGACGGGCGTCGCATTCACGAGCAGGTCCCAGGGTCCGCGTCGTGCGAGCTGTTCTATGGGGACGACTTCCACAGCCTTGTCGAAAGCATCCGCCAAGGACTCCGACCGCTTGGGGTTCCGGCTGGCGACCTGGACCTTGGCGCCCTCTCGCAGCAACACATCGACGACGGCTCTCGCGGCGCCGCCCGCCCCGACCACGAGAGCCTTCCGATCTCCGACCCGCAGACCAAGGGAACGCAGCGAAAGGCGGAAACCGAACACGTCCGTGTTGTGACCCTTCGTCCATCCATCCCCGAACACCACCGTGTTGACGGCCCCGAGACGTTCCGCATCGCCGTCGAGCTCGTCGAGCCGTTCGGCGATCGACTCCTTGTGGGGAATCGTCACGTTCAGGCCCCGGAGCCTCAGTCGGTCCGCACCCTGGAGAAGGGCATCCAAGGAATCCCGCTCGACGTCGAACGGAAGATAGACGCCCGCGAGGTCCAGCGCGGCGAGCGCGGCCTCGTGGATGGCCGGGGAAAGGGAATGACCGAGCGGATGACCGACGAGGCCCAGGACGATCGGCGTCCGACCCCGAAGCCGTTTCGCGGAGGGAAGCGGAAGCTGACCCGCCACGACACGGGGGCCCCACGATGCGTACTGGAACTCCTGGCCGCAATCGTCCGCGAGGGCCCGTGTCATCGTTCCTGGGATTCCAGTCCCAATGATGACCGTGCGGGCCTTTCGCGACGCGCGGGACCGCATGAGGTCCACGAGCTGAATGACGGATTCGATGCTTGCGACGGGCACGGCGACCTTCGCGACATCGCCAATGGCCGAACACGCCTCCACGGAATCCTGCACGTCGGACAGGTCCGACGGCTTCGCAAAGTGATGGGACACGATGACCCCGGTGCGATGCTGCTTCGCAGCCTTCCGGAATTCCTCGGCCCGAGCCCCGTCCGCTTCGAGCTCGATATCGACATAGGCGAAACGCTGGGCCGCGATTTCCCGCACCAGGCCGCCTCGATCGCCCGCCGGCGACCGCAGCCCTCCTTGATTGGGAGAGCGCAGTGTGGCGATCGCCCTCGGACCGACCGCGACGGAGAGACTCCGGACGACGCCGGAATCGAGCCGGTCCAGATGATCGAGTCGCAGTTCCGCCAGGTCGGCTCCCCTCGACAAGGCCGCCCGTGCGTCGCGCTCCGCATCGCGCGCATTGCCGGCCAGGACGACCGCCGCGATCTTCGTCACGTCATCGCTCCGCAATCGTCTCTTGAATCCGCATGCCGAAGTGCCGTCCCCCTTCTTCCGTCCGGAGGAGGACCTCGTCGTCCGCCTTCAATTCGCCCACGGACCTGGCCTCCCCGTCCGGCGCCACGAACCGGATCGTCTCCGCATTCTGGACGATCGTCGTGAAGCGCCGGCCGGCCGCCTCGGCCTCGAGAAGGAGCAGCGGCCGACGTTCGATCTTGAGGCGACCCACGATCACGGAACGCGCGCGGCCTTCCGCGTCGACGGCGAGGACCTCGTCCCCCGCACGCAGCTCGCTCAGGTACTTCGTCGCGCCCTCGGGCAGGTAGATGTAGGCGTGTACGGGTCCCGCGTTCACCCGGAACGGACGCGCCGCCACGTAGCCCGACTCGATCGTCTCCGCGTGGATGAGGAAGAGCCCCGAAGAGCTGTTCCCGACGAGAAGGCCTTCCCCGGTCCGCAGCAGCGAGCACGTATCCACGCACACGCGGTCCCCGAGGCCGAGAGGTCGGATCGCGGTGACCTTCGCCCGTGTGAGGGACACATCTCGGTGGACCGATTCCAGGAGGGCGCGGACCGCCGGGATCTCCCGCGGCGACGAGGGTGTCAGAAAGATCCCATCCACCCCGACCTCCATCGTCTCGAGGAACAACTTCGCTTCCGCGGCGTCATGGACCTCGACGAGAAGCCGCGTCCCGCTTCCCTGGAAATGTGCGATCAAGTTCTCGATCGGGATGACCTTCCAGTCTTCCGTCCGGACGACGACATGTTTCGTCGTTCCACGCAGCGCGCGGACCGCGGGCTCATCCTTCGCGGACCGTATCGTCGCGAGGCGGCCGATCGGTTCGTCATCGAACGAGAAGACGTCGTCCGTCAGGAGGATCGGAGAGAAGTGGCCGATGCGTTGGAGGTCCGCGTACGCCTCCGGTAGCACGATCTGATCGAATCCCGATTCCAGCGCTGCCGAGACGAGCGATCGAACGACTCCTTTGTCCTTGCGGGGAAAGGCCCCCACCCATACCGGGCGATCCAAGGGGCCTCACCCACGATAGACGTCGTCCGGTGATGCGCCTTCGAAGAGGATACGGGCGATCGCCCGTGTGATGCCGATCGGATCCTTCGACTGGAAGACGTTCCGGCCGATCGAGACGCCTGCGGCGCCGCCTGCGATCGCACCCTCGACCATGCCGAGGGCTGCCCGATCCGAGTCGAGCTTGGGCCCGCCGGCGACGAGGACCGGGACCGGGCAACCGCGAATGACCTCCCGGAACGTGTCGCTCGAACCGGTGTAGACCGTCTTGACGACATCGGCACCGAGTTCCGCGCCGACTCGGGCCACGTGCTTTACGACGTCGACATCGTAGGGATTCTTGACGTTCGATCCGCGGGGATACATCATCGCCAGGAGCGGAAGGCCAAATCGACTGCATGCCCCGGCCGTCGCTCCCAAGTCCGCGAGCATCCGGTCATCGTCGTCCCCGCCGAGATTCACGTGGACACTGATCGCGTCGGCCCCGTGCGCGATCGCCTCGTCGACCTCCGTGACGAGGACCTTGCGGTCACCATGCGTGCTTAGGGAGGTCGAGGCGCTCAGGTGGACGACCAACGCGAGGCGTTCGTCGAAATAGTCCTTCGCGAAACGAACGACCCCTTTGTGCAGGACGACGCCCGTCGCGCCGCCCTTCGCGGCATTGGCCACGGCCTTGCGGATGTCTTCGAGGCCCGCAACCGGGCCCGACGAGACCCCGTGGTCCATCGCGACCACGAGGGCCTTCCCGCCGCTGAAGAGGCGACGAAGACGAATTTCCTTCCCGGTGGAAGACATCCAGACCCCCGTGCGAGTACGTAGCACGGACCCTAAGAGGAGGAGATATTTCAACCCTGCGCCGTCGGCGCACAGAAATCGACTCCCGGTCACGTCCCCGCAAAGACTTGGACCACGGCCCGATCGTCTCCGGGCGGGAGCGGCACGCGAGCCCACGCGAGGACCGCTCGGGGAGACCGTCGGCGGATTTCATGGAGGACCTCCGCTTCGTCCACGCTCGGTTCCGGGACGGATATCAGGACGATCGCATGGCCGATCTCCTCCGGGAGCGGCGTGAACCACGGGGATGTGTAGGCCTCCTCGACGGCGACGAAACATCGATGCTTCTCGCGTCCGACCCCCATGCCGTACCGCCAGTCCCGCACGGTGGCGAGCATCCGTCGGAGGGGGACGACATCCGGCCGCGCGAGGGCGGCGGCTAGGTCCGAGGCGGGCCGCGCCATGATCGCGCTGAGAGCCGCGAAGGCCTTCGTCATCGGGAGATCCTTCGCGACCTGCAACAGCTGATCATTCCCGAACGAGACGAGACCGTCGACGCGCTTCTGGAGCAGGTGGAGCTGCGCTTGCGCGAGCTGGCGGCGGATCGGACCTTCGATCCCGAACGGGATCGTGGCGAAGGCGAGGGTGGTGTCTCCCAGGATCCGCGCGACCCGGCCGACGAGACTCATCCCCCACCCGCCCAGTTCGCCTCCGAGGCCTCCAAGGATCAGGACCACGTCCCTGTCGAGGAGTACCGCGGAGATCTCCTTCTCCTCGTCCGTCTCCATCTGCTGGACCGCCTTCTCGTCCATCGAGGCGTAGGCTTGCAGAGAGTCGGCGCGGACGATGACGCGCGCTTGGACGTCCGTCAGCTTCGGAGGCGGGGAATCGTTCATCGCGATGCGCAACGCGTCTGGCGGCGCCGCGACCCGGCGAAGGACGTTGCACCCCGCCCCGCCGCATCCCACGATGGCGACCCGGGCCCGGTCGTCGCCCATGCCGAGCTGCCACATGTCCGGCACGAGCCGCCTATCGGGAGTCCGGTGAGATAAAGGATTGTCTAATCGTCCGATATCTATTCACTTCGAGCGATAATAAAGTGGAAACGGCGATAAGGACAAACACCATCCGGGGCCGCGATGGTCGCGCCAGACCTCCCGCAGGAGGCCGAGGTCGTCGTGGTGGGCGGCGGGTGCATGGGGGCGAGCATCGCCTTCCACCTGGCGCGCCGCAATGTCGACGTCGTCCTGCTCGAGAAAGGCCACATCGCCGGCGGTGCCACGGGCCACAGCGGCGCCCTGGTGCGACAACACTACGAAGCGCGCATCGGCATCCGACTCGCCCGGGAGAGCCTCGCGTTCTTTCGGCGTTTCGAGAAAGAGACCGGCTTCTCCTGCGATTTCCGGACGACGGGCTTCCTGTCCGGTACGCGGGAGCGGGATCTGCCTGCGTTCGACGCCCTGCTCGAGCTGCTCCGGTCCGAGGGAGTGAGGGCCGAACGGCTGACGCCTTCCGACGCGAAGGCGATGGAACCGCAGCTCGAGGTCTCCGACTACGCGGCCATCATCCACGATCCAGACGCGGGATATGCCGATCCGATTGCAACGGCCCACGGCTTCGCGGCGGCAGCGGCCGTGGAAGGGGCGAAAGTGTTCGACAATCGCGGGGTCGCATCGATCGCCACGCGATCGGGGCGGGTCGTGGGAGTCAAGGTCCGCGGCGCGGGACTCCTGAGATCGGGACGGGTCGTCGTCGCGGCCGGCAATTGGACGCGGGATCTGGTGGCCGCCGTCGGCCCGCGCCTCCCGATCCGGTACGTCCGCGGGGAAGTCGCCATCCTCCGACGACCGGTCGACTTCGGGCCGCCGCCGAAGATCCATTTCGACTTCTACGGGAACACGTATTCGCGGCCGGACGGCGAAAAAGACACCCTCGCCGGCTACATGGACACGGATCCCCGGAAGACGATAAGATACCACGACCTCGTCGAGACGCTCTCCGCCGCCACCGCCCGGGACATTCGGACGCGGCTCGCGAAACGCTTCCCACGGATGGCGGAGGCCCAGCCGCGAGGCGGATGGGCAGGCGCGTACGATGTGACGCCCGACTCTTACCCGATCTTGGATCGGGTCGGGCCCGAGGGTCTTTTCGTCGCGGTTGGCTTCAGCGGCCATGGATTCAAACTCTCCCCCGAAGTGGGCCGCCTCGTGGCCGAGCATGTGGCGACCGGCCGCCGGCCGGAATCGCTCGAGCCGCTCCGGGCCTCTCGATTCGCAGAGGGGTCGCCAATCCGACCCGACGCCCCGTTTCCTCGACGGGGTCGTCGGCTGCCTTAGAGCACGCGCACTCGCCGATGGAACGGGAGTAGTTTCGCCCATCTCTCCTGCCGCGGGGCATAAGGTCTCGTTTCGGAGAGTGGAGGCGCTTATGGAAGAGCTGCTCGGCGTCCACGTGCGATCACCCCGCGACGATTTCCGGATTCGCGAGGTGACCGTCGACCACGCCCTTCGTCCGGATCCGCTCCCGGACGTCGACTATTCTTTCAATCCGTACGTGGGTTGTTATCACGGCTGTGTGTTTTGTTATATGCCTCGCTTGATGCAGACGGAACGAGCGGCTTGGGGCTCCTCCGTCATCGTGAAACGAAACGCGGCTTCTGTCCTCGCTCGAGAAATCCGCAAGTTGCCGCGAGGACTCGTGATGATCTCCACCGCGACGGATCCGTATCAGTTCGTGGAGGGCCGGTACCTGGTTACGCGACACGCCCTCGAGGTCTTGTTGCGAGCACAGTGGCCCGTCTCCATCCTTTCTCGATCTCCGCTGATGGTCCGCGACATCGACCTGTTCGCGCAATTCCAGACGATCGATGTGGGCATGTCCGTGCCGACGCTCGACGATCGCGCCCGGGCCCTGCTCGAACCGTGGGCCCCTCCGATCGAGGCACGGCTTCGTTGCCTTCAGACTCTCGCCGATGCCGGACTCGACACGTTCGTCTCGTTCGCGCCCGCCTATCCGCCCACTGGGGACGTGACGGCGGACGCGATCGCCACCGAATTCGCGGCCCGCGGGGTGACCGAGGTGTTCACCCGCACGCTGGACGAGCGATGGGGAGTGAGGGAAGCGATGTCACCCCGTTTGCAGGACAGCGAGATCGCGTCGGAACTGGCGCGAATCTCGGACGACGTGTACATGGGGGGATTCCTCGTGGATCTCGCAGAGGCGTGCCGAGCCCAGGGCGTCACGTTCCACGGCGACGGCCGATATCGGAAGCAAGACCGAACGAGTGACGGTGGATTGGATTCTTCGCACCCAACCTGACGAAACCGAAGGATTCTTTCCTCTTGCCGCCTTTGACGGACCCGGATGCTTGTACAGGCCTCCGGCCTCGTGAAGCAATATCCGCGGGTCCGCGCCCTCGACCAGGTCTCCCTCGAGATCAAGGAGGGCGAGGTGTTCGGCCTGTTCGGGCCGAACGGCGCGGGCAAGACGACCTGCCTCCGGGTCCTCTCCGGACTGACGCAACCCGACCAGGGGTCGGCCACCGTGTGCGGGATCGACGTCCGGGCCGCCCCGAACGAGGTCCGCCGCGAACTCGGGATCCTGATCGACATCCCGTTTCCCTATGAAGAGGTGACCGTCCGGCGGTACCTGTCGTTCTTCGCGGAGATGGCCGGGGTGCCGCGCCCCGACATTCCGGCGAAGGTCGAGTGGACCATGTCCTTGCTCGGCGTCACGCCGCACGCGGACAGCCGGATCGGAAAGCTCTCCATGGGGGAGCGCCAGCGGACGGAGCTGGCCCGGGTCATGCTGAGCACGGCCCGGATGCTCTTCCTTGACGAACCTTTCTCGAACGTCGACGTGAGCATGCGGATCGGGCTGCGGTCGATCCTCCGCGAGTGGGTCTCCCGCGGCGGCTCGATCCTCTTCACGAGCCACAATCTCCTCGAGAGCGAGGCGATCGTCGACCGGTACGCATTCCTGCACCTTGGTAGGATCATCGCACTCGGGACCGCCCGGGAATTGAAGTCGACCCTCCTCGCACCCGCCTACGAGCTCGAGGTGAGTAATGTGGACCGCGGCCTGGCGGCCCTCCGGGCGATCCCGCACCAGAGCCTCGAGAGCGCGGGCCGAGGCGTCGTGCGGATCGGGCTCGTGTCACGGGACGACGCGCCGCGGATCGCTCGGACGCTCGTCGAGGCGAACGTCGACCTGCTCGAGATGAAGAGCGTCGGCACGATGGAGGACGTCTATTCGCGGCTCACGCAACCCGCCCCGCCGGCCGTTCTGGGGGTCTCGCGATGATCTCCTGGGAGGAGCGTCTCCGCCTGATCCTGGCGATCGTCGACAAGGATCGTCGGATCCCGGCCTGGATGTGGATCACGACCTTCCTGATCGCGCTCGTCGGTTTCTTCCTCCTACTCCCGCCGGCCCTGAACTCGGTCTCATACCCGTTCCGGCAGACGTGGACGTGGTACGACTACAACCTCCGACCGTATTACGCCGTCTCTGCCGCGCTGACCTCCCTCTTGCTCGGATTGACGTTCGCGCACTTCCATCACGGCGAGGTGCATCGAGGCACGATCCGGTCGATCATCCTGTACCCGGTCGACATGAACGACATCACGATCGCGAAGCTCGTCTCGAGCCTCATTGTTTCCGCGATCCTCTCGACGATGTTGTTTGTCGGAGTCTTCGGGGGCTTCTTCCTCGTCGGAGCGTTCCCCCTCGGAGACTTCCTCGCAATTCATGTGACGGCCCTCATGATGAGCTTCCTCGCCCTCGCCGTGGGCGTGTTCCTGGCCCAGGCGATCGCCCACATCGCCGGCCGGATGGTTATCTCCCCCACGGCCCTCGGGGCGATCTTCCTCTTGCTCTCGATCCTGATGACGGAGACCGGGCTGACATTCCTCGGGACCCAGGTCGCCTTCCTCATGAGGCCGTCCGGCCGTGGTTTTACGATCGCGGACTTCGAAGCCATCCGAAATTTTGCTCAGAGCCTGAGCGTCTTCTCGCCCCACCACGTCGGCGCTCGTATCCTCGCCATCGCGTTCGGGATCACCGGGATGTGGGTGGACCTCCACGTGATCGTGCCGCTGGCGGCCCTGATCTTCGCGGGCGGATACCTGTTCGGAAAGAAGCTCTACCTCGACATCTTCATCCGATGAACGATCGGAAGGGAGGTCCCACGCAGCCGAATTACCCCAGCGATCTCGTTGGCCCAGCAACCGCAGGACCGCCTCTTGCGGCAAGTCGTCCGCATGCGCGGATCTTTGTCGGCATCCTGCTCGCTTTCCTTGGAATCGGCCTCGAGGCGATCGGATTTGCAATCGGATACCAGGTCCCCAACGGGCCGTCACAAACGATCAACGACCTCCTCCTTCGCCAAGGCCTCGAAGCGGTCGCCGAAGCTTCGGCCCTGGCTCTCTGGGGCATCGGTCTGTTTTTCGTCTTCTTCTACGTCGCGCAGATTCGGCCCGGAACGAAGCCGTGGACTTTCACGGCGGCGATCGTCCTCCTCGCAACGGGAATTGCAGGCGCCGTGATCCGATTGGTCGAGTTCAGGATTTTCTCCATCCTTGTGTCAGGAGCGCCTTACTCGTCTCTAATCCCAATCCTTCAGATCGCGGCCGGCCTCCGACTCGCGATCGGGCTCGCCGGATCGGTCGCCACGATTGTCGCGTTATTCGGATTGACCCGACCCGCGGGCTTGGGATAGTGT
>Ga0209056_10002003_pt1 | contig 22179 bp, 22 predicted proteins | sample GraSoiAngelo_114_FD_185876 | JGI IMG/M metagenome (GOLD analysis project Ga0209056, IMG submission 185876) | Grasslands soil microbial communities from the Angelo Coastal Reserve, California, USA - 14_0903_13_40cm (SPAdes) (version 2) | ecosystem: Environmental > Terrestrial > Soil > Grasslands...
TACAGGCGTCGGGAAGCGCAATGAAGTGCCAGCTCCCCTTGTCAAAGGAGTAGGGGGTGTACGGCTGAAGGGTTATGGGACTCTTGTAGCCATGAGCGCCGCCACCGTTAAAGTACTTCAGCGGATCAGCGTTCTTCCAGAACTGGTCATGGTTTGGGGCCAAGATTGGGTACATCTTCGGAACGTTCGGGCCCCAATCCTTATCGAAATAGCTGTTGTATTTCCCCATCGCTCCGTCATCGTACTGATAGTCGCCCAGTCCGAGGATGAAATCGGCTTTGGCCGCTTCAGCCGAAGTGGCAGCGGCGACCGATGAGGCTCCCTCGTCGTGTATATCGCCAACCGCAGCAACGTGCATTACCGACCCGGTCGGCGCTCGTTCTGCCTCCACGATAGTGGCGCCAACCAGCAGCGCCAAACCAATCGAAGCAACGAATGTGATTTTATTGTTTCTAGGCTGACCAGGGACGATGCGTCGGATGGCAACCCGACTGTCGAGGAGGTTTGCATGGGGACCGAGCCACTCCGCCAACACGTGCGACAAGGTCTCCAGCAACCGCATCGGCTGATGCAGCAGTGCCATGCCGGGAAGCGAAGGATCGAACGCAAGCGCATCCGGCTCGATAGGTGCAGCCTCAGTGTTCGCTAAAAGCTTTTCCTTTGTCAAGATACCTCTGCCGACTTTGCCCTGCTTCGACAGGTACTTGTCCTCGAAACTGAAGCTCGTAGAACTCGGCGTAGCGGCCCCCCATTGCCACCAATTTCTCGTGTGTGCCTCTCTCCACAATTTCTCCCTTGTCGAGCACGAGGATCGAGTCGGCCCGACTCACAGTTGTGAGGCGATGGGCGATCACAATCGCCGTGCGGCCTTTGAGGAGGCGAGCCAGGCCTTGCATCACCAGATCCTCTGCATTCGCGTCGAGTCCCGTGGTGGGCTCATCAAGCAGGATGATCGGCGCGTTCCGTAGAATCGCCCGCGCGATGGCGATCCGCTGTTTCTGTCCGCCGGAAAGGGTCGTGGCTCGCTCCGCCACTAAGGTCTCGTAGCCATCAGGGAGTTGCTGAATAAACTCGTCGGCGTTGGCGGCTACCGCCGCGGCGACTATCTCCTCGTCGCTGGCACGGGGACACCCAAACGCGATGTTTTCGCGGACGGTGCCGCTGAACAGCAACTGGTCCTGCAAGACGAGGCTGATCTGCTCACGCAGCGACTGGAGCGTATAATTGCGGATGTCTTCGCCATCGATACGCACCTCGCCTTCGATCGGGTCGTAGAAGCGAGGGATCAGGCTCACCAGGGTGCTCTTGCCGGCACCAGTTGCTCCGACGATGGCAACCTTTTCTCCCGGTTTGATCGCGAAGTTAATATGAGACAGCACCGGTCGACCGGCCTCATATTCGAACGAGACGTCCCGGAACTCGATATCGCCCTTCAGCCCCGAGACCGCCCGCGCTCCTTCTCGGTCCGTCACATCACTCCGCGCGCTCATGACCTCGGCAATCCGCTCCGCTCCCACACTGGCCTTGCTAAACCGAACGGAGGAGCGCGCCAGCCCCTTTATCGGGTTGTAAAGGTTCGTGATGTAGACAAAGAAGAGGACGAGATCCCCGGTCGTGAGTTCGCCCGCTAGCACGCGCGTGGCCCCGTACCACATCACGAGTGTAAGTCCTGCCGCAGCGAAGACATCTACCACCGGCGCCATGCGCGCCTGATACCGCACAATGTCCAGATACGCCTGGTGGTGCCTCGCACTTCGGGCGTGGAAGCGCTCGCTTTGTTGCTCTTCTTGCGCCAGCCCTTGCACGATCCGGATGGAAGCGAGCGTCTCCTGCGCCAGTGAAGCCAGCTGGCCGGTGCTGGCACTCGCCTGGCGGGAGGCAAACTTGATACGCCGTTTGAAGCGGAAGACCGTCAAAAACAACAGGGGCGCTACCGAGAGGGAAACGAGGGCGAACTTCCAGCTTAGCCAGAACATCACCACGAGCATTCCCACGAGCACGCAGGCGTTGGTGCCCAAAGTGATGATGCCCTCGGCAATCATCTCCTGGATCGCCTGGGTATCCGTAGTCAGTCGCGTAATCAGGTCCCCCGTTCGTTGCTGGTCATGGAACCGCAACGAAAGGCGCTGCATATGTGCGAATAGATCCCGGCGAATCGCGAAGACAAAGTGTTGTGCGACATCGCCCATCGCGCGCGTGAAGTAGTAGGTCAATAGGCCCGTAACGACAGCAATCAGCAAGGTCGCGGCACATGCGCCGAAGAGAATCGCCATCTCGCTTAACTGGGCGCTATCCAGCCATGCGTCCAGGAAAGGCAGGCGGGTCGGCTTATGCGAAAGTACACGGTCAATGACAATCTTGAGCGGCCAAGGCTGACAGACGCTAACGAGGGCCCCCAATCCCATCGCGAACACCGCCGCACAGAACTGCTTCCAAAACGGGCGAAGCAATGGCAGAACGCAAGTCCAAGCCCTGCTAGTCTTCTTGTCGTGCATTAGCTCCATGCTGCCTTCCCAGGAGGTAGACGACATGGCTCGCAGCGGGTATGGTGGCGCTTGTGAAACCCAGGTGATGAGGGCGGCGTCGCGGGTAAACCGAGCGTACGCTCAAGATCATTCATCACGGCTTGGGCGCGGCGGATCGCCTGCTCAGTGAGGGTCACCCAGTCGTGGTCAAACAGGGGCACGCGACGAGCTATTTTGACCAACTCGACCGCCTCGTACAGACGGGCGCGCAGTAGGCGCCCTTCCGGCGCGCCGGGGGCATAGCCCAACAGGAACCTTTTCTGCGCCTGCTCCAGTCCCGGTTGGGCGTACGTGGCGTGCCACAACTGCAGGTCGGCCAGGAACTTCCCGACGTCGTATGCCGGATCGGCCAAGCAGGAGGTGTCGAAATCGATCAGCATTGGCCCGCCAGGGGCGGCCCACACGTGTTCGGATTTGAAGTCCCCGTGCGTGAAGGTTGGCGGCTCCTGGGGTAGCTGCTCGTGCAGTTCTCGCGCGCGGTGGAGGAGCACGCCGATCGCAGCGCCCACCGACGGCAGCAGCGCGGGGATGTGGTCGCTCGCCTCCCGCGCGATCTCACTGACCTCCGCCGCGAAGACATGGCATTGAAGCGGGCCGGCGACCGCCTGCGGCAGGTGATGCAAGGCGAGGAGAGCCGCTCCAGCGCGCTCCAAGCACCGTGCCACGCCCTGGCCGGGACGCCGCAGGTGCTCGGATAGCGGCGCGCCGGACAGTCCCGGGTAGAGCACTACCCCGTCCTCGGCTACATAGGCGAGGGGCCGCACGGCAGTCACACCCTCTCCGTGCTCTGCGAGCCAGTCTACCGCGCGCCTTGCCACACGGAAAGCGCGCGCTCCCTCCTCGTCAGTGTAAAGCTTGGCGAACACCGCCCCTCCCTTCGCGGCGTCCAGGGGGTCGTAGCGTAGGACGTGGCGCTGGCCGGGGTGGTAGCTGACAGGGGTGACCGTGTACCCGCCGGCCAGCGGCTGATCTGGTGCTACATCATCAGCCGCGTAGCAGCCCGCTAGCAAATCGCGCACGTATCGCGGATCCGACAAGCGCACGAGCTGGGGGAACCGCGCGTCCAGCGGCGAGACCTGAACATGCATGCTCCACTCAGGCAGATCCGCCGTTAGCTGCCGGAACGGTGCCGCCACGCCGTGACGAAGTGCCTCGGCCTGTATCCCGGCCAGATCATCCCCCCCTTGACGCCGATCTGCGTCTCCATCCGATCCCCAGGTGACTGCGATGGGGCGAGCGCAAAATCCCTCGGTCCCCTCCACGCGGACGAGCGCGTCGTAGTAGCCCATCAGCTTGTGGCCGGGCTTGAATCTCGCGCGCCGTAGCCGACAGGGGCCCAGCATGTTCGGAGGAGACAGCAGTGCTTTGAGCGTATCCCGCAATGCCCGGCGCGGCGCCCGGGAGAGCAGCAGCCACTGGATGACTTCCAGCTTGGCGCGCTCCGACAGCGCATCGGCGAGGTTCAAGGTTGACGACCTCCTCATCCAGAAACGGCAACAAGCCGTTCTTGATTTACCACCGGCCCAGGCAAACCGAGGATAAGCTGAAGATTGTTCATCACGGCTTGGGCGCGGCCGATCAGCCGCTCGGTTCTGCACGCTGCGTGCTGCTCGAACAGGCGCGCGCGAAGAACGGTCATTTGGACCAACTCGACTGCCTCGTAGAGACGGGCGCGGACCAGGCGCTCCGCCGGCTCACCGGGGGCGTACCCGGCAATGAACTGCTCTTGCGCCTGCTCCAGTCCGTCTTGGTCGTAGGCGGTGAACCACCACTGCAGATCGGCCAGGAACTTCCCGACGTCGAATGCCGGGTCGGCCAAGGCACAGCGGTCAAAGTCGATGACTGCGAGCCCCCCAGGAGCAACCAACAGGTGCTCGCATTTGAAATCGCGGTGCGTGAAGGTTGGCGGCTCCTGGGGTAGCCGCTCGTGCAGTTCTTGCGCGCGGTCGAGGATCGCCCTGATCGCGGCGCCTACCGACGGCAGCAGCGCGGGAACGTGAGCGCTGTCCCGCTCAACCTCCCTAATCTCCGCCGCAAAGTCATAGCGTGGAAGTGGGCCGGCAACCGCCTGGGGCAGGTGGTGCAGCGCGTGGAGAGCCGCCCCGGCGCGCGCCAAGCACCGCGTGACGCCCTGACCGGGGCGGTGCAGGCGTTCGGAGAGCGGCGCGCCGAAAACTTGCGGGGAAAGTACAACCACGTCCTCGGCCACGTACGCCAGCGGCCGCACAGGCGTCACGCCCTCTCCGTGCTCCGCCAGCCATTCTGCAACCTGTGTTGCCACGCGGAAGACCCGCTCGCCCTTCTCGCTGTGGTAGAACTTGGCGAATATGCTCCCGCGCTCTGTTGTGTCCAGGGAATCGTAGCGCAGCACGTGGCGCTTGCCAGGACGGTAGCGAATGGACGTGACGGCATACTGGCGGGCCTGGACTTGATCTGGCGCTACCCCACTCGCCGCGTAGGCACCCGCGACCACGTCGCGCGCGTAGCACGGATCGGACAAGCGCACGAGTTGGGGGAAGTCCGCATCCAGCGGCGAGACTTGGACCTGCATGCCCCAGGCTGGGACATGAGCCACTAGCTGCCGGAACGGGGCCGCCACGCCGCGGCGTACCGCTTCAGCCTGGCTCTCGGCAAGATCAGCCGTCCCGGGATGCCGCTCTGGGTCTCCATCCGATCCCCAGGTGACGGCGACTGGGCGAGCGCAAAATCCCTCGGTCCCCTCCACGCGGACGAGCGCGTCGTAGTAGGCCGTCAGCTTGCGGCCGGGCCCGAATCTCGCGTACCTCAATTGACAGGGCCCGAGCATGTCCGGGGTGGGGAGCAGCGCGCTCAGCTCGCGCCGCAACGCCCTGCGCGGCGCCCCGCTGCGCAGCATCCACTGGATGCCTTCCAGCTTGGCGCGCCCCGATAGCGCATCGACGAGGTTCACGGTCGACATCCTCCTTCACTTCCCAGTCGGCACGGCCGGCGCGGCCAGTAGCAGCATCATCAATTCGCCTCTCGGTCCAGGATACGAAGGCCTTCGTCCAGCATCGCCTCGGCCCGCTCGCGCCATCCGCAAGTCTGCTTATCAAGATCACGCTTCGCACGCTCCAGGCAGATCGCTGCCTTCTGAAACGCCAGGTGCATCGTCACATCCGAGCGGCCCGTGGCGACGTATGTCTTCAGAAATACTTCGGCCGTCCCATCCAGGGCGTGCATTGAGCCGAAGGATCTCAACCCCAGCCGCTTAAAACCGACAAGCATCCTTGCCACGTCGTAGCTCGGGTCTGCGACGCGATAGGTGTCCCAATCGACTGTAACTGTGCGGCTTTCAACCAGGAGGACCTGACCGCTAGTATACATGCCATGGCCAGCGCACATTTCCATGCTTCCGAACCCCCGTGCTGTGGCATTCAGTTGCTCGAAAAGCCGGCTCGCCTTGTCGGCAAACGGCCAGCCAAGTTCGGCAAGGCTCCGCCAGCATTCCTCTAAAAAACTCAGCTGATCGTTCAGCCGAACGATCTGCCCCGAACGGGGTCCTAGAGCATGAAATCGTGCCAGCCAACGCGCACACCGCTTGGCTGCGAGGACTCGATTGGACTCATTCGGATTTAGAATAAACACTGTAGCTCGAGTGCCAGCAACTTTTTCGCAAAGCAGAAGGCGCAAGGGCGCTAGATACCCGACGGGTCGAGGAATCGCGAACTCTTCCTCTGGGCCAAACCCCGCTCGGCAGATTTCCTCCATAGCGTGATAAACATCTGAGCTGTCCTCGGCATAGACCTTGCCAATCAGGGAGTAGCATCCTCTCGTCGTTCCCAACGTGATTTCAAACGTACAGCGCCCCTTCCCGGGCTTGTGCCTGAGAACTCGCAGTCGAACGTTTCGAATCGCCCCCCACTCCGAGGGCAAGAACTCAGGAAGGTACTCTCGCAACACAACCTGGTCGAAGGCTTTCTCCAGGGTCGGGATTCCTGGGTCGCTGACCAGACATGATTCGGAAGAGTCTAGTTCAGACATGGCTTTGCTCTCCGGCCTCCGCAAAGTGCTGGGTCACCTTAACTTCGGCAGCTGTTTCATCTCGCGCCACAGGCACGACTGGCCGATGCATCTGACAGGGCCAGAGTGATTGCGCAGGCCTGGACCGCATTCCCATCGTGATCGCCGATCGTCGGCCTCTGCTCAGGCCGAAGTTGCATAAGCTCCTTCACGGACAAGCTCTAAGAGGCGATCGGCCGCCTCCCTGGCTCCATCCATCGGAAGAGCTTCGTTATCAACCGGGTAATCGTTTCTCCTCAAGTCCTCCACCAGCCGCTGCGCTAGCTTTTCCGGAGAAAGGTCCGCTGGATCGAGCACATCGATCAAGCCCTTCTGAGCGAACAGCCTGGCTCTGGTCCTTTGCTCTGCGCTGGGTCCGCTGCGGGGCACGACAAGGGCCTTCTTCTTCAGGTACACCACCTCAGACAACGTGTTGTAGCCAGCCATGCAGACCACCAGAGCGGCCGCAGCGATGTAACTCGGACTGTCATCCACATAGGGAACGATTCGAACCGGCAGTCCTTTTGCCTCGGCCTCCAACTCAAGATGAATTTCGGGCGGGGCATTCACCCCCACTGCCATGAGCGTCGCGAAATCGACGTTGGGACCTAGAATGCGGGAGGCTTGAATGTACGTTCGCATGAGGAACTGCCCGTCGCCGCCTCCCCCCGCTGAAACAAAGACGTAGCGACCCTTCGGAAGCCGAACAGCCTGCCGGATCTCCTTGCCCCGCTTGACAGGATCGTGCTTGACCACATAGCCGCAATAGTGAGTACCCCAGAGCGGTTCCGGTAAGCAATATGTGGTGCATGTACTAAACACCCCTTTGCTGCCGTAGATCAGGATCCGATCGTAATAGGCGCGCAGGGCCTCGTAGGCCCCCTCGGTTTCCCATACACACTGAGTGACCTCTGGAGCATCCAGGATCTCCCGGAGGCCGAGAACCACAGAGCAATTAGGATGCGCTTGCTTGAGAGCCTTGAGCGCCGGCAGCAGTTCGCCCTGGGCACCTCCTGGCATGTGATCGACCAGAAGCAAGTTGGGCCGGAAACCCAGGAGCGCGTCGCGTAATAGGTCTGAGCGCAATCTACTGAGTTCTCTCTCATCAATCCTGAGAAGAGTAGCTTCCCAACAGCCCGCACCGACCTTGCAGATGGAAGGAAGCTTGATATGGTCCATACGGGTGGGAAGTTGAAAGAACGGCGCAACAGGTGAATCTGCGAGCAACAGAACGTTGCTGTCCTTCCTCGCCTCAAGAATTGCCCCACCGATGAGGATGTTCCTCCGCAAGTGGCCTAGACCCAAACTGTCTTGCGAGTAAATCGCCACGCGGCAATCCGTGGTCATAAGCACTCCTTCTGCTTCTTCAAGCGTTCGACAGGCAGCTCAATATCTATCAGAAATCCTTGTCCGGGTAGTCTCCTCTAGCTGTGAGCCCCGCAGGTCCTCGGCCTTGGGGTTCCAGCCCTGCACAGCAAGCTGCGATCAACAACCACGACTCCAGCGTTAAGGCTTCCACGAAAAGCGCTGCATTGACTCTGCTTCGGGGGTGATATTCTCCCTCTCCCTTGTGTATCGTCTCCAAACAAAAAAGGCGCATTTCGGACCTCCGCCCATCCGGGGAAATATCCGATTGCGCCTTCAACTTGCAGGCCGCTGATCCTGCCCGCTAGCTATTACTTGCCAGTTCATCAGGCTTCCTTCAGAAACTGTTTCCGCTTTCCCCCTCAAAACACAAGCGCCCATACGGGCACTGCCCCGCATGGGCGCGGAATTACGGCTACCTGATTTTCTGGCTCCCTACCCCGGATCGGCTGAGCCAACCATGGATAACCATTTTGTCTTCTTCTGTCAGGGGTTTTCATGCTATTTCAAGCGAACTTCCAGTGTGAAGGAAAAATTGGTGTAGCATAATGTAGCCTATTTTTACCTAAGCTAATTCATTGAATGATCGCAAGATAAAGTGGGGTTGTCTCTTGTTGAAAAAGGTTCGCCTCATGTACCTGAGAGATCCTTGCTCCGAATCTGCGATCAGGACCATCACGCGATACACGATTCCCTAAAGCCGAGCTGCATGTAGGTCCGAAATCAGAACGTAATAAACGCGTCATGACCGTGTGATCCTAGTGGACACAGGCAGGCTTCGCCATCCCGTGAATACCTGAATCGAGGAGGGGTAAATCACTGATCTGATACTTAATCGATAAATATGATGAGATGGTACTAAAGAACATGAAAACTAAGTGGGGAGTACTCATGGCACACTATTTGCTTTGAAACCGAACGATTCGCGCTTAGGGAGCATTCCGAATGCCCCGGAGGCGGATTGCTCAAGTGGCGGGTGGTCTCTAAGACTTCGGTTTAGGCCAGTACAGGCTCTACGCCTGGGTGGCCAGCCGCCCCAGACGGGTCAGGAGATTCGCCACCATGGTCCGCGGCACCCAGGCCTCGCCGGCATCTACCGCGGGCACGGCTTTTGACAGGTGGGGTGGGAGGGCTGTCTTGGGGAGATAGCCGAGGGCCCCCTCCAAGAGCGCATTGAGGATCTGGGTCTCGGCGGCGTGGTGGGTGAGCAGGATGATTCTGGTCCTCGGACTTCTCCGGAGCAGGCGTGCGACCAGGCCCCCCGCATTGGCCTGGACCAAAGTGAGATCCAAAAGAAGAACGCGCGGCTTCCATTCGGCCATCCCCGCCAGAGCCTCCGGCACGTTTCGCGCCTCTCCCACCACCCTGATTGTTTGATCGCGCTGAAGAAGACGCCGGCACCTGACGCGGCGGGCTTGGTCGTGATCAGCGATGAGGACAGTGGTCGACGCCACTTGATCGGTCCTTTCAAGAAGCCTGCCTATTTAAGCCAGAGAGTAGGGCTTCGCAATCCCGTAAATACCTGAATCACGGCAGGGAAAACCCATGACAGCCGTGTTAGGAGAATACGTGAGGGCGAGATCTAAGCCAGCAGTCCGATTGCTACCTTGCCTTTGCCAAGAAAGAACAGGGCGGGACGGGTCGCGATTTCTACGGGCCGGCGGTGACCTTTTCCCGAATCTTATCCACCGTCACCTTGGCGATCCCGGCTTTCGTGATGAGCTCTTCGACCGTCTTGTACGGGCGGCTCTTGACCAGCTTGTCGGAGTCTTCCTTGGCCAGCCCTAGGGCCAAGGTCAGATCTGCCTGGGTGGCCTTGTTGATGTCCACGAGGTTCGCCTGCTCCCTTAGCTCCTGATTGGAGGACGAATCAGACGTCGTCGGAAGAGATGGCGCTGCCGCACTCGGAGCTAGTGAAGGAGCCTCAGGGGGCTTCGTCGCGTCGACGGGAGGCGCGGCTGGCTTTGGTTGCGGCGTGGGAGGCTCAATCAACGCCGACTTTTCACGTTCCTTCAGTTCTTTCGCCTGCCGCTTGATCGTCTTCAATGAGTCTTCATACCGTTGCTTCTGGACCTCGAGCTCCTGCGCCAAGTCCTTCTTGGCTTTCGTCAATTCCTTGACTTGCCGGTCCAGGTCCTTCGCCTTGTTGTCGGCTGCCTGGCGTTCCTTGCCAGCTTCCTCCTTCAACGACGCAAGCTGCGCGTTGGCTTTGTCCAATTCTTCTTTGAGCTTGGCATTGGACTCTTTCAGGCCGATGACCTGCTTGTTGAGAGCCTCATTCTGGCCGCGGAGCCGGTCGAGATCACTCTTCGTAGACTGAAGGTCTTTCCGGGTCTGCTCGTACGCGCCATGGCTCACGCATCCCGGCAATCCCACCAGCACAAGCGCCATGAGCCCGCTCACAACCTGTTCCTTCATGCACTCCCCCACGTCAGACGCGCTCGTTCCGGCAGAACCAGGATGACCGTTGGTCAAGATGTAGTCGAAACCTCCTGTTTTGTCAACTGCCTGAATACGTTATCAACCCTGACCCTTGACATTGTTCTGCCCCTCCCTGATGATGCCGCACCCTGTATGACCCTGTGGACGGCCATCATCTTGGGCGCGGTTGAAGGCTTGACCGAGTTCTTGCCCATTTCCTCCACCGGTCATCTTATCCTGGTCGGACATGCCCTAGGGTTCACAGGCGCCCACGCCGTCAGCTTCGAGATCGCGATTCAGCTCGGCGCCATTCTGTCGGTCGTGGTCTATTTCCGGCGGCGGCTTTGGGGTCTGCTCCAGCAGTTTCCCTCAGACCCCACCAGCAGGCAGATCGGATTGGGCCTCGGCGTCGCCTTCTTGCCCGCGGCCGTCGTCGGATTGGCGACCCACAGCTGGATCGAGGCCCGTCTGTTCGGACCGGTCACCGTGGCGGGCGCGCTTGTGGTCGGAGGTGTCGTGATGCTGGTCATCGAGCATACGGTCAAAGCGTTCCCAATCACCAGGGTGGAAGAGGTCGGCCTTCGAGCAGCCTGGTGGGTTGGCGTGGCTCAATGCTTTTCGTTATTTCCAGGGGTGTCGCGCTCCGCGGCGACCATCATGGGTGGCATGCTGGTCGGGATGGACCGGAGGACCGCCACGGAGTTCTCCTTCCTGCTGGCTCTCCCGACAATGATCGCCGCGACTGGGTATAAGATCGTCAAGTCCCGCACGCTGCTCTTCCAGGAGGATCCGCTGCTGTTCCCGCTCGGTCTCGCGGTGGCTTTCCTCACCGGGCTCCTGACCGTGGCCGCGTTTCTCAGCTACATCAAACAGCACACCTTCAAACCCTTCGCCTACTACCGGATCGTGCTGGGAATCTGCGTGCTGGCAGTGTTGGGTTAGGACTTCGAGGTAGGGTGGCTCCCCGGGCAGGACTCGAACCTGCGACCAATCGGTTAACAGCCGATCGCTCTACCAACTGAGCTACCGGGGAACTTGCTCGACTATAGTAAACAATCCACACCGTCGCGATCAATTCCTTTCGTCCTTAGAATCCTCCGATCCGGCCTTCGTCTTCGTCGATGTCCTCGGTCGAATCCTCATCGCCTCCCATTCCCGCATAATGGCGCGCCCAGGACAAGTAAATATGCCCGCTGTCCTTCAAGGCATCGGCGCTCTTGGCCAGCTGGAGAATTTCGGAGGGATCGCTCCCTTTTTTCTTGAGTTCGTTCAAATAGTCTTCGAAAGCCTGGTTCACCCGCACCAAGGCTTCTTGCGCGCCCTCGACCGACCGCCTGATATTGTCATTCATGTTGGAATCCTCCCGGTCGTCCCAACAAAAAACCCCACGACGCTGTCGTCATGGGGCTTTTCGCAAACCGTCTGAACTGCGTTGCTACCCGGCGTACGCTTGACCCAGCCCCGCCGCTTCTCCCTTTTTGTGGAGCAACTTGCCGTCAGCGCCCATGGCCAGCATCTCGATGGCCTGATGCTTGGCCGCATCGCACACGACCTTGCAGAGCTCGCAGCCCTTGCAAATATCGGTCACGACCTTGGCCACCATATTCTTCGTATCGAGAAGGATGCAGTCTGCTTCGGGGCAGTACATGATGCAGAGGCGGCACCCCTTCTTCGCCACACACTTCTCATCGGTCACCACCGCTACGTTGTACATGCGCCGTCCTTTCCTCCCCCTAAGCCGCCGCGACAAGCAACTCGACGTGATTCTTCTCGGCCCACTCCGCGCCCATATCATAGGCTTTCTGCACGACCGCCAGGTTCTTAGCGAGCAACTGCTCCTTCTTCGCGAATTTCTTCGTGATCGCCTGATCGAGGGTCGCGGTACCGCCCGATGCGACATATTTCTTGCCGAACCTATCTTGTAATGCCAAGTCCAACGCTTGCATTGACACGCACTTGGTAATTCCGGCGACAGACCCGATCATGCCCATGTTCGTGGACAGTTCGGTATTCGCAATCTCGAGCGCAATCTCGGTGGCATTCACGTAATAAACGGCCACCTCCAGATCGGCCAGACGCTGTTTGTCTTCGTCGCTCAACAATTCCATGTTGGAGTTGATGATCACCAGCCCTCCCCGTTTGATGCCCGAATAGAACGGCATGGTGTAGCTCTTGCCCTGGTTGATCACCTGCGGATGGAACACCTCGATCACCTCGGGATACACCAACTCTCCCCGGTCATAGATCCGCTCGACGCCGATCCGCACATACGCCTCGGCTGGAGCCATCCGCTTCTCGGCTCCGAAGAAGGGATTGGAGATCGCTTGCCTCCCGTCTTTCGAGGCCGCCATGGCCATGACGTGCGCCGAGGTCACCACGCCCTGGCCTCCCAGGCCGGACATCCGGATGTTAATTCGCCGCTTGATCATGGTGGATCTCCTTATGGCTCCAAGCGAGTTACGCCTGCGTCAGCGCTTCCTTGGCGGCTGCCTTCTTCGCCTTCTCCTTCTCAGCCAGATCGGCGAGGAACGCCTTCGCCTCGTCCGAGACGTACTCCTTATAGGCAAAGCGCTCGCCGGGTTTCTCGGAATCGCGCATTTCCTGGAGACCTTCCATGCTGTTCTTCCCGATCTCGAGAATGCACGGCGTGTAGAGCTGTAAATAGGTCGGGCCAATCTGGCGAGCGATCAGGACCGCATTTTTCACGACCTTCTCGACCAATGACGGCTTGCTCACCGTGCAGTTCACCACATAGACACAGCCGGATTCCTTGGCGATTTCGGGCAGGCGCACTTTGTCGAACTTCTTACCGACCGGCGCCATCTTCGCCACGAAACCCTTCTGCATCAATCCGCTCTCCTGCCCGCCGGTATTGGCGTACAGCTCATTGTCGAAGCAGATCGTCGTGAACTTCTCCTGGCGGAACCAGGACTGCAGAGTGTAGTCCAGTCCGATGTCCACCGTCGCCCCGTCGCCGGCCAGCACCACGACATCCTTGACGCGGTCCGGGAAGCGCAAGGCCAGCGCGCGCTTCAGCCCCGACGCGATCGCGTTTTGATTCCCAAACAGCGAATGGATGTTATGGACCGCCACATGCGGGAAGACCAGGCTGGTGCACCCCGTCGACCCGACCATGACCGTGTCTTCGGGATTGGGTAGGGACGCTAGGATGTAGCGAAACGCCATGGACTCGGGGCAGCCGGCGCACAGAGAGTGTTGCTCGATCAGCTCCTTGTTGATCCCGACATCCTTCCAGCCCCGGCCCTCTTTCCCCCAGGTGGCGTTGGTCACCAGGTCGCGGTATTCCGGCGGCATGATGTCGAAGAACTCTTCACAGATCTGGATTTTTTCTTTGCTCATGGGCTTCTCCTCTTCCTGCAGGCCCTAACGTTTAGGTCCCGGCTGCGTCCTTTCGCTGTCGATAATCAATCAGCTCCCGCGCCCGGCCAAGGTTGCCACGGATTTCCCCAGTGTCCGCTGGATGTGCTCGACGATGACCTCCGGCGGCATCGTCATCCCACCGGCCACATGCGGACCGGCGATCACGCGATCGCTGTCGGGAACAGTGGCCTTGATTTCCCGAGCCATCCAGCCCGCCACGTTGAACTCCGGCACGAAGATGTACTTCGCGCTCTTCGTCGCTTCACGGATCTCATTATAGGGCCACGGCCTCAAGGATTTGATCTTGACCAGCCCGACCCGCAGCCCTTCCTCGGCCAGCAAGCGAATCGCCTCACGCCCCTGTGACACGGCCGTCCCCGAGGACACAATCAGAATCTCCGCGTCAGTGTTTTCGGTCTCGATCAGGCCGCCCAGCAACGGAATCGTGTGCTTGCGGGACCGCTCGACGGCCGCCCGGATCTCCTGCTGCCAGGAGGCGTGGGTCGCGTAGCTGATGTAGTTGCTCTTCATGACGAACGGGTCCCGCATCATGCGGACCGGCGGGCATTCCATGTCCATGCAGGGCACAGGCGACCGGTACGGATCATACGGCGGCAGGCACATGTCTGCGGGCGTCAGGTTCACGACGTCCTTCGTGTGCGTGACGAAGAACCCGTCGCAACAGATCGCAATCGGCAGGTGGACGTCGGGCTGCTCCGCCACCATGAAGCCCATGAGAATCCAGTCGTAGAAGTCCTGCGCCGTTTCCGCATGCCAAACCAGCATGCCGGTCTCCAGAAGGAAGTAAATCTCCAGCGTGTCCGGCTGGATGCTCAACGGCGAATTGATGCCGCGGCAGGTCACGATCATTTCGATCGGCAAGCGCGCTCCCGACCACATCGGGAAATTTTCCATGGCCCGCATGGTGCCGGGCCCGGCCGTCGTCGTAAACACGCGGGCCCCGCCGAACGAGCCGCCGGCGCACTCGGACATCACACCGAACTCGTTTTCACCGCGCATGTAATCGGTGACATAGCCCTCGGCGTACAGCTCACCGATCAGCGCCGCGGCTTCGCTCTGGGGCGTGATCGGGTAGGCCACCATCAGATCCACGCTGGCCCGCCTGATCGCTTCCTTGATGACCTCGCTCCCGGTAAAAAACGACGGGATGCGCGGTGCCTCAAAAAACAGGTGATAGGGATCAGTATACGTCTGCCCCTTCTTATTCTTGGTGCCGATGATTGAGTGGCTGTCCATCGGTTTAGCCTCCTTCAAAAATTAATTTCTGATTCCACCGGCACGATCCTGAGTCTCCAGCGCGGTGACATGCTTCTTGATCGCGCCGAACGGCACCGCGCCTTTCAATTTCTTCACCCACTCCGCCAAGTGCATGATCTTCTCGGCCGAGGCGTCTCGAAACGACAGGCAGGCATCCTCGTGACCGGCCTGGGCGCACATCGCGATCGTGTAACAGTTGGTGCCGCCCCGGATGATCTTGAGGGAAAGGTTGGCTTGGTGGCAGTGGACCCCCACGAACATGCAGACATCAATCTTGTTGTGCCAGATGGTGAGGTTCGGATGATTCGGATTAATCTCCACTTCCGGGTTGATCTTCGGATACTTGGGCCGGTAATCGGGCATCGGGATCAGCATGGGCTTGGCATCTTGAGGCGCACATTCCTTCAGGGTGTCGTACAAGAACTTAATCGCCGTGGCCTTCTTCTTGGCCTTTTCATTCCAAGCCCACAGCACAAGGGGCCCAGGGAAAATCGTGGGCACTGTCCCTCCCAAAAACATACGGGCGGCTTCTTCGAAGGCTTCCTCCTCGGGAACAATACGCCCGTTGATGTGCGCCTGTCCCGGGTCCGGCAAAACCACGCCCATGGAGGCTGCCGCCGGCGGCAGGAACGCTTCCGGGCCGGGCCGGACAGAGTATTGACCATACTGCTGATTCATTGAGTTCCCTTACAACGAGAGACTCGAATCGTAAGGATGAATGCAAACCATTCAGTAGTTGTCTGCTAAGAGTATAGTTTCGCCCCTTTAAATGCAATCACAAAGAAGACCTACCTCCCGATGCAAATGGGCCAACCGACCTGCCTTGGTTAGGCCTTTTGGCCCCACCCCATTCCCGCCCGCGATTCACGAGGCTTGTCGTTGAAAATTCTTGTGATTCTAACCACTCTGTCGACCTCTTGTCAAACCGATTTTGCCCGTCCAGGCCGGTTTCTTGCCGCCACTTTTTCGCCTCTAAATCCTTGACAAGATTTTCGAAAACAACCATAAATCATGGGGGTTCCTACCGTATGGCAACGAAGGCCGGAATGGGCTTCACTCTAGCCAACCTTGTGGCTGTCATCCTCATCGTGGGCTCCGAAGCGATCGTCGTCTTTCCCCGGATCAATGATCTCATTAAAAACCACAGGCTTAACAATGTAGCCCAGGAAGTCTGGCAGGACATGCATCGGGCGCGGTTGCTCGCCATCAAGGACAAAGGAACGATCCGGGTCGAGTTCGACCACGATTCATACAAGGTTGTTAGGGCTGCCACCGGGGAGGTCGCCTTCAGGCGGAATTTGAACGTCGACTACCCGGACGTCATTCTCAGCACCACTGCCGTTCGGGGACGAATCACCTTCGACAGAACAGGCACGGCGGAGGGGAACACGACAGAAATCGAAATCCAAGGCCCAACCGGCACACGTCGTTTCACCATCCTGGCAACCGGTAAGATTGGAGGGCTCCCATGATTTGCTTTTCCCCGCCCCAAAACTCTATACTGCGAGCCCTGCACACGCTTGACGGGCGCATGCCGGAGAGCGCCCTTCTTGGGGAGTGGACTACCACGGATGCGTACATCAGAAGTTGAACCCAGAGCCCCGTTCTCCGTTTCCAGCCCTTCGAGCACACGGCTGGCCGCCCTGATCGAAATCAGCCGACTCCTGACCTCTGCGGTGGACCTCGACCACCTCCTCAGTCTGATTCTCAAAACCTCAAGCCAGTTGGTGGGATCGGAAGACAGCAGCCTGTTGCTCCTCGACCCGGCGACTCAGGAGCTGGTGTTTGTGATGGCTCAGGGCTCGGTTAGCGACAAGCTCAAGATGGTCCGGCTGAAACCGGGAGAAGGCATCGCCGGCTGGGTCGTGCAACATGGCAAGCCGTTGCTCGTACACGACGTCGAGCGGGATCCCCGGTTCACCAGCAAGATCGACAAGATGACGGGGTTTCGGACCAAGGCGATTCTCGCCGTCCCACTGCAAGATCACGGCCGGACGGTTGGCGTCATTGAAGTTCTGAACCCCGACAAGGACAGAAAGTTCAATGAGGAGGACCGCGAGCTTCTCACCGCATACGCGGCTCATGCCGCAGTGGCGATCCGAAACGCCCGCCTCGTCTCATCCATCAAGGAAGCGAACCGCTACCTGCAGGCCGAGATCGACGAGCGGTACGGCACGCTTATCGGAAAAAGCCCCGGAATCCGCACGGTGGTCAAGGCAGCGCGCAAAGTGGCGGAAAGCTCCGCGACGGTGCTCTTGTTGGGCGAAACCGGTGTCGGCAAGGAGATGTTCGCCCGTTCCATCCATTCCTGGAGCCCCCGCGCGTCCAAGCCGTTCGTCGCCGTGAACTGCGTAGCGCTAGCCGAAGGCCTCCTGGAGACAGAGCTGTTCGGCCATGAGAAGGGAGCGTTTACCGGAGCGCACCAGCAGAAAAAGGGCCTTCTGGAGCTGGCGCAAGGAGGCACGGTATTCCTGGACGAGATCGGCGATACGAAGCCGGAGTTCCAGGCCAAACTCTTGCGGGTGCTCCAAACCCACCAATTCGAGCGCGTGGGGGGAACGGTCCCCATCACCGTGGACATCCGCTTCATCGCCGCCACGAACAAGGCCCTGGAAGCTGCCGTTCACGCGGGGAGCTTTCGCAAAGATCTCTTCTTCCGACTCAACGTGGTTACCATCACCGTGCTGCCCCTGCGCGAGCGCAAAGAGGATATTCCGGCCCTGGTCAACTTTTTCCTGGAGCGGTACTGTCGGGACATGAAACGACCCCCGATGACCATCGCCTCCAGCGCCATGAAGCTCCTCACCGAACACAACTGGCCTGGCAACGTGCGGGAGCTCGAGAACGTCATCGAGCGCGCCGTGGTCTTGACCGCAGAGAACGAAATCGGCCCACGCGATCTCGCCATTGGCTCCAGAGACATGCCGACTGGAGACCTTGCGTCACTCCTGGACCTCCCGTTCCATGTCTCCGTTCAAGCGCACAAGAAAGCCCTGATCAGCCACGCCATTAACAAGGCCAAAGGGAACAAGACCCAGGCCGCGACGCTACTGCAACTCCAATCCACGTATTTGTTCCGCTTGTGCAAGCAACTAGGAATAACCTAAGCATAATATCTTAACAGCCTCGTGCGGTAAGGCTGTCATTACTTTTCAAACCTATCAAATTCTGTCAGATGACTATCTATCAGGATAGGAAGACACCATTTGACAAGAATGGGGCAGGGGAGTCAGTCGCTCGCATATTCTTCAATTAGTTTAATGTTTGCAATAACTTACAACCGACAGGCCTGATCAGACTATCAGAGTCTCACCGGCACCCGTATTGCATCCATAAACGTATGTGCCATTTGCATAGGGGAGCAGTCTACGTCATGAGTAAAAACCTGGTGTCCAAGAGTGCCCCTCATCGCTTGGAATTTAGGCAGCGATCCAAGCGCTTCTTATCCGGCAACAACGGATTCAGTCTGATCGAAGTGATGATCTCCCTGGTCATTCTCGCCATCGGCGTTCTCGCTCTGACGGAACTGCAGCTCACGGTCACCAAAGGCAATGGCTCCTCGAGCACGATGGTGACGGCTATCTCCCTTGCCGAGCAAAAGATGGAAAGCCTAAAGACGGCGTCATACACGACCATCCAGTCGGAACCGCCCACGGCGGTCACGGCCTCGGGTGGGACGTACACTCGTCAAGTCATTGTGACGAGCAACCAACCGATGCTGAACGTGAAGACCGTTCAAGTGATCGTTTCGGGAGCGGACGGCCAGAGGACCTTCACGGTGCCGCTCTCCACCGTCATTGCCCAATAGCGCGCGCATGAAGACGCTCAAGTCCGAAGCCGCCTTTACTCACGTGGAAGTGCTCATGGCGCTGGCGATTAGCGGGATGCTCGTCACGGGCATGTTCCAACTCTATCTCTTTTCGGCCAGCGGCGCCTTGATCCAGAACGAGACGGTGCAGATGCAGGCCGATGCCCGAGCGGCCATGGATCTCATAGCGCAGGATTTGAGACAGCTCTACGGTTCTGCCACTATATCCACAACGTTGACCCCCAACGACACGCTCAGTTTTACCCGGCTAGAAGATTCCGGCTATTCATCGGGCGGCAATTCGGCCTTCAGGCTGAACGATACAAGGAAATCCTGGGCCACCAATGCGTTTGCGCCGTCCTCCGCAGGGACCTACGTCGTCCAGATCGTCGGAGGCGCCGGAATGGGGCAGACGAACCCGATCAGCGGGAACACCGGAAGCCAGCTCAGTCTCTCAAGCGCGTGGGGCACGCTCCCGGATACAACGTCTCTTTACGTCATCACCCGTTCGAAAACGTTGACGCGGACGGCCGATAACATGCTGCGATCCATCACAGCCGGAGGCAGTTCTCTTCTCCTCGCATCCAACATTATGAGCCTTTCATTTGCCCAGCCCGATCCCAATTCGATCACCATTGATGTGACTGCGCGCACCAGCGTCCAAGATCCGCGAACTCAAAGCTTTGTCTACTACAGCCTGTCCAAAATGGTCGTGAAGAGAAACGGATGACTTATGAGTAGCCTGGTCCGGCCCATCAAAGGTCAAACCGGAGTCATCCTGGTCACAACGCTCCTGCTCTTGATCCTCTTGACAGGTGTGGCGCTCACCAGCCTCGCGACCCTCGGAGTGAATCTGAGCCAATCTCAAAACCTTGTCAGTACGAAACAGGCTTTTCAATTGGCGGAAGCCGGCGTCCAGTATGCCGAGAAATATCTGAATCAGCATCAAACTCTGTGGAGCACGTACGCGTCTCCTACGCCACAGACGCTCATTCCCTCCACGACACTCACCGGATTAGGGACGTTTACCGTCAGCGTTCAGGATGGCGGAAACAGCAGCCTTCAGGTCACCTCGACCGGCACCGCCAGTAACAACGCGCAAGCGGTGATCACCGGGCTGGTGGTTCTTGGGCCCTATGTTCCGGAGGACGCCGTGACAGCGGACCAGAACCTGACGATCAGCGGGAACACAACGATCGCCGGCACCAACGGCGGGGTGCACGCGAACGGCAACCTCACGATTTCAAGCTCGCCTTCCATCAACACGAATGCGACGGCCTATTTCAATTACACAGCTACCGGAACTCCCAATGTGAACGGGGTCGCCGCCGGCAATCAGACAATCGCTGCCATCCCGCTGATGCAGGCAAGCATGTTCTCCGCCTCATACGATTTTCGCTTGTCCTGGGACGGCAACGTCTATAACCAAGCGGGGATTGCCCAACCACTCTCCGGAGGCTCGTGGAATTGTTGGAGCTTCAGTTCCACCGCCCCGACCACGAAGAAGAAGAAAAAAAAGGCGTCCACCGTGAGTCCGACTACGCCTCCTGTCTGGACGTTAAGCTGCCCCAGCACGATCAACAGCACGCTCTATTTTCAGACTGATGTCTCGATCCCTACAAGTCTCGGCACCACCCAGACGCCTTGGGTTACCACTCTCATCGCCGAAGGGTCCATCGACCTCACAGCACAGAGTGTGGTTGCGCGCGCGCCTAACAGCGCGGATGGAGCGCTCTTTAAGGCCGGGACACAGAATTTCCTCTTCATCTCCAATGAGGATTTCCATATCGGCAGTCTCTCGGGGGGAATCCTCACGGGGGCGGTCGCCGCGTACGGACAGGTGGGCATTGAAGGAAACCCGACCATGTACGGTTATGTCGTCGCGCAAGATGGATCAAACCTCAGTGGGCTTGTGACTGCAAACTCTCTGAGCGGCGGGCTCAATCTGACGTGGAACGGTGACTTGCCGATTCCAACTTTTTTGAAGACGGCACAAATTAAGACATGGAAAGCGTTGTAGCAAGAGAAAGGGGCATACCGATGAACATGCAGCTCTTAATACTCAGCCTGATCGCGTTGCTCGGGTTAGGGTCCATGGAACCGGCCGGAGTGAATGCGGGGTCCTCTGGGGATATCTCACTTGGCCAGGAGAAGGAACTCATCGATCAGCAAAACCAAGCCCTAGTACAGGAAGAGCTGACCCTTGGGCAAACCTACCGCCAGCTTCTGGATCAGAAGCGAGCCGTCCTGGAACAACTCAGGGCGCTCAATCCGAAGGGGGGAACCACGCAAGACTGGCAGGACCTTTGGGAGAACTACCTTAAGTACAAGGATGCGGATGACGATGAGGACGACTACGAGGATAACTACAAGGATAAATTGAAGGCCCTGAGACCGAAAGGCGTAGACAAAGACGCCTTCAAAAGCAAGGCGGAGGCACTCCTCAAAGCACTGCAAGCTGTCCAGCAGCAGCAGGATGCGCTCGAGCAATCGCAGGAGACGCATGATCAAAAGGTACAACAACTCAATCAAACAAAGAAAGACCATACTCAGAAAACGGGAAAGAACTAGCCGCCCGCGCCTTTCCACCCTAACTGCCATCACCTTTCGCTGGTTAAGGGGACCGTGGTAGTCCAGTCCATGCTGTACTGACGCGATCGTTTCTCACGCTGGGGTCTCCTGTCATCATTCCTCCGGTGGGTTCCTCTCCAATTTCAGCTATAATACGCCCGCACAGGTACGGCATTCCCCTATCTCAGGGCAGGCATGGGCGACGTGAAAGACAGCCTGAAAGTCAAGGAATCGAAAGCCCCGAAGCGCCGCCGCAAGCTGGGCGAGGTCCTGCTGGAGGCGGGTCTGCTCACCCAGGACCAGTTGACCAAGGCGCTCGAAGACTGCGCCCGATCCGGCCAACGCCTGGGCGAATACCTCGTTGACCAAGCCATCGTCTCGGAACGCGACATCGCCTCGCGTCTCTCGCACCAACTGGGCTACCTCTTCGTCGATCTGACCAAGGAAACGCTCAATCCCGACCTGTCTGTGACGATCCCCGAACCGCTGGCCAGGCGCTATCAGGCCGTCCCTCTGAAACGCGACGGCAAGTCACTGACCGTGGCCATGGCTGACCCCCTCGATTTCGAAGCCATTCAGGATATTTCGTTCTTCAGCGGATGCACCGTGAAACCAGTGCTCGCCGGGCGATCCGCCGTCAAGGAAGCGGCGGAGAAGATCTACCAGAAAAAGGAGGTCGCGGCCGCCGTCGACCGGATCGTCGCCGACAGCACCGAAGAGTTCAGCGCGGACCTGCTGGAGGTGCTGGCAGCCGAATCCCAGCCCACGGAGTCCGAGATCCAAAGCCTGGAAGAAGCGACCCGACAGGCG
>Ga0209056_10002004_pt1 | contig 22178 bp, 19 predicted proteins | sample GraSoiAngelo_114_FD_185876 | JGI IMG/M metagenome (GOLD analysis project Ga0209056, IMG submission 185876) | Grasslands soil microbial communities from the Angelo Coastal Reserve, California, USA - 14_0903_13_40cm (SPAdes) (version 2) | ecosystem: Environmental > Terrestrial > Soil > Grasslands...
CCCCAGCTGTCCGGCGGACGCCAAGAGTGCGGCGGGGACGGCGTGCACCAGCGACGGCAACCCGTGCAGCCGCGACGAGTGCGACGGCAGCAGCGACGACTGCCAGCACCCGGCGGGGAACGCCGGGACGGTGTGCCGCGCGGCGGCCGGGGTGTGCGACGTGGACGAGAGCTGCACGGGCTCGAGCACGGTCTGCCCGGCCGACGCCTTCAAGCCCTCGAGCACGGTGTGCCGCGCCTCGGCGGGTGAGTGCGATCCGGCGGAGAACTGCCCGGGGAACGGCCCCAGCTGTCCGGCGGACGCCAAGAGTGCGGCGGGGACGGCGTGCACCAGCGACGGCAACCCGTGCAGCCGCGACGAGTGCGACGGCAGCAGCGACGACTGCCAGCACCCGGCGGGGAACGCCGGGGCGGTGTGCCGCGCGGCGGCCGGGGTGTGCGACGTGGACGAGAGCTGCACGGGCTCGAGCACCGTCTGCCCGGCCGACGCCTTCAAGCCCTCGAGCACGGTGTGCCGCGCCTCGGCCGGCACATGCGATGCGGCGGAGAACTGCACCGGGTCGAGTGCGGCGTGCCCAGCGGACGCCTTCCAGCCGTCGAGCACCGTCTGCCGCGCGTCGGCCGGCGTGTGCGACGTGGCGGAGAATTGCACCGGGTCCAGCGCGACGTGCCCGGCCGATGCCTTCAAGCCGTCGAGTACGGTGTGTCGCTCGTCGGCGGGGGTGTGCGACGCGGCGGAGAACTGCACGGGGTCGAGCGCGGCGTGCCCGGCGGACGCCTTCCAGTCCTCCACCACCGTGTGCCGGCCGAAGAACGGCGCCTGCGACGTCGCGGAAAGCTGCACCGGCAGCGGCGCCGACTGTCCCAACGACGCCTTCGCCTCCCAGACCACGGTCTGCCGGCCAGTCATGAGCGACTGCGACACGGCGGAGACCTGCACGGGCACGAGTGCGTCCTGCCCCGCCGATACCGGTGATCAGTGCGACTTCCGGGATGCTCCGCAGTGCGCCCCGACGGGCACGACCTGCCAGCAGTTCAGGGACGGCACCTCGCTGACCCTGTCGAGCGAGCTGTACTCGAAGAAGGGGAACAGCATCATCTCCATCAGCCCAGGGGTGTTCTTCATCTACGACGGGGTCAACCTGAGCACCGCCGGTGGCATCACGATCACCCAGTCGAATACCAATCTCTGGTCGCAGACGATCGGTATGCAAAAGGACCAGGCCATCCTCTACAGGCTGGACTGCGTGAGGCTGCAGGGCGTGACGGTCACGGGCTCGAACGGCAACGTGACGATCTCGAATGTCCCGGCTGGCAGCTACATCCTGTCGGTCAAATACGACCCGGGCACGCTGATCGGCTTCACGCCCCCGACGCAATCGACCACGTACCAGTTCGCGGTGCAGGCCAACAGCGTCTCCTCCGGAAGCGCCGGCGTGCTGGTGAAGAAGAAGTAGCTCAGGTCACGCGCGGAAGCCTCCCGTCCGCGGAGGCCTCCGCGCGGCGCGGGCAGGAGGCCGGTCCGTCCCCGGACGAGGCGATGAACCGGCTCGCGGCAGCGGCCGCGAACTGACGCCCGGTAGAACTCCGTCCGGCGCCGTCGCGTTTCGCCGTCATGGTTGTCACGCGCCGGGTCCGCTGTCGTCCATCTTTGTTCCGGCGAAGACCCCGCGCCGAGGATCAGGCCCGGATATTCACGCGCAAGCGCGGCGGGAACGCTCCTTGCACCGCTCGCTCCGCCGCGGTGGCGGCGGCGTCCCGCGGGGAGGATGCCACGGATGACACCACATCGCCTCGGGTTCCTGAGCCTCGTCATCGCCCTCGGCCTCGCGCCCGCGGCCCACGCGCGTCGCGTCGAGATCAGTGGTCCGGTGGAAGTGATCCAGGTCGACGACTTCGATCACGGCCGGTCGCGCCTGATCCATCGTATCCGCGACGATCGGACCGGGCGCCATTACGAGCTGGAGGGCGCCTCGCCGGAGCTTCGCCACGGGACACGGGTGCGCGTGAGCGGCCGTGTGCTGCGCGGCGTGCGGCGGGACGGCGCCCGGGTGCTCGTGGCGCCGCCCGGAGAGCAGCTGGCGGTGAGCGTCCTCCAGACCGAGCTCACCACCGAAGGGCTCGTCGCCGGCGCACGCAAGGCCGTCGTCCTGGTCGTCGGGTTCACGCAGGACGGCAAGACGGTGGCGTGCAGCGACACCGCGATCGCCGCGACGATGTACACGGCGACGCCTTCGGTCGACTCGCTCTATCGGGAGACATCCTTCGGTCAGGTCTCCTGGCAGGCCGACACCGACGGCAACGGCAGGCCCGACGTCTTCCGGGTCGCCATCAACGACGCCGGGAACGACTGCGACAACGCCACGTGGCGGACGCTCGCCGACGCTGCCGCGACGGCGGCCGGCGTGAATCTCGGCCTCTACGAGCACCGGCTCTACGTGCTGCCGTCGACGGTCGCGTGCACGTGGAGCGGCTACGCGCAGGTGGGCTGTGGCTCGAGCTGCTGGGCCATGGTCGCGACGTGCGACCGGGGCGACGTCTTCGCCCACGAGCTCGGCCACAACCTCGGCCTGTACCACTCGTCGTTCGATCTCGATGACGACGGCGCCATCGATGCCACGTGCCCGTGGGGGTCGTGGCCGGGCGGCGGGCAGTACTGCGACGACTCCGACGTCATGGGCATCAGCACGAACGTCTGGCGGCAGATGAACGGGCCGCACAAGGACCAGATGGGCTGGATCCCCCCGGGCGGCGTGGTGACGGCCACGACGACCGGCGTCTACACGCTCGGTCCGCTGGAGACTTCGCCGACGATCAGCGGGCTCCCGGTCCTTCTGCGCGTGCCGCGGCTGACGACGGGGGGCGACTACTACGTCTCCTTCCGGCGGCGGATCGGCTTCGACTCGAACATGCGCGTCGACTACGCCGACGGCACGAGCATCCATACGCGGCCGAGCACGAACACGCTCCTCGTGCGCGTGCTCGCCGACGGGCAGACGTTCTCCGACCCGGCGAACGGCTTGACCATCACGCAGTCGAGCCACGACGCGACGGCCGCGCAGGTCACCGTGTCAACCCTGTCGACGAGCTGCGGCAACGGCGTTGTCGACCCGGGCGAGGAGTGTGACGGCGGGAATCTCGCGGGGGCGACGTGTGGTGGCTGCGCCGGAACCCCCGTCTGCACGGCGGCCTGCAAGATCGACCGCTCGGGCTGCACGAACGGCGTGTGCGATGCTTCCGAGACATGCACCAGCTGTCCCGCCGACTGTGTGAGCAGCGGCGCCCGATGCGGCAACGGCGTGTGCGAGGCCGGCAGCGGCGAGGACTGCATCTCGTGCCCGGCCGACTGCGCGGGGCGCCAGAGCGGAAAGCCCAAAGGGCGGTTCTGCTGCGGCTTCGGCGGGCCGAATCCCGTCGGATGCGATCCGACGAAGTGCGGAGCCTGCACGACCCAGTCGGGCAACGTCTGCTGCGGGGACGGCATCTGCGACGGCACCGAGACGAGCGCGAGCTGCGGACGCGACTGCGCGCGCTAGAGCCGTAACCGCGGGCCGGTATCGCGGCGAGGTCGCCGCGGTACGCTTTCGCTTGACAGCGGCTCGAGTCCCGCATAGCTACCGGCCGCTCGGTAGGTACCTACCGGGCGATCGGTAACCAGGATGGGACACGCCGCCGGCGCCGAGAAGAAGCTCGAGACTCCGAGGGATCGTCACCGGCGCCTCATGGAGGTCGCCGCGCGCCTCATCTGCGAGAAGGGGTACGAGGGCACCTCGATCCAGGACATCGCCGCAGCCGGCGGGCTCACCAAGGCGGGCCTCTACCACCACATCCGCAGCAAGGAGCACCTGCTGCTCGAGATCATGAACTACGGGATGGACGTCTTCGAGGAGGCGGTCCTGTCCCAGGTCATGCCGATCGAGGACCCGGTCGAGCGCCTCAAGGCCTGCATGGAGAAGAACATCCTCCTGGTGACCCGCGGCTGGAGCAAGGAGGTCACCATCATCCTGCACGAGCACACCACGCTCACCGGCGAGGCGCGCGGGCAGATCAACGCCCGCAAGAAGCGCTACGTCCGCTTCCTCGAGTCCTCGTTCGCCGAGGCGGTGCGCGACGGACGCATCAGGCCGGTCAACCCCAAGGTGGCGGCCTTCGCCTTCCTCGGCATGGTCCTCTGGATCTACAAGTGGTTCCGCCCCGACGGGGCCATCGGCGAGGAGGAGCTGGCGCGCGAGATGCAGGACCTCTTCTTCGGTGGGCTGGAGATCCGCCGTGGCGGCGCGCGGCGCGCCGGCAACGAAAGGAAGCGCCGATGAGGCCCGCGCGCGCCGTCGGCATCCTCGGATACGGGGCGTACGTCCCGCGCTTTCGCGTCCGTACCGGGGACATCGCTGCGGTGTGGCGCGCGACGGGTGCGGCGGCGCCGCCGGTGGCCGAGAAGTCGGTCCCCGGTCCGGACGAGGACGTCGTGACGATGGCGATCGAGGCGGGGCGCACCGCGCTCGCGCGCGCGGGGGCCGACCTCGCGTCGGTCGGCGCCGTCTGGGTCGGGAGCGAATCGAAGCCGTATGCCGTGAAGCCCTCCGCGACGATCGTGGCCGAGGCGCTCGGCGTCACCCCGCACGTGGTCGCCGCCGACATGGAGTTCGCCTGCAAGGCGGGCAGCGAGGCGATGCAGGCGGCCGTCGCCTTCGTCGGCTCCGGCATGGTCGCCGCCGCGCTCGCCATCGGCATGGACACGGCGCAGGCCCGGCCGGGAGACGCGCTCGAGTACACTGCCGGCTCGGGCGGCGCCGCCTTCCTCTTCGGTGGCGCCGAAGACGCGCTCGCGGTGGTCGAGGCGTCGGTCTCGCACGTCAGCGACACGCCGGACTTCTTCCGCCGCGAAGGCGCCCCCTACCCGGAGCACGGGGCTCGATTCACGGGGGAGCCCGCCTACTTCCGTCACACCCAGGCGGCCTCCCGCCGCCTGCTCGACGAGGTGGGACGGGCGCCGCGCGACTACGCGCACGCGGTCTTCCATCAGCCGGTCCCGAAGTTCGTGGAGAAGGTCGCCCTCGAGCTCGGCTTCCGCGGCGAGCAGCTGCGGCCGGGGCTGGTGGCGCCCCGCGTGGGGAACGCGTACGCGGGCTCCTCGCTCCTCGGTCTCGCCGCCGTCCTCGACGTCGCACGGGCGGGCGAGCGCATCTTCTTCTGCTCCTACGGATCGGGCGCCGGGAGCGACGCCTTCTCGTTCGCGGTGACCGAGCGCATCGTGGCCCGCCGGCGGGGGCCTCTCGTGCGCGACTATCTCGACCGCCGGCGCGCGGTCGAGGGCTACGGCCATTACCTGCGGCTGCGGGGGAAGATCCGCGTCTCATGAGGGACGTCTTCATCATCGGTGTGGGACAGACGCCGGTCGGGGAGCTCTGGGACCAAGGGCTCAGGGAGCTCGGCGCCGCCGCCATCCACGACGCGCTCGAAGACGCGCGCCTCGAGCGGGTGGACGCAGTCTACGTCGGCAACATGCTTGGTTGCCTGAACGGTCAGGCGAACCTCGCGGCCCTGCTGGCCGATGCGGCCGGGCTCCTCCCCGCCGAGGCGTGGCGGGTCGAGGCGGCCTGCGCCTCGGGCGGCGCCGCCGTGCGCGCAGGGGCCCTCGCGGTCGCATCCGGGGCGTACGACGCGGCGCTGGCGGTGGGCGTCGAGAAGATGACCGACGGCGCGCCGGAGCAAGTCACCGCCGGTCTCGCCGCGGCCGCCGACCAGGACTACGAGGCGAGCCACGGCCTCGGCTTCACGGCGCTCTCGGCCCTGCTCATGCGACGCTACATGGAGGAGACGGGCCAGGGGCGCGAGGCCTTCGCTCCCTTCGCCGTGACGGCGCACCGCAACGCCGCGGCCAATCCGCGCGCCATGTTCCGCGAGCCGATCACGGCCGAGGCGTTCGCGCGCTGCCCCGTGGTGGCCGCGCCGATCGGCGTCCTCGACGCCGCGCCCATCTGCGACGGCGCCGCCGCCGTCGTGGTGTGCAGCCGGGAATTCCTCGGCCCGCGTCATCGCCCCGTGCGGATCGCCGCCTCTGCCGTCGCGACCGACACGATCGCCCTCGCCGCGCGCGACGACATCCTGACGCTCGGCGCGGCGGCGCGGTCGGCAAGGGCCGCATACCACGCCGCCGGAATGCGGCCGGCGGACGTGGATCTCTTCGAGGCCCACGACGCCTTCACGATCATCACGGCGCTCTCGCTCGAGGCCTGCGGGTTCGCGCCGCGCGGACAGGCGCTCCGCCTCGCCGCCGAAGGCTGCTTCGCCCCCGGCGGCAAGACTCCGATCTCGACCTGCGGCGGCCTCAAGGCCCGCGGGCATCCGGTCGGGGCGAGCGGCGCGTACCAGGTGGTCGAGGCCGTCCTTCAGCTCCGGGGCGAGGCGGGGGCGAACCAGGTGAAGGGCGCGCGGCACGCGCTCACCCAGTCGATCGGCGGCCACGGGTCCGTCGCCGTGACGCACGTCCTGGAGGCCTGACGCGCTACCACCGCCTGCGTGCGGCGTACTACCGCCTCGAGGGTCAGCGGTGTCCGGAGTGCGGGACGATTCAGTTTCCCCCGCGTCCCGCATGCCGACGCTGCCTCAAGCGGGCGCTCGAGCCGTACCGGCTGTCGGGCCGCGGCGCGGTTCATTCGTACGCCGAGGTGGCGCAGGCGCCGCGCGGCTTCTCGGCCCCGTATCTGGTTGCGCTGGTCGCGCTCGAGGAGGGGCCGCGCGTGGCGGCGCAACTCACCGACGTCGATCCCGCCGACGTCACGATCGGCATGCCCGTCGAGATGGTCACCCGGCGCATCCAGGAGCGCGGGCCGCACGGCTACCTCGTGTACGGCTACAAGTTCCGTCCCGTCCTCGCTGGGAGGCCGACATAGGAGGTCTGAGCGGCTAGTGCGGCATGATCTGGAGGCCGAGGAACACCTGCACGCCGCAGAGGAGCAGCGCGGCCGCGCCGAGCCAGGGGTGGATCGCTCGCGCGCGCTCGTCGACCGCGATCCACCGCGACACGAGGGCGGCTGCGGTGAAGAGGACGACGATCCCCGTGCCGACGGCGAAGTGCCCGCTCGCCGCGGGCGTGAGATCGTCGCGCAGCGCCCACACGCTGGCGAGCCCGCCCGCCCAGCTCGCGACGACGAGGCCGTACACCCACGGCATCAGGGCCCTGTGGCGGGCGCGATGGCGCTCCGCCCGCGGGTGCCCCGGCCGGCCCCGCAGCCCGAGGCTCGCGCCGCGGGCGGCGAGGAGGATCGTCGCGGCGGCCGCCGCCGGGTGCGCCCATCCGAGCAGCATCGGGCGGCTGCGGTTACCGTAGCGGCGGTGGGCGGTCAAGTTGTGGGCTGCCGTCGTGATTTCTGGTAAGGACGGCGCTCGCGGAGGGGGGATCGATGCGCATCGCGACAGGCACGCTCGTCTGCTTCGGCGTGGTGGCCGGCGCCTTCTTGCTCGCCGGTCGCACGGTCCGCGCCGGGGGCGACTGGAACGACCAAGGGGTCAAATGGGTGGCGTACACGGACGGACTGGCCACGGCCAAGAAGGAGAAGAAGCCCGTCTGCCTCGTCTTCTACACCGAATGGTGCCCGCACTGTCAGAACTACAGCGGCGTCTTCCACGACCCGAAGGTGATCGACCAGACGAAGCGCTTCGTGATGGTCCGGGTCGACCGGGACAAGGAGAAGGAGCTCAGCAAGAAGTACGCGCCCGACGGCGAGTACATCCCGCGCACCTACTTCCTCAAGTCCGACGGCACGCTCGACGCGAACATCCATGCCCCGCGCGACAACTACAAGTACTTCTACGACGAGCGCGACCCGGCGTCGCTGCTCGGCGGGATGAACGAGGCGCTTGCGAAGCTGCACTGAGCCGTGATCGCAGCGGGTCTCTGTGCGAGCTGCCGGCACGCCCGCCCCGTCACGTCGGCGCGCGGCTCGACCTTCTGGCAGTGCGGCCGGGCCGCGACGGACCGTCGCTTCGCGCGCTATCCACGCCTGCCGGTCACCCGCTGCGACGGCTTCGAAGCGACGACGGCCAAGCTCCCCGCCGTCGGCGGGCCGGTGGCCGTCGCGTGGAGCGGGGGGAAGGACAGCGCGCTCGCCCGCCACCGCGCGCTGCTCTCCGGCTACCGCCCCGCGCTCCTCGTCAACATGGCGAGCGCGGACGGCAGCGTTCGCTTCCACGGCGTCGACGGCGAGCTCGTTGCCCGCCAGGCCGATGCGCTCGGCGCCGACCTGCTCCAGGTGCCGACCGCGCCGGAGGCCTACGAGGCGCGCTTCGAGGAGATGCTCGGCCAGCTCCGCGCGCGCAGCATCGCCGGTCTCGTCTTCGGCAACCTCCACCTGGCTGACGTGCAGGCCTGGTTCGAGACGCGGACGGCGCGCGCCGGCCTCGCACACGTCGAGCCGCTCTGGGGCTGGGCGCCGGCCGAGGTGGTGGCGCAGTTCCTCGCGGCGGGTTTTCGCGCCGTCGTGGTGAGCGTGATGGAGGAGCGGGTCGACCGGCGCTGGCTCGGCGCGCCGTTCGACGAGCGCTTCGTGGCGGCGCTCGCCGCCCGGCCCGACGTCGACGTCTGCGGCGAGCGCGGCGAGTACCACACGTTCGTCTACGATGGCCCGGGGTTTCGCGCGCCCGTCCGGTTCGCGCTCGGCGAGCCCGTGCGGTCCGAGGCCTACTGGATCCGCCCGGCGCGTGCGGGGTGACCTCGCGCGCGAGACTCTGCTACCATCGCGCCGCTCGTGCCCGTCCATATCCCGTCGCCCACCCGGATCGTCGCAGCCGGCAACCTGCCGAAGGCGATCGACGAGTACATCGGCCGCGTCAACTCGGGGACCAGCACCGTGAGCGTGGCGCACATGCGGAGCCCGCAGGGCTGGGTCGAGCCCGGGCAGACGCCGGCGTTCGACGAGTACACCGTGGTGCTCGCCGGCATGCTGCGCGTGAGACACACCGGCGGCACGATCGACGTCTCGGCTGGCGAGTCCGTGATCGCGCGCCGCGGCGAGTGGGTCCAGTACAGCTCGCCCGGACCGGAGGGCGCCGAGTACATCGCCGTCTGCGTGCCCGCCTTCTCGCCCGAGACGGTGCACCGCGACTCGTGAGACGCCCGCGCCGCCTCACCTTCCGCGTCGGTGACGGGCTCGAGCTGGTGGCCGACGCCCAGGGCGAGCCCTCGGCACCGCCAGTGCTCCTGCTGCACGGCGGCGGACAGACCCGCCGCGCCTGGGGCGGCACCGCGGCGGCGCTCGCCGCGCGCGGCTTCCACGCCGTCGCGCTCGACCTCCGCGGCCACGGCGAGAGCGACTGGGCGCCCGACGGCGACTACACGGTGGATGCCTTCGCCGCCGACGTGCGCGCCGTCGCAGCCCGCCTCGGCGGGCGTCCGGCGCTCATCGGCGCGTCGCTCGGCGGCCTCGCGGCCCTCATCGCCGAGGGCGAGGCCGCCACGCCCGGCGCGTCGGCGGTGGTGCTGGTGGACATCACGCCGCGCGTGCAGCCCGAGGGCGTCGATCGGATCGTGACCTTCATGACGAGCCACCCCGACGGCTTCGCGACGCTCGAGGCGGCGGCCGAGGCCGTGGCGGCCTACGTGCCGCACCGCCCGCGGCCGAAGGACGTGGCCGGCCTCAGCAAGAACCTGCGCCTCGGCGCGGACGGGCGCTACCGCTGGCACTGGGATCCGAGGCTGATGACCGGCGAGCGACGCATCAGCTCGAGCCGCGACCCCGAGCGGCTCGATCGGGCCGCGCGCGGCCTCCGGGTGCCGACGCTCCTCGTCCGCGGCCGCATGAGCGACGTCGTGGCCGAGGAGGACGCGCGCCACTTCCTCGCGCTCGCGCCGCATGCCAGCTACGTCGACGTGTCGGATGCGGGACACATGGTCGCGGGCGATCGGAACGACCCGTTCACGGCGGCGGTGGTGGAGTTCTTGACGCGCGGTGACGAGTGACGCGGGGGGCGGCTCAGTGTGCGTCGTCGCGGTCTCTAGACTTGCGTCGGTTGCGGGCTCTCGGAGTGTGTCCGTTGGTCATCCGCGCCGCCGACGTACACAGGCACTCGGCGCGTTGTCGCTCCCGCGCGTTGTTGCATGCGGTTGCTGATGACCGCGGAGATTAGCTACGCGGGAGGAGGTAAAAAGCGATGACGGCGTACTGCGCCGCCGCGGCTGCGATCACCAGCGCGTGGAACACTTCGTGGTAGCCAATTTATAATGCCGAGCGCTTCGTCAAGGTAAGACATCGACGCGGCGCCCTTCGCCGGCTCTGAGAACTTCGGGCGAGCTCGCCGATGCCACCTCATTCAGCCGCTCAGCCGCGCGAAGCCAGCTGGTCGCCATCCGGCGTCGTAGCAAGCGGTACACGTGGGGAACACGCTCGGTGGCCCAGCTGTGTGGCCGACGAGCCCCCACGTCTCGCGCCGGATAGCCTCATCAAGAGGATGGGCATGGCCGACCTCGGTAGGAATCGACGTGCCGCAATGTACACAGAGGGTGCGAAGGCTGCGGTTGCCTTCTGCCCGAAGGGCACTGCCCCTAATCGCCATCGACAAGCCTCTCGCGCTTTTCGTAGTGCAAGAGCATCACACCGATAACTCCGCCACGGGAACCGAGGTTCACTACCAGCGATTGCGTCCGTCGCCGACGACGGCCCAGCCGCGTGGCGCATTCGCCCGGGCGCCACCCTCGCTCCGCGGACGGGCCCGGCTGACGTTGATGCTCCGTCCTTTCAGGTCGGTGCCGTCTAGCCCCTGAATCGCAGCCATCGCGTGCGCCAGCCACGGCATCTCAATGAAGCCAAAACCCCTCGATCCGCCATTCGACCTGTCCATCACAACGTTCGCGGAACTCACCGGGCCGTAGACCGCGAACGCCGCACGGAGATCGCCTTGCGTCACCTCGAACGATAGGTTGCCGACGAATAGCTTTGTCATTGTCATGCTGTCCTTGTCGCCGCATCCCAGGGGTTCGCCACACCCGAGTAAGGCGGCGCATCGTCATCCGGGCAGAGGCGCGAAGGCGTGTATCGGCGTGGGAACATCCTTCGCAGTCCGAGGAGCGGCAGGAAGAGCAACACCGTGAGGCCCACGTACCCCATGATCACGAGTGGGGCGACTAGGATGCCGGCAATCAGCAGCAGGCGGCTGCCTCGGAGGCCACTCATTGTCTCGCGAAGGGGCGGATAGCGATCCATGGAGGTCACGCGAGCCCCAAGCCGATGGCGAGCGACTTCAGGATGACGACGAGGGGCCGTGGCGCCGCCACCTGCTTGTCGTCGATGAGGAACGGCCAGGTGAGTCCCGTATCCCGAATCACCCGCACATCCGAACTGCACGGACACCCGGTGGTCCTGATGCTCCATGACCACGCCTTCTTGGGCTCTGGGAAAAGAGACGGGCGCCTGATGCGCTACTCGCTTCGACGAGCGTGGGAGCCATGCGCGGGCATCGGAGCGAACGCAGTAACCTACGCCCTCTGTGACCCGGGCACAAGGTGCCCACATCTGCCGGGCGGGCCGACTCGCACCCATGAGGCCCTGTCCTCTTGGATGGGCTCTTGGAGCTGCCTGCGTGGGTTGGAGATCAGATCAGCGACACCTGCCCGGCGGCGTTCTGCGCCGTGGTGATGATCGTGCGCCGGATGAAAGTGGGCAAGGGGCAAAATGTTTTCCGGTGGACGTGGCAAGCTCGCAATTGCTGCCTGGACTCCGCGGAACCAAATTGGGACAAGAAGTGGCGGGGAAGGGGACGCAAGGACCTGGGTTGCGCCCCCTTTTGGTCTTAGTTGCTGTACGCGACCTCGACCCTAACCGCCTTGGCTTCGGGAACCTTCGCGAACGTTACTTCAAGCACACCGTCCTTGTACGCGGCCTTGATCGTGGCGCGGCTTACATCCCCCGGAAGCCTGAAGGCCCGATGGATCCGGCCGTGATGGCGTTCTGCGCGATGAACCCGCGCGTCCTTATCCTTACCCCATGCAGGTTCGTTGCGCTCGGCGTTGATCACGAGCGTCTCGTCCTCGACCTTCACTTCAAGCGAGTCGCTCTTCAAACCGGGCAGGTCGACGCTGAAGCGGTACCCATCGTGATCTTCGACCACATCGACTGGCGGTGGAATCGGCTCGAACTCGCTCGCCAGCCCATTGAGGAGACCGTTAACTCTGTCAAGAAACCATCCACCATTCCCCAAGCGATTGTCAATCAATAAGTCCATTCTGCATCACCTTTCCAGCCTGTGGAGTCCGCGGGCTTCGACCTCTTCTTGCTACCACCCGAACATAAGCACGAACTGCAGATCGTCAAGTGGGTCTCCTCCGCATGTCGCCCCCTCCATCGCGCGGCGGCGCCTGCCTTATCAAGTGGCCTGTTCTCGGGGGGGGGCAGGTCACCGGCAGGCTGGACATGCCGCCCGCTCCTGTGCCACCTGTCGGGAGGGCTTGGGGATGATCTACGCCGTCGAGTGCGTCCACTGCCGGGAGACCCTGCTCACGACGGCGCGGATCGGGGACGCCGAAGCACGCGTCGTCGCAGACCACCTGGAGACCCGGCATCCCACGGTGTTCGACACGGCGGTTGACTTCGACGACCCCGGCCTGGCGGAGATATTCCACCACGTCCGGGTGACGAATCGGTGAGACGGCGACCGGTTGTACCCGGAATGCGGGCACCTCCCCGCACGAATTGCGCTGCCGTCCGTCTCGCCCCAGTCCCCGGCCGCGTAGAGCGTCTCGTAGCGTCCGACAGCAGAGAGCGAGCAGACGCGCGAGTCGATCCGCTCGAACGCCTGAGCGGAACAGAGTCGGCAGCGCGCTCGACCCTGCCTGGATTGGATCGCCACCTGTGATAGACATGTCGCGTTCCGGGAGGACTTCGCGATGAAGGACGAGATGAAGACCGCGCTCGAGACGGCCATGGACGAGTTCGACCGGAAGAGGTCGGACGCGGCCAAGCGCCAGGAGGCGACGAGGACGAAGGAAACCGAGTTCTCGCGCAGCGTGGAGCGTCTCTTCAACGAGGTCATCCGGCCCGCGATGGAGAAGGTCGAGAATACGCTCGGGAAGCGGAACCACGACTGCAAGATCATCGAGGAGAAGCCGACGGGGACGACCGACGTGCAGCAGCATGCGGCGCACATCAGCCTGACGATCAAACCGGCCCCGCCGACGGGTGGTGGCTACGCGATGATGGCCTCCCGAACGATCTGCTTCGCCATGGTCCGGCCTGAGGGCAAGATCGTCGTCGGCACGACGAGCTCTCTGCCCGTACGTCAGGTCGAGGGTATGCGCCGGTCGTATGAACCGAGCAAGCTCACCCCCGAGGAGGTGGAGAAGCAGCTCGTCACTTTCGTGAAGGAGGTGTTCGCGTAGCTCGAGGGGGTGCGACGAACGCCCATTGGTAGCCGGGCCGGGACCGGACGGTTACGATCCGGCAAGCAACGGTGCGCGCCGAGCGGCGGAACCGAGCGCGCATCCGCGCACTGCTGTTCAGCGACTATGCGCGGCAATGACGGGCTGCGTTATGTCCGGTCCGAAGTGCGCCGTCAGCCGATGGCCGCCGCCTTACAGGGGGTGTAGGGTAGGTTCGCTCCCTGATACGCTCGCGAGCGGCTCGCACGGGCGGACCACTGAGCGGCGCGCGAGGCGCCTTGCCAGTCAGGTTCACCGAGCCCGAAAGGGAGCGCCATGAAACCCTACCTGGGCTTCATCGTCATGGCCCTGGTCTGGTCAGTACCCCTTGCGTCGTACACGATCTGGTACGTGCGGCGTACCGACCGACAAGCACGCCGCCGTCTTCAGATAGCGTTCGATCAGATCAACAGGGACACCCGCTCCTCCACGGTCGGCGACATCAGCCCGCTCGTTCCCGACAGCCGAGGCCACGTACAACGCGACACCCGCGCGCGTAGCATTCGGCAATTCCGTTCGCGCTCTCCAGGTGCGAGTCGTCTTGCCCATCTGGTGATGAGAGGAGCCCAAACGTTACAAACTCTGGTGCCTATACGATAACGTGCCGTTAAGATGCGGCGTCTTCCCAGCCGAACGCCGCCCTTGGGACGGTCTATAGTATGGTAGACCACGGTTCCGTCGCTGGTGTTATCGGTGTGAGGCCCTGGTGCAAAAGGGAGCGGCTGAACTGACGTGGCACGGAGGGCCTTCGATGAATGCAGACGCCGCGAGGCAAACTCTCATGAGGGTGTGGGATTATCTGTGTCGGGCACGGATCCGCGCCCGGGGGCGGCGGTGGCGGTGGGAGGTAAAAGGGCGCGCGGAAGCCGAGGAGGCTACGACAACACGGAATGGACAGACGAGTCGTGTGGTCGACCACCGCAGACGCTTCTGGGCCGAATTCCGCGACGGGCAACGGCAGGCGGCCGCGAGCTGTCTCGAAGCCGACCGCGTCCTGAAACAGGACCGTTGACCGCGTTATGAATCGCGAGCCGACGCGCTCGCCAGTGCGGTCGGTCCCTGTAAGAAAGGAGGAAGGCAAGGTCCTGACGCTCGACGCGAAGGCCGGCGACCGAGTACTGTTCGGCAAATTACGCCGGCACCGAGATCAAGCTCGACGGCGAGGAGCACCTGCTGATCCTCCGCGAGGAGGACATCCTCGGCGTCATCGAGGGATAGGAGGACCGAGCGATGGCGGGAAAGTTGGTACTGTTCAGCGCGGACGCGCGGGCCAAGGTGCTGCGCGGCGTCAACATCCTCGCCGATGCGGTCACGGTGACGCTGGGGCCGCGCGGGCGAAACGTGGTGCTCGAGAAGTCGTGGGGCGCCCCCACCGTGACCAAGGACGGCGTGACGGTCGCGAAGGAGATCGAGCTCGCCGACAAGTTCGAGAACATGGGCGCGCAGATGGTGAAGGAGGTCGCCTCGAAGACCTCCGACGTGGCGGGCGACGGCACCACGACGGCCACCGTGCTGGCGCGGGCCCTTTTCACCGAGGGCGCGAAGCTGGTGGCGGCCGGCCACGACCCGATGAGTCTCAAGCGTGGCGTCGACAGGGCCGTCACGGCGGTCGTCGAGGAGCTGAAGAAGCTCTCCAAGTCGACCAAGAGCAAGGCCGAGATCGCCCAGGTTGGCATCGTGTCGGCCAACGGCGACCGCACCATCGGCGACTTGATCGCCGAGGCGATGGAGAAGGTGGGAAAGGAGGGCGTCATCACCGTCGAGGAGGCCAAGAGCCTCGACACCCAGCTCGAGGTCGTCGAGGGCATGCAGTTCGACCGCGGCTACCTCTCCGCCTACTTCGTGACCGACGTCGATCGGATGGAGGCGGTGCTCGAGGACGCCTACATCCTGATCCACGAGAAGAAGATCTCGGTCATGAAGGACCTGCTCCCGTTGCTGGAGCAGGTGGCGCGCTCCGGGAAGCCGCTCCTCGTCATCGCCGAGGAAGTCGAGGGCGAGGCACTGGCAACGCTGGTCGTCAACAAGATTCGGGGCACGTTCGCCTGCTGCGCGGTGAAGGCGCCCGGCTTCGGCGACCGGCGCAAGGCCATGCTCGAGGACATCGCGATCCTCTCCGGCGGCCGCCTGATCGCCGAGGAGCTCGGGCTGAAGCTCGAGAACGTCACGCTGAAGGAGCTCGGCCGCTGCAAGCGGATCGTGGTCGACAAGGACAACACGACGCTCATCGACGGCGCCGGCAAGAAGGCCGACATCGAGGGCCGCATCAAGCAGCTCCGGGCCCAGATCGAGGAAACGACCTCGGATTACGACCGCGAGAAGCTGCAGGAGCGCCTCGCCAAGCTGGTCGGCGGCGTGGCCGTGATCCGCGTCGGCGCGGCGACCGAGGTCGAGATGAAGGAGAAGAAGGCGCGCGTCGAGGATGCCATGCACGCCACGCGTGCCGCGGTGGAGGAGGGCATCGTGGCGGGCGGTGGGGTGGCGCTGCTGCGGGCGCGGAGCGCGCTCGACGCGCTCAAGCTCGACGAGGAAGAGCGGGCGGGCGTCAACATCGTGCGGCGGGCCCTCGAGGAGCCGCTGCGCTGGATCGCCCGCAACGCGGGGCAGGACGGGGCGGTGGTGCTCGAGAAGGTGCGCGAGGCCAAGGGCGCCTTCGGGTTCAACGCCGCCACCGAGGAGTACGAGGACCTGATCAAGGCGGGCATCATCGACCCGACCAAGGTGGTGCGGACGGCGCTCCAGAACGCGGCGTCGGTCGCCGGGCTCCTCCTCACCATCGAGGCGATGGTGGCCGAGAAGCCGAAGGAGGAGAAGCCGGCCGCGACCCCGTCGATGCCGCACGGCGCCGAGGACTTCTGAGGAGGCGGTGGTTCGCGGGCCCGGCGCTTCCCGCGGCGGGCAACGGCCTGCCGATCCTCTCAAGAGCTCCGAGTGAGTCCAGCGAGCTTCGCCACGAGCGTGATGAGTTCCGTCGGATCGAACAGCTTGGGCAAACGAGCAGGGATGTATCAGGCAAGACGCGCCGCGGGCAGACGCGGATGAGCCGTCACGACGAGCTTCGTAACCGCTTCGACCAACGCAGCCGGGTCAACCGGCTTCGACATGTGGACCTGGTAGCCTGCCGCCAGTGCCCGCACCCGGTCCTCCGCGCTGGCGTACCCCGTCAGCGCCAGGGCCGGGACTTGCCCCCCGCGCTCGCTGTCGAGCGTACGGACCTTGCGGATGAGCGCATAGCCGTCCTCGCCCGGCATACCGATGTCGCTCATCAGCACATCCGGCCTCACCCGTTCGAGCGCTTCAAGGCCCTCGCCGACCGATGCCGCCGTCGTCACCTCCGCCCGGCACTGCGCGAGCACCGCGGTGAGCCACTCGCGTACGTCGGCTTCGTCATCCACGACCAGCACGCGCACGCCCTCGAGCACGGGCTGCCAGTCGTACGGGACCTCGCAACTGGCCGGGGGGCTCACGGGCTCCCAATGGGTGAGCTCCGGGGACAGGAGAGGCAGGGTCACTCTGAACGTCGTGCCCTGTCCCTCTCCTCGACTCTCCGCCCGAACGGTGCCTCCGTGCAGCTCCACCAAGTGGCTCACGATCGCTAGCCCGAGTCCGAGGCCGCTGTGCGCCCGAGTGGTGGTGCTGTCGGCCTGGCGGAACCGCTCGAAGATGTGCGGCAAGAAGTCGGCGCTGATGCCCTTCCCCGTGTCGCTCACCGCAATCTCGGCACGGGAGTCGACGACCTCGAGCCGCACCGCGACGTGGCCGCCGTTTGGGGTGAACTTGATCGCGTTGGCGAGGAGGTTGCACACCACCTGCTGCAGACGTCCCGGATCCCCGAGCACGCGACCGTGCCGGAAGCCGGGGAGCACGGACTCGAGCTCGACACTCTTCGCCTCGGCCGCCGGACGGACGACGTCCAGGGCCGCCTCGATTACCTCCGCGAGATCGACGGGCTGAACCTCGAGACGCAGCTTGCCCGCCACCACGCACGAGACATCGAGCAGGTCCTCGATGAGCCGTTTCTGCGCCTTCGCGCTGCGCTCGATCGTCTCGAGTGCATGCGCGGTCTTCCTGGCATCGAGACTTCCGCTGCGCAGCAGGTGGGCCCAGGTGAGGATCGCCCCAAGGGGCGAGCGTAACTCGTGCGAGAGTGTCGCGAGAAACTCGTCCTTGGCGCGGTTTGCCGCCTCGGCCGCAGCCCAGCCGTCTCTAGCCGCGTCACGGGCGGCCTGTTCACTCGCAAGCAACCGCGCACGCTCCGCCTCCACGCGCCTGCGGTCGTTGATATTCTCGATGATGCCGACCAGATAGAGCGGCTCACCGGAGGCCGCCCGCACGGCCGACACCGTCAAATTCGCCCACACGGGCTCGCCGTCTTTGCAAATGTAGCGCTCCTCGAGCGAGAAGCTCGGGACCTCACCGTCCAACAAGCGCCGGATCAATACCAGGTTCTGCTCACGGTCATCGGGATGAGTGATCTCGGGGGAGGACAGTCGCAGCAGCTCCTCGCGACTGTAGCCGGTGACGTCGCAGACCGCTTGGTTGACCTCCAAGAAGCGCCCTGCGAGGCTCGTTGTGCTGAAGCCAACTGCAGCCTGGCTGAAGGTCGCGCGGAGGCGTTCCTCGCGGTCCCGCAGCGTCTCCTGCGCCGCCTCGGCCGTGGCGCGTGTCGCTTCGGCGATCTGCAGCGCTTCAGCCAGGCGCGCCGCGGTCTCCTCCTGTTGCCTGGTGCTGAAGGTCTCCGCCAACAGCGTGTCGCCGAGCGTCCGAAGCAGTTCGCCATAGACGGTCAGCCGCTCTCTCGGCACGTGCCGCTCTTGGCGGCCTGCGGCCCACACCGTCTCGAAGGAGCGCCCGCTGTTGCGGGCCAGCCGCTCGAGCGTGTGCTGATCCAGGAACGCGGTCAGCGCATACCCGGCCACCGCTACGCCGACGATCTCGCCGCCGAGCGTGAGCGCCGTCCCGACCACCGCGAGGCCGTTGTGGTCCTCGACCACGACCGCCGGTGGCATGTCCGCCTGGGTCAGGCAGCGTCGGATGCAGGCGGCAAAGATGCCGAGGTCATGCCGTCCGGGTGTGAAAAGGTCGAAGAGGGCGGTGGGATGCACCGGCCCACAGGTCGGGCGCTCGTCGGTGTCGTACAGTTGGACGGTCAGGTGGGTGACGGCGGCGTACTTCTCGAGCGCCTTCGTCCACGCCCCACGCTCGAAGAGTGCCGCCTCCACCAGCCCCACCCCAAGGATCTCCGACTTTACGCCCCGGTGGTGTGTCGCTCCGGCGAGCGGGCCAGGAGACCGAAGTAGCCCGCGAAGGGAATCGGCTGAGCGTTCGGCGGGATCGTCCGCGCGAGGACGCGCATGCCCACACCGTTCACGATCTCGCACTCACGGGTCACGCGACTGATCGGGCTCGCCCGCATCTTGGTGACCGTCACGGCACGCCGAAATTCGTCGCCCAGCTCGACCCAGTTGAGGAGGACGATGTTGTCCACAAGCGAGCTGACGGCGTACTCGCCCATTACTGACGACATCCCGAACAGCTCGGGATTCTCGTGGTTGTAGATCACCGTGACCTGGTGCTCCTTCATCAGCGCCACGATCGCGTGGAAGAAGTCCCGGAAGGCGCGACCCGCAGCACCGAGGCTCGAGCCATACGTCGAGAGGCTGTCGATCACCGCGCGCCTCGGCTTGAACTCCCGCACGATGCACTCGATCCGGTGGAAATGCCGGTCGATCTCGATCTCCTGCGGCGGGTCGTAGTACAGCTGGACGGCACCCCGATCGATCGCGCCCTGGAGATCGATCCCGATGCTCGCGGCATTCCGCAGCACCTGGGCTGGCGGCTCGTCCAGCGTCAGCATGAGGCTGCGCTCCCCGAGGCGCGCCCCTTCGGCGACGTACTGCAGGCTCATGACGCTCTTACCGACCCCCGAAACCCCGACCACGAGGGTCGTGCTGCCCACGAAGTACCCACCGCTCAACATCTCGTCGAGGCTGGGGATACCGGACGAGACCCGCGTGGCCGGATCGAAGGCGGCGGCGAACTCGCGGGTCGGGTCGCGGGGCGCCTGCACGCGCCGGTAGACCTCGAGCCCGTGGCCGTCAACGATCCGGAACGAGTGACGTCCCATGTGGTACTCGTGGCCGCGCGACTTGACGATCTCGAGGGACCGCTGAATGGCACGCTCAACCGCCTCGAGCCTGAGCAGCATGACCGTGTCGGCAATGAACTCCTCCGGCAGGAGAGCGGAGAGGCGGACCTCTTCCCGTGCGACCACTTCCAGGCCCAGCATGGCGGTCAAGTTCTCGCGGTATAGCCCTTCGGCGAGGATGTGAAGGGCGTCGCGAGGGTCTCGAGCCCCGCTGTTGTTGCTGTTGCCAAAGGCCGGCGGACCAAAACTATCGATGAAAATTCGCCGCGCGCCGACCTTCCCTGCTTCTTCGAGAAGCAGGCTGTCGGCCTGCTGCATCTCCTGCTCGAAGACCCGGCGCGTGGTAAACACAATCTTGAGCCGCCCCTGACGCTCGAGCTCAAGGAGGTCCCAGCCGAACAGTGCTGCATCCCGGATGAGCTTGTCCGGCGAGACCTCGAACAGCACGATCAACCCCGGCTCGTTGAACTCGATCGCGCCACGGTAGACGAACTCCACCCCCAGCGTTGTCTTCCCCGTACCAACCGCTCCCTCCACCAAGATCAGGTTCCCACGGGGGATGCCGCCGCCGAGGATGGCGTCGAGCCCTTTGATCCCGGTCTTGGTGAAATCTCGTTCAGCCATTGGCGGCCTTCTCCCTTGGTCCGCGCAACCGACCCCCGCGGACGGCAGGGAGCTTCCCGCCCGGCTCGCTCGGGCCCGGCGACTGCCGCGGCGTGAGGGTCTCGAGCAAGGCACGGCGTCCTTCTTGCGTGGCGGCGACCTCCAGAAGGGACTTCAGCCAACCATCGTGGGTGCCCCCGGACGTGAGGACGTACATCCGCGCCGAGACCTTGGGGGTCTGCGATCGCGTCACGAGCCCCGCGCCGATCAGGCCGTCGAGCGATCTGTCAACCTGCTGGACGTCGTAGCCGACACAGGCTGCGAGCTGTTCACTCGTCAAGAGTGCCCGGGGGTGCCGGCGGAAGAAGCGCAGTAGGTCGAGGTCGCATGGGTGGCCTAGCCGGCGACCCGCCTGATCAAGTACATGCCTGATGTCCTTTGAGTTTCGCGTCGGGAGCCTCAGAGCCTGCAGCTCCCGGCACGACGCCGCAACCGTGCCCGAGCTCGCGATACGACAGGCAGCGAGACCTGCGTCACCCGGACCCCCTCCCAAGCCGTCTGAGAGCATAGCATGCGTGTCAAGGGGCGCAGAGAAACGGGCCAGAAGAAATCGCACAGTCCCGGAAAGAAGCGCGTATTCACGGTGTGGCCGCGCCGGGGCGAGCCGCAGGCGTAGACGAGTGTCGATTCGGCCACCAGGCCGAACCGCTCGACGTGCTCCTCGACGATCAGGTTTACGCGGCCGACAGCACCCGTCCAACCGCGGTTGCGCTGGTCTCCGGGGCGGCTCACGCTCGGCACGTAGGTGAGGAGGTGGGGCTGGTCCGCGGCCGCCACCTGGAGTTCCGGGCGGTACGCGAACTCGTCCTGGTAGCTCGCGCCCTGCAGCCGCGGAAGCGGAAGCGCCGGTCGCCATGATGGAGCGTGAAGCGGAGCGTGCTCACGAACGGCGCGATGCCCGTGACCGTCGCCACCATGAGGTGCGAGGGAGATCGCTCCTGTAGGGTGAAGACGCGCTTCGGGCGAGGCCGGAGTGACACCGGGTCGCCGAGCCGCAGGCTCCAGAGCCGCGGAGTGAGCGCGCCGTGCGGAACGAGCTCGACGAAGAGCTCGAGGTAGGGCTCGTGCGGCGATGAGACGATCGAGTAGGGGCGCTCGATGCCCTCGAGCCCGATCGTGCAGTACTGGCCCGGCGCGAAGGTGTAGGGGATCTCCGGCTCGAGGCGGATGACCATGAGGTCGGGCGTGAGGTCGCGCCGCTCGAGGCCGTGGAAGATGCCGTCGAGGAGGAACTTATTCCCGCGAATCCGGTGCCGAAGCTCGCACGCCGGGGGCGCCGGGTGAGATTCTACGGAAGAACTCCGACCCGCTCACCGTCGAGGAGGTGCAGCGGTTTCTTGAAACCGTCCCCGCGTTCTACCGCGACCTCTACCTCGTCTGGTTCCGCACGGGCTGGCGTCCGAACGAGATCGTCGCTCTTCCGTTCGATTGGCTCGACTACGGGCGTCAGGCGGTGACGCTACGGCTGGACGTTCCCCACCATGGGGAGGTGTCGAAGCGACCCCGAAGACGGGACCCGCGAAGTCGATTGCAGCTACGACCCCGGCGATCTTCGAAGCCTTCGAGCGGCGACGGCGCGCCTCCCTGGCGACCGGCCAGCGGGAGTACGTCTTCACCGACGACCAGGGGCAGCCGCTCTCGCAAGAGTGGCTCAACAAGCGCATCTGGCAGCCGACGCTACGCCGGTGCGGTCTTCGAACGCGGGGACAGTACAACATCCGCGACACCTTCATCACCCTCGCCCTCTCGGCAGGCGAAGACCCCGGCTGGGTCGCCCAGGTCTGCGGCACCTCGGAGCAGATGATCTTCCGCCACTACCGGCGGTGGATGCGCAACCTGGTGCGGACGGACGGTCGCCAGGTCGCGACCATCTTCGCCCGACTTTCGGCCCTCCCGGCGCCCCGATTTGGGCACCAGCGTGGGCACCAACGGCGGGGTGCGCGAGCTAAGACCCCAAAAT
>Ga0209056_10002005_pt1 | contig 22177 bp, 14 predicted proteins | sample GraSoiAngelo_114_FD_185876 | JGI IMG/M metagenome (GOLD analysis project Ga0209056, IMG submission 185876) | Grasslands soil microbial communities from the Angelo Coastal Reserve, California, USA - 14_0903_13_40cm (SPAdes) (version 2) | ecosystem: Environmental > Terrestrial > Soil > Grasslands...
AATTATAGTTTTAATACCTTTAAAGAAATAAATTATAATAAATGAAATATTAGGAGCATAATCTAAAGAAAGTAAGGCATATCTAAAGAAAAAGATTAATAAAGAAGTTGTTAAAATAGTAATAATATTATTTTTATTAAATATTTTATTTCTAATTGTATTAAAAAAAATCTTAAAATCAAAACTACTTTCCAAAGATCAATTTATATAACGATGAGGTTTAGTGGGGGTAGTAGAAGGACTAATAATGAGTTTATTTTTAGTTATGCTAAATAAACCAAATAAAATCAATAATAATAAACTATTGTTAACTAAAGAAAGATATGGAGTTAATATATAAAAAATTAGTCCTATTAATATATATAAAGCATAAAATGTTATAATACCAGTATCTAAACTAGCTATATTTTTACTTAAATTAAGTAATCCTTTTTCTAAACCATAAGGTCCTAATAATTCAACAGAACCTTTATCAATAACCTTAGTTGTTTGACCACCTAATTTTAAGATAATACCAGTAATATATTTATTATAAAAGAGTTCAATTAAGAAACGCTGATTAAAAAAACTAAATACATTATAACCAAAATTAGAAAATTTAAACAATAGAAGTAATTTAGGTAATAATTCAGATAAAATTATAGATAATATACTTAATAATATAGTAAATATTAAAGGTAATAATTTAAAAATAGTAGTAACAGCAAATTCGGTGTCAAGCATAATTTCATGTGAAGGGTGAATAAATAAACTATTATCTGCAAAAAAACCAGAACCTAATCCTATAAAAATATCTTTAGTTATATAACCAAAGAATATAGAGAAAATAGCTAAAATAATTAAAGGTAAACTCATGAAAATGTCACCTTCATGAGCTTGTTTATAATTAATTAAAGGTCCATTAGGATTAGTTAAAAAAGTTAAATATAAAATTTTAACTGAATATAATGTAGTAAACATAGCACCAATAGTAGCTATAAAATAAACAACAATACTAGAAAAATAGAATTGACCATATGCTGATTCAAGTATAAAATCTTTAGAATAAAATCCAGTCATGAAAGGGAAAGCCACTAAACTAAGAGAAGCTATTAACATAACTGAATATGTTAAAGGTAAAAATGGCCTTAATCCACCATATTTTCTAAAATCTTGGTTGTCAGCTACAGCATGTATTACAGCACCAGCTCCTAAGAAAAGAAGACCTTTATAAAAAGCATGATTAACTAAATGGAATAAAGCAATATTATATGATGATAAACCTATAGCAATTACCATCATACCTAATTGACTCATAGTAGAGTATGCTATAACTTTTTTAATATCTTGTTGAAATAAACCTATAAGAGAACTAAATATAGTAGTAATAGCTCCTATTCATAAACATAGTAATAAAACAGTAGAACTATATTCTATTAAAGGAGATGTTCTCATTAATAAATATACACCAGCTGTTACCATAGTAGCTGCATGTATTAGTGCAGAGACAGGTGTAGGACCTTCCATAGCCATAGGTAATCATACATGTAATCCTACTTGAGAACTTTTAGCCATAGCACCTATTAATAAACATATACCAACTATAGTAACAATATTTTCACTTATATATGGAGCTAATGAAAATACTGTAGAATAATCTATATTACCAAAAGATCATAATATAGCAAACATACCTATTGTTAAAAAGCAATCACCAACCCTATTTGTTAAAAAAGCAGACATAGAACTTTGATTTGCAGCTATTCTAGTAAATCAAAAACTTACTAAAAGATATGAACAAATTCCTACACCTTCTCAACCAACAAACATTAATAAAAAATTATTAGCTGTAACAAGTATTATCATCATAAAAGTAAATAAACTTAAATAGCTAAAAAATCTTTGATTATGTGGATCATTATTCATATATCCTATTGAATATATATGTACTAAAGAAGATACTATTAATACAGGTATTAACATAGATACTGTTAAAGAATCAAAATAAAAACCTCATAGTATATTAAGTGATTCTGAATCTATTCACCTGAATAATTGTATAGATACTGGGATATTATTTAAACCTACTTCAATGAAAGCTAATATAGCAATTAATGTAGTTACTATTACAGAACTACATGTTATTATTTGTGCTCCTTGAACTCCGATTTTTCTACCAAAAAATCCGGAAATGATTGATCCTAATAAAGGTAAGACAATTATAGCTAAATACATTATTTATATTCTATTGCAATACTTCCTCTTAATCTATAAAAAGCTACTAGAATACCTAGGCCTATAGCTGATTCTGCACCAGCTATTGCTATAATATATATAGCAAATGTTTGACCTAATATATCATCAAAGCTAAGTGAACTTATCAATATTAAAATTGTTATAGATAATAACATTATTTCTATTGAAATAAGCATTAATATTATATTTTTTCTATTTAAAACGAATCCTAGGATTCCTATTAAAAAAAGTATAAGTGATAAATTCATTTTTTTTTATTTTTTTTATTTAAACATAACTACATAATATATGCATAGATATTAATATACAAAAGCTAATTAGTTATTAACATAAATATAAATCTTTTTTGTAAATTATATATTTTTATATATGAGATAATTTATTTTAAATCTAAATATATTAAATATAGTTATTATGATTATTATCATAATTATTATCATAATTTACATTTTTTTTAGTATTATATACTAATTTCTCTGTTTGATTTTTATCAATTAATTGATAAAAATCATCTACTTATTGTTTATTTAACTTTTTTTTTAGTATATTAATAAAATTTTTAAATGTTTTAATTAAAACATTTTTATTCCTTTTTTTCCTCTTTACTTTTTTTTAATAAATGGATCTTTATATATTTTTATTACTTTTCTATCAAAATAGGGTTATTATTACATATAATATTACAATATAATAAATATATTTTATTTTTATAATATAGTAATACTATGATCCATAATATATAAGAGATGTTACTGAATAATGTAATCCGTCTAATATAGGAACTGGATATATACCTAACATAACTACAAATATAGTTAATGTTAATAAAATGAAAAATTCACGTTTATTTAAATCAGGTATACTAACTTGAAATCATTTAGACAATGATCCTCCAAATGCTATACGATTAAACATAAATATTGTATATCCAGCAGAAAATACAATTGAACTACTAGCAATAACACCTAATAAAGGTAATCTTTCAAATATACCATATAAAGACATAAATTCACCTACGAAATTTAAAGTAAGAGGAACACCACAATTCCCTAAAGATAAAATGAAAAATAAAATAGAAAATAAAGGCATAATTTGAGTTATACCTCTATAAAAAGTAATTAATCTAGTAGATGATCTATCATATAAAATACCTCCAGCACAAATAAATAAACCAGAAGATACAAAACCATGAGCTAAACCTAAAATAATACCACCTTCTATACCTTGAATAGTATTACTAAATACACCTAAAAGATATACAGCAGCATGACATACAGAAGAATATGCAATAAGCTCTTTAACATCAATAGTTCTTAAAGTACTAAGACTAGCATATATTATAGTTATAACACCTATAAGATATACTATGTAAGTATAATCTAAAGAAGCTTTAGGTAATAAAGGTAAAATTAATCTAAGTATACCATATAAACTTAATTTTAAAACTATGGCAGCTAAAATAATACTACCACCTAATGGTGATTCAACATGAGCTTTTAAAAGTCAAGTATTTAAAAAAATAGTTGGAGTTTTAACAGCAAAAGCTATGAATATACCATAAAATAAAAATAATTGTGTATAGTAATTAAAATTAGTTTTATATAAAGCATCAAAATCCGTAGTTCCCATTATGGAAGATATTGTAAGAATAGATAATAATAAAAATAAAGATCCTAATAATGTATATAAAAATAAGTAAAAACTAGCTCTTACTCTATTACTAGAACCAAATAATCCTATTAGTATAAATAAAGGTGGTAATATACTTTCAAAAAATATATAAAACAATAATATATCTAACACTAAAAAAACAGCTAATAATAAAGTTTCTAATAATAAAATTATTATTACATACGATCTAATATTTTCAGTTATTGAACTTCAATTAGATAATAATGAAATAGGTATAATTATAGTTGTTAATAATACAAAATATATAGATAAACCATCTAGACCTAAATAAATATCAAAAGAATTTATTTGGTGATATTCTTGTACAAATTGAAATTGGTTTAAGCTAAAATCAAACAATATAAATATTATTAAAGAAACAAATAAATTTATTATAGATGTAGTTAAAGCAATAAACTTAATTTGTTTAATTTTTCAATTAGATAAGTAGTCATAAAACGTACTTATAGAAATAACAAATATACCTAATATAGGTATTAATAATAAAGATAAAAGTAACATAATATGTAGTTATGTATATAAATACATATTTATATATTTATATATATAAATATCCCACACCCATTTTTATTTCTAATATATTTCCCTTATCTTTCTATCATTAAAATAATCTACATTAAATAGGTTATAATAATAATATATTTTAATTATTTTGTAACACCATATAAATATACATGGTTAAAGTATTTATATATATATATATATATATATATATATAATATAGTATTATTATATATTAATTTATAGTTAATTATTAAAACAATACTATATTAGTAGGCAATATATCACAGCTATATATTATACAAGGTATTAATATAATAAAAGCTATTACTAAAGGCAATAATATAATTCAACAATATGACATTAATTGATCAAAACGTATTCTAGGGAAAGAAGCTCTAACTCATATAAAAACGAAAACCATAATACAAGTTTTTATTCCCAGAATTAAACCATATAGTATTCCTTCTGTTAACGGATTAAATAAAAAATTATTATTATTATTACTAGTAATATCAATATAAAAATCAAAATCAATATACTGTAATATATAAACTAAAAATTTTAAATCCATAAGGTAACCACCTAGATATAATATACTAGTCAAAATACAAATTAAAATTATACTAGCATATTCGGCTAAAAAGAAAAATACAAAAATAACCGCAGCATGTTCTGTCATAAAACCACTAACAAGTTCAGATTCAGCTTCTGCTAAATCAAAAGGAGCTCTATTAGTTTCAGCTACAGATCCTAAAAAAAAAATAATAAATATTGGAAATAATGGAATTAAGAATCAAATAGCTCTTTGTGATTCAATATTTATAGTTAAACTTAAACTACCAGTTAATAAAATAACTATTAGTATAGCAGAACTTAAAATTAACTCATAACTAATCAATTGAGCTGTACTTCTAAGTGAACCTAAAAAAGCATATTTAGAATTAGCAGACCAACCTGCTAATAATATACCATAAGTAGATAATGAAGATACTGCTAACATATAAAGTATACCTATATTAAAATCAGTTATAGCTAAACCTGGTCCATATGGTATTACTGCATAACCTAATAATGAAAAAATTAAAGTTATTATTGGACCAAGAAAAAATAAAATTAAATTAGCTTGTGTTGGAGATACATATTCTTTTAAAATAAGTTTTAAAGCATCAGCAAATGCTTGTAAAAGACCATAGTATCCGACAATATTAGGTCCTATTCTTCTTTGCATACTAGCCATTGTCTTTCTTTCAGCTATAGTTACAAAAGCTACAGTTAATAAAATAGGCACAATTACTAATATAACCTCTATAATTGAAATAAATGTGGGTATATATAACAAAATAAGTGATTTAAACATCTATTTTTCTAAAAAAACAAAAATAAAGCTAAATTAAATACATTAGATACTATTATATTTTATTAAATATAATAAAATTATATAGTATAAAGATAAAAATAGGATATAATATATTAAAATAGGATGTTATAAATTATTTTCTAAAAATTAAAATTTAATTAATGTTTTTAATACTATTAATTATATAGCAATATTTTATAGTACTAAATTTAATATTAAAATATTACTTGTTATTATTACTTTTATACAACATGATATTATTAAAGATAATAGTAAAAAATATAATGTATATAAAATATACCTTTAGTTTATACATATAAAGTATAATAAATTAAAAAAAATATTAAGCAACATATAGTAATAAGAAAGCCATCATTAAAGCAAATAATCCTGTAGCTTCTGCAAAAGCGAAACCTAAAATAGCGTATGAAAATAGTTGTCCTCTTAATGAAGGGTTTCTTGCAACACCTAAAATTAAAGCACCGAAAACTACACCTATACCTACACCAGCTCCTATTAAACCTGTTGTAGCTAAACCTGTACCTATAATTTTTGCAGCTTGTATCATTTATTTTATAATCATAATATATTGTAGATAGGAAACCTATAACTAATTTAAAAGATTTATTTATTTGTTAATTTTTATTTTTATTTAAAGCCAAATATTAATGCAATGTAAAATATATATATATATATATCTAATACCACTCTTATCTATTAATATATATTAATTTTTTACATTTTTATTATCAGAACTAATAACATTAGAATCATTATTTATATATTCGTATTTATTAGTATATCTAAGACCATTAATTCTTAAAGATTCAATATGAATCAATCTATCTTGTTCAATAAGATCCATTCTATTTTTAAAAACCACTTCTTCATCATATAATAATTGTTGTAATAATTCTGTTATTGATGTATTTTGTTTTAATTCTTTTAATCTATTTAAATGTCTATCTTCTTCTTGTATAGCCAAATTTTTGAAAAATTGATCCACTTGATCTAAGTTTATAGCATAATTTAATTTACCTGAAGATATAGGTATATGTATATCTTCAATATGTGATGAATAACTTTCAATTTTTTCACTTGAAAATTTATTGTTATAACTATTATATTTACTATTTAAATAATTAATATCAGCATCAGTATAAATATTAGCATTAAAATATTTATTAAGACTAGAAGAATCATTATTATTAATATTAGATGAAATCATAGTATGAGTATCAAGATCTTTTAATCTTTTATCATTTGATTTGTCATTTTTAATAATTAAGTTAGGTTCACGTATATATTCTACTATAGCTTGTATAATTGATTTTAATAATACGCATAAAAAAATAAATATAAGTGAAATATCTGTAACATAACCGAAAGAATTAAGGTAATATCTAATACAAAAAATAATTATACCTGATATTAACAAAACTATTAACCTATTGAAATTAAAAATCTTTATTTTTAACGCTCTTAAATTTTTTAATCTAAATTTTTTCATTGATTTATTATTATTATTTTAATATATATATATATATATATTTAGTAGTAGCTATTAATTTAAAAATATTAAACTAAAAAAAATAACTATCCCTTTTTCTTATTAAAAAAGTAAATTGAATTATATTTATAACTACTTAGACGCGTACAAGAATCGAACTTGTATTCTTTGTGTCCGTAGCACAATGCTATAACCCTTAAGCTAACGCGTTTATTATAAGTAGTTTAGTAATAATAAATATTAATCTAATTAGAGCCCTTAAGATGAATCGAACATCTATAAAAATATTAACAGTATTTCGCTCTACCGTTGAGCTATAAAGGCTTAAATATTAAAAGTATTAAATAATAATATTTATTTTATTATTTAATACATATCTTTTTATTAAAAATCAACCATTCCTAATATGTTTTATGTTTATTTTATAATATATATATATTATATTACACTATTATTTTAACAAATTCTTATCCAAGACTCGAACTTGGGTCTAGATATTAGAAGTATCCTGCTCTACCATTAAGCTAATAAGATTATAAATTTTTCAAATAACTTTAATAGTTAATTATTAATTAACTATTAAAATAACTTAAATAGTTAAATAACTATTTTTTAGTGTTATCTTTTGTAGTTTTTGAAGAAAGATCATCCGATTTGCTTGTAGTTAATTGTTGATTTGATACCTCTCTATTTGATCCTAGATCAGGTGCAGAGTAACTATTTACTAAAAGATTAAAATTTTCAGATCTATCTCTATCTTCTAGTTGTCTATATTGTATTTCTTCAGCTTCAGAAGTAGTAAAAGAAAATGAACTAATATCTCTTCTCATTACTTCAAATGAGCTTGCTGAACTATAACTATCTCTTATACTACTTTTATCACTACTTTTGTCACTACTTTTATCACTATCTTTATCATTACCTTTATCAACTCCTTTACCTTTATCAAGACCTTTATCATCATTAGGATGATTAGATGATTCCATAGAATGTACATGAAGATTTTTTAGTTCTTTACCATTATTACTTTTATTAAGTAAGTTTTCACCACTCATTTTATCATCTAAAAGCATAAATATATTAAAATCACTACTTAAAGAGTTAATTATAGTTTTAATACCTTTAAAGAAATAAATTATAATAAATGAAATATTAGGAGCATAATCTAAAGAAAGTAAGGCATATCTAAAGAAAAAGATTAATAAAGAAGTTGTTAAAATAGTAATAATATTACTTTTATTAAATATCTTATCTTTAATTGTGTTAAAAAAATTACTTTGTAAAGGTAAACTTACAAATGCATGAGGTTTAGGTGGACTAGATAAACATCATTCTAAAGAATTATAAACTCTATTTAAGAGAGTTTGTAATGAATCACTAAAGAATTGTGGTATTAATCAAGGATATCTTGATGTAACTTTACCTTCTATTAATTGTACATAAAGTATATATAAAAATAGTCAAGTCGCTACAACTGATACAATAGAACCAAGACTACTTACTGTGTTTCATCCTGCAAAAGCATCAGGATAATCACTAATTCTTCTAGGCATTCCTTGTAAACCTAAGAAATGTTGTGGGAAGAAAGTAAGATTAACACCAACAAATAAAATTCAGAAATGAACTTTACCTAATCATACGTTGTAATCTAATCCTAATATTTTAGGTATTCAAAAATATCATGCACTAAATAATGCAAATACTGCACCCATAGATAAAACATAATGAAAATGAGCTACAACATAGTAAGTATCATGGAAAGCAATATCAAGAGAAGCATTAGCTAAAACAACACCACTTAATCCTCCTATAGTAAACATAAATATAAATCCTAAAGCAAATAACATAGATGGTGTTAATTGAAGTGATCCACCATAACATGTAGCTAATCAACTAAATATTTTAATACCAGTAGGAACTGCAATAATTAAAGTAGCAGCTGTAAAATAAGCCCTTGTATCTATATCTAAACCAACAGTATACATATGATGACTTCAAACAACAAAACCTAAAACACCAATAGACATCATAGCATAAACCATACCTAAATATCCAAATACATTTTTATTAGAATTAGCTGAAATAGTAGTACTAATTATACCAAAACCTGGTATAATTAAAATATATACCTCAGGATGTCCAAAAAATCAAAAAAGATGTTGGAATAATATAGGATCACCACCACCTGCTGCTTCAAAAAATGATGTATTAAAATTTCTATCTGTTAAAACCATTGTAATTGCACCAGCCAGTACAGGTAAAGATAATAATAATAAAACTGCTGTAACTACAACAGCTCATCCAAATAAAGCTAATTTATGTAATTTAATACCAGGACTTCTCATATTTAGTATGGTTGTTATGAAGTTCATTGCTCCTAATAGACTACTTATACCTGCTAAGTGTAAACCAAAAATAGCTAAATCTACACTAGGTCCACTATGACTTTGTATTCCAGCTAATGGAGGATAAAGAGTTCAACCTGTTCCAGCTCCATTTTCTATAAGACTAGAAAATATAAATAATAACAAACTAGGTGGTAATAATCAATAACTTATATTATTAAGTCTAGGAAATGCCATATCTGGACCACCTACTAATAATGGTAATAAAAAATTACCAAATCCACCTATAAGAGCTGGCATAACCATAAAAAATATCATAACAATAGCGTGTGCTGTTATAATACTATTATATAATTGACTATCCGCTATATATTGTACTCCTGGTGCTGACAACTCTAATCTTATTAAAACAGAATAAGCTGTACCTACTAATCCTGAGAATAAAGCAAATATTATATATAAAACACCTATATCTTTTGCATTTGATGATAAAAATCATCTTTCTGTTCATAATGATATAGATCCTTTTATTATGGACCTATCTGATTTTTCTTTTGAAATTTCACTATTATTTGTTTCAGTTATATATTTAATATGATGGGAACCTATCATATAAATATAGGACAGTGATATCTATATTTTTTTTAAATAATATATTGTATTATTAATATTATTATTATTTTTATTATTACTATAATAATAAAGTATAGACTTTTTTTTAATTTAAATATTAATCTTAGATAGTAAGAATTTAAATATTAATCTTAGATAGTAAGAATTTAAATTTAGCTAATATAAGTAATATATTATATTAATAATAATATTTATTAATATAGTATATTATATTAAAACTGAATAATTAAGAACCTCAATAATATATAGATATAAAAAGAAATAGTCATACAACATCAACAAAATGTCAATAAAGTATAGCTGATTCTAAACCTAGATGATGATTATCAGTAGAGTGATAAGCTAATACACGTCATAATCCTACAGCAAGAAAAGCTGTACCTATAATTACATGTAATCCATGAAAACCAGTACCAAAATAAAAACAAGATCCAAATGTTCCATCAGATATAGTAAAAGAAGAAACTGTATATTCAATAGCTTGTAATGCAGTAAATATAATAGCTAATATAATTGTAAATACTAAACCATATAAGGCTCCACTTCTATTACCTTGTATTAAAGAATGGTGAGCATAAGTAACTGTAACACCAGACGATAATAATATTACTGTATTTAATAATGGTAATTCAAAAGGATTAATTGATTCTATACCCATAGGAGGTCACTGAGCACCTAATTCAATATTAGGAGATAGTGCACTATGAAAAAAAGCTCAAAATATAGCTAAAAAAAAAAGACATTCAGATACTATAAATAAACCTACACCCATATTTATACCTCTTTGTACAGATAAAGTGTGATCTCCTAAATAAGTACCCTCTGATATTACATCACGAAATCACAGTGACATAGAACTAATTACTAATATTACAGCTAATATTAATAAGTACTCTGCATTATTAAAGTTATGTACCATTAAAACAAATGTAGTAGTTAAAGTTAATATAGCAATACTAGTAAATATAGGTCAAGGTGATGGAGATACTAAATGAAAAGGATGAGCTTGAAAATTACTTCGGGTTAAATTTGTCATTTTTATAATTTTTTATTTATTATTTTTATTTTTAAATATATAATATTTAAAATCTTTTTATATTTAATAATAAAATTTAATGTTTATATTTATGTTTATAATATAGTGAGTAAATTTTTTATGAAACATATAAAGCATATAGAGAATTAAAATTTTTATTATTTTTTTTGCTTTTCTTTTATTTATATTTATTTATTAATTTTTAATACATTATGCTTAATATGATAGATAACCATATAAGACTTAATAGGGAATAAGAGATTTGAACTCTTAACCTTTCGTGTGTAAAACGATTGTTCTACCATTGAACTAATTCCCTTTAAATAATTATTATTTTACCTTTTACATTAATTAAATAATAACTTTTATCAAACTAATTTTTTTGTTTTATTGTTATAACAATAGCACCTACCATAGCTAATAATAATATTATAGAAGTTATAATTAATCAAATAGAATAATTAGTATACATTATATTACCTAGACTAGATATATGTGTAGTTTCTGCCAAATTACCATCTCATAATTTAGATGTTACAAATGCTATTTCATCTTTGTCATTTAAAAATTTAAAAACCTGATTAAAATAATTTGTATTATTTAATAAAATATCATTAAATGATGTATTTAAATTTTCAGTATAACTAGTATATGATGCTATACTATAAGGTAATATTTCATACATAGGTGTATAAAAAGATATAGCTATTATAATAGCTAAAGGTATAGTATTACTAGTAGAACTTAATAATTCAGAAACCCTAATATTTATTAACATTAATATAAAAAGGAACAATATTGACACAGCTCCTACATAGACTAATAAATAAGATATACCTATAAAATTTAAACCTAGCATTATTAAATAAATTGATATACTTAAAAATAAACCTATTAAAAATAGAATAGATACTATAGGATTTTTACTAATAATAACAAATACACCACATAATATAGCAAGTAATGAAAGAAAATCTAAAATTTCGACTCTATAACCATTAGTATAAGTTTCATTTAAAACAAAAAGACTATTCATTATATTACTATTATATCTCTCTCTCATATATATATATATATATGTATGTATTACATTTATATTAGCTATTAGTTTTAAAATATTAAACTGAGAACATTAAACTAAAAAATAACTATCCCTTTTTCTTATTAAAAAAGTAAATTAAATTATATTTATAATTATATAGATGCGTACAAGACTCGAACTTGCATTCTTTGTATATATATTATATAACAATGCTATAACCCATAAGCTAACGCATTAATTTATATATTATAAAAACTTTAAGTTTATATATATATATAATTTACCCCCAAAAAAACATATAATTAAATAGGAAGAAAAGGAATTGAACCTTCGGTAACTTAATGTTATTGAGTTTACAGCTCAACCCGTTAACCAACACACGGAACCTTCCTTATATGGGGTATTGTTAATTTTTATTAATCCCGTGCAACTTCCACTACACGAACCGTATTTCGACTTAACACTAATTAGAGTCACGCATACGAAAATTAAATATTAACATATATAAACCTAATTGCCTATATTATATATTAATACTTAACCAAACTTATTGCACATACTCTTTTCAGCGCCTGACGAGTAGTTAGTACCTATCTGAGATTAAATCCACCGTGACATGGTGATTCACGATTACTAGTAATTCCTTTTTCATGTAGTCGAATTACAGACTACAATCCATATTATATCTTATTTTAAGAGATTAGCTAAAATTCACATTTTTGCATCTTTTTGTATAAGCATATGTGGCACGTCTATAGCCCACAATATTAAGGTCATGTTGACTTGTCTTAGTCCCTTTTATCATTTCCAATATAGCGGTGAACTACTTTATATAAAAATATATAAATAAAGCAAGGGTTTACGTTAATTTAATGGAACTAACCAAAATCTCACGACATTAACTGAAGACAGCCATGCAACGCTTGTATTAAATAAATTAATATTCAAATTGTGGTAAGGTTTTTCGTGGGTCATCGAATTAAATAACATACTTCACTACTGGTTTCAGAAACGGTCTAATGATTTCAGTTCCTGCGTTGCCACATTACTCTTGAGGTGGAATGCTTACACTTTTATTTATATACTAAAAATTAATCTAGTTTATGGCATTCATAATTTTCTGCCTGGACTACTAGGGTATCTAATCCTGCTTGCTACCCAGGCCTTCGTCCCTCAACGTCAGTTATTACATAGAAGGTTGCTTTCGCCGTTACCAGTCCTTAAAGTATTAAAAAATTTCATCTCTACACCTTAAATACTCACCTTCTCACATAAAACTCTAGTAAATCCGTACCTTTTTGGCTAGAAATACCGTCTAAGTACCCTTTAAACCTATTAAAGATGAATAACACTAGTCTTCCACGTCTTACCGCGACTGCTGGCACGTGATTTGGTCAAGACTTAAAGATAAAAAATTGTCATAATCATTTTTTTATCTAGAATTTTATTCGATATAATCGATGCTATATTAACTATAAGCTAATATAACTAGCTAATGCTATACATTCTTCCAAATTAATGGTTCAGCCGTTAGGCTATTGACCAATATTCCTCACTGCTGTACTATACGTATTGGGCTTTTTTCAGACCCAATGTGGTCGATCGACCTCTCGGTCTCGACTACGGACTTTTAAGCTAGTTAAGTCATTACCTTAACTACTACTTACCCGAAATATTTATTAACATCTTAAAGCGGAATTTAATTTCCTTTCTTTTATATAAGGGATTTTTCCCCCTACTTTAAGGTAGCCAAAATATTATATACTCACCTGTACACCACTTCTAATTATATTTAATAGTAAAATTAGACGTTCGATTAGCATGTGTCAAGCATTTGGACAGCGTTCATTCAGAGCCATCATCAAACTCAACTTTATTTTGTTTATATTCTTTTTATTTACTTTAAAAGAATAAAAAAAAGTTAATGATTAATAACCAACCATTCCTAATATGTTTTATGTTTATTTTAATGTATAAATAAACAAATAAAATTATTATTTTTATTAAAATATATATATATATATATATATTTTAATTATATATGTATAAATTGGATACATATAAGCCGATTTATGTTATTGCATATTTATCTAAATAAAGACTTCAAAATGAGTATATAAGTTCGCAATCATATTATACTAGACAAAATAATTATACATATTATTTTATTTATTTATAAATAATATGATTTATATTTTCTATTGTTAACTAAGGTTTTAACCTTTATATATATATATATATATATATATACATTTGTTTATTAAGTCTCGGACTTTCCTATAGTCTTTTATTAAAAAGATACTTAAAATAAGATAACTCTTATAATTAATGCAATATATATCACAATTTTTTTTATTTTTTTAAAATAATACTATAATTATTAATTAAATCTGGTAGTTTATATTAATAAAAACATATAATTTTATACTAATAAGATTAATTATCTTATTAATTAGTATTGTAAAATTTAATGTAAATCCATAGCATCTTTAATATAGGAAGAAGTTAATACTACAAATACTTGTGCTTGAATAAATGCTATGGCCAATTCTAAACCTGAAAATGCAATAATAAAAGCTAAAGGTATTAAACCTAAAAAGAAAAATATGAAACCAGATGTCATTATATTATATGTAAATCCACTTAGAATATTTAATAACATATGACCTGATAAAATATTAGCTCCTAATCTTAGACCAAGCGATACATTTCTAGATAAATATGAAATAAATTCTATTAAAACTAACAAAGGTAATAAACCTAAAGGACAACCCGCTGGTACGAATAAAGAAAAAAATTCTAAACCATGTTTTTGAAAACCTAAAATTGTTGCACCTAAAACTACTGTAAAACTAATTGAAAATGTTAATATAAAATGAGAAGTTGAAGCAAAGCTATATGGAACCATTCCTATTAAATTATTTACTAAAATAAAAATAAATAAAGTGTATATAAAAGGAAAATATATTTGTCCTTTGCTTGTATTTATTTGATTTATTACAATACTATGTATTGTAGCATACATTGACTCTTGACTTATAGATCAACAATTTGAAACAACTTTATTATAATTTGTAGCTATTAAATTTAATAATAATGCTATTAAAGCTCCTATTGTTAAATAAAGACCTATATTAGTTATAGCCAAATTTATATTACCTAATATAGGTGCATTTAAACATAATAAATCTCTAACTTCAAATTGGTCTAAAGGACTGGCTACTATTGCAAATTTATCTACTAACATTAATGAAGATTCTTTATTTAAAGAATATTTTTTAATAAAAAAAATTAATATGTTAATTTATATATATAATATATATTAATTATAAAATTATAATAATTATTAACATTTAAGAAAATATTGTATATGTTTTAATTAAATGAAAAGGATTATATTATATATATATATATATATTATTATATAATTAATACTTATACATAAGATATGGAAGAATCAAACTTCATATTTAAGATTTGCAATAAAAATGCAATATCAACTGCTACATATCCTTTTTAAAAGTATAGTATTAAAATTAATTTTATAATAACTATTAGTTATTATAAAATTATAATATATGTTTTTAATTTATTTATTATATAACTATACTAATTTAGTATAGTGTTTAGGTAATTTAACTAAACTATTACTATAATTAGATAATTCAACTAAGCTATTTTCAAGTAAGCTAACTAAAGGTACTATAATTAAAAAATATAAAAAATATAGTACTGTTGATATTTGCCCTAATTCTATAAATGGTGATTCAACATGTTTAGCTCCTAATAACATTAATATTAAGAAATTAGCTACAAAAATAAAGAAAACTATTTTACTTAAAGGTCTAAATTGTATACCTCTTGATCTAGACATATCAGTAAAAGGCATAATTAATAATATTAAAAGAGCAGAAAACATAGCAATAACACCTAATAATTTATTAGGTATAGATCTTAATATAGCATAAAAAGGTAATAAGTATCATTCAGGTACTATAGCTGGAGGTGTTTGCATTGGATTAGCCATAACATAATTTTCACTATCTCCTAATAAATTAGGCATATAAAAAACGAAAATAGATAAAACTAAAATAAAAATAAAAATAGTAATTAAATCTTTAAAAATATAATAAGGAGCAAAAGGCAATCTATCATAATTACCAGATACACCTAAAGGATTACCTGAACCTGCACTATCATGTAATGCTATTAAATGCATTAAAGCTAGTGCAGCTAATACAAAAGGTAATACATAATGTAAAGAAAAAAATCTATTCAATGTAGCATTGTTAACACTAAATCCTCCTCAAATAAATTCAACTATATCTTGTCCAACTCAAGGTATAGCACTCATAAGGTTAGTTATAACTGTGGCACCTCATAATGACATTTGTCCATAAGGTAAAACGTAACCTAAAAAAGCTGTAGCCATCATTAATATAAATATAATTGTACCTATAGTTCAAACTAAAGTTCTAGGAGATCTATATGATCCATAATATAGACCTCTACCTATATGTAAATAAACCAAAAAGAAAAAAGCTGAAGCAGTATTAGAATGTAAATAACGAATTAATCATCCATTATTTACATCACGCATAATATGTTCAACTGAATTAAATGCTTCTAATACATTTGGGTTATAATGCATAGCTAAAGTTACACCTGTAACTATTTGTATAACTAAACAAAAGGCTAATAAAGAACCAAAATTTCATAAATAACTCAAATTAGATGGTTGTGGTGAATCTATAACATAAGAATTAACCATTTTTAACAAAGGATGACTTTTTAAAATACGCATTTTATATTATTTATTATATTTTTATTATTATTTGGTATAATACAATATTATATTTATAATATTTTAATTATTTAATTCTAGTAATTAGTATAATATAAAGATACATAACATTAAAAATAATTTACTTTACAAAAATATACAATTTTAATAAATGTATATTATATATTATTATTAATAATAATAAATACTAGTAGCCTTTAATTATACTTTATTAATTTAGACTTTATTTTCTTTAAAATAATCTTATTTAAAAATTTTTTTAATATTAAATATTAATTATATTATTATTTTTATTATTGATATAAAATAATTTAGAAAAAATCTAATATATTTATATTCACTATTTATTTAATTATAATTATATTTATTTTTTATATACAATTATAATTTACTTATAAAAAGACGTGTTATAAATAATTGTAGTCTACTAGGTAATATATACTTTGAAAAAATATATATCATTAATACTAGCAATATAAAAGCAAATATTACTTCATTTACAAAAAAAAAAGGAACCAATTGTGGCATTATATTTACTACTATTCAATGTATCTTGATACTAACAATATACTGTTTCTGCATCATTATTTAATTAAAAATAAAGGTTTTAAAAGTAAAATTTAAGGCTTTTAGTTATACTTAAGCTTAAATATGAAATATAAATAATATATTTATATATTAATATATTATTGTTCAGATAATCAAGATAAGAATTTTTCAATAGATACTGATTCTATTACAATAGGCATAGAACTGTGCAATACACCACAAATTTCAGAACATTGTCCATAAAATACACCTTCTCTATTTATAAGAACAGACATTTGATTCAAACGCCCTGGATAAGCGTCACATTTAATACCTAATGCAGGACAAGCAAAACTATGTATTACATCTGCAGCAGTAACAATAAATCTAACATGTGTTAATTCAGGAAGAATAACTCTATTGTCTACCTCTAGCATTCTTAAAGCTCCATCATCTAAATCAGATTCTGGTATTAAATATGAATCAAATTCAATGAATTCATCATCATTATTTAAGAAATCTGGATATTGATAACTTCAATATCATTGATGTCCTTCAGCTAATACAGACATAGCTGGATCACTTACCTCATCCATTAAATATAATAATTTAAAAGATGGAAAAGCAATAAGTATTAAAATTAAAGCTGGTGTAATAGTTCAAATTAATTCAATTAAAGTACCATGATTTAAATATTTATGTGATATCGGTGATTTTACATTCATGAAATTTATTATTATTGAAATAATTATTCAACCTACACCAAATAATATTATTAATAGATAAAACATTATATTATCATGTAATTCTTCTAATCCTTCCATTTGTGGTGATGCACTATCTTGAAAATATAAACCTCAAGGTTTTGGTGCATCACAATATTCATAAATATATGTTATTAATAAAATAAGCATTAAGCAAGTATAGTTAAGTGTTGATTATATTTTTAAAAAAAATAATTTAAGGGTCGGGTCATATTACCTAATTTTAAAGTAAAGTTTAACACGATGTTTATGTTTAATAAAGTTAAAATAAAACATATATTAAACATATTTTATTTTAACAATATGTAAATAAACATTTACATATTGTTAAAAATAGACACTAATGGACAGTATTTTTAGATCGAAACTTATATACTAAATATTATAGTATTTATTTTATATATACCTATATACAGCTAAATTATAGCACCTATTGTAACATATTTAACTTTTTTTATTATTTAAAGGTTGAATATAAGTTCAAATATCTTTTATTTTATTATCATAATTATATATATTATTTATATCTGTATTTTGTCTTGAACTAATTTTTAAAGCACCTTTACCTAATTCAAAAACAAAACCAATAGTAAGAATTATTAATAAAATAATAACAATAATTAAACCATAAATAGAATTAATATAAGCACTCACAAGATAAGGATAAATTAATAAGATTTCTAAATCAAAAAGTAAAAATAATATACCATATATGAAGAAAGAAATATGGAATTGAGTTCTATTTTGATTAAGAAATGAATAAAAACCACATTCAAAAGGTGATGATTTTTCATGATAGGGATTATGAGGAGCAAATATTAAGTTAAGAGCTAATAAAATAAAAGCTAATAAAGGAATAAGAATAAAAAAAAAGGTTGTACTAGTCATTTAAGGATTAAACAATATTAATGCTAATATATTAGCCATACTTAATCATTCTTGAGGGATGAATATAAATAATAATATTATTAAAGTTAAAATTGATATAGTTATAGTCAAAGAACTTGATAATATAATATGTTCAATTTTATATATTACTTGTTTAATATGTGTAGTTTTATAAAAAATATTACCAAAATATCTACAATACATTAACATTATATTCATTTTATAATCAGATTTGTAAAAAAATACTTGTTTTATAATAGCTAAATAATAAACAGCACTAATAACACTAGTTAATATAGCTATCAAAACTAAGAAAATATAACCATTATCTAAAGCGGCAGATAAAACCATTTGTTTAGCAAAAAATCCTATAAGAGGAGGTATACCAACAAAAGAAAATATAGTTATAGTTAAACTTAAAGCTAAAATAGGATTTACAAAAAAATAACCTTTTAATTGACTAATTAATTGTATAGGTGATAGATTTTTGTCTAACAATTTATTAAACTCTTTATCATCTTTATTATCATTAACATAATAAAATAAAGAAAAACCTATAGTAACTAGTATAATAAATGCATTTAAATTAGAAATAGAATATTGCATTAAATAAAAAATAAATGCTTGTATAGATTCTATACTATTAATACTTAAAGCTAATAATATAAAACCTACATGTGATATTGTACTATATGCAAATAATCTTTTTATTCTAAATTGAGTTAATCCAACTATTGTACCTATTATTAAAGATAATAAAGAACTTAATAATAAACTAGAAGTTCAACTAAACTGAAATGCAAATAATGAATTGCTAGTATAATGTACTAATTCTAATAAAAATATAAATATGGATATTTTAGCTATTATTGCTACAAATGTTGTCACTATTGTAGGTATTGCATCATAAACATAAGGAGATCAAAAATGAAAAGGTGCAGCTGCAACTTTAAATAAAAACCCTATAGACATTATAAGCATAGAAAAATTTATATAATAAGGTTTATATCAATATAAAATATTATTAGTATTATCGTTAAACATATCAGATAAACTAGTAATTACATATAAACCATCAAGATTAGTAGTACCCGAATTTGCATACAATAAACATGTACCTAAAAGTATAAAACAAGAAGATAAACTACCTAATAAAAAATAAGTAAGACCACCTGATGTAGCTAACTCTGAATTTCTATATAATGTAGATAGTAGATATAAACCATAACTTTGTAATTCTATAGATAGAAAAATAGAAACTAAATCACTAGTAGATATTAAAAATGTAGCACCTATTGTAATAAACAATAATATTAATGAATATTCTATAATTGTAAATTGTTCTCCCATTTTATTTTGGACCATACATTTATAAAAAACAAATTTATAAAATAATAGTCTATGTATTGAAGAATGTTCAGGTATTAATAATTTTCTTGGATAAAAACTAGTTAGTTGTAAAATGGCCGCACTTATCAAAAATATAAATATATGAAATATTTGTGTATTAGATGTTATATGGAATAAGCCTCCATATAAACCTATTCCCTTGTCTATATATTTAATATATAAACTTACTAACCCTAGTAAAGAAGAATAAAGTAAAATTATGATGGCTATCCTAGAATAAAGTATTGATTTATCCCGTCTTAAAGTGACTGCATTAGATAATAATAATAATAACATAGAAAGTATTAACATGAACCAGGAGAGAAAATCGAATTCTCATTATTAATGCATGAAATTAAAGTTTTAACCTATTAAACTACCCTGGCTAGATTAATAAACGTAATTTAAATTTTTATTATACTAACTTATAAGGTGGATACCCTGATTTGAACAGGGAGCATATTGTGCCACATACAATTGTTCTACCCATTGAACTATATCCATCTTAATTATAAATTAAGTTTATTGTATAAATTATATACTTTTATAACTAATTAAATTCATGTTATGTTGGAGTGATTCGAACACTCAATAATAAATACCAAAAATTTAGGACTTACCTATTAGTCTACAACATATTTAACATTAATGTTATTTAATTTAAATATATAGATGACAAGACTCGAACTTGTAAGGTTAAAAACCATTCCATCCTAAGTGGAACCTGGTTACCAAATTTCAGCACACCCATTATAGTTCATATTATCTTATTATAAATTAATATATGTATATACCCATGTTATTAATATATATATATATATATATTAATATTATCTACATAAAATGCTCGAGATAAGATTTGAACTTATAGCCTAAACATCTTCAGAGTTCCGCTCTACCAGGTTGAGCTTCTCGAGCTTATATATATATATATAATATAATATTACTTATATAATATATGTTAAAAGTAACAATTTATATAAGCAAAATTAATACTAATAATAATGGAGAAATCAGGACTCGATCCTAAATTAACGATATGCAAAATCGCAGTTTTACCAATTAAACTATATCCCCCTTTTAAGTATTAAAACTTATAAATATAATAATAAATATACCTAATTAAGTAAAATAAATTTCTTAAGATATAGATTATTTGTATAAAGCTAAATATATAAATTAAATAATTAAATTATCCGAAAAACGACTTGAACGTTTACGATGTTATATCAATAAATCTTAAGATTATCCTGTCTACCTATTCCAGCACTCGGATTTTATTTATATTATATATATATAAATATATATGTATATATTTTATACATATTTATTTAATTAATTAATATAAGGCCAGAATGACTTGAACACTCATCTGAGCTATCATGAGCAGCTTGCTTTACCAATTAAGCTATAGCCTTAAAAAGTGCGGACAAAGGATTTGCACCCTTAT
>Ga0209056_10002007_pt1 | contig 22176 bp, 17 predicted proteins | sample GraSoiAngelo_114_FD_185876 | JGI IMG/M metagenome (GOLD analysis project Ga0209056, IMG submission 185876) | Grasslands soil microbial communities from the Angelo Coastal Reserve, California, USA - 14_0903_13_40cm (SPAdes) (version 2) | ecosystem: Environmental > Terrestrial > Soil > Grasslands...
GCGTAAATCTGCCGGGTCAAGGCCGCCGCCTCGAGGCTCGCGCGTAATGAGGCCTGCCGTAGACCGGAGGTGACGCCCTCGATGACCGCCCGCGCCGCTTGGTACTCGCGGCGCGCGGCTGCCCGGTCGCCTCGGGCGGCGTGGAGCTGCCCGAGCGCGGCGTGGGTCTTCCAGAGCTGGGGCGGGTTCTGGATCAGCTGGGCGAGTTTCAGCGCCTCCTGCAGCGGTTGTTCGGCCGCCTCGGCATTGCCCCGGGCCAGCTCGATCTGGCCCCGCAGCCGCCACCCCTTCACCAGGTAGCGTCTGGCGTTCGTCCGGCTCGCGATCTCCAAACATTCATCGGCGAACCGACGGGCGTTGTCCCGGTCGCCGCGCTCGAGCGCCAACTCCCCGAGGCTGGCGAAGAGGTGTGTCGAATACCGCCACTTCATCCATTCGCTCGTCGTGGGGTTTCGGACGAGCGCGTGTACACCCTCGAGAAACTCCGCGGCCAGGATGAGGTCCCCCTTGGCCAAGAAGGCGTCACCCAGATTGAGCTCGGGGTTGGCGATCGTCTCGTCGTCGCCCCGCTTCCGGGCGGCCTCGGCACCGCGCCGGTTGAAATCGACGGCGGCATCCAGGTCACCGCACTCCAGGTACAGCCAGCCGAGCGTGTTCAGCATGCGGTGGCGCATGATTTCTTCGCCGGATTTTTCGCAGACGATCAGCCCCTCTTCCAGAATCGCGACCGCCTCGTCGTACTGTCCCCCACCGGTCAGCGCGAGACCGTACTGCCACAAGCCCCAGAAGAGCGGGAACAGGAGGCGGTGCTGACGCGCCAGCCGCAGCGCCTCCGCTTGGTGACGCGTCGCCTCGCGGTAGTCGCCTTCCCAGTTCAGGAAGTGTCCCCGAAAGGACTTCGCCAGGACCAGGTTCGGGATGTCATTCGCCCCTTCGCTGATCGCCACGGCCTTCATCATCTCTTCGCGGCTCTCATCGAGACGCGCCGTCACGGCATGGACGAGACCTGTCGTGAAGTACGCGTTCGCGAGGAGCGGCTTGGCGCCGATCGCGCTGGCGATGCGAATGGCGTCCCGGCAGTAATCGATCGCGCGGTCGAACTGATGGCCGAGGGCGGCGGCGAAGCCCATCGTGGCGAACGCCGACGCCTCACTCACGCTGTCACCCAGCTCGCGGGCGACGGCGAGCGCTTGCGCACCGGCCGCCTGCGCCCGCTCGAAGTCGCTCAGGACGATGTAGAGACCCGCGATCGCCTGGTGAATCGACATGGCGAGGGTGCGATCGACGGTCCCCGCCTGACGCCCGCACGCCTCCAGCGCCTGCTCGTAGAGCGCCACCGCTTCGCGGTTCGCGAAGGCGTGGGCCGCCTTCTGGGCGGCCTTCACGAGGTACTCCAACGCCTTCCCGGTGTCTTCCGCCTTCGCAAAGTGATACGCGAGCACCTCATACTGCTCGGCGAGGCGCTCGGCATAGAGTTCCTCGATCGCCCGCGCGATGATGCCATGCAGCTCCTTGCGTCGTTGCCGCAGAAGCGAGTTGTAGGCGACCTCATGGGTCAAGGCATGCTTGAACATGTACGCGAGCTCGGGGAAGAGCGTCTTCTCGTAGATCAACTCGATGGCCTTCAGATCCCGCAGGAACTCCTCCGTGCGCTCGCGGATGTCGCCGATCCGGTCAAGGAGGCGCCGGGTGAACTCGCGCCCGATGACCGACGCGAGCTGGAGCGTCTTCTTGGGGGCGTCGGCGAGCCGGTCGATGCGCGCCATGATGACGTCTTGAATCGAGTCGGGGATGACGATCTCGTCGAGGCGGGTGCCGAGCACGTAGCGGTCATCCACGCGCCGAATGGCGCCGAGCTCCTGCAGCGACTTGACGACCTCCTCAACAAAGAACGGATTGCCCTCCGCCTTCCGCACGATGAGGGCCCGCAGGTTCTCCGGCAAATCGCTCGCGCCGAGCGCGGCGTGCGCCATCTGTACGCTGTCCTCGTTCGAGAGCGTCGAGAGGGCAATGCGCGTGTGATAGCTGTGCTCGCCGAAGGGATGCCGGTAGCCGGTTCGGTAGGTGAGGATGTGGAGAATCCGGTTTGTCGGAACGCTGTCGGCGGTGAAGAGGAGGCTTTCCTCGCTCGCCTTGTCGATCCAGTGCAGGTCTTCATGGACCAGGATCTGCGGTCGCACGGCAGAGGCCCGCACGAGGAGGCGGCGGAGGGCGTCGAAGATCTCGCCGCGACGTTGCTGCGGGTCCATCGTCGCGACCGCGGCATCGCCGGGATCGATGGACAAGAGGTAATAGAGGTAGGGCAGGAGCGGCCGGAGATCCTCCCCGAGCAGGACGACGCCGCGCTCGACCTTCCGCGCGATCGCCCCTTCCGCGTCGCCTTCCTCGATGCGGAAGTTTCGTTTCAGCATGTCGGTAATTGGATGAAAGGCGATCGACTGTCCGAAGGACATACAGCGGCCTTCCACCCAGGTTGCCTCGTCCCCAACCCGCCGCCGGAACTCGTACAGGAGACGGGATTTGCCGATTCCCGCCTCACCGACGACGAACACCGTCTGCCCTTGACCAGCCTTCGCCTTCTCGAAGCACTGCAGCAGGAGCTGGAGCTCGCGCTCGCGGCCGACATAGGGCGTGAGGCCTCGCTCGGCGCTCACGTCGAGACGAGTCCGCGCCTCCTTCGAGGCGATGACCTCGAAGGCGAGGAGTGGTTCCGCCTTCCCCTTGACGCGTAACTCGCCGAGCGCGCGGGTGTGGAAGTAGCCCTCGGTGAGCCGCTGCGTCGCCTCCGCGATCAGGATGCGGCCGCGCTCGGCGGCTTGCAGGAGGCGGGCGGCGACGTTCGTCGTGTCCCCGACCGCGGTGTAGTCCATCCGCAGGTCGGTGCCGATGCTGCCCACGACGACGAGCCCCGTATTGAGTCCCTGCCGGACCTGGAAGGTGATGCCTCGCCCTTGCCGCAACTCGTCTTCGTAGGCGCCGAGGACGGTTCGGATGCCGAGCGCGGCCTGCAGCGCGCGGCGCGCGTGGTCCTCATGGGCGATCGGGGCACCGAAGAGCGCCATGATGCCGTCGCCGAGAAACTGATTCACGGTGCCCTCGTAGCGGTGGACTTCGGCCAGCATGAGCTCGAAGGCCCGCGTCATGAGGCGGTGGACGTCCTCCGGATCGAGGCGTTCGGAGAGGGCGGTGAAGCCTGAGACGTCCACGAAGAGCACGGTGACCTGCTTGCGCTCGCCTTCGAGCGCGCTCCGCGACACGAGGATCTTCTCCGCCAGGTGCTTCGGGGTGTAGGAGCGGGGGGCGGCGAACTCCGTGGGCGTTGGCGGCGTCGCCGCGGCGGCGGCCATGAGGGCCTGCCCGCAGCGCTTGCAGAAACGTGCGTCGCTGACGTTCGGGGTCTGGCAGTTTGGACAGAGACGCTCCAGGCGAGCGCCGCAGTTCGTGCAGAACGTCGCGCCCGCCTCGTTAACGCGCTGGCACTGAGGACAGATCATGGCCCCCTCCTCCGTCCGATCGTCCGATCATACGCCTGAACGGCGACCCGATTCTCGCGGGTTTCGGACGGCAGTCGCGCGGTGGCGTGGCCGCAAACTGGGCCCGCGGCGTGCGCCGGCGCCCGAAGGTTTTGCGGAGCCCAGATCGTGGCCGTCGGCTCGCTCCTGGAGGTCCGCGCGCGCAGGTTGAGTCCGGCCGACGGGCCTCGTGGGGTCGGCACCGGCGCCCGTGCGCGCGGGGACCTTGCCGCGGAGGCTGTTCCGAGTCCTGGAGAACGCGCTTTCAATCTGGGAATTCATATACCTCGCTGTCTGAGGTTATGATCTCCGGCAGCGGCGCCCGGCGTCGTACGGGAGGTCACCGGTGGGGGGCAATCGTCAGTCCGAGGCGCGGCGAGTCCGGTCCCGCCTGAAGCATCCGATCATCGACGCCGACGGGCACTGGCTCGAGTACCCGCCCGTCATGCGCGAGGTGTTCCGGCGGATCGGCGGCGAGGCGGCGGTCCAAGGGCTCGCGATGGCCAACCAGCGGGTCCGCGAGTCGCTCGGGATGGCGCTGGACGAGCGCCGCCGACGGCGGATCGGCCAGGAGGCGTTCTGGGCGGCGCCGAGCGAGAACACACTCGACCGGGCGACGGCGATGCTGCCGCGCCTCCTGTACGAACGCCTGGACGACCTCGGCATCGACCTCGCCGTCGTCTACCCAACGGCGGGTCTCCGGTTCCCCCGCCTCCTGGACCGCGAGCTGCGTCGGGCCGCCTGCCGCGCCTACAACGTCTACACCGCCGACCAGTTCCGCGAGTTCTCCGACCGCATCGTGCCAGCGGCCGTCATCCCGATGTATACGCCGGAGGAGGCGATCGAGGAGCTGGAGCACGCGGCGCGGCAGCTCGGGTACAAGGTCGTCATGGTCGGCAGCCTCATGCGGCGCCCGGTCTCCGCCCTCGCCGAGGAGCACCCCGAGGCGTCGCGCTTCGTCGAGTGGTACGACGTGATCGGCGTCGACAGCGACCACGATTACGACCCGGTCTGGGCCGCGTGCCGCGAGCTGCGCATCGCGCCCAGTTTCCACACCGGGTCGCGCTCGATCCTGCTCCGCAACTCGCCGTCGAACTTCTGTTACAACCACATCGGCCATTTCGCGGCGGCGGGCGAGGCGGTGTGCAAGGCGCTCTTCTTCGGCGGCGTGACCCGCCGCTTCCCGGAACTCAACTTCGCGTTCCTCGAGGGCGGCGTCGGCTGGGCCTGCATGCTCTACGCCGACCTCGTCGGCCACTGGGGAAAGCGCAACCGGCAAGCGCTGGAGCGCACGAATCCGAGCAAGCTCGACCGCGCCGCCCTGCTCGACTTCGCGCAGAGGTACGGGCGCGCGGCGGTGGGCGAGGCCATGCGCCGCGGCGAGGGGATCGAGGTCGACTCGCACGCGACCGGCGGCCCCACGGACCTGGACGACTACTTCCGCTGCCAGATCGAGCGCCCCGAGGACATCCGCGAGCTGTTCGTGCCGCGCTTCTACTTCGGCTGCGAGGCGGACGACCCCATCAACGCGTGGGCGTTCGACCGCCGCGCGAACCCGCTGGGCGCGCGTCTGAACGCCCTGTTCAGCTCCGACATCGGGCACTTCGACGTCCCGGATATGGCGGGCGTCGTGCCGGAGGCGTACGAGCCGGTCGAGCACGGACGCCTCACCGCCGACGACTTCCGCGACTTCGCGTTCGCCAACGCGGTCCGCTTCTGGGGCGAGGTGAACCCGGACTTCTTCACGGGCACCGCGGTCGAGACGCCGGCGGCGGCAGTGCTCGCCCAGCCTCCGGCGCGCGCGTGAGGGTTCCCCGCGCCTCCTCCGCGAAATCGTTCCCGGGACCCGGTCGGCGGGGCACGAGTCCAGCGGGCTCCCGGGGCCGAGTCACCCGCGTCGCCGCCCGGAACTTCGCGAGCGGCTCTCGTGCGAATTGGGGCGAGCCCGGGCGGGCTCTTGCCAGGCGCCAGGCGTGAGGCGTGAGCGCGCCTCGCTCGAGCCGGGCGCCGGCCGCGAAGAACCCCGATGCCGAAGCCCTCGAGGTCGCGGACGTCACGCGTGTCCTCAGGCGCTCTCAACCGCTCTGTGCAGTCCTGATCCTGGCGCCTCGGGAATGATAGAAGGATCACGCTGAGGCCCCCAGCGTGAGTCCGCTGGCCGCGAGCCCGACCCCCGGGAGGGTCGGAGGCTGACCGATGATCGAGCCCCCGTTGCCCAGCCTCTCCTTCGTGGGCGCAGGCTCGCTCGGGCAGGTGTTTGCGGCGCTGATCGCGGCGAGCGGCCAGCCGGTCACGCTCCTTGCGACGCCGCCGACCGCGGCGCGTCTTCGCGAAGCGGGGTGCATCCGCCTCCGGGGAGCTGTCGATCTGGAGATCCCCGCGGCCCCGGCCCCGGCCCCGGCCGGGACGGTCGGCGTGACCGCCGATCCCGCGAGGCTGCCGGCCGGTACGGGCGCGCTGTTCGCGACCAAGGGCCATCAGCTCGCAGGAGCGATCCAGGCGGTGCGCGCCCAGTGGCCGCCGCCCGGTGACGCCGCGGGCTGGGTGGGGGGCCTTCAGAACGGGCTGGTGAAGGACGACTGGCTCGCGGGCGCGTTCGGCGCGAATCGGGTCGTCGGAGCCGCGACCATCCTGGGGGCGAAGCGGGAACCGGACGGGCGGGTGACCGTGACCGGACTCGGCGCCACCTACCTGGGCGAGCTCGGGGGCGGGACGTCGCCGCGCGTGACCGCCGCCGCCCACATCCTCCGGCAGGCCGGCATACCGGTCACGGAGGCCGCCGACATCCGCAGCGCCCTCTGGTCCAAGACGTGCAACGCCGCCGGCGTGTTCGGGGTCTCGGTGCTCACCCGTACGAGCGCGCCACGGATGTTCCGCGACCCCGACCTGATCCGCGCGTATCTCTCCCTCGTCCGGGAGACCGCGGCCATCGCGGCCGCTCACGGCGTCGCGCTGGGTGACTACGCGAGCTTCCCCATCCGAACGTTCCTCGCGCGCGGGGACGAGGAAACGGTGGCGGCCCTCTCGGCGCCCGCGCCGGGTTCCGATCCCGCGGCCACGGGCGCCCACCTGCCGTCCATGACCCAGGACCTCCTCGCCGGCCGCGCGCTGGAAGTGGACGAGGTGTTCGCGGACCTGGTGCATCGCGCCGAGCGCGCGGGCGTCCTCGTGCCTCGCCTCAGGCTCGTTCGAGACTTGCTCCGCGGGATCGATCCGGGCCGGCACCGCGGCTGAGGCGCGGGTGGCCGCTCGGATGCGGGACGGGTCGCGGCCCCGTTGGCGAGATCCTCCGTTCTCGAGCCCACCGTGCCAGGCCCGACTTCGCCCCGGCCGGGCGTACACTGGGGATAGGACGGTCTTACGCCATGCCCCAAGTGCCAGGCCCGCGGTCTCGAGAGCTCGCACGGCTCCGCGAGCAGTACGTTGCCCGCGGCGTCGACGAGCAGCACCCCGTCTTCGTCGCCTCGACCCGGGGCGCCACCCTCGTGGACGTCGATGGCAACCGCTACATCGATTTCGCGGGCGGCATCGGCGCCCTCAACGTGGGCGCCAACCATCCCGAGGTGGTGGCGGCCGTCCGGGCGCAGGCGGAGCGTATGCTCCACGCGTCCTTCCACGTGCTCCCGTACGAGCCCTACGTCCGCCTGGCCGAGCGCCTCTGCGCGATCACGCCGGGCCGCTTCGCAAAGAAGGTGATGCTCGTCAACTCGGGCGCGGAGGCGGTCGAGAACTCGGTGAAGATCGCCCGCTACGCGACCGGCCGGCCCGGCGTCATCACGTTCGAGAACGCCTTCCACGGCCGGACGCTGCTCGCGCTCACCCTCACCAGTCGTGGGCGCAACCGCGATTTCGGACCGCTGGCGCCGGACGTCTACCGGTGCCCGTTCCCCTACCTCTACCGTTCGGGCTTTGCGTCGGAGGCGGAAACGGTGACCGCCTGCCTGGAGGCGTTCCGGGGCCTGGTCGAGGAGGTCGGCGCGGACCGCCTGGCCGCGGCGATCCTCGAGCCGGTGCAGGGCGAGGGCGGCTTCGTGGTGCCGCCGGTCGCGTTCGTCCAGGGCGTCGCCGCGTACTGCCGGGAGCGCGGGATACTCGTCATCGCCGACGAGATCCAGACCGGTTTCTACCGCACCGGTCGCCGCTTCGGCGTCGAGCACTTCGACGTGACGCCGGACCTGATGGCCCTGGCCAAGTCGATCGCCGATGGCCTTCCGTTGGCGGCCGTGGTCGGCCGCAGCGACCTGATGGACGCGATCCCGCCCGGCGGGCTCGGCACGACCTACGGGGGTAACCCGGTGGCGTGCGCGGCGGCACTCGCCGTGATCGAGGTCCTCGAGCGCGAGGGCGCCGGCGTCCGGGCCCGGGCGCTCGGCGATCGCCTGCTCGAGCGGTTCCGCGCGTGGCAGGCGACGTGGGAGCTGATCGGCGACGTGCGCGGGCTCGGCGCGATGGTCGCGATGGAGCTTGTCACCGACCGGCGGACCAGGGAGCCGGCGGCCGAGGCGACGAGCGCGATCGTCGCCGAGGCGCTCCGCGAGGGCCTCGTCCTCGTCAAGGCCGGCGCGAGGAAGAACGTCGTGCGCTTCCTCGGTTCGCTCGCCATCACGGACGACGAGCTCGCCCAGGGGCTCCAGCTCCTGGAGCGCGCCTTTTCGAGGGTCTGCACTCCCGTCTCCCGGTCGGGGTAGCGGGGACGCCGATCCACGAGCGGATCCTGAGGGGCGCCACCGTCACCGGCCGGACACGCCGACCATGGCGCGACGAACTGGCACACCGGGTTTCCGTGCTCCGGCGGCCGGATCGAGTGGCCCACTACCAGCCGGTGGGTGTGTCGCCCCGACGGCGCACGCAAAGTTTCGTGCTGGTGGACTTCTGCCGTAAATTTTTGTAAAGGCCCCAACACTATCATCGCGAGCACGGCGACGTCGGCTTGGGTCAACGAAAAGGGAGGCAGAGGGCACGCATGAGTCGATATACATGGCAGCTCCACGCGGCAGTCATCCCCGCCTCGATGCTCATTCTCTTCTCCGCCGGGTGCGCGAAGGAGCCCGCGACGACGATGGCGCTTGCGCCGTCTCCCGGTGGTGCGGCGGGCGCCAGCGCCAGCAGTTCTGACGAGGGCGGAGGGCAAGGCGGCGGCGTCGTCGGCCGCGGCGGTGGCGGGGTCGTGGGCGCCGGCGGCGGGGCACAGGGGATGAGCGGCGCCGGGGCACAGGACGTGAGCGGCGGTGGGGCGCAGGACGCGGGCGGCGGCGGGCGCTCGGACTTCGCCGCTGGCGGCGGCGGAGCCGCGGGGTCGAGCTTGGCGAGGGGCGGCGGGGGGGCCGGGGCCTCGAGCGTGGCGCAGAGCGGGTCGGGGGCGATGGTCGCGGCCGCCCGCCCGCAGCCCAAGGAGTTCAGCGGCGTCACCGGGCTCCAAGACATCCACTTCGACTTCGACAAATACGTGATCCGGTCCGAGGACGCTCAGCTCCTGTCGGCGAACGCCGAGTGGCTTCGGGAGCATCCGCGCGCCGTCATCCTGATCGAAGGCCACTGCGACGACCGGGGGACCAACGAGTACAACCTCGCCCTCGGCAACCATCGCGCGGAATCAGCGCTGAAGTACCTCCTCTCCCGGGGCATCGCGAGGACCCGCATGACCACGATCAGCTACGGCGAGGAGCGCCCGCTCTGCACCGAGGAGACGGAGGAGTGCTGGGCGCAGAACCGCCGCGCCCATTTCCTCGTCAAGCGCCAGTAGCCGGCCTCCGTGGTGCCCTCCCCCGTGCGCGGGCGGGGAAAGGGAGGCCAGAGCGAGCGGGCGCGCGGCTCGGTGCCTGGATGGTCGTCGACGGACTGAGCGCGTCCCCCGCCGGGACGGCCGAACACCCGTCGGCGTCCGGCCTACCCCGGGAGCTGAAGACGCCCGAATTGGAGGCGATGCCCGCTCGGCGTCGACGGCCCCGGCGCCTGAGCTCGACGACAGGCTCGGCCGCTCGCGCTCGCTCGGGCTCGACCGCTCGCGCATCCACCCGACATCAGCGCGAAGGTCGTCTCCGCGCCGACCGCCCCCGGGGAGCGGCGGCGGCCTCTCGGGGCGGCTCGGCGAGGACACGGCGCTCTGGGGCGAGTCCCTTCATGCAATCGGGTGGAGCCGTCTCCCGCCGATCGGCGACAGAGGGCCGTAGGGCCGGGCCGCCGAGACGTCCGATCTTCCCTACGGGGTCTCCGTCCGCTTCTAGGCGGGCCGCCCCCGGAGCCTCGCTCCTCGCTCAACACGGCGCGGCGATCGCGCCGGCCTTCAGGAGCTCGTCGATCCGCGCCGCCGGATAGCCGAGGACCTCGCCCAGCACCGCGCGCGTGTGCTCGCCGACTCGATACGGCGCCGCCGCGGTCGGCCCCACGGGGTGACCGTCGAGGTGGAACGGCGTGGCGGTGACCCGGACGACGCCCAGCGTGGGGTGGGGCACGGCCGGGAAGGCGTCGCGTGCCGACAGGTGTGGGTGCGCCGCGACCTCGGGGGGCGTCAGCACCGGCGCCCCCGGGATGCGCGCGGCCTGCAGGGCATCGAGGGCCTCCTCGACCGTCTTGAACCGGTCGAGCCACTCGCCGATGATCGCGCGGAGGGCCGGCCAGTGTTCCCGGCGCGCGAGCGGCGTCGCGAAGCGCGGGTCCTGCGCGAGCTCGGGTCGCGCGAGCGCCGCGACGAGGCGCGGCCAGAGCTGCGGCGCGCCCACGGTCTGCATCGCGAGGTACCGGTCGCCGACGGCGTGGACCACCATGCCGGACCGGGGGCCTTGGTATTCGGGACCGCCGTTCAGCACGCTGCCGTAGGAGATGTCCTCCGCCGCGATCAGCGACTCCAGCATCGAGACGTCGAGGTGTGCGCCCTGCCCCGTGCGAGCGCGCCGCAGGAGCGCCGCCGTGATCGCGCCGAACGCGTTCGTGCCCGCCAGCACGTCGGCCGTCTGCAGGTAGGCGACGCGGGGGGCCGGCTCTCCCTCCTGCTCGAGGTGCATGACGCCGGAGACCGCGTTGATGATGTGGGCGAACGCCGGCCGGTCGGAGAGCGGGCCGGTCTGCCCGTACCCCGAGATCGAGCAGTAGACGAGGCCGGGCCGGACGGCGGCCAGCGCGGCGTAGTCACAGCCGAGCCGCTGCGCGACGCCGGGCAGGAAGTTCTCGACGACGACGTCCGCCACCCGGGCGAGGTCGAGCACGACCCCGCGCGTCTCGGGATGGCCGAGGTCGATCGCGACGCTCAGCTTGCCCGCGTTCACGCGGACGAAGTACGTGCTCTGGTCGTCGCGGTCGGCGTCGAGCGGGCGGAAGGCGCGGCGCATCTCGTCGCCCTCCCCGGGGCGCTCCACCTTGATCACGCGCGCGCCGAGGTCGGCGAGGAGCCGAGTACAGTAGGGGCCGGCCAGCACGCGCGTGAGGTCGAGGACGGTGACGCCGGAGAGGAGCGGGGTCGAGTCGGGCACGGCCTTCAGGATAGCAAACGGCCGGAGTGAGCACGCGCGGCGCGGGCGGACACGGCGCCGGCCTCGATGTCTCGTGCCCTCCCCCGCGGGTCGGGACGGGACAGACGCGCGCGGCCCGAATCGTGTATGCTCGACCCTCGCCATGACCGCCGGGCTCGACGTCGAGCGCGAGGGCTCTGTCGTCTGGTGTGCGCTCGACCGCCCGCCGCTCAACCTGCTCGAGCCCCGGTTGATCCGCGCCCTGCGCGTGACCTTCGAGGCGCTCGCCCGCGATCCCTCGGTCCGGGTGGCCGTGCTGACGGGCGCCGGCCGGGCGTTCACGGCCGGCGTGGACGTGCGCCTGCTGCGCGACCTCGACGTGCCGCGCGCGAAACGGCTCATCACCGCGCTCCATCGGGCGATCGAGGCCGTCCATCACGCGCCGTTCCCGGTGATCGCCGCCCTGCGCGGCCCGTGCCTCGGCGCCGGCCTCGAGCTTGCGCTCGCCTGCGACCTGCGCGTGGCAACCGAGGACGCCCGGCTCGGCCTGCCCGAGGTGCGCGTCGGCGTCCCCTCGGTCATCGAGGCGGCGCTCCTGCCGCTCCTCGTCGGCCCCGGCCGGGCGGCGGAGATGCTGTTCTCGGGCGAGACGGTGTCGGCCGCGCGAGCCTTGGAGTGGGGGCTGGTGAACCGCGTGGTGGCAGCCGCCGCCCTCCGCGAGGCCGTCGAGGAGTTGGCGGCGCGGATCCTGGCCGGGGGTCCGGCGGCGATCCGGCTCCAGAAGGAGCTCGTGATCGCCTGGCGGTCGGCGGATCTTCGCACGGCGATCGGCTACGGGATCAACGCCTTCGCGGCGGCCTACGCGACCGGCGAGCCCCGCGAGGGCGCGGCCGCGTTTCTCGAGAAGCGGCCGCCGCGCTTCGAGGGAGCGCCCTGAGCGGCGCCCGCGCCTCCGCGCCCGCTCCCCCCGCGACGCGAATGCCGGCGAGCGTCTCGAGCACCTGTGACGACGGCGGCATCATTCTCGCGCGCGAGCCCGCCGGCGGCGCCCATGAGGGAGAGCTGGGCGCACGGCGCCGCATGACGACCCTCGGCGATGCGTATCGGGGCCGGGTGTGTCCGCGGCCGGGTCCCCGGGTTGTCGGCCGCCTCGGCGGTGGCGGTACAATGTGCACGGATCTCACCGGACCCACGGAGCGAGGAGCCGCCCGATGAACGTCCTCCTGCTGTCGATGCCCGACTCGTTCGAGCACATGCCCGCGGTGGCGATTCGGATGCCGAACGGTGCCCTGTCCTCGCTCGCGGGCAACGTCGACCCGCACCACCGGGTCGCGGTGGCCGATCTCGTCCTCGTGCAGGATCGCGTGCGCGACGTCGTCGCGCGGCTCGTCCACGAGTGGGCGCCGGACGTGGTCGGGCTGTCGGTGATGACGTTCCAGCGCCGCACCGCGCACCGCCTCATCGAGCTCGTGCGCGCGCTTCGCCCCGGCGTCCGGATCGTCGTCGGCGGCTACGACCCGAGCCTGGCCCCCGACGCGTACGCCCAGCCGGCGGGCGGCGCCGCGGACGTCATCGTGCGCGGCGAGGGGGAGCTGACCTTCCGCGAGCTCTGCCGGGCCGTCGAGTCCGGGGGCGGCTTCGAGCGGATCGCCGGCCTCTCGTTCCGGCGCGGCGACCACTTCATCCACAACCCCGACCGGCCGGTCACGGGCCTGGCGAGCAGCGAGATCCGGCTCCCGAACCGGGCCGCGCGGGTGCTCCGGGGCTACACGATGGTGGGGCGCCAGGTCGACGTCGTCGAGACCTCGCGGGGCTGCACCTTCGACTGTAGCTTCTGCTCCATCATCGAGATGCGCGGGCGCAATTTCCACACGTTCTCGTTCGACCGGGTGCTGGCGGACATCCGGGACGCCCGCGCCCACGGCGCCCGATCGGTCTTTCTCGTCGACGACAACATCACGCTGAACGTCCGGCGCTTCGAAGCGCTCTGCGGGGCGATCGTTGACGCCGGCCTCAACGACGTCGACTACCTCGTGCAGGGCATGACCTCGGCCATCGCCGACCACGGCGAGACGCTGGCGCCGCTGATGCGCCGGGCGGGCTTCCGCTACGTGTTCCTCGGCATCGAGAACGTCCTCGACGAGGACCTCCGGTTCCTCCGGGCCGCCGCCAAGAACCGCCGGCGCGAGGGCGGCCGGACCGCGGGCAACGCCACGCTCCAGGCGATCGAGTACCTGCACCGGAGCCGGATGTACGTGGTGGGCGGGCTCATCGTCGGCAATCCCGGCGATACCCAGGAGTCGATCGAGGCCAACCTCGACTTCGCCCGCCGCCATGTCGACTACCCGTACATCCAGCACCCGACGCCGTACCCGCGCACGCCGATGACCAAGGAATTCCGGGAGCGCGGGCTCGTGATCAACGAGCGGCTCGAGGAATACGACGGCACCACCGCGGTGGTGCGGAGCGAGCATCTCGCCGCCGAGGAGATCGAGTTCCTCCGCTGGCGGGCCGAGCGGTGGATGAAGCTCCGCCACCTGCCGCGGGCGCTCGTGCACAACCCGCTGTTCGGGCTTCGCCACGGGACGAAGATGCTGAGGCACACCTTCCGCGGGAGCACGCTCCGTTCGCTGCTGGGCCTCGAGGACGAGCGGCGGGCCTTCGCCCGCTACCGCGCCATCCGCCGGGCCGAGCGCGCCTATGTGTGAGCCGGCGCCGGCGACAGCGGGCCCGCGCCCGCACGCCAGCGCCGTCTCCGGCCAGGGCGCGGCGGTCCGCCTAGCGGTTGGCCAAAGCCGCCATCAGGCCGCGGCGGATGAAGGTCACGCCGATGGCGGCCAGGACCAGCGCGAAGACCTTGGCCACCGCCCGGGCGCCCGCGTCGCCGAGGAGCCGGCCGACGAGTGCCGCCCACCGGAGCGCCGCCCACACGATCGCAAGATTCAGGACGAAGGCGACGAGGGTCACGAGGTAGCCGTGCGTGCGGGCGACGGTGAGGAGCGTGGTGAGGACCGCGGGCCCCACGATGAGCGGGACCCCGAGTGGGACGACGCTCAGGCGGGCGCCGGACTGGCGGAGCGGCGTCTCGGGGTGGAGGAGGTCGTAGATCGAGAGGACCAGCAGGACGACCCCACCCGCCACCTGGAAATCCCCGACGGTCACCCCGAGGAACTGGAGGACGGCGTCGCCGAGAAAGATGAACCCGAGGCCGACGGCACCGGCGGCGAGAGTGGCGTCGGCGACGAGCTGGCGGCGCGCGGCCTCGTCGATCCCGTCGGTGAGGCCGAGAAAGATCGGCACCACGCCGACCGCGTCGACGGCCACGAACAACGGGATGAACGCGAGCCAGAATCCATGCATCGCCGATCCGCGGGGACTCTACCACGAGTGCGGCCGGGCGCCGGGCCCATCCGCGCGACTCCGGCCCCGCGACCGCCGCGTCCGTCGAGGCGGCGGTCCGCGCGCCGGCGCCCCGACGGACCCTGGGTCGTTGGGTCGGCGGGTCCAGGCCGACCGAACAGGAGAGAGACGCGATGGTGAACTACGACGCTCTCGAGCAGCAGCTTGGCGAGACCCTGGGTCTCACCAGGCGCCCCGTCGCGATCACGTTCGCCCCGTCTCCACCTCCGGGCGTACCGCGCTTCTCCGGGAAGGAGCCGGCGGGCTGTAGCTTCTGGCGCCTCGCGGCGGGAGGCCGCGTCTTCTACACGGTGCCGGCCGACCACTTCAACTGCGCGATCGGGAGCTACACGCACGGCATCGCGCTCTCGCCCGACCGCGCCGGGGAGCTCGAGCAGACGCTCGCCTTCATGACCGGCATCGGCTACATCCAGGCGGAGGAGGTGGCGGACATGCCGCGCCTGTCCCCGCCCCCCGGCGTCGTCGTCTACGCGGCGCTCGGAGCGACGCCGGTCGATCCCGACGTCGTGGTGTTCGCCGGGCGGCCGGGCCGGATCATGCTGCTCCAGGAGGCGGCGCGGCGCGCGGGGCTTCGCACGCAGCCGGCCCTGCTCGGCCGGCCTACGTGCATGGCGCTGCCGGCCGCGCTCGGCAAGGGCCTCGTCGCCAGCACCGCCTGCGTCGGCAACCGCGTCTACACGGACCTCGGCGAGGACGAGCTGTACGTGGTGGTGCCGGGGAGGGACCTGGCGGGGGTGGCCGCGGCGGCGGCGACGGTCGCCGCGGCCAACGCGACGCTCCACGCGCACCATCGCGAGCGGCGGCAGGCGCTCGCGACCGGCTAGCGTGACTTTACGCGCGAGGCTGCCGCGCTCCGAGCGTCCGCCGCGGGCCTGCGGTTAGGAGGCCGCGGCGGCGGCTCGCGCCGGCGCCGCCGGCGTGCCGAGTCGAGAGCGCACGCGGCCGTAGAGGTAGGTCCCGCCGAGGATCCCGCCGACGGTGAAGAGCGCCGCGAGCTTGCCCTCGCCGACCTGGGCGAGGGCGGTGCCGGGGCAGGCGCCGCTCAGCGCCCAGCCGCCGCCGAACGTGAGGCCACCCCACACCGCGCCCATGTGCCAGGGCTGGGCGCGGAGCTCGATCGGCTGTCCGGTCGCGGTGCGGTTGCCGCTCCGGCGCAGGAGCCAGAAGCCGACTGCCGCGGTGGCGATCGCCGAGCCGATCACGCCGACCACGTGGAGGTCGGTCAGCCGGAACATGCCCGCGATGGTGTCGTAGTCGGTGACGCGCGCGCGCGAGAGCGCGAAGCCGAACAGGGCGCCGAAGACGAGGAAGCGCCGGCCCTTCACGGCGCTAGCCTCCCAGGACCGCGACGAGCAGGTTGAACACGGCGACGCCGGCGACCATGAAGCCCACCGTCGCCGCCAGGCTAGCGACCGAGCCCTGGGCGATCCCGACCAGGCTGTGGCCGCTCGGGCAGCCGCCGGCCCAGCGCGCACCGGCGCCGACGAGGAGCCCCCCGCCGAACAGGAGCCCGGCCCTCGCCGCCAGCGACCCTCCGGTCAGCGCGTCGAGCGATCCGTAGGCGAGGCCCGGGGCGAACCAGCCGCCGAGCGCGGCGGCGGCGAGGCCGCCGAGGGGGAGGCCGGCGACGAACCAGACGCGCCACGGCTCGTGGAACTGTCGCTGCCGGAAGAACGGGAGCCGCGAGGCCGCGGCGCAGACCGAGCCGTACGCCGTCGAGACGCCCAGCCCTTTGCCGCCGAGCCAAGCCGTCAGCACGACGACGAGCCCGAGCGTCGGGCCCGCCACCCACCAGGGCCAGGGACTGACGAAGATCGCGTGGTACATGGCGTGCCCCCCTTGGGACGTCGAGGTGCGATCCGGATCCCCCGCGGCCCCGGCCTACCTCGCGCGCCCGGCGACCGCGGTGAGGCCGACGACGTCACCGAGCGCCTGCTCGGGGTCGAAGAGCCGCGCGCTGTAGATCTCGCGCACGCGGTTCAGGCCGTCGATCAGGAAGACCAGGTCGGCGTGCGCGAGCTCCCGGCCCGGCCACGCCAGGTCCCCGTACGCCGCCCGCAGGCGCCGGGTCTCGGCCGGCGTCCCGCGGAGGTAGAGCCACCCGCGCGGATCGGCGCCGAAGCCGGCGGCGTAGCGGGCGAGCGCCGCCGGCGAGTCGTGGGCGGGGTCGAGCGTGATCGAGGCCAGCAGGACGCGGGCGCCCAGGAGCCCGCGCGTGGCGAGGCGGCGCTGGAGCCGCGCCAGCTTGGCGCTGACCAGGGGGCAGGCGTCCTGACACCGCGTGGAGATGAAGGTCTCGAGGCGGACCCTGCCCGCGAGATCCGCGGAGGAGACGGTCCGGCCGTCGGTGGCGGTCAGCACGTACTCCGGCGCCTGGCGGATGATCGGGAGCCGACCGTCGACCGGGTGCGCCCGCCACTCGGCCGCCACGGGCGCCGGGCTGCGGGCGAGCGCCGGCCCTGACAGGAGGAGGACGGCCAGGGAGAGGACCGCCATGCCCGGCTCAGTTCAGCAGCATGTCGTGGGCCCGATGCGGCCCCCCGGGCAGCTTGGTGAAGTCCACGTTGAAGAACGGGTCGAGCTTGAGCCGCCCGTCGGGCCCGACGTGGGCCAGGCGGACCCAGAAGTTCGGGGAGTAGTCCATCGTCGAGAGCAGCGAGTTCGTGATGTAGATCCGCTTGCCGTCGCCGGTGACGTGCAGCATGTTCGGCTGCACGCCGGGTACGAGCACGTCGTGCAGCCGCGCCTTGACCGGGTCGGAGACGTCCCAGGCCTGGACCTGGCTCGTCAGGAAGCAGGAGACGTAGAGGTAATGGTCGTCGGGGGACTGGCGGAGATCGGCGGGCAGGCAGCCCTTGCCAAGGTCCGCCGCCTTGCGCGTGGAGAACCGGCCGTCCGCGCCCTGACCGAACCACCAGATGGAGTCGCCGAGGGCGGAGTTGGTCCAGCCGTACGCCCGCCCGGGCTTGAGGCTCCAGCGCACCTCGAGCGGCACGGGGTCGGTCGTGAGCGTCTGGAGGATCTTCCGGTTCTTGAAGTCCCAGACGAGGAGCGTGTTGCCGCCGTCCTTCATGTCCCACTGCGCGAGCGGCTTCTTATAGTTGCGGTAGGGGGTGAAGCTCGACGTCACCAGGCGATTGACGTCGGGCTTCACCGCCGCGTCGTACTGGTAGGGCGCCTCCGGCGGGTTCTTGAACACCCGGATCAGGTCGCCCGAATTGGTGAACTCGGCCAAGCCCCCCGGGAGCCCGCCGTCGGCGGCCGAGAGGAACGTGATGAGCATCCGGCCCGGCAGCGCGTAGTAGGTGTGCCCGCCGAAGAGCCCCGTCAGCTCACCGAGGTTGTCGAGCGTCCGCAGGAGGCGGGGATGGGCCGGGTCCTCGGCGACGTCGAAGATGAAAATCCGGTTGGAGAAGAGGGTCCCGGCCCAGAGCTTCGTGCGGTCGTCGGTGAACCCCATGTGGTGCGGCTCGTTGCCGGCGGGTCCGACCGGGACGAAGTTGACCACCTGGCCGTAGGTCGCCGACGCCAGCGCGACGTCGACCACCGCGAGGCCGTCTTGGCCGGCGGGATCGGCGGCGACCGACCAGACGTAGAGCAGCTTTTCCGGCCCCTGGAGGCGCTTGACGTACGGGGAGAGGCAGACCTCGGCCAGCGCCGAGCCGGCGAGCAAGGAGAGCGCGAGCGTCAGCAGCATGGTCCTCTTCATTGTGCCCTCGACGTTCGTGGGGGTTGTCCAGCCCCTACAGCTTCTTTTTGCTGAAGTACCAGTCCACGTACTCGTAGCCTTCGCTCTGGCGCTTCTCCGCCCCCGCCGTGGTCACCGGTGCCGGAACGATCACCGCGTCGCCGGGCTTCCAGTTCGCGGGCGTGGCCACGCCGTTCTTGTCCACGGTCTGCAGTGCGTCCACGATGCGCAGGATCTCGTCCATGTTGCGCCCCGCCTGCAGCGGGTAGTAGACGAGCGCCCGGATGATGCCCTTGTCGTCGATGACGAAGACCGCGCGCACGGTCGCCGTGTCGCTGGCGCCGGGATGGATCATGCCGTAGTCCTGCGCGATCTTCATGTTGCGGTCGGGGACCAGCGGGAACGGAACCTTGACGCCGAAGTTGTGCTCGATGCTGGTGAGCCAGCCGATGTGCGAGTAGATGCTGTCGACGGAGAGTCCGATCAGCTGGACGTTGCGCGCCTCGAACTCGGGCCAGAGCTTCGAGAACGCGACGAACTCGGTGGTGCACACGGGCGTGAAGTCGGCCGGATGCGAGAAGAGCACGACCCATTTCTTGCCCCGGTAGCTGGAGAGCTTGATCTCGCCCTGGGTAGACTGGGCGACGAAGTCGGGGGCCGGCTCGTTGATCCGCGGCAGGCTCTTGAGCTCGGCCGTATCTGTTGCCATCGTCAACCTCCCGAGGCTGGCTGCCTAAAGTACGCTATTCCGACCGGGATTGTCAAGAAATGAATATTTCCTTCGCTCCCGTTCGTTTCAGAGGAGCGGCCAGCCACCTCGGGAGAGAGACTACTCGACCTCCATGATCATCTCGATCTCGACCGGAATGCCACGGGGGAGCTCTGCCATGCCGACCGCGGACCGGGCGTGTTTGCCGATCGCCTCGCCGAACACCTCGACCATCAGGTCCGAGAAGCCGTTGATCACCTGCGGCTGCTCGCCGAAGCCCTCGGCCGACGCCACCATGCCCAGCACCTTCACGATCCGCCGGACGCGGTCGAGGCTTCCGAGGTGGGCGCGGACGGTCGCGAGCAGGATGAGGCCGACCTCTCGCGCGACCTGATAGGCCTGCTGGGTCGAGAGGTCCTTGCCGACCTTTCCGGTGACGGTGGCCTTGCCGTCGCGCAGGGGGCCGTGCCCGGAGACAAACAGGAGACCGCCCGCTTGCACGGCGCCGACATAGTTGGCGGCAGGCCGGCTCGGCTGGGGAAGGGTGATGCTCTTGGCTTTCAGGTTCGCTTCGGCGCCCATCGGGAGTGCCTCCTCGGCCGTTGGGGGTGCTCGCGGCAGACCGTAGCATGGCTGTCGATTCGGGCGCAACCACCGACCTGGCGAACGGGCGTCCGCGACGAAATCTCCGCGGCGGCCTCCGGCGACCCTGTGGGACAATTCGGGTGCGCCCCGCTCCATGCCGGTCACGCCGTCGCCTGCCTCGACGCTCGCGCTGCTCCGGCCGCGTGCCGCTCTCGAGGTGCTGCTGATCCAGCGCCATCCCGGGAGCCGGTTCGCGGGCGGGGACTTCGTCTTTCCGGGGGGCAAGGTCGAGCCCGGCGACACCCCTGACGACGCCCTCGCCTGGTGCCGCGGGCTCACCCTGGTCGAGGCCGCCCGGCGGCTCGGACTCGGCGACGCGCGGGCCGCCCTCGGCTACTGGATCGGCGCGATCCGCGAGGCGTTCGAGGAGGTGGGGGTGCTGCTCGCCTACGACGCGCAGGGCAGGCTGGTGGAGCCGCGGGGCCCGCGGTTCGGCGACTACCGTCGCGCCTGCCAGGCCGACCACCGCGCCTTCTGGGACATGCTGCGGACGGAGCAGCTCCGCCTCGCCACCGACCACCTCGTCTACTTCGCGCACTGGATCACGCCCGAGGAGAACCCGGTCCGCTTCGACGCGCGCTTCTTCGTCGCGGAGCTGCCGCCCGGTCAGGAGGCCGTCGCCGACGAGCAGGAGGTCGTCGGCGTCCGCTGGTTCACGCCGGACGCGGCGCTGGCGGCGCGCCGCCGGGGCGAGATCTCGCTTCGCCTCCCGACGGTCAAGAACCTCGAGCTGCTGGCCAGCGCCCCGACCATCCCCGAGCTCCTCCGGCACCTCGGCACCCGAGACGTGCCGCCGATTCGGCCGCGCGTGATCACGGAGGGCGACCGGCAGCGGGTGCTCATGCCGGAGGACCCCGGCTACTTCTAGCGACCCGGCCGCGTCCCGCCGTGGCGCGCGCGTCCGGGGCCTCGCCGGGACGCGGAACCCCGCGGGCCGGTCGTCGCGGCCGGGAGGGGGTGCCGGCGAAAGCGGCGGACGTCAGCGCGCGGTGGGGCTCCGGTACCAGTCGAGGATCTGCTCGCCGGTCCAGAAGAGGACGCCGTCGTGTCGACGGATGTGCCCGAGCGCGGCGTCGAGCAGGCCGATGCGATGGGGCACGCCGATCAAGTACGGGTGGAGGGCGATCGGCATCACGCGGGCGCTGGTGGCGCCCTCGGCGTAGAGCGTGTCGAAGTGCGCCGTGGCCCGGCGCACGAACTCCTCGCCCGGTGCGTGCTGGACGGCGAAGAGCGGGCTGTCGTTGACCTCGAGGGTGTAGGGGACGGCGAGGAGGCGACCGCGCGCGACCTGCAGCTCGGTCGGCTGGTCGTCGATCACCCAGTCGCAGACGTACTCGATCCCCTCGGCCGCCAGCACGTCCGGCGTCTCGCGGCTCTCGACGAGCCCCGGGCCGAGCCAGCCGCGCGGCGCGCGCCCGGTGGCGGCCCGGATCGCTTCGATCGTCGCGCGGATCGCGCGGCGTTCGTCCGGCTCGCGGGTGAGCGCCCGCTGGATCATGCCGTGGGCCATGATCTCCCAGCCGCCGGCGCGGGCGGCGTCGACGATCGGCGGGTACGTCCGGGCCACGGAGGCGTTCAGGGCCAGCGTCGCCCGGATGCCGTAACGGTCGAGCAGCTCCTTGATCCGCCAGAAGCCGACGCGCATCCCGTACTCGTGCCACGCCCAGTTCGGGACGTCGGGTACGGGCGGCGCGCCGCCGGCGGGCGGCGGCAGCACGGGGCGCGGGATCGGCTCGTCGAACGCCCACTCCTCCACGTTGACGACGAGGAACACGGCGACGCGCGCGCCGCCCGGGAGGGTCCACGGACGCCGGGTCGCGATCGGATCGTACGGGGCCCTCACGGCTTGAGAACGAGCTTGCCAAACTGCTTGCCCTCAGCGAGCCTCCGCTGGGCGGCGGCGCCGTCCTTGAGCGGCAGCACGTCGTCGATGATCGCCGTGAGTCGGCCGCGGAAGAGCTGGGCCATGACGGCGTCGAACTCCTTCCGGTTGCCCATCGTGGAGCCGATGACGTGGAGCTGGTTCCAGAAGATGAGGCGGATGTCGGTCTCGCCGATGGGCCCCGTCGTCGCCCCGCAGGTGACCAGGCGGCCGCCCTTCCGCAGGGACCGGATCGACAGCTTCCAGCTGCTCGCGCCCACGCTGTCGACGACCACGTCGACGCCGCGCCGGGCGGTCTTCTCGAACACGACCTTGGCCCAGTCATCCCTCGCGTAGTTGATGCCCTCGTCGGCGCCGAGGGCGCGCGCCCGCTCGAGCTTGGCGTCGCTCGAGGAGGTCACCCACACCCGCGCGCCGCAGAGCTTGGCGATCTGCACGGCGGCGGACGACACGCCGCCGCCGACGCCCAAGATCAGCACGTCCTCGCCGGGGCGGACCGCGGCCTGGGTCACGAGCATGCGCCAGGCGGTGAGGTTGACGAGGATGAACGCGGCGGCCTCCTCGTACGAGACGTGGTCGGGCAGCGGGAGGACGTTCGTGCCGCGGACCTTGGCCCGCTCGGCGAAGCCGCCGGGCTCGTGCTCGCCGAGGATCCCGTAGCGCACGCACAGGCTGTCCTCGCCCTGCCGGCAGAACTCGCAGCGCCCGCAGGTGAGGTTCGGGTTCACCGCCACGCGGGCGCCGACCTTGACGTCCTCGACGGCGGCGCCGACCGCGGCCACGTCGCCGGCGATGTCGCAGCCCGACCAGAACGGCAGCGGCGTCTTGAGCGCGGGGATGCCCTCGCGCACGAAGAGGTCGAGGTGGTTCAGCCC
>Ga0209056_10002008_pt1 | contig 22171 bp, 19 predicted proteins | sample GraSoiAngelo_114_FD_185876 | JGI IMG/M metagenome (GOLD analysis project Ga0209056, IMG submission 185876) | Grasslands soil microbial communities from the Angelo Coastal Reserve, California, USA - 14_0903_13_40cm (SPAdes) (version 2) | ecosystem: Environmental > Terrestrial > Soil > Grasslands...
CGGCGAGCGCATCGTGCAGGAGACGCGCCTCTGGGACGCCGACGGCGGCTACACGCGCTCGATGCGCTCGAAGGAGTACGCGCACGACTACCGGTACTTCCCCGAGCCCGACCTCGTCCCGCTCACGCTCGACCGCGCACGGGTCGCTGAGATCCGCGCGGGGCTGCCGGAGCTGCCGCGCCAGCGGCGCCAGCGGTTCGTCAGCCAGTACGGCCTGCCTCAGTACGACGCGGAGCTCCTCACGCAGAGCCGCGCGCTCGCCGAGTACTTCGAAGCGGCGGTGCGTGAGCTCCCGCAGCCCAAGATCGTCTCCAACTGGATCATGTCGGAGCTGCTGCGGGAGCTGCCGGCCGACGACGAGCGGGCCATCGAGAGCTCGCCGATCACGCCTGGGCGCCTCGCCGGGCTGCTCAAGCTCGTCGAGGCCGGCACGATCAGCGGCAAGATCGCGAAAGACGTGTTTCAGAAGATGTTCGTCTCCGGCGAGGATGCCCGTGTCATCGTGAGCCGCGAGGGGCTCACGCAGGTCGCCGACGAGGCGGCGCTCGGCGCGGTCATCGACCGGGTCATTGCCCAGAACCCCAAGGCGATCGAGGACTACAGACGCGGTAAGACCGTGGCGGCCAAGGCCCTGGTCGGCCAGGTGATGAAGGCCACGGGTGGCAAGGCCAATCCCGGCATCGTCAACCGGCTCCTGGAGGAGAAGCTCTCTCAAATCTGAGGCGGGCCGCTATAATCGAACATGCCCGCCATGATTGAGGTTGTTCGCGTCTGGAAGGTGTACTCGGTCGGGCCGGTGAAGGTCCCTGCGCTGAGCGATGTCTGCCTCCGGATCACCAAGGGTGAGTTCGTCGTCCTGACCGGACCATCTGGCGCGGGCAAGACGACGCTGCTGCGGCTCCTCTATCGCGACGATCTCCCCACCGAAGGCGACATTCAGGTGCTCGGTTACGATCTCGGGAGGCTCAGGCAGGGTGAGGTGGCCGCGCTCCGGCGGTCGATCGGCGTCGTCTTCCAGGACGCGAAGCTCCTCCCGGTGCGCACCGTCTACGAGAACGTCGCCTTCGTCCTGCGTGTGCTGGGGACGCCCAGGCGCGAGATCACCCAGCGCGTCTTCGACGCGCTCCGCGTCGTGGGCCTCTCATCCCGCGCCCAGGCCTATCCGGCCCAGCTCTCGCAGGGCGAGGCTCAGCGCGCGTCGCTCGCTCGGGCGATCGTGCGCAAACCTCCACTCCTCCTCGCCGACGAGCCAACGGGGAATCTCGACCAGGCGATGGAGGCCGAGATCCTCGACGTGCTCAGGGACATCTGGGCGGGCGGCACGACAGTCGTGCTGGCCACGCACCGAGCCGATCTCGCGCGGATGCTCCGGCGACGGACGATCACGCTCGGGAGCGGACGGGTCGTGAAAGACGAGGGCTGACGGCGTGCTCGGGTTCCTGATCGGCGAGGCGGTGCGGGACCTTCGGCGAGCCGGGCGCGTGGCCGTCAGCGCGGTCGTGCTGATCACGCTGTCGCTTGCGGCGCTCGGCGGGTTCTGGCTGCTCTCGCTGAACCTCGAGCGCGCGGTGGCGCGGTGGCGCGAGCGCGTCCGTGTCATCGTTTACCTCAAGCGCGAGCCCGCGCCCAGCGAGGCCAAGGCGCTCGTCGAGCGCGTGCGGGAGGTCCCGGGCGTCGCCGGCGTTCTCTACATCAGCAAGACCGATGCGCTGACGTCCCTGAAGCAACTCCTCGGCAAGGACGCGAGTGTCGTCGCGCAGCTCCCGGCCAACCCGCTGCCGGCCTCGCTCGAGGTCACGCCCGCGGCGGCGGCCGCCACTCCTGAGGGCGCGCGCGCCCTGCTCGAGCGCTTGTCGGCGCTCCCGGAGGCGGACGAGGTCACCGGAAGCGTCGATTGGGTCGAGCGGCTCTCGCAATGGCAGCGGCTCCTGACGACGATCGGGCTCGGGATCGGCGTCGTGCTGGCGGTCGCGGCGCTCCTCACGGTGACGACCGCCACGACGCTGATCCTCCACGCGCGCAGGCAGGAGACGGAGATCATGCGCCTCGTGGGCGCCAGCGAGATGACCATCCGGCTCCCGCTACTCCTGCAAGGGATGCTGCAGGGCCTGACCGGCGCCGTCATTGCGCTCGCCGCGCTCGTGGCGACGCACTCCGTGGTGGCGCCGCGCCTCGAGCCGCTCGTCAACATCACCCTCGATCTCCCCCAACTCGCCTTCCTCTCCCCGATCAACGTCCTCGCGCTGGTGCTTGCGGGCGCGCTGCTGGGGGGTCTCGGCGGCTGGCTCGCCCGCGCGAAAGCGTGAGCGCGATGAGAACGCAGCAGGAGGGCGAGGAGTGGGGGGCGGGACCCCTCCTCGACCACGCTAGCCACCGACCCGCGGCGTGCTGTGACGTTGCGTGGCGCCCGAGTAACGCGCAGAAGCTACGGGTCTCGGAGAGGTCCCGCTCCCCGCTCCTCGCCCTCCTGCTGACGGCACTGCTCGCGCTCACGATCTCGACCGCGGGCGCACAACCGAAGCGTGAGGATCCGCTGCAGAGCGAGCAGAAAAAGCTCCAGCAGACGCAGAAGCGCCTGAAGGAAGAGCGCGAGAAGGCGGCGGCCGCGCGCGCCCGCGAAACCTCGCTGCTCGCCGAGCTCGAGGAGATCGAGCGGCGCCTGGCCGAGAAGCAGACAGAGGTCGCCCGGCTCGCCGCGCGGATCAAACGGACGCAGTCCGACATCGCCGCGCTGAGGGGCGAGATCGCGCGGCTCGAGGGTCAGCGCACAACCGAGGAAGAAGCGCTCGCGCGGCTCCTCCGGGTCATGTACCGGGTGCACGCGCAGGGCGGCGCCCTGCCCCTGATCCTGAGCGGCGACGACCCGGTGACACGCGCGACGGCGGTGCGCCACCTTGCGAGCCTGGCGGCCCTGGACGCTCGTCTCATTCGAGAGTATCGTGGGACCTGGGAACGGGTCGCCGATCGCAAGGGTCGAGAAGAGGCGCGCCAGCAGGAGCTGGCGACGCTGCACGCCGACGCCCAGCGTGAGCAGGCGGAGGTCGACCGCGAGGCCGCGAAGCGGCGGACGCTGCTCGCGAAGGTGGGCGACGAGCGCGCCTACCACGAGCGCATGGTGGGCGAGCTCACCGAAGCTTCCCGCCGACTCGAAGCCTTCATTCAGGAGCTGCAGGACAAGCAGCGGAAGCTGGCCAAGGCGCCGCCGCCCAAGGCCAGGGTCGAGCCCCCCGGCGTCGGGTTTGGCAGCCTGCGCGGGCGGCTCCCGTGGCCGACCGCAGGACGGATCGTCGTGCCGTTCGGCGCTCAGGTGCACCCGCGGTTCGGCACGCGGACTTTCCGGAATGGGGTGGATATCGAGGCGGCCGAGGGCACGGACGTCACGGCGGTGTACGGGGGCCACGTGATCTACACGGGCTGGTTCAAGGGGTACGGTAACCTGATCATCGTGGACCACGGCACGGAGTACTACACGCTCTACGCCCACATCGCCGAGATCGAGGTGAAGGAGGGCGAGGACGTGCGGCAGGGGCAGCGGATCGGCACGGTGGGAGATACCGCCTCCCTGGCCGGCCCTCGGCTATACTTTGAAGTACGCTACCAGGGGAAGCCACAGAACCCGGTAGAGTGGCTCGGGCATCGGGGCTAGAGACGGATCTGAGGGGGAATCCATGAAGAGGGCATTTGTGATCGGCGCGCTTCTCGTCGTGCTCACCCTGTCGCTCGGCGGGTCCGTGGCCAGCAAGGGCACCGACAACGGCGCGACCTACGAGCAGCTCCGCCTGTTCACGGAGGTGCTCTCGATCGTCCAGAACCAGTACGTCGACGAGGTCCCGCCGAAGGAGCTGATCTACAGCGCGATCAAGGGCACGCTGCGCGGCCTGGACCCGCACAGCTCCTTCCTCGATCCCGAGAACTATCGCGAGATGCAGGTGGAGACGTCGGGGAGCTTCGGGGGGCTCGGCATCGAGATCACGCTGAAGGACGACGTCCTCACGGTCGTCTCGCCCATCGAGGGGACGCCCGCCCACCGCGCGGGACTCCAGACCGGCGACCGGATCATCAAGATCGACGGACTCTCGACCAAAGACATGCAGCTTTCGGACGCCGTCAAGCGGATGCGCGGCAAGCCCGGCACCAAGGTGACGATCACCGTGGTCCGCGAGGGCTGGGCCGAGGCCAAGGACTTCGACATCACGCGCGAGCAGATCCGGGTGCAGTCGGTGCGCTCGCACGACCTCGGCGGCGGCATCGCGTACGTGAAGCTCCGCCAGTTCCAGGAACAGACCCCTGGCGACCTCTCCGGCACGCTCGAGAAGGCCGCCAAGAACGGCATGAAGGCGCTCCTCCTCGACCTCCGCAACAACCCCGGCGGCCTGCTGACGGCCGCGGTCGAGGTGACGGAGGAGTTCATCGACGACGGCAAGCTCGTCGTCTACACCGAGGGGCGGGTGCGGAACCAGAACATGCGCTTCACGGCGCACGCCAAGAAGTCCTACCCGACCCTGCCGATGGTGGTTCTCGTCAACCAGGGGAGCGCGTCGGCGTCGGAGATCGTCGCCGGGGCGCTCCAGGACTGGAAGCGCGCGATCGTCCTCGGCACGCAGACGTTCGGCAAGGGCTCGGTGCAGACGATCATCCCCCTCTCGGACGGCTCGGGGCTCCGGTTGACGACCGCGAAATACTTCACGCCGAACGGCCGCTCGATCCACGGCAAGGGCATCACGCCGGACATCGTGGTCGAGCTGCCCAAGGAGCCGAAGGAGGCTGCGGCGCGGCAGCCGTCGCTCGACCCGCTCGAGGACTTGAAGAAGGACATCCAGGTCCAGCGGGCCATCGACGTGATCAAGACCATGCGCATCATCGAGCAGCAGCGACCGGCGCAGAGCCCGCAAGTCCAGGTCCGGCCGCAGTAACGTTCGGCGCGTTCTCGGGGGCGATGGCGGCCGGGGTTCTCGGCCCCATCGCCCTTGTCATTTGTAGGGGGGGTCGCGAGGCTGTAGGGGGGTCCGCGAGGCCGGTTCAACGGAGGGTGGGCCTGAGACAGGCGCGATGCTAGTGCTCGGAGTCGAGAGCTCGTGCGACGAGACGGCGGCTGCGGTGCTCGCCGACGGCCGCCGGATCCTGTCGAACGTGGTCGCCTCGCAGGACGCGCTCCACGCCCCGTACGGCGGCGTCGTCCCCGAGCTCGCCTCGCGGCGCCACCTCGAGGTGATCGTGCCGGTCGTCGAGACCGCGCTCGCCGACGCGGGCGTCGGGCTCTCGGACCTCGACGGGATCGCGGTGACCCAGGGTCCGGGGCTGGTCGGCTCGCTCCTCGTCGGGTGCTCACTGGCGAAGTCCCTCGCCTACGTGCACGACAAGCCCCTCGTCGGCGTCAACCACCTCGAGGGCCACATCTACGCCGCGTTCCTCACCGACGATCCCCCGGTCCACCCGTTCCTCGCCCTCGTCGTCTCTGGCGGCCACACCGCCCTTTACCACGCGCGCGCGCCGCTCGCGTACGCGCTCGTCGGCCAGACGCGTGACGACGCCGCGGGTGAGGCCTTCGACAAGGTCGCCAAGCTGCTCGGGCTCGGGTTCCCCGGCGGGCCCGCCATCGAGCGGGCGGCGAAGACGGGCGATCCGAAGGCGATCACGTTCCCACTGGCGCAGATGACCGACGGCGCCTCGGACTTCTCGTTCAGCGGCCTCAAGACGTCGGCGTCGCTCTACGTGAAGCGCCACGCGCCCCTCGGCGAGGGCCAGGTCGCCGACATCGCCGCGTCCTTTCAGGCCGCGGTCGTGAAGATGCTCGTGCGCAAGACCGTGAAGGCCGCGCTCCGCACGGGCGTCAAGCGCGTGGTCCTCACGGGCGGCGTGGCGGCGAACGGCCCGCTGCGCGCGGGGCTCGCCGCGGAGGCGGCCGAGCACGGGATCACCCTCCACGTCCCGCCGCCCCGGCTCTGCACGGACAACGCCGCGATGATCACCGCCGCGGGCACGGCGCGGCTCGAGGCGGGCGAGCGCGCGCCGCTCGGCATGAACGCGCTCCCGAATATGGAGCTGGCACCCGCACCTACAGCAGGCCACCCACCGATCGCGCCGGCCTCGCGGGCCCCGCTACAGTGAATTACGAAGCAGTCCTCGTGGGCCTCCCGGACGCGGTGATCGCCGTCGACACGAGCCTCCGGATCGTCTTCTGGAACTCCGCTGCCGAAGTGCTGACCGAGCGCTCGGCGCGCCGGGCGGAAGGCCGCTACCTCAAGGAGGTTTTCCCGCCAGACGCCTCCGTCGTACGCCGCCTCGGCGAGACGATCTCAACCGGGGAGAGCCGCTCGGAGGCGGAGGGGTTCGTGGACCGCGGCGAGAACCGACGCGTGGCCGTGAGCCTCGTCACGGCGGCGCTCTTCGCGCGTGACGGGCGCGTCGAGGGCGCCGTCGCCGTCCTGCGCGACCTCTCGCGGATCCGCCAGCTCGAGGCAGAGGTGCGGCGGGGCGAGACGCTCGCCGCCGCCGGCCGCATGGCGGTCGGCCTCGCCCACGAGGTGCGAAACCCGCTCGGCGCGATCCGCGGCGCCGTCCAGCTCCTCCGGCGGGAGCTCGGGTCCGACGCGCGGCTCGCCGAGTACACGGACGTGCTCCTCACCGAGGTCGACCGCGTGAACCGGATCATCGAGATGCTGCTCGACCTGGCGCGGCCCGTCCAGCTCCGCCCGGTGCCGCTCAACCTCCACCAGCTCCTCGAGCGCATCGCGACGCTCCACGAGGAGACGTGCCGCGAGCAGAAGATCGCCCTGGTGCGGAGCTACGACCCGAGCCTGCCGCCCATCACGGGCGACGAGGACCGGCTCCTGCAGGTGTTCCACAACCTCGTGCGCAACGCGATCGACGCCATGCCGTCCGGCGGGCGTCTGACGCTCACGACCCGCGTGAGCCTGAACCCCCTCTTCGGCAAGATGGATCTCGGCGCGGGCCAGCGCAGCATGGTCGAGGCCAAGGTGGCGGACGAGGGCGCCGGGATCCCCGCGGCGGTTCGGGCGCGGATCTTCGACCCGTTCTTCACCACCAAGGCCAAGGGCCTCGGGCTCGGGCTCGCCATTTGCCACCGGATCCTCGAGGAGCACCGCGGGGCCATCCAGGTGGAGAGCGTCGAGGAGCGCGGCACCGTCGTGACCTGCTTCCTCCCCATCGCCAAATGAGGCAGCCGCGATTCGCCGGACGGAGCCGCGCCGTGCCCACGGCACGCCACCCGCGGAGTGCGCCGGCCTCGCCGCCCTCGCTACAGTAGCGCCGTGAACCCGAGAGTCCTGATCGCCGACGACGAGGACAGCCTGCGCTGGGTCCTCGAGAAGGGGCTCCGGCAGGCGGGGTACGACGTCACGTCGGTCAAGGACGGCCCCGGCGCGATCCAGGCGTTCGAGGCCGAACCGTTCGACATCGTTCTGCTCGACGTGCGGATGCCGGGCGTGGACGGCCTCGCCGTGCTGGCGCGGCTCCGCGAGGTCCGTCCCGACGCGACCGTTGTGGTGATGACGGCCCACGGCACGATGGACACCGCGATCCAGGCGATGCAACGCGGCGCCTACGACTACCTGGCGAAGCCCTTCGACCTCGACGAGGTCGTGCTCCTCGCCGAGCGGGCGCTGGCCGCGCGCCGGCTCACGCAGGAGGTGCGGCAGCTCAAGAGCGGGCTCCAGGAGGTGTGGGAGTTCGGCGCGCTCATCGGCCGGCACCCGCGGATGCAGGAGGTCTACAAGACGATCGGGCGCATCGCATCGAGCGACGTCACCGTGCTCCTGCGCGGCGAGTCGGGCACCGGCAAGGAGCTGGTCGCGCGCGCGATCCACCACTACAGCCGCCGGGCCGGGCGCCCGTTCGTGGCGGTGTCCTGCGCTGCGATCCCGGCGACGCTCCTCGAGTCGGAGATGTTCGGCCACGAGCGCGGCGCCTTCACGGACGCGAAGGAGCGGAGGCTCGGCAGGCTCGAGCTCGCCCACGGGGGCACGCTCTACCTGGACGAGATCGGCGACATGCCGGTGGAGCTCCAGACGAAGGTGCTGCGCGTGCTCCAGGAGCGCACGCTCGAGCGTGTGGGCGGGACCGACGCGATCCGCATCGACGTGCGCGTGCTCGCCGCGACCAACCGCGACCTCGACGCGCTCATGAAGGAGGGGCGCTTCCGCGAGGACCTCTACTACCGCCTCAACGTCGTGACCGTTCACCTCCCGCCGCTCCGCGAGCGGCGGCGCGACATCCCGCTCCTGGTCGAGCACTTCCTGGCGAAGCACGCGGGCGAGCTGGGCGAGCGCGGTGTCGCCCCCGAAGCCCTCGACCGCCTGGTCGGCCACGACTGGCCGGGCAACGTGCGGGAGCTGGAGAACGTCATCCAGCGCGCGATGGTCATGGCGACGAGCGGCGTGATCCTGCCCGAGCACCTGCCGATCGGGCCCGTCTCCGCTGCGGCGTCGATGGCCGCGGACGCGACGCTCGAGGAGATCATCGAGCAGAAGCTCACCGAGTGCGTCCGCGGCCTCCGCGAGCACGCGAGCGCGACCCTCTACGACCTGATGCTCGGGCTCGTGGAGAAGCCGCTCCTGCGCGCCGTGCTCCGGGAGACGGGCGGCAACCAGGTGCGGGCCGCGCAGATCCTCGGGATCAACCGCAACACGCTGCGGAAGAAGCTGATCGAGCACGGGATCGATCCCGGCGGGCTCGAGGGCTAACCGCCCCTCGATAAGGGGGTGCTAACAAATATCTATCCCGTCGTCTGGTACTCGACCCGTCCTGCCTCGGTGACCCGCCGCGAGGCGTCGAGGATCTCGAGCGACACGAGATCGCCGGCCGCGTCGTAGTCCAGAATCACCCCGGGTCTGCCCTCGTCGCTCTCTGCGACAGCCGCTCCCTCTTTCAGGACGAGGCTCAGCGTGTCCGTGTGCCGGTCGTAGGTAATCCTCACGGCTCCTCCCTCCAGTACTTGCTTAGCTTGGTCGTGCGGTAGACGGTAACTACCTCCGCCGGCCTTCGATCCACATCTACGACCACACGTACAAGATACATCGTCGCGGGCGCGCCCAGGAGCACCCTCGAGTGGAGCACGACTCGGCCCTTGCGCGTCTGGAAGCGCTGCTCCGGGAACTCGAGGACCTGCCGGACCACTTCGTCGGAGATTCCGCGGCGCTCCATCTCGAATCGCGCGTGGCCGGAGATGATGAACTCGTGGATCGCCTCAGGGCTCATGAGAGCGACTATCGCGTCGACATAGCCGCTGACAATGTCCAAAGATCGATACGCCGGGATGGTTCTAAGCCGTGGCCGTGCGACTAGACGCTTCGCGTCGCTTATCCCAGCAACTTCCGCGCGCGCCGACGGAGGACCTCGGCTTGCGGGCGGCTGACCTCTTCTCCTGGGGAACATTCCGGAAGCACGAGCGCAACGATGCGGTGTGGTTCGACGTGTTCCGGCCGAAGGTCCGACACGACTAGCGCGAGCTGGACGACTACGCCTCCACTAGGTCGCGCAGGTAGTCGTCCTCGCGTACGCCGATCTCGCGCGTCACGGCGTAGGCACGAACCGGATCGGCCCTGCCGTCGACGCCCGCGCCCCCGAGGTCGCCGAGGACAAAGGCACCCTCAGTAGCGTAGCGGGTGGCGGCGCTGATCACGATCTGGCCCGGGCGGGCGAAGTTCAGGAGCCGTGCCGCCACCGCGCGCGCCGATACGGGATCCGCGACGGGCGGTCGGGATGCGTGACCGTCATCCAGCGCTTTGGGGGCGGATTGGATTTGAACATCCATTTCCACACGCTGCTCTTCGATGGCGTCTTCTTCGCTGAAGGCGGGAATGGCACGCTCGCTTTCCGGCCCCTGCCCCCTCCGACCGATGAAGAGGTCGGCGTCGTGCTCGCGCGGATCGCCGCGCGGGTGCAGCGTCTGCTCCAGCGCCGCGGCCTCGATCCCGGCGATGCCGACCTATTCCAGGCCGATCCCGTTGTCGAAGAATCTCCCGCTCTGGCCGGCATCAGCAGCGCCTCGATTCAGGGGCGCATCGCGCTCGGTCCTCGCGCGGGTGAGAAGGGATGTTCCGTCAAGAGGGCCTTTATCCCGTCTATGCTCTCGAACGCGTCCGGGAGCACAACTCGGCGCTCGGCGTCATCCTGCTGACGGCGTCTGCGCGGTCTCGAACCGGCACGGAGGCGGCTGGGGTTCACCGTCCTCCGCAAGCCGATGGCGCTCGCCGGCCTGAAGGAGGCCCTCGATGGAGCGCTCGGTCCGCGACTGAACTAGCGCCGGAAGCGGATGCGGGGCTCGAGCTTCAGCTTCGCGATCGCTTGGCCGTTGTCCGGCAGGAAGTATCCGACCGCGACGCCCATGGCCGCTTTGGGTAGCTTCTGCCCCGTCGGGTTGTCGTAGACCGCCGTGACCTTCACGACGTCGCCGATCTTGAAGCGATAGGCGCCACGAGGCGGGAAGATGATCGTCGGAAGGGAGACGAATCGTCCATCGGCATCCAGAACCGTCTTCAGCGTGGCGATGTTCTCGTTGCGGGTGACGTTTTCGAGCCGGACCTCGCGGCCGTAGTCGTGGATGTGGCCGCCGACAGCGAGCAGTCGGCCCGCGTAGGGGATCGTGAGCTCACTGGCCTTGACGTCCCGGCCAGGCTGGAGGTCGTACATCGTGGGCCCGCAATGCGTGACCATGAACCAGACCGGATAGACGGTCTTCAGCCGAGCTTCTGCCGACCGTCGATAGTGGATCTCGAGCGCCACGTACGCATTGGAGACCGGCTCCTCGGTCGGATTGGTGAGCATCAGGTTGATCCGAAGCGGCATCCCCTGCGTCACGCGGTAGCCGACGTCGGGCACCGGCGGCCAGTCAGCCAGCTCGGATCCGGCGGCAAAGAGGAGCTCCGGTAGCTGGGGGCAGATGAGGCTTGGCCTGCTGGCGTTGAGCAATTCCACGTGGTGGATCACCCGCTGCGCCATCGTCGTGCCCTTCTCGTCGACCACTTTCGGCTTGTAGGCGACGAGCCAGCCGTCGAGTGGCACCATCACCGATGGCACACGAAGCGTGAGGTGTTCGGTGCGTGGCGGTACATTGAGCGGGCCGATCAACACCGTCAGGACATGGCCATCTCGATCGTCGTGCAAGTCGACGCTCGGTATCTCGGCCTTCGGCGTGCCGCTCGGCCCAGGCTGGGAGTGGTGGTGATGCTGTGTGGCGGCCGGCGCCACCCCCCACAACGTCAACGCCGCCGCGACAAACCCTACGAGAGTGCGGCGCGAAAGCATCCGGCTCAAGCCGTCGACGAGGCGGGCTGATCGACCTCCTCGGCTGATCGGCTCGTCAGTCGGTACGCGCGTACGGGGTGCGGAACGTTCTTGAGTGACTGCGGCCCGAGATCCTCGGTCTCGAAGTCGTCGCCGATCCGCGATCTTGTCGCTTCGCTGATGACAACCGCCCCGCCCTCCGTCAGCGCCGCGAGTCTCGCGGCGATGTTCGTCATCGGGCCGGACGCCGTGTACGTCCAGCGGGTGCCCGCCGCGCCTTCGATCTTCGTGGCACCCACGGAAGCGATGCCTGAATTGACTCCGACCTTCATGGCGATCGGCGTGAGACGGTCACGCAGCTCGGTGTTGATCTCCTGGGTGCGGCGCAGGATGGCGAGGGCCGTCAGCGCGGCGGCGTGGGCGTGGTCGGTGCCCTTGAAGATGACCATGAGACCGTCGCCCGCCGTCTCGTTGACGTCCCCGCCGTTTTTCATGATCTCGTCGAGGAACGCGCCGAAGTAGCGTTCCACCAGCTCGTTCACGCGCTCCAGCTCCATCTCTGCGCTCAGTCGCGTGTACCCGGTGATGTCGGCGAACAGAACCGACACGTCGAGCTCCCGCTTGTCGAGCAACGGCGCCTGCGGCGATTCCTCGATGAGCTCCTGGACCGTCCGGGGCACGAATTTCGAGAGGTTCGACTTGATGCTCTCGAGGAGCTGAATGCGCTTGAGGCTCGCCTCGAGCTCCTCCGCATAGCGCACGACCTTCTCGTGCGCGCTCGCGTTCTGAATCGCCACCGCGGCCTGGTTCGCCATAGTGCTCAGCAGCTCGATGTCCTCGCGGCCGTAGAAGTGCCCGGATTTCTTCTGCCCCACCGCCAGGACGCCGCTCAGCGTGCCTTGATAGAGCAGCGGGATCGCGACGGTGGCGCCGAGCTCGTTGAAGCGCGCCAGGCAGGCCTCCCGAACGCCGAGATAGGAAGGCTCCTCTTCCACGTCATAGCGGGTGACGAGCTTCTTGCGCTCGCGGATCACCTCCAGCAGCGGATCGTCATAGCCGAGCGCGACAGGAGTTGCTCCGCCGTCCGTCCCGAGGTGGTCGGCGGCGAAGAACGTCCGGCACGTCTTCGTTTCGTGATCGAGGACGATGACACCCGAGGCGTCCACGAACATCGCCGTGCGGACAGTGCCGACGACCTGCTTGAGGATCTGCTCGAGGTTCAGCATGGCCGCGAGCGCGTTGCTCACGACGCTGATCGTCTGCTTGTAGTCCGAGCCGCCGCGGAAGAACAGCCGGTCGACCATCTGCTGGACCTTGCGGCTCACGGGGTTGAACAGGAACACGACGAGCGCCGCGAACACGATCGGATAGACCGTGTCGGCATGCTGTCCCAGCACCGGCCGTGTGGCCCTGTTGATCAAGGTCTGGCTCGCGAAGTACGCGACGCCGACGACCGCGGTCATGGCGCCATAGCCCACCGCACGCTTGATGTACACGTCCGCGTCGAAGAGGTTGTGCTTGGCGATGGCGTAGGCGATGGCGGCGGGAAACACGACCAGCGGGATGGCGACGTAGTTCGGCGGAATCGCGGCGCCGCCGAACAGAGAAAACGCGTGCGCCGCCGCGGGCGCCGGCAAGGCCAGGGCCGCGCCGAACACGACCACCTTCGCGCGCTGACGGGCGAGGGGAGAGCTCTTGAAATACGCATGCGCGGCCGAGACGAACAGCGCAACGGCCCCCAGGACGACGTACACGAGGATCAGCCGGTGGAAGAGCACGAACCCCGGAGCGGGATAGAGGATCTGCAGCGGGATCGTCAGCACCGTCGACCCGATGTACGGGAGCAGCTGCACGGACGGCCGGCGCTCGACGAACCGGTACTGTTCGGGGAACACGAGGCTCAGGTGGATCAGCGCGCCTCCGAAGAACGCGAGCCCCGTGAGGTGGAGCCGCGCGAACCCCAGCAGCGTCGTGACGACATCGAACGCGGTGATCGAGTACACGCTCAGCGAGAACGCGACCAGCAGGAAGGCCCAGCTCGGGCGCGCCGACGGCTTCAGCAGGAACACGACCGTCCCCATCGAAAGATACATGAGCCCGGCGACGAGCATGAGGCCGAAGGTCAGGATCAAGTCGATCCAGGTGAAGCGCATCGTCGGGATGGTGAGCTGGAAACGCCTGTCTCCGCGCTCGACGAGGTACGTATGCGCTTCGCCGACGGGGCTACCGAGGATGATGTCGTTCAGCTCTTTCATCGAGTGAACCGGCTGACCATCCACGGCGACGATCTTGTCGGGATACTTGAAGCCGCGGACGAGACCGGTCCAGTTCAACCGGCCGATGTTCGCGACGGCCATCCGCTCGTTGATCGTCACCCCGGCGAACGGCCGGTCGATCCAGGTGCCGCTCGCGAAGATGCACACCAGGCTGATGAGCGCGCCGGCGACGAGGATGGACACGAACATCACGCGCGCCGTCCGCGACATGAGCGCCATCGCGGCGACGCGCCGATGGCCCTCGCGTGGCGCCCCCGCTCCTGCCGTCGTCGGAATTACGGTCGCCATAAAGACAGCCGCCCGTTACGTCGCCGGCCGCAGTGTGGTGAGTTTCGGAGACCGCCTCACGAATCGCACGCGCGCCCGAGCCGGCAATCCGGCAGCGATCAGCAGCAGGACCGCGAGCGCGGCCTGCGAACCGGCGAACACGTCGCCATAGCGCGTGTAGAACGTCCTCATCGTCGTCAGCGGCACATCGTCGAGCAGCACGCCATCGACGAACATATCCTTGCCGCCGGCCCCCGTGAGTCGCTGGGTGATCTTGCCCCGATCGTCGATGAAGACGGAGATCCCGGTGTTCGTCGCGCGTGCGATGGCAATGCGATGCTCGGCGGCCCTCATGGCGCTCATCGTGAGGAACTGCCGCGACGCCGCCGTCTCACCGAACCACGCCTCGTTCGTCGCGTTGATCATTAGATTCACACCGCGCTTGGCGAACTCGCGAAAGAGGTCCGGGAAGATGTTCTCCCAGCAAATCGTGACGCCGACCTTGGCCGGCCCCACGGCGAACACAGTATAGTCCTCACCCCCAACGAAGCCGCCGATCTTGGAGACGAGCGCTCGGGGCCAGTCGAACCAGTCTTGAAGCGGCGGATATTCCGCCCAGGGCACGAGGACCATCTTGCGGTACTCGCCGCGGGTCTGCCCGTCGGGACCGAAGAGCACCATGCTGTTGTAGTGCTTGCCGCGGAGCTCTTGTCTGGTGAACTTCGCGTACTCGGAGCTGCCGACGAGGAGATGGGTACCCGCTTCGCTCGCAATGGCGCTGACTGCGCGGCGGAGTCGGGCGTCGTGCCGGACGTCGCCGGGGACGGCCGTCTCCGGCCAGACGATGAGCGTCGGTCGATGCGCGGCGGCCTCCCGCGTCAGCGTGCCGTACTTTTCGAGCGTCGCCTGTCGGAACGCGGCGTCCCACTTGCGCTCCTGGGGAATGTTGCCCTGGACGACCGCGATCCTGGTGGTCTCAGGCGTCGGCCGGCGGGCGAGAACCACGACGCCGTGGACGAAGATTGCGATCAGCAGCGACGCGGCGATCAGGCTGGCCCGCGGAATTCCCAGCCACATCGAAGCGCGACGCCCTTGCAGGATCGCTTCGGTCATCGCGGCGTTGACGAAGACGATGAGGAACGACAAACCGTAGACCCCGGTCAGCGAGGCCATCTGAAGGAGCGCGAGCGACTCGTACTGGGAATCGCCGAGCTGGGCCCACGGCAAGCTCAGGAAGCCGATGTGACACCGCAGATATTCGACAGCGACCCAGAGCGGTGGCGCGACGAGCGTCAACGGTAGCTGCGTTCGTCCGCGGATGCAGTTGACGGCCAGACCCCAGACCGCGACGTACTGAGCGAGATAGAGAGAGATCAGCGCGCCGTCGACGATCTTGAACCCGGGAACTGCGTAGACCGCATACCACGTTCCGGGGAAGAATATGATTCCGGCGACGAGGGAATACATGTACGCCGGCGCGGGCCGCTTGCCCTCGATCGCGAGCAGGAGCGGGACGAGGGCCACCCACGCGAGGATGTGAAGGTCGAAGCTCGGGAAGGTGAGCACCAGCAGACTCCCGGACAGGACTGACATCAGGCCCGCCTGGACAACGGTACCGGGAATCATCGTCGTCTTCTCGGCGTTTGGCGCCAGGCTGCGGCGCGCGAGCCCGCAGCCTGGCGGCGTCGTATGTGTGGAGTCCTCCTACCGCAACCGATAGATCGTCAGATTGGGGATCGATCCGCTCGCGTCGAGCGTCCCCGGGATGGGGGAGAGGTCGCCGTTGAATCCGCCGATGGAATGGCACTGCACCTGCTGGTTTCCGTTAGGGAGGATCCTGACGATCAGGCACAGCTTCAACACATCGTGAATCGCCCCCGTCGGCGTGGGAAAGCCGAAGGCCTCGAAGATCGACTGGCCGCTCGACGTTACAGGATTCGCGTCGAGCACTTCGCACATCACCTCTTCTGCACTGACAATCTGTGGCTCCGGAACACTAGCCCTGAAAGTGGCGGTTGTACCATCGGCAGAGGTCAGCGTCAGTGTCGCGTCGGCGCTAGTCGCCGTGAAGGTCCCTTCATTGAAGTTCCTCAACACGATGACCGCCGATCCTCTGAGCTTGTCGGTGCCGTTGATATCGGTCTTCGAGGTCACCACGCACGCCTCGCCTCCGCCGGCGGCCCGGGCCTCGGTACTGAACCCGCAAAGCACTCCGACGACCACCACGGCCAGGATCATTTTCGCCAATCTCATAGACTCTCCTCGCAGTGCGCGTTCGGTGCGGCAACGCGTCACGGATTTCTCAGCTTGAAGTTCGACGTGAGCGTGGAGCTGGCTACGGTCGGGATGCGGAATGTGTTGTAGCCCGTCGTCTTGCTGTCGATGACCTGCGTGAAGTCCTTGTCGTTCGTGTAGCCGGTCCCGGCGCAGTCGTGATTCGCGCACGTGCCGAGCGCGGGATTCAGCTTGCCGCCATGGCCGTATTCCATGGTGATGTAGAACCGCATCACTTCGGCGATGACCCGGCGCTGAGCCTCGACCTGGTCGCAATTGCACGTGGCCTGATCGAAGAGGACGGTGGCGGCCGTGGAGCCCCACGTGCGGCCGCCGTCGGTCGACGTCACGACTTTCAGCAGTCGGCCTCCGCCTTTCGGGATGAGTCCCAGCGGCCCGAGGGCAGTGTTGGGATTCAACATCCGGAACTCGATCCGCTTCGAGAAGATGCTGCACTGGTGCGTGTCGTTCGGCGTCGTCCACGTGGACTTCGCGTAGATGGTCGTCGAGCTGTTGTCATCGGACTCGGCGCATCTCAGCCCCTTCTGGTCGGCGCCGCTGATGCGCCAGGAGCCTGCCGCGATGGCGGTGTTGGCCACAAACGGCGCATTCGGGCTGATGTTCGCGATGACCTGATTCGACGCTACGACGTCGTTTCTGCCTACAACACCACCGATGGACTGGATGACGGCAGACGCGTTTCCGCTCGTCAGGCTCGCAAGGACGTGCGTCTGATTGAAGACCTTCGAACCGGCCGTGAACGTCACTCCGGTACCGCTTGCGGCCGACGGAGTGAGCGTCGTGAGTGGGCTCTCCGACACCTGATAAAGCGCGTTCCCCATCACGATACGGTCGAAGCCCCTGAGTCCCGCGAAGGTGAGGTCGCCGACAGTGGAGTCGAAGAGGCACGTCGTGAAATCGTCCGCCCACTCTGCGCTGTCGTTGCCATGGTTTCCGGCTGTCGCGGACCACCCCAGGACATGAACTCTCGGGCCCGGTGGGTCCGTACGGGGCGCCGGCACCAGCTTGTTGAGGGTCGAGAACAGCGAGAGCGCGTTGTTCGGAACCGGAAGGTAACTAGGACTGGTCGCCCCGAGGAGAGTCGTTACGCCGCATCCCGGATTGAGAAAACTCACGAACAGGTCGCGCTCGAGCGGATGGAGCCTTATGGGCTGGCCGCCAAGTAGGACGCCGCGATACTCGTCCATGTTCGACCAGCCGTCGCCGTCGTTATCCGCGCTCGCAGCGAGGCTACTACTGTATTGAGCCTCCCACGTGTCGGGCATGCCGTTAAAGTTGGAGTCCGGAGGGACGATGAAGTTGTAGACGACGTTGTTGACCGTGACACGGACGACCGCCATGCCGCCGCAGTCCTGCGACGTCAGCTGATTTCCGCTGATCGTGTAGTCGGCCGACAGATCAGTCGACAGGCCCGAATTCGTGCACGTCCCCGGGTAGGCGGATGTCGTCAACGCCTGCGCGACGATGGGATTCGACTGTGCCAACGTCGCAGCACTACACGCCCCTGTCGTCGGGCTGCCGGAGGGGCATACCAGACTGATCGGGGATTGCGGCTGGCCACCGGAGTTGACCGTGAGGGTTACGGTCCCGCCAGGCGTCGGGAGGAAGTTCGCCGGCGACAGCGTCAGGGTCACGGTCGACGCCGTGTTCGGAGGAAACGGGTACGTCGTGCTGACGGGATAAACGACCTGAGCATCCGCGGAGGCGACGCCGCCCGCCAGCCAGGCGACCAGGGCCAGAGCAGCTATCATGACTCGGAGGGTCATCGTCGTTACTCCCCTCATCGCTTGATATTCAGTTCTTTCGTGCCAACGACGGAATTGCGCGGGAAGTCGCTCGAGCTGCCCGGCGATCCGTCGTAGTCCGGGGTCGTGCTCGGCGGATTGGTGAACTTCACGAGGATGAGCACCGCATCTTTGATCGGTATCCCCGCCGTGCAGCGGCCGAACGTATCAGTGAGGCACGAGCCGATCCTGCCCTGATCGGCCTCGTAGATCTTGGGGTACAGCGTCGACGGCGGGTTCTTGTTGCCGCCGGTCACCTTCAGGAAATTCGGATCGCTGCGAAGGAAGATGCGAACCGCTACGTTCGCGAGCGCATGCTTGTTGAGTGTCACCAGGATCTGATAGGCGAACGGACAACCGGTGCCGCCGGCGTTGCCGCTCAGCGTCGGGCACTGATCGCCGGGGGAGATCGATCCGCCGGTCGCGCCGAAGGTGAACTCCTGCGCCGGCGCGATGTAGGTGCGGATCGGGGCGCCGAGGCATTCGTCCACATCATCGCACTGACCGGTCGTTGGATTGACCGTCGGATCGGTGACCGAGTTCTCGGCGGTGCACACGGCCTTGAAGTTGCCAGTGGTGATGTCGAAGACCTGGCACAGGTTGCCGCGGGCCTGGAACGTCGCGGTCTGGCCCGTCGGAATCAGCTGCAGGTCGCCGTGCGTCGGGTCGCCGTCGATCTGCAGCGTGATCCCGGGCGCGCCGTGGACGCTCTTCGGCGGCAGCTCCTGCCCGGTGGTCAGGTTGAACAGGTGGCAGTGCCAGGACTTGTGGAAGTCGGTCGGCCGGACGACGAACGTGTCGCTCGTGGAGGAATTGAACGTCAGGTTCAGCGTCACCTCGCAGGTGGAGCTGAAGTTTGGCACGCTCGCCGTCTGGTGATTCGGATCGTTCACCTTGATCGTCACGGATCCGACGGCGGAGTCCGGAAATTCCTCGGCTAAGGACCCGTCGTTCGCCAGGTACGTGAACGAATCCGTGCCGCTGAAACCGCCGCTCGGTGTGTACGTGAAGGAGCCGTCGGAATTCAGTGTGAACGAGCTGGCGTGCAACGGGCCCGACAGCACCCCCGCGGTCAGCGCATCGCCGTCGGGGTCGACATCGTTTGCCAGGACGCCTGCTGGTGCGCCGACCGTCAGCGTCTGTCCGACGTTGACGCCATACTGATCGGCGGACGCGACCGGCGTCTGGTTGGTGGTCGACGCGACGTCGACGACCGCCGCGACGAGAGACAGGCAGTCAGAGGGTGATGAGGCGGCGGTCAGCTGAAGCGAGTTCAGCCCCGGGGTCAGGAACGTCTGGATCGGAAAGTCGCGGATGTCCCACAGGTTGCCATTGTTGGCGGGGCCGTTGTTGGTCGAAGGCACGGTGTTACCGTCGAAGACGTGCCCAGTCGTTCCCTGCGGCTGCTCGTTCAGGCTAATGTCCTCTGTGGGAGATTCGAGCTCAGTGAAATTCTGACCGTCACTGACGTGAAGCTGAAGATTGGCGTCGCCGGACGAATAGTTGATACCGGAGAGCGTCGCGCTCCAGCCATCGCCGTCGAACGGGTTCGGTATGTTCGAGTCATTGCCGTCGAACAGATACACATCGCGCTTGCCGCTGAAACTGCCGCCACCGAAGAACACGATCAGCGACGCGCCGTTGAGGTTCGCGCCGCCTACCAGGGACGGGGGATTGATTCTGTAGTTGCTGATCGTATAGCTTCCGTTGCCGGTCACGATCGACGTGACATCCGCGCGATATCCCTGGCTGTTGTCGTACAGCCAACAATTGTTGTTGGAGTACCCGATATTCGTCCCCACGATCGTATTCCCGTTGAGCTTGATCGTGGCGTTGATGGTCGGCGACGACGACCTCGTCGGCCCCTGCCAGTAGAGATACGCCTTGGTGACGGTGCCCGATACCCCGCTGACCGTGATGACGCCACTCGGCTGATCGCGGAGGCCTCCGACGCCCGCGGACACGTAATTGGTGTGCGAGCGCTTTTCGACGAAGGTCAGTTCCGTCGCGACGGCCTCTGTCCCCACAAAGAGCGCGGTTGTGACGATCGCCAATGCCAACCGCAGCCGTGTTGGTCTCATCGTCGGAATCCTCGGCTTTCTTCTCTGGTGTTTCCGCTGATGCTCTCCGGGCTCGGACGGGAAGCTGCGTTCATCAGCGGACCGTCATGACACCGGTGACGGTGCCGCCGCCCGGCGCGATGGTCGTCGTGGTAATCGACATGTTCTGGTACTGGTAGTTGCAACACGCCGGAGGCAGGGGGTTTGACGGCAACGTTGCGAGCGTCCCGCCATGGGCGTACAGCCCGTACATCGGCCAGCCGTTCGCGGTCAGCCCCAAGTAGGTCGCCGTGTACTGGCCGACAGTGACGGATTGCCGCGGGGCCAGAGTGAAGGTCGTCTCCTCCGCGAAGCCAACGCCCGCGGTGAAGAGAAGGTAGCCGACGGCGATCAGCGCAATGGCAAGGCGCGCACTTCTCATCGTGTCATGCCCTCGTGTTCGCCGCGCTGCCGCGGCGGATGACGACTCGGCGTTCCATGTGCGGGAGGTCGAGTTGGTGCCGGGGCAACCACCGGACAAAGCGGGAGTGCGGACCGCCGTACTGCACGCCACAGAGTGAGACGCGTCCCCGAGAATACCCCAGCACTTCAGCAGCTCCCTTCAAATGACATCCCCGTTGACGTCCCCGTCCGGCGAGGCCGGGCGTACGCCGGCAAACGTCTCGTTGTCCGCGCGATGCCTGTCGCGCGTGCGTTCCAGCCACAACAGCTGCCAGCAAATGGCACGAGGGCTCGGGGCGCGCCGAACTCGCACCAGCCGTCGGCAGTCAGACGACCACCAACAGGCGCGCGGACTATCGCACCGGCGTCGATGGGTGTCAAGCGGAAAAACCTGAAAACCTATGGGTTTGTGGAAACGCGGTCGACGCGATCGCGCGCGGCCTCACCACGCCGGCGCTCCGACGCAGCTTCCTCACCGCGGCGCGCGTGCGCGAGTTCTACGAGAAGGTCGGTCGGCAGGCGCCAGACCGCGACGCGTAGTCAAAAAGATGAACTGAAGCCCGACGCCGATGTAGCGCGTCTTGAGGACCTGGCTCGGCGACTCGACCGCTCGGGGTCCCGACCCGGCGAAGCGGTCGCGGTAGTTGACCCAGAGGTTGACCGGGAGCGGGAAGCGGCCCTGCAGGAACAGAGGAACCGTCGAGTAGTTCACCTGGGCGATGTAGACCTGTTCGGTCGAGTCGGTGTCGCGTTCGACGAAGTTGTCCGGAAAACCGTTCGGCCCCGAAACTCGATCCTCGAGCTTGAAGCCATACCTGCAGAGGCCCGATATCGAGAGACCTGACCAGATCGCGGCGTCGATCGCCGAGGTGATGTGGGTCACAATGGTCTCGCGCCAGCAGGGAAGTTCTTGGTCCGAGCTCATAGGCGCTCTCAGGTGGACGCGGCGACGGGCGCCCGTCAGTAACCGGCTCTCACTTTTCCCGAGCAGTGCTCAGGATGTGCGGTAGATCTCGCCGCCGTTCTGCCTGAACTCCTCCGCCTTCTCGCGAAGCCCCTGCGCGATCGCTGCAATGCGCGGCCGCCCGCTGGCGTCGCGCCGTCAGCGCCTGCGGCGCTTCCCCGATTTCCGCCGCGGGGCGTGGGCGTGGAGCCAGCGCGCCGCGTCCGGCGTCGCGCGCCAGGCCTCGCCGAGCTCCGCGTCGCAGATCACGGCCTCCTCACGGCTGCCCGGAGCGTAGGCGGCGGGCTCGGAGCCCGGCGATTCGCTTTCGGCCGCGAGGAGCCGCGGCACGTGGCGGTTCGTCCGGAGCGCCTCGCGCAGGCGCTCGCGCGCGGTGCGGCTTTCGCCCTCACGCCGGAAGACCGAGAGGGCGCGGCCATAGCGCCAGAGCGCGGTCGGCTCGTCGCCGTACTGGTCCAAGAGCGTGGCGGCATCGTCATCGCGCCCGGCGAGCAGGAGCGCGGCGAGGAGCGCGTAGCGGACCCCCTGGTTGTCGCCGGGGTTGAGCCGGACCAGCTCGCGATAGTGCTCGATTGCCTCGTCGCGCCGGTCGAGGGCCTCCAGGCACTGGGCGAGGCCGAACCGCGCGCGCATGTACGGCCGCGTCGTGACGATCCCCCAGAAGTGGCCCGCCTCCTCCGCGAACACCTGCGGCCCCAGCGCGCGCTCGCCGGCCGCTACAGCCTTTTCGTAGAGCGCGCGGGCCTCGTCCGGAGAGCGGCTCTCCTCGGCGAGCACGACGTAGGCGTCGGCGCAATCGGCAGACAGCTCGAGCGCCCGGCGGGCGAGCTGGACTCGGCG